>Ga0213823_1001403_pt1 | contig 14756 bp, 11 predicted proteins | sample MC6MC0907MG_FD_179887 | JGI IMG/M metagenome (GOLD analysis project Ga0213823, IMG submission 179887) | Enriched soil aggregate microbial communities from Iowa State University, Ames, United States - MC6-MC0907-MG | ecosystem: Environmental > Terrestrial > Soil > Unclassified | place: USA: Iowa...
ATAGGGAATATATATATATTATAGCAATGCGGTTGATGAAAAGTTGGGGCGAAAATGAAGCGATTTTTTGACATAATTGTGTCTTTATAGGAAAATATAAAACAAGGTAACAATATTACTATTGCTACCTTGTTTACTATCCTTATTAATTATTTTTCATTTTAAGCTAACAAGTAGTGGCGCTATTTGTTGGCTTATTAATTTCTTGGAGTTCCTGGTTGCCCGCTTAATAGTCTTTCTGATTTACCATCATTCATAAATGCTGCTCCACTTCCATGGCAACCATAACATGCTGACATACCAGTATATTTTTTCAATGCTGAAGATGGGTTTGGATCCTTCAAGTACTCAGTAGCAGCTGCTGTAGCGGCTGCTGTATCACCACCATATTTGGCAGGATCAAATTTTCCGCCCGCTTTAATCAAATCAGCTACGCCCTGATCATTTGCATCCTTCATGATAGTTGCATCTGTACCGTGTGCATAGTGACAACGTGAGCATGTTAACATATCTGTGTTCGTTTGGTGACGGTGAGCTGTTGAGTAAACACCTGTATCAGCTTTAGCATAAGTACCAGACAAATAGTCAGCATGACAGGATGTACAGAAATTACTCATTTGTACTCCACTGTCACTAACATATCCAGGATAGGTATTGTCATATAATGATCTATGTTCAGGTGTAATGGTTACTGCAATACCTAAAGAAAGGTCAGCACTTGCGATGTCAGCAATTTTCTTTGTTCCTTTATCTGTAACAAAACCATCAAGCCATTTAATATCTAATTGACTAGTAATATCAGTGTTAGTAGCATCTTTAAAGACTGTGTTGGATTTATAAGGGTATCCCTTTTCTTGTAACAAGAGGGAGTAATCCGCACGGTAAGCGCCAGCTCCATAGTTTCCACCAGGGTTCCAGCTGTATGTTTGAAGAACTACGTCTCCAGCGATTAGGTTAGCATTTACATAAGGAGATTTTGCCTTCTTAAGATCTGCTCCGATATCAGTGGCAGTTACTGTGTATTTCACAAGAATAACGTCTTCGGCTTTAGCTCCAGGAACAGCATCATAAACTTTAACACCTAAAAATCTCTTTCCGTTAGGGTCTTGACCTGCTGCAGTTCCTTTTGTAAGTCCACCTAAACCTAGTGGGTTACCCTTTAATAGTTTACTTCCTTGAGAACCATGGGGCTCATGACAGCTAGCACAGGTAAATTCAGCTGTCCATGCTTTATCATTATCTCCATCTAAATTACGGTTACCACCCGGTGCAGCACTAACTGCTACAGATCCATCTGCTAAGTGAATCGACATGTTACCCTCATGTGTACCGCCGAATGTACCAGCATTTGTTGGGGCACCGAAAACTCCTTTAGCTCCCATTGTGCCATCATGACAAGCTGCACAAGTACTATACGTACCATCTTTAAATAATAAGTAATCTCCTTCAGCAGTGTGTGTTTGGTGACAGCTAGCACAGGAGTTTGTATTTGCTTGGTAAGAACCGTGTGTTTTATGACCAGATTTGTTTTTCTTTAATACGTTAAAGCCTGTTTCGTTAGCATTAACTTTGGATGTTCCAGGCTTAACGATTGAGACATCCAGTAGTTTATTAGATGCATCTGTAATGACAATAGTAGCCCCAGACACAACTTTTGTCGGCTCAGCTTGCCGAGTAAGTTCTACTGTATAAATTTTTCCTGTAGTTAATATCGGTGTAGTATAGGAACCTTTTTTAGAGCCATCAATTGTAATGTCTTTTGTTTCTACTAAAGCGTCTTTATCGTCTAAAAGGTTAATGGTAAATACCGTAACACTAGCGGTATCACTTGTATCACCATTAAAATCAACTTTAACTGTTCCATCTCCAACTGGTACAGCCTTAACACCGTATGCGTCTTTCGCAAAAGCTGCAGTGCTCATCATTCCCACTAAAAATAAAGCAAAAAATAGCGAGAAGCTTAATTTAACCTTACTCATTTCTCAAAACCTCCCTTAGTGCTTCTTTTTTCTCTCTACTTCTTTTTTTTCTTTTTTCTCTCTACTTCTTTTTTTCTCTCTACTTTTTTCTGTTTTTATTAAACTATTTGTCTCTTTAGATCTATAGGCAACACCCCCTTAAGATATAGGGTAAACCTTAGTAATAAACAGCAACTCTTTGATTAAATGTATCTGTTATATAAAGTTGACTTTTTTCGTCAATCCATAGTCCATTTGGGAGGAAGAATTGTTCGTTTTCACTGCCTAAGCCACCAAATTGATAGATTTTTTTTCCTTTTTGATCGAAGCCATATACAAAATGTGTCATATTATCAACGATGAAGAGTGTACCTTTTGCATTAACAGCCAAACCTCTAGGGTTTACCAGAATGGTTTCTCCTTTTCCATCCTTAGTGCCATTAATAACTCTCTTAAACTTTCCTTTTTTATCATATTCTACAACTCGTTGGTTCCCGGAGTCAGCGACATAAATGTTTCCATCGTCATCAATGGTTACTGCATTAGGAGCGTTCAACAAATCCTCTTTGTCCGCTGCTGTGGTAATTTCAAGTTGTTCTGTTCCATCAAGGCTAAAGATTATGACCTTTGCTTGCTCAATATCAGTAACATAAAGCTTGTCTTTAAAAATTCGCAAGCCGCCAGGACCTTTTATCATTTGTTCCTTATTGTCTTTTACTTCAAAGTACTTAATAAATTTACCTTTTTTTGAGAAGATGGATATTTTTCCAGTATATAAGTCAGCAACATAAACATTACCATCCTTATCACCCGTAATACCGTAAGGGAATTTGAATTCTCCCTGTCCTTCTCCCTCTTTTCCAAATTTAAAAACCTGTGTACCCGACGAATCAAAGACTTGAACTTGTTTATGATTAGTATCGGTTACATAGACATACTCACCGATTTTTGCAATATCCATAGGTTTATCTAATGGAGATTTAAAATCTCCCTGAATAAAGTGACTGAAGGTTGGGGGTCCACCTTTTACAACGTCTGCTACTTTATTAGCTTTGTCCTGTAGGTTTAGAAAATAAATGCCAGTAAAGAGAATAACGGTTAAACCAACAATTGTACCCATCCATATATAAACAGTTTTCTTTTTCACGGACTCCTACTCCTTTCATTTTTGTATCAATTCTTTGATGCAATATTATCGAGTGCCTTCAAAGCTGGCTTAAAGAGTGGATCAAATGAAAGTGTCTCTTTATAGATTGCTTCCGCCTCTTTTTTATCTCCTTGAGCTTCAGCAACCTTTCCTATCTCAAAAAGGGTATCAACATTGCCAGGTTTCAATCGATATGCTTCATCTAAAGCTGCTTTTGCTTCCTTATACATTTTTAGTTCTCGATAACTTTTTCCCTTTAGAAGATGCCCCTTGTAGTCTAAAGGGGATATTTTAATCGATTTTTGTGCATATTGAAGTGCTTTGTCATGATCGCCTTGTTTATCATAAACAATACTTAAATTTAAATATGCATCATAATATTTTTTATCTAGGCTTACTGCAGTTTGATATTGTTTAATTGCTTCCTTGTAATCCTTCTTTAAAAAATATGAATAGCCAAGCTGCACCCTAATTTCTGGATCATTCGGTTTTCGATTAACTTCTTCTTTATAATAATTAATTTGTTCTGTTATTTGAGCTGAGTCATTTTTTTCCCATAGATACCTATCGCTGATATAGTAACCAGCCGTTAAACAAATGGCTAGAGTGCCTATTAAAAGTAGGAGTGATTGCCACCATGTAAAACGATCTTTTTTTACTTTCTTTTGTTTTTTTTCAGGTTCTGTGGTGGGATGTTGTTCTTGAGCTTCCATACGAACCCTCCTAGTTAACTTATTCTTTATGACAAGAAGTACAATTCTTTTTCACATGACATGTATAACAGTACTCTGTGACCTTTCTGCCCCTTTCAACATTGATAGGGTGTGTAATCCTCCAATCTCTATTACTATGAGTGCTAGGGTGACAAGTATTGCAGGTTACGATAATGTTTTTTGTACGACCTGTATTTTGATAATCATGACAAGTTAAACACATTTCTGTATTCTTATTTGCAAGAACGCCGTGAGATACACCAAAACCCTTTTTATGACTTGCTGGACGTGTGGAATGACAATCTTTGCAATAAGTATTTTGCTTTGCATAATCATTAGCATCTATATCATCTTCTTTAACTGTTCCATTGTTTAGATATTGCATAGATGCTGGTTTTTCATTAAATATATCGATTTCTTTTTTAGACATATACTTATGACATTCATTACACTTTTTCACATCTTTAATTGCTAAAGAACCATGAGTTTCATCCTTAAAATCCGCTTTTTTATGACTTTTTGGATACATGCTTGTTGTATGGCAAGCTTTACACTCAGTTGTAACTTGTCTTGCTTCATGGCATTCCATACAAGTTTCCATTTTAGGACTTGTAAACTTAATATCACTCATCATCGATTTTCCGAGTGAATCATCCCATTTTCCATAGTCAGATTTAAAGGTCACTTTCCGTTCAGCGATTTTTCCATGTGCAACCCCACTATGACATTGAACACACTCAATATCTTTAGCCAAATGCTTATCGTGCGGGATGATAAGATCCCCCGAAGTGGTAACCTCACGTGTATCCATATTATGACATCTTTCGCAAGCGGAATTAGGTATATCTTTTGGCATTTGAATTGGTGCCAGATAAGTATCGGTTTGTTTTTTATATAGCTCTTTTACCCCACCGGCCTTAGCTTCCGCTAAGTTTTTAACCCCTGGTTCAATATGACAATTAACACAATCCACTTCACTATGAGTCGAAGCCTTCCACGTGTAGTACTCTGGTTTCATCTCATGACAGGACGAGCAAAACTTTGAGCTTGAAGTTGCTTCTAGCCCAAAGAAGCCTGCAAAGAAGAAAATGGCTAGAAACAACAATGTTAAAGTTGCTATTTTGATTAACTTATAGTTAAAACGGGGAGGGGCTGATCGTGTTTCTTTTTCTTCTTCCATTAAAGCGTCCCTCCAGTGTAAGATTTTTTAATTATTTACATCAGATTTAAAACCTGTTCTATGACAGTATTGGCAATAAACATCCGTAGGTGCTTTTATATCTGTTGTACCTTCTTTTGGTTTATCACGGTCATGACAAACAAAGCATTCTGACTTTTGATCAGCTGTTTTAGCTTTATCAGCGTGAGCTGTTAGCCATTGATCGCTTTCTAGGTGTCCAGCAGGACGGTTGCCATGACAAGCGCTGCAGAATTGGTTGATTCGTGATTGATCTTTTACTACTGTGACATTTGGTACGTATTTATGTTCTTTGCTTGTAGTCTCTTTCATTTTTAATAACGAAAGGATATCTTCTTTTGGTATTTCTTTGATCCATTTAGAATCTTGATGACAGTTGACGCATTTATCTAGTTCTTGAATTGCGGTGCTGCCGTGATTTCCGTTCCATCCCTCAACCTTGTGATTCTTAGGAACTTTTATTTTTTTGTGACATGTTTCACATTCCATGGATAACTTAACGTCTTTTTGTTGTTTACCAATTGCTTGTAATATGATGTCTTGTGTCTTTTCATCATGTGGTGCATTAGTTCCATCTGCCGTTGCTTCTGTTTTTTCGCCTTCTGTTACAGCTTCTCCAGAGGTTTTTTTATTCGTTTCATCTAATTTTTTCTCCATTTCCTCTGGATTTGGAGGGACGAGATAAGACACTTCTTTCCATGGCTTTTCACCGTTGTTCACTTTATCATGACAATCAATACATGTTCCCATATTGGGAGCCAAATATTTCTTTTCCATTATTTTTTCAGCAGTTTCTTTTGTATAATGACCACGGACTTCTTCAGTGTTAATTCCCCGGCCTGCTACTTTTGCATGGACAACCCCTGCGTGACAGCTGATACAAGGGACACCTTCTTCAATATGTCCTTTATGATTTACCTTTAAGTCACCGGATGCAGTGACAAGACGATTCTTGGAGTGACATTGCAAACAGTTTTCGTCTGAAATAGCCTCTTCCTCAGTTTGAACAATTTGCTCCGGCACGCCGGTAACATGGTAGTAAACTTCTTTCATGGATTTCATTTTGTGAGTAACCATATTCACGAATCCAGGTTTGACATGACACTGAACACATGTGATATTGTTATGAGCGCTAGCCGTATATGTCGTGTACTCTGGTGTCATTTCATGACAACTGACACAAAATGACGGCGAGTTTGTAAACTGAATAACGCCGTATCCTCCTCCAAAAATGACAATACACCCGATAAGTGAAACGAATAATAATTTCCACCTATTAACTGGATTCTTCCAGTCTATACCTCTAAATTTTTGCCAAAGTCTGCGAATCAGGCCAACTTTTTTTCTATCTTCTCTCGTTTCGGGATCAGTCTCTTTATGTTTCTTTTTCCCCCAAATGGCCACTTAACTCACCCTTCCCATTTTGGTTTCTTTCTCTATTTATTTTCCATATTTACCTCTCTAAAGTTAGTATCTAACATTGCAAAAGTATATTCCAATGTACAATTTGTGAATATTTTTTCACACAGACAATAGTCCTACTTACCCCTAAAAACAACATATAAACGTTGTTATTAACGGGTTAAGTTAGTACTATACCAGTAGTGGAAACGTGAGAAAAAATGTATTTTTATTCAAAAATAAAGTTATTTATTCAATAAGTATTCACTTTTAATAGCATGTTCTTCGTTTGATATATTTTCACATGTAAAATGCCATGAGTCTGTCATAATTGACGAAAAATCGAACATCCTAAAACGGTTTATTAGAAGTTTAGAAGGTTATTGATATATAATTGTAAAATGACAATTTTAGCTCCCTTGCAACATTGTTGTCACTGTATTGAGGAAATGGTAAGATGAAAAAGAAAATTACTGAATTTGACATGAATATGTTTGAAAAATTGTTTTTTAGTCTCGACAAAAAGGAGCGTTCATCAGATGATGGGGATTTTAAATAAAGTATTTGATCTGAACAAACGCGAGCTGAAAAGGTTAGACAAGCTTGCAACGAAAATTAATGCCCTTGCTGCTGAAACAGAAAAGTTAACAGACGATCAGCTTCGGGAAAAAACAGAAGAGTTTAAAGCTCGTTATCAAAAGGGCGAAACATTGGATGACCTACTTGTTGAAGCATTTGCTGTTGTCCGCGAAGGTGCCCGCCGTGTGCTCGGCTTATATCCGTACCATGTTCAGCTAATGGGGGGTATTTCTCTCCATGAAGGAAACATTTCGGAGATGAAGACTGGGGAAGGTAAAACATTAACCGCAACAATGCCGGTTTATTTGAATGCTCTTTCAGGTAAAGGTGTTCACGTTGTTACTGTCAACGAATACTTGGTAAGTCGTGACGCTACCGAAATGGGTGAGCTTTATCAATTTTTAGGCCTTACGGTTGGCTTGAATTTGAACAGCATGGATAAGGATGAAAAACAAGCTGCCTATGCCTGCGATATTACCTATGGTACGAATAACGAATTTGGATTCGACTATCTGCGTGATAACATGGTTCTTTATAAAGAGCAAAAGGTTCAGCGCCCACTCTTTTTTGCGGTCATTGACGAGGTTGACTCGATATTAATTGACGAAGCTCGTACTCCGCTGATTATTTCCGGCTCAGCGCAAAAATCTGCTGTTCTTTATATTCAAGCAAATGCCTTTGTGCGGACGTTGGCTAAGGATACTGATTATACCTATGATGAAAAAACGAAGGGTGTAATGTTGACAGAAGAAGGGATCAGCAAAGCTGAAAAAGCTTTCGGGATTGAAAACCTTTTTGACATGTCGCATGTTACCTTAAACCATCATATTAATCAAGCGTTAAAAGCGAATGTCAGCATGCACCTCGATGTTGATTATGTCGTACAAGAAGGCGAAATTGTTATCGTCGACCAATTTACCGGCCGTTTAATGAAGGGTCGTCGCTATAGTGAAGGCTTACACCAGGCGATTGAGGCTAAAGAAGGTCTTGAAGTCCAAAACGAAAGTATGACAATGGCAACGATCACGTTCCAAAACTACTTCCGGATGTATGAAAAATTAGCCGGGATGACAGGTACAGCGAAAACAGAAGAAGAGGAATTCCGTAACATTTATAATATGAATGTTATTGTTATTCCGACAAACAAGCCAATTGCCCGTGATGACCGTCCCGATTTAATTTATGCTTCGATGGATGGTAAATTCCGTGCGGTTGTCGAGGACATTGCTGAGCGCCATCATAAAGGGCAGCCAGTCCTGCTTGGTACGGTAGCAATTGAAACATCTGAGCTAATTTCCACCTATTTATTAAAAAAACGAATTCAACACAATGTCTTGAACGCGAAAAACCATGAACGTGAAGCCGAAATAATTGCGGAAGCTGGGCATAAGGGTGCTGTTACCATTGCTACCAACATGGCCGGTCGTGGTACAGACATTAAGCTTGGTGAAGGTGTCATTGAACTAGGTGGACTAGCGGTTATTGGTACCGAACGTCACGAAAGCAGACGTATCGATAACCAGCTCCGCGGACGCTCTGGCCGTCAAGGGGATCCTGGTGTTACACAGTTTTATTTATCAATGGAAGATGAATTGATGCGCCGCTTCGGCTCTGACAATATGAAGGCAATGATGCAAAAGCTTGGGATGGATGATTCCCAGCCAATTCAGAGTAAGATGGTGTCTCGTGCTGTTGAATCTGCACAAAAACGCGTTGAAGGTAACAACTTCGATGCCCGTAAACAGCTGTTGCAATATGACGACGTTCTTCGTCAGCAGCGTGAGATTATTTACACCCAACGTGATGAAGTGTTAGAATCGGAAAACCTTCGTGATATCGTTCAAAAAATGATTCTTAATTCGATTCAGCGGAATGTTGATGTCCATGCGTCACGTCATGAGGATGAGGACGAATGGAATCTCCAAGCGATTGTGGAATATGTCCATGCCACTCTTCTTCATGAAGGTGACATTTCCGTGGAGGATCTTAAGGGCAAAGATCCAGAGGAAATCGTCGACGCCATTTATGCAAAAGTAATAGAGCGTTACGAGGAAAAGGAACAAATTCTTTCCCCTGAGCAAATGCGGGAATTTGAAAAGGTTGTTACATTAAGGGCGGTTGACTCTAAGTGGATTGATCATATCGATGCGATGGATCAGCTCCGCCAAGGAATCCATTTGCGTGCTTACGGACAAATTGACCCGCTTCGCGAATATCAGCATGAAGGCTTCGCCATGTTTGAAGCGATGATTCAATCTATCGAGGATGAAACGGCTACGTACATCATGAAGGCTGAGATCCGCAACAATCTTGAGCGTGAAGAGGTCGCAAAGGGTCAAGCAGTGAATCCGAAAGAAGACGGTGAACCCGTTAAGAAAAAACCAAAAGTGAAGCAAATTGATGTTGGCCGCAACGATCCATGTATCTGCGGCAGCGGCAAGAAATATAAGAACTGCTGTGGAGCTGCGAAATAAATACGACTTTAAATGTGTAAGGTCGCAAATTTTGAGCGGCAACAATAGGAGGGCTGGCGAAATGAAACGCTTGCCCTCTTTTTATTTTTATAGAGATGAATTTTGTGGAATTGTAGATAAATTTAGAGTGATTGTGTGTGATTTGTGGAAAACTTAGTCAAATTTGTGGATTAATCCAGATAAATATGGTTATCCACATGGGGATAACATTGGATCTTTTTATTTATCTAATCTGGTTTTAGATTCATTCTATTTAAGATTAATAGATCAAAATAAATAACGCCGCTCCAGTCATCAGGAGCGACGTTATTCATCATGTTAATGTGCTTCAATTAAGCCGTAACGGCCATCTTTTCGCTTGTAAACAACATTTGTACGGTTAGTATCTGAGTTAGTGAATACATAGAAGCTATGACCAAGCATGTTCATTTGCAGAATCGCTTCTTCACTGTCCATTGGTTTCAAATCGAAACGCTTTGTGCGAACTAACTCAAGTTCGTCTTCATCCACATCATGCAGTTCTGGGCTTTCAGTGGTTGCAAATGTAATTGGAAATTCGCCCTTTTCACGGAACTTACGGTTTACCTTTGTTTTGTGTTTGCGAATTTGGCGTTCAAGTTTATCAGTTATCAAGTCAATCGCCGCATACATATCGACGTTTGTTTCCTCAGCACGTAAAACTAATTGTGGCAGAGGGATGGTTACCTCTACTTTTGAAGTTTTATCTTGATTGAATTTAAGATTCACATTTACATTTGCATCTGGTGCTTCTGTAAAATAACGCTCCAATTTAGCAATTTTCTTTTCTACATATTCTCTAATTGCTGGAGTTACCTCAATGTTTTCACCACGTACGTTATATTTCATTAGTGGACTCCTCCTTTTATTAAGGCTATGTAATAACATTTCTATTTTACCCTATGATTATCCTGCTAAATCAGAACAAAAATTTTGTCGATTTTTTGACAAAAACATCAGGTAAATAGTGACAATGTTTTACGCCTTTTTTGACAACAATAGGTACTATTTACCAAAATTATTGGTAATTAAAGTTTATTTTAATATTAATCAGGACAATTTACCACTAAAATGCTCAACGAATAGGTTAAATTGATTTGAAATCGAATGGAGGATTTAATCATATGGAGCACGAAGAACGTAAATTGCTTGCCTGGCACGAAACATTAGAATTGCATGAGTTGGTTGCCTACCAATCCGCGGGATTAATGAAGCTGAAAATGTCCATCACTAAAGTAACTGATAATGAACTTAAAGAACTTTATAAAAAGTGTATTCACGACCTTGAAGGAAACCTAAAAGAACTGCTTAAATTTTATCCATCAGCACAGGGCTATCAAGCGAGGGAGGAAGAAGATTTACGTGAAGACATGGGCTTTTTCGCTGCAGATTTGCTGGGCCTTTCAAAAGGATTAGTCCTTGGCTTGGCTGCAGCAATCACCGAAACGGCCACACCGGCGTTACGAAAAACCTTCACCAATCAGTTGATAGGGGCGATCCATGGCCATGAACGAGTCTTTAATTACATGCATAAACATGGCTATTATCCATCCTACGATTTAGGCCTATTGCTTGGTCATGATATTGAAAATGCCCAAAAAGCACTTCGGATGAAGTTTTGACCGTATTTTGGGGCGGGGTATTGTCTCACCCGCCTTCACTACCTTGCAATTGTCAGTGATTGAATGCTCGCTGCTCCCGCTGCTTTTAACAGCTTCGCTGCGTGCCTTAGTGTGGAACCGGTTGTGTATATATCATCAATCAAGACGACCTTTTTTCCTTGTAAATTAGAATCGGCAGCGACTTTAAATACTTGGGGTAAATGAATACGCTCTGACCTTGTTTTTTTCGATTGCTTTTCTGAGTGAATTCGCGTAAGGATTTCTGCAGGGGAAAAGCCAGATTCCATTAGCAGTGCCACCGCTTGATTAAACCCTCGCTCATATAGCCGTTCTTCGCTTAATGGAATAGGTACAAGTAAATCTGGACTCATTTTTGTGAGTGCTTCCTTTATAGCAACCGCGAATACCTTTGCCAGTACATAATCGCCTCGAAACTTGTATTTCGTGATTACTTCTTTTAAAAATTCATTGTAAAGGAAGAGTGAATGATTTTTCTCGAGTAATCCTTTCCACTCCGAGTCCTCCTCCCAGCGGAAGCAATCATTGCACCATTCTCCCTTGCGGAATTTCTCATCTAGTTGGTAAAATGACCGGCAGCAAATCCTGCAGGTTTCTCCTTCAATTTTCTTTAGATTTTCTTCACACGCAGAGCAAATAAGCTGTTCCTTTTCAATGGAGAATATCGCTCTCCAACCTATAGTTGGCTGGATTATATTATTACAGATAAGACAATGGTCTTGTTGGAAGGGATTCATTTTTTAAACTCCTTTTCTTTTATTTATCAAGCAACCCTCTTTTGATCCCCTCACTATTCATCGAGACAATTTGTCTCCTTGCCTTTATCATCTCGTCAGTTTTTCCATAATGAAAAAATGTCACCACCCCATCTGGATGATCCTTGCTCCTTCCTGCTCTTCCAGCAATTTGTACAAGGGCACTTTCGGTAAAAATAGGATCTTCCGCTCCAACGACGGCGACATCAATATTTGGAAAGGTTACCCCCCGCTCGAGGATGGTCGTGGTTAACAGTAAGGGAATTTCTTTTGTTCGCATTTTTTGTACCTTGTTTTTCCGCTCTGGGTCTTCGGCATGGACAGATTGAATGGTTGGATCAAACTGCCGAAGAATGGGGAGGGCTTTTTCCATCAAGGGGATATGAGGGAAAAAGATTAAGGCCTGTTTGTTAGACTTTATTCGATTATGTATCCACTGGATGACATTTTGAGGCAATTTGTTTTTTTGAAGCCGTTTTTGCCAATTGCCACACCAAACAAATTCGGGCACTGGCAGCGGATGGCGGTGGAATCGGGCAGGGATGGTTGTATAGGCTCTTTTTCCCGAGCGGCATTCTCTTTGCCATTTTTCATTAGGGGTTGCGGTCAAATAGATCATTGCTGCTGTTGGTTTTCGCGCATGAATAGCGGCGTGCTGGAGTGATTCCTCCACTGTATATGGGAAGGCATCGACCTCGTCCAAAATAATGGTGTCAAATGCTTGGTAAAAACGAAGCAGCTGGTGGGTAGTCGCAATTGTGAGGGGGGCATACAGGTGCCGATCTTCGCTGCCGCCGTATAGGGAGGCAACTGTAATATTAGGAAATGCCGCCTGTAGTCTGGGGGTGAGTTCTAATACGACATCTGTTCTTGGTGTGGCGATACAGATTCTTTTTTGGGTGGTTAATGCCGCCTCAATTCCAGCGAAAAGGACCTCGGTTTTCCCAGCACCGCACACAGCCCAGACTAAGTGTTCCTGATTTCGTTGAATCGCTTCTACCACATGATTCGATGCCACTGATTGCCCTTCTGAAAGTGTTCCCTGCCATTCTAATACCTTCGTAGGGTAAACGGTGTCAGGCACCGGGCCATTCCAGCCTAGAAGTGGAGTACATGCACTGATTCTTCCCATCATTAGGCATTGGCGGCAATAGAGGCAGGTTTCTCCACATCGAGAACATGGAAAGGATGCAAATCGCTGTGGATCCTTGTTGCCGCACCGGACACAGATGTGCTGTTTTCCTTTGTAGACGATACCCTTTCGGTAAGTGACATATCCATTTTGATAATGTGTTTGGATTTCATCGAGGGTGAATGGGATATCATCAAAGAGGAGCTGTTTTCCTGTAAGTAGCTGCTGAATATTTGGGTTGTAGGCGAAGTCTGGATTGAGCGGCGGCTGAGGGATAGTCGGAATTTTTGTGATGGGGAGAGAGTCGCCTGATGTGTTGTTTAGTATTAACCTTCCAGCCTTTATGATAAAACGCATACGGGCACCTTCTTTGAACAAAGATGATATATCCGATTCTTAGTTTTTCCTGAGGATGGTAATTTCAATCTTAATAGGATTTTTTGAGTGATATCATTGTTTGGGAGATGTAGGAAGCTTCGAACCTCAAAATTGGTAATCGTTGGCTTAATCAAGTGGAAATAATCACTGAGGGCTTTTAAATGGGCTACTTTTGAGGTAGTTTGGCAGATTGGGCAAGTCCATTTACCTCTTTTGTAATCCATCGGGATATGGTGGCATTTATCATTTGGACAGCAAACTCCACTGCGAATATCTTTTTCCGTAAGATTGTATTCTTTTAAAATGTTAATCGGCTTTGGGCTATGCTGACTTAAGAGTAAATCCCCTATTTTGGTAATGATCTGGCCATCAACTCTTTCATGATTATATCGCTGCTCAAGATTTTCAATTTTATTAAAAACATCTCTTCCTTTACTGACTTTGTTAAAATCGACTCTTTCACCGGGATTGGTTTTTAAGATTGTATTAGTGCTCTTAAAAAAAATAAGATAATCTACCGGCAATAGATTGCAGCCATTTTTAGCGATCCAATTTCTTAAGAGTGATTGCAGACGTTGACATTGAACTCGCGGGTCTTCGAATGCTTCTTCATTTCCATCCTCATGGATACGAATAAGCTGATTGAATACATTATCAAAAACTAGGGTACCAGAAATATTTTTTGCTTCTATGATCAGGATATAGTTTTGAGATAAGAGGAGTGTATCAATTTGAAAGTGAGTACCATTGATTTGTAGTTGGAGGTCGTGAAAGATAAGGTATTTTTCTTGTGGTAGTTCTTTTACGTAATTAGCTAGTGCAATTTCGCCCCAGTATCCTGCCCATCTTTTGGCTAGATCTTTTTCGATTTCTAGATATTTAGGATGACCAAATGTTACGCGTTTTTTTAAGATTTCTGTTAAAAATATCCTTTGCGGAGGGGGTAGTTCTTTCATATTCAATTGTTTCGTCACTCCTTTTTCTTTCTTAAAAATTCATGCCTAGAAGAGATTCTGTAATTAATGAAGAAATTCCTGCTAATTTGTCGAAAATTTTTGTGAAGTTTTTATGGCTGGCCTTTTTAGCTGAGAGGGGATTCCGCAAATTTAAGACGTGATTTGCGCCAACTCAAGCCGGAATTCCGCCAAACTGAATAGGATTTCCGCCAATTTACGATTTATTTCCGCCAACTTTTGCATTTTTTCCGCCAAACTGGCTTCGGATTCCGCCAAACCCTTTTTAATGTACCTTTTTTACAATAATTCCAGAACTAGCTTCCACTCCTTTGAAGGTCTGGCTCTTTCTTCTCGATGATTCCGCCAACTCAAGCTGGAATTCCGCTAAACTGATTGGGATTTCCGCC
>Ga0213823_1001410_pt1 | contig 14681 bp, 17 predicted proteins | sample MC6MC0907MG_FD_179887 | JGI IMG/M metagenome (GOLD analysis project Ga0213823, IMG submission 179887) | Enriched soil aggregate microbial communities from Iowa State University, Ames, United States - MC6-MC0907-MG | ecosystem: Environmental > Terrestrial > Soil > Unclassified | place: USA: Iowa...
CTTGAACAGCCCGTTGTAGACTTCGAATGCAGCACCCTGATAGCTGAAGCTCGGCGCCGGCAGGCGCTCGACCAGCCTCAGCGGCCCTTGCGGAAAAGCCCCAGCCCACGGCGCTGCGAACAAGGCGCCGAACAGGTTGTTGGCGGATTCGCCCTGCCAGTTGCCGAGCAGGGCCTGGGTCATGCTCTGGGCCTGCTGGACCGTTGCCAGGTAGCCCTGTTCATCGGGCCGGTAATGGAGGGTGACCACATCGACCTGATCGGGGTCGATATCCACATCTTGCCCGGCCAGCCACTGGCGGATCAGGCGGCTGGCTTCACGGTCCGGGCGTGGCACATTGGCCAGATGGTCTACTACGAACTGCACGCCGTCGGCGTTGATTTTGCTGTCGATCATGGCGGTCACCTTGTCTGCGAGGCTGACAAGGGTGGGCGCATGGCAGTACCGGCTGGCGGTAGATAGTTAAAGCCCAGCGCCAGGCAGCAGCGGCGGTGCCGGGGTGATATCGCGCTCGGCTGCAGGCGCATCGTCGAAGCCGACCGGCACTTTGCCGCGCAGTCGCCAGGCAAAGGCGATGATCTCGGCGATGGTCAGGTACAGTGCCTCGGGGATCTGCTCGCCCAGCTCAAGGCGCGCCAGCAGGCGAACCAGCTCGGCGTTTTCATAGATTGGAATTTCATGCTCTCGGGCGATCGCGAGGATGGCCTCGGCCAGATCGTCGTCGCCTTTGGCGGTGAGCGTTGGCGCCTGTTGGCCGTCGTAGCTCAAGGCGATGGCCTGGCGCAGTGTGGTGTCACTCATGCGGTTTCGTCCACCCAGCGTTGTTCCACCCGGGTGTGCGGGCCCTGCGGTGGGATGCCTGCATGGCACTCCAGGTCACCGACCACCAAGCCGCGAGCCAGCAGGCATCCACGCAGTTCACCGAGCTGTTTGTCTATCAGTTGCGCGGTCTGTTCACGTTCAGCCCACAGCTGGCCCGACAACCGCCCTTGGCTCAGTTGCGCCTGGACTTGCAGGGGGCCAAGCGGAGCCAGGTCGAAGGCAAGGTCGATGCGCCACAGCGCCTGCAGTGGGTCTTGTCGCCCGCGCTTGCGCTCGGCCTGCTGCTCTGGCGTTTGTTCGCGCTGCAACTTCATCTGCAAGGGGATGAAGTCTTGGCCGTGGCGTACCGGGATCTCCGTCTGCCAGGTAGTCTGCAGATTGCCGTTATCCAGCGTGCCTGATTGCTGCAGGCTGCTCAGGGCGTGGCTTTGCAGGCGCGAAATCGCAGCAGCGGCCAGGCGCAACAGTTGCTGCAGATCGCTTTCGTATTCCATGGCCTGCAGCAGCCGCGAGGGCAGCGGAAAGGCCCCGGACGGTGTCCGCGGGCTGACCCGGTCGAGCATGCCCAGCGCGTTGCGGGCCATGGCCGGCAAGGCCTGGGCCAGGGTGGCGGAGGCGGTCAGCGGGTTGCTCGGCGCGTTCGCCGAGGCCTGGGCCACCAGCCGCAGCAGTTGAGACTTGAGGTCGCTGGCCATGTCGGCGCTGAAGCCGCCGAGCAGCTTGGCCTCAAGGAAAACGCCACTGTTGTTCAGGGCCTGGGCGAGTGCTCTACCGTCGCTGAGCTGGCGAGCATCCGGCAGGCTTGCCAGCAGGCTGTTGGCGCTGCTGCGCAGTTCGCCATCGCTGCTCGCGCTGCTGGCAAGCTGCTGCAGGGCGTTGAGCAGGCCGGGCAGGGACGCCTGGCGGCCTTGCTGGGTGAGCAACTGCTGGGCGATGTTCAACTGGCCTTGGCGCCCACTGAGCGGCATGAAGCGCAGCGACTGGTCGCCTTGCACCAGGGCGCTGAGCAGGCTGCCGACCGGCAGCGGGCGAGGGCTGTCGATGGTCAGTGTGGCGCCGGCCTGGGCGGTGTTGAGCAGGCTCACCAGCGAGCGGAAGCTGGCAGCTTGCCCTGGGTTTTGCGGCAACGGCTGGTTGGTCAGGACCTTGCCCTGCAGCAAGGTGCCCACTGGGACCTTGCTGGTATCGAGCTGGACCAGGGTGGCGACATTGCTGGCGCTGGCCTGTTGCACCATCACCGCCAGGCGGTTGCTTTGCGGCTGGCTGACGGTGATCTGGCTGCCTGGCGCAATCGGCTGGCTGGCATTGGCCTGGACCTGGGTCTGGGTGCCATTGGCCTGGATCACCTGCAGCACCAGCTGGAAGGTGCTACCGGTCTGACGCAAGGTCAGCACTTCGGCCTGCGCCGTCTCACCGGGTTTCAGCAGGCCGGGTTGGGCCTGGGACAACCTTAACAACTCACCGGCCATTGCGACCTTGACCGCCTGGTGACCGATGGCGGTTGATGCGTTGAGGCCATTGATGTCAGTCATTTTTGCTTACCGCAATTTGTCGAGTGGGGCGGCCAAGCGGCGACCCCACGAATCTGGAGCATTCTTGTCAGGGTAACGGCAGCAAGATCGATGACTTGAAGCGTTGCTTGGGAGAGTGATGATAGGTCACGATCCCTTGTACAGTTCGATGAGTTCACTCACGCTGAACTGGGCCGGGATTACTATCCAACACCAGTACCATTTACGTTCGTCAGGTTCAATGGCCGCCAGCACCGTCAAGCGAGTAGCTGCGCTGTCGGAAAGGCTGACGACGCCTCGTTCATCGACTGTGCCTTCACCGACGAGAAACGTCCATTCAATGGTAGCGGGGTCCACCACCACTGGATTCCCCCCACCGCGCGGGTGATAGAACATTGATAAACGCAAGTTGCCCTGATGTTCGTCGGCTTGAAAGAAGTGGGTCGGTGCGGTATGCAACACCGTGTGATAGCAAAGAGATGGCTCCTGGCCGACTTTGCATACCAGGGTGTCGACGCTCAGGGGAAGCTCCGGGAGACTGGCTTTAAGTGCGCAGGGCACGTTGGTTTTACCCTCGTCGTAAGCCGTCGAAGCGTTGGGAGCAGGCGGAACGTACTTCCATTGCTTATCAGTATTCAGCAAGGTTCCCACTGCTGGATTGCGCAATTCCCAAGTCGCTGAATCGGTGGGAGGGAAAGTCTCCAGTTTATAGGCCCCGGCGCCTTCATTGTGTACGATGAAGACAGGATTGGCAGCATAATCCGCGCGCCGCCGGGTGTTACTCTCAAGGAGTGACTCAGAATATGCGTAAATGCCCACACTTTCTTGCCTAACAGCGGTATCCCTTTCAGCAAGCTTGAATGACTCGACCATGCCCCCAGCCAACAGGTCGCACAGGTACTCAATACCTTCCGTGCTGAAACCTGACGCACGCATCTGGGACGTGGAGAAAAACGTGGTAGCCAGGTAGGGGAGCCGCCATGGAATTAAGAGATTCTTGGTAACGATAAGGTATTTCTGGCCGTTAGGGTCAGGTAGCGTGGGATTGGCGTCGGGTGCGGCCACATGTACCAGTGTCTGGTGGGCGTCTGCGCTGGCCCGATGCGTGCGTATGAAAAGGTTCACGGGTTTCACGCCGGCAAAGGGTCGGCCTTTCTTCAGCGTGAACGTCTGGTCAGGGGCATGGCGCAAGTGTGTGGCCAGGCCCCTTGCACCCTCCTCGTCACGATTACTGCCTTGCGCATCGCTGAGGAAAAAACGTGGTGCGTGGCCCCAGCCCAGGCTTATGGCACCATCCTCCGCAAGGATGGCGCTGTTTTCAGCTGCGTAGTATTCGGTATTGAGATACTGACCCCCGCTGGGAAGAATCGTGATCTTGAAGGGGGTTCGCAAAGGATGGCCATCCGATCGAGACAGCTCCGTCTCCATACGCCAGGTGATCGGTTCGCGTATGGTCAGTATGGTGTCCGCCAGCGTCGTTTTGTCGACGATCAGACGGCCCCGGCCGAGCGTCGAAGAAACGGCTCGCCAGGTTTGCCCTGGGGTAATCGTGTCGATGCCGTTGATCACTTTTTCCGGCCAATCGTGCTGGGATTCCTGGAGCCTTGTCAGTAGAAGGTTAAGCGTATCGGTGTCGTAGGCAACTATTGCCATACTGCCCCTGAGAAAGCTTCCTTCCGAAGGACGGCCCTGCGCCCAGTTGATGATGTCATCCGCAGTCTGCTGAGGTACCGAGTTCATTTCGTCTCTCCGATGAATGGCCCAGTTCGAGCATGACCGGCGCAAAAAAACGGCACAACTGTCAGAATTGTCAGGTCAGGCTGTGCTTGTTGCGCATGCCTGGTGCAACGAATGGTTTTGTTGATCTCAGGCATGACTGTATACAATCATGCGGATCTATCGCTTGGCAGCGTTGCCATGGATGTAATAATGCGTGCTGCCCTTCTCAGCCCAGAAGCAAGCGCAGGTAAATGCATCGACCGTTCGTTCAATTTGCATAAGGCGAATCCGTGACCCTTCACCTCCAAGCCGCAGGCCTGGCCTGCGAGCGCGACTGGCGCCTGCTGTTCGAGCACCTCGATTTCGAGTTGCGCCCGGGCGACATGCTGCAGATCAGTGGCCCCAACGGCAGCGGCAAGACCAGCCTGCTGCGCCTGTTGGCCGGGCTGATGCAGCCGACCGCCGGGCAGATCCTGCTGGGCGGCAAGCCATTGGCCGAACAACGGCATGCCTTGGCCAGTATCCTGCTGTGGATCGGCCATGCTGCGGGCATCAAGGACCTGCTCACCGCCGAGGAAAACCTGGCGTGGTTGTGCGCGCTGCACCAGCCGGCCAGCACCGAGGTGATCTGGGCTGCGCTGGCGGCCGTCGGCCTGCGCGGTTTCGAAGACGTACCCTGCCATACCCTGTCTGCCGGCCAGCAGCGCCGGGTGGCATTGGCCCGGCTGTACCTGGACAGCCCGCCACTGTGGATTCTCGACGAGCCGTTCACGGCCCTCGACAAGCAGGGCGTGGCTCAGCTCGAAGCGCACCTGGCGGCCCATTGCGAGCAGGGCGGCACCGTGGTGCTGACCACCCATCACAGTCTCGATCGCAAGCCTTCCGGCTACCGCGAATTGAACCTGGGGCAATGGGCGGCATGAGCGTATTCATTCTGTTGCTGCGCCGCGAAGCGCGGCTGTTGTTCCGCCGGCCGGCAGAGCTGGCCAACCCACTGGTGTTCTTCGCCATCGTGGTGGCGCTGTTCCCGCTGGCGGTTGGCCCGGAAAGCCAATTGTTGCAAACCTTGTCGCCAGGCTTGGTCTGGGTCGCGGCCTTGCTGGCCGTGCTGCTGTCGTTGGACGGGCTATTCCGCAGCGATTTCGAGGACGGCTCCCTGGAGCAATGGGTGTTGTCACCGCACCCGCTGGCGCTGCTGGTGCTGGCCAAGGTCCTGGCACACTGGATCTTTTCCGGGCTGGCGCTGGTATTGTTGGCGCCACTGCTGGCATTGATGCTGGGGCTGCCGAGCCATTGCCTGCCGGTGTTGCTCGGCTCGCTGCTGCTGGGTACGCCGGTGTTGAGCCTGCTGGGCGCGGTTGGTGCGGCGTTGACGGTGGGCCTGAAGCGCGGCGGGTTGCTGCTGGCGTTGCTGATTCTGCCGTTATATATCCCTGTGTTGATCCTGGGCAGTGGTGCGTTGCAGGCGGCATTGCAGAATATGCCGGCCACCGGCCATCTGCTCTGGCTGGCCAGCCTCACGGCCCTGGCAGTCACACTGGCACCCTTTGCGATAGCGGCCGGCCTGAAGATCAGCGTCGGTGAATAACGAGTCCCGGGCTCTCAAGCCCGGCTAATACCCTGGATGTACCCTGATGAAAATGAGCTGGACGTGGTTCCACAAACTGGGCTCCCCCAAATGGTTCTATGCCATCAGCGGCCGCATGCTGCCGTGGCTGACCGTCTCCGCCATCCTGCTGCTGGCCACCGGGGTGGTCTGGGGCCTTGCGTTTGCCCCTGAGGATTACCAGCAGGGCAACAGTTTCCGCATCATCTATATTCACGTGCCGGCCGCCATGCTGGCGCAGTCCTGCTACGTGCTGCTGGCGGTCGCCGGGGTGGTGGGGCTGGTGTGGAAGATGAAGCTGGCCGATGTTGCCCTGCAGTGCGCTGCGCCCATTGGCGCCTGGATGACCGCCGTGGCGCTGGTCACGGGGGCCATCTGGGGCAAGCCGACCTGGGGCAGCTGGTGGGTGTGGGATGCGCGGCTGACGTCGATGCTGATCCTGTTGTTCCTGTACTTCGGCATCATCGCCCTGGGCCAGGCGATCAGTAACCGTGACAGCGCGGCCAAGGCCTGCGCGGTGCTGGCCATCGTCGGGGTGATCAACATTCCGATCATCAAGTATTCGGTTGAATGGTGGAACACCCTGCACCAGGGCGCCACCTTCACCCTGACCGAAAAGCCCGCCATGCCCGCCGAGATGTGGCTGCCGTTGTTGTGCACGGCGCTGGGCTTCTATTGCTTCTTCGGCGCCGTGCTGCTGCTGCGCATGCGCCTTGAAGTGCTCAAGCGCGAAGCGCGCGCCAGCTGGGTCAGGGAAGAGGTGTTGAACAGCCTGGGTCGGAGGGCCGCGTGATGAGCTTTTCTTCATTCGGCGATTTTCTCGCCATGGGCCACCATGGCCTGTACGTCTGGTCGGCCTACGGCATCTGCCTGGCGGTGCTGGCGCTCAATGTCGCCGCGCCATTGCTGGCCCGCCGTCGCTATCTGCAAGAAGAGGCGCGCCGTTTGCGCCGGGAGAACAACCAGTGAATCCGCAGCGCAAGAAACGCCTGTTCCTGATTCTCGGCCTGTTGGTCGGGGTCGCGGTTGCCGTCGGCTTTGCCTTGAGCGCCCTGCAGCAGAATATCAACCTGTTCTATACCCCGACGCAAATCGCCAATGGCGAAGCGCCGCTGGACACGCGCATTCGCGCCGGTGGCATGGTCGAGAAGGGCTCGCTTGAGCGCTCGGCCGATTCGCTCGATGTGCGCTTCGTGGTCACCGACTTCAACAAGTCGGTGCCGATCACTTACCGCGGTATCCTCCCCGACCTGTTCCGCGAAGGGCAGGGCATCGTCGCGCTGGGCAAGCTCAATGCCGAGGGCGTGGTGGTGGCCGATGAAGTGCTGGCCAAGCACGATGAAAAGTACATGCCGCCGGAAGTCACCAAAGCCCTGAAGGAAAGCGGCCAGGCGGCCACCGGTACGGAGGCCAAGCCATGAACGCAGCGCTGGTAATCCCTGAACTCGGCCAGTTGGCGATGATTCTGGCCATCTGCTTTGCCGTGGTTCAGGCCACGGTGCCGTTGCTCGGCGCGTGGCGTGGCGACAGCCTGTGGATGAGCCTGGCACGCCCGGCCGCCTGGGGGCAATTTGCCTTCCTGGCGTTTGCCTTCGCCTGCCTCACCCACGCCTTCATGACCGACAACTTCTCGGTCGCCTATGTGGCCAGCAACTCCAACAGCGCCTTGCCCTGGTACTACAAGTTCAGCGCCGTGTGGGGCGCGCACGAGGGGTCGTTGCTGCTCTGGGCGTTGATCCTGGGTGGCTGGACCTTCGCCGTCTCGGTGTTCTCGCGCCAGTTGCCGCAAGTGATGCTGGCGCGGGTGCTGGCGGTGATGGGCATGATCAGCGTGGGGTTCCTGAGCTTTCTGATCATCACCTCCAACCCCTTTCAGCGCCTGTTGCCGCAAGTGCCGACCGATGGCCGCGACCTCAACCCATTGCTGCAGGACTTCGGCCTGATCGTCCACCCGCCGATGCTGTACATGGGCTACGTGGGTTTTTCCGTCGCCTTCGCCTTCGCCATCGCCGCCTTGCTGGGCGGGCGCCTGGATGCGGCCTGGGCCCGCTGGTCGCGGCCGTGGACCATCGTCGCCTGGGCGTTCCTCGGCGTGGGCATCACCTTGGGCTCCTGGTGGGCCTATTACGAGCTGGGCTGGGGCGGCTGGTGGTTCTGGGACCCGGTGGAAAACGCCTCGTTCATGCCTTGGCTGGTGGGCACGGCGCTGATCCACTCGCTGGCGGTGACGGAAAAGCGCGGCGTGTTCAAGAGCTGGACCGTGCTGCTGGCGATTGCCGCGTTCTCGTTGAGCCTGCTGGGCACCTTCCTGGTGCGCTCCGGCGTGCTGACCTCGGTGCATGCGTTTGCTGCCGACCCGTCGCGCGGCGTGTTCATCCTGATTTTCCTGCTGTTTGTGGTCGGCGGCTCGCTGACCCTGTTCGCCCTGCGCGCCCCGGTGGTGAAAAGCCAGGTCGGCTTTGCCCTGTGGTCCCGCGAAACGCTGCTGCTGGCCAACAACCTGGTGCTGGTGGTGGCGGCTTCGATGATCCTGCTCGGCACCCTCTACCCGTTGGTGCTCGATGCGCTCACCGGCGCCAAGCTGTCGGTGGGGCCGCCGTACTTCAACGCGCTGTTCCTGCCGCTGATGGCGTTGCTGATGATCGTGCTCGGCGTGGGTGTGGTGGTGCGCTGGAAGGACACCCCCGGCAAGTGGCTGGCCAGCATGCTGACCCCGGTGCTGATCGGCAGCGCCGTGCTGGCGCCCGTGGCAGGTTTCATCGTCGATGACTTCGACTGGCCGACCCTGACCGCCATTGCCCTGGCGGCCTGGGTGGTGCTCAGCGGGCTGCGCGACGTACTCGACAAAACCCGCCACAAGGGCCTGGCCAAGGGCGTGCGTGGCCTTACCCGCAGCTACTGGGGCATGCAGCTGGCGCACCTGGGCCTGGCGGTGTGCGCCTTGGGCGTGGTGCTGTCGAGCAACAACAGTGCCGAGCGTGACCTGCGCCTGGCACCGGGCGAAAGCGTCGAGCTGGGTGGTTACCAGTTCCTGTTCCAGGGCGCCAAGCACTTCGAAGGCCCGAACTTCATCTCCGACAAGGGCACCGTTGTAGTCAGCCGTGACGGCCGTGAAGTGACCACGCTGCACCCTGAAAAACGCCTGTACACCGTGCAGCAGTCGATGATGACCGAGGCGGGCATCGATGCCGGCTTCACCCGTGACCTGTACGTCGCCCTTGGCGAGCCGCTGGAAAACGGCGCCTGGGCCGTACGTGTGCATATCAAGCCTTACGTCCGCTGGATCTGGCTGGGTGGTCTGCTGACCGGCCTGGGCGGTTTGCTGGCGGCCTTCGACCGGCGCTACCGCGTCAAGGTCAAGACCCGGGTGCGTGATGTCCTGGGCGTGTCTGGAGCAGCTGCATGAAGCGTTGGATCATGGTGGTGCCACTGGCAGTATTCCTGCTGATGGCGGTTTTCCTCTACAAAGGGCTGTTTCTCAAGCCGGATGAGTTGCCGTCGGCAATGATCGGCAAGCCGTTCCCGTCGTTCTCCCTGGCCTCGACTCAAGGCGATCGCAACCTGACCCAGGCCGACCTTCTCGGCCGCCCGGCGCTGGTCAACGTATGGGCCACCTGGTGCCCGTCGTGCAAGGTCGAGCACCCGTACCTGAATCAACTGGCGCAGCAGGGCGTGGTGATCCATGGCATCAACTACAAGGACGACAACGCCGCCGCCGTGAAGTGGCTGGCCGAGTTCCACAACCCGTACCAGCTGGACATCCGCGACGAGCAGGGCGGCTTGGGCCTGGACCTGGGGGTATACGGTGCGCCGGAAACCTTCCTGATCGACGCCAAGGGCATCATCCGCTACAAGCACGTCGGCATCGTCGATGCGACGGTGTGGCGCGAGCAGTTGGCGCCGCTGTACCAGGGCCTGGTGGACGAGGCCAAGCCATGAAGCGCTGGCTTGCTGCTGCCGTGCTCGGCCTGAGTGTGGCTGGCATGGCCAGGGCGGCCATCGATACCTACCAGTTCCGCGACGACGCCGAGCGCGAGCGCTATCAGCAACTGACCAAGGAACTGCGCTGCCCCAAATGCCAGAACCAGGACATCGCCGATTCCAACGCGCCGATAGCCGCCGACCTGCGCCGCGAGATCTTCCGCATGCTCGGCGAAGGCAAGAGCAACCAGCAGATCGTCGACTTCATGGTCGACCGCTATGGCGACTTCGTGCGCTACAAGCCGGCGCTCAGTGGGCGTACCTGGTTGCTCTGGTTCGGCCCGGGCATTCTGCTGGTGGGGGGCTTCGTGGCGCTGGCGGTCATTGTCCGTCGGCGTCGCGTGCCGGCTGCCCAAGGCTCGCATGAGCTGTCCGTCGAAGAACGCGAGCGTCTCGCCAAACTGCTGGATAAAGAACAGAACCATGACTGAATTCTGGCTAAGCGCGGGCCTCTTGCTGCTCGCCGCCCTCGGCTTTCTGCTGATCCCGATCCTGCGTGGCCGGAGCCGCCAGCAGGAAGAAGACCGCACCGCATTGAACGTTGCGCTGTATCAGGAGCGTGTCGCCGAATTGGCGGCCCAGCAGGCCGCTGGTGTACTGGACGCAACGCAACTGGCCAACGGCCGCGATGAAGCTGCGCGTGAGCTGCTGGCCGACACCGAGGGTGCCGAGGCGCCGCGCCAGGGCCACCTGGGCAAGGTGCTGCCCCTGTTGGCCGCGGTGCTGGTGCCAGCCATGGCGCTTGGCTTGTACCTGCACTTTGGCGCCGCTGACAAGGTCGAGCTGACGCAGGAGTTCGCCGCAGCGCCCAAGTCGATGGAAGAAATGACCACGCGCCTGGAGCGCGCCGTCCAGGCCCAGCCGGACTCCGCCGAAGGCCTGTACTTCCTTGGCCGCGCCTACATGGCCGAGCAGCGCCCGGCAGATGCCGCCAAGGCCTACGAGCGCGCCGTGGCCCTGGCCGGCCGCCAGCCCGAGTTGCTGGGCCAGTGGGCCCAGGCTCAGTACTTTGCCGCCAACAAGCAATGGAGCCCGCAGGTGCAGGCGCTGACCGACGAGGCGCTAAAGGCCGACCCGAACGAAGTCACCAGCCTTGGCCTGCGTGGCATCGCCGCATTCGAGGGCGAGCGTTATCAGGAGGCCATCGATTACTGGAAGCGCCTGCTGGCGCAATTGCCTGAAGGCGATGCCTCGCGGGCAGCGCTGCAAGGCGGCATCGACCGCGCGGCTGAGCGCCTGGGCAGCACCGGTGCCAAGCCTTCGGTAGCGGTGGCTGCGCGCCTGAAAGTGCGGGTTGAACTGGCAGCCGCCCTGAAGGACAAGGTCAAACCCGACGACACCGTGTTCATCTTCGCCCGTGCCAGCAACGGCCCGCCCATGCCGCTGGCGGCCAAGCGAGTGACCGTGGCGCAGTTGCCACTGGAAGTCGAGTTGTCCGACTCCGATGCGATGATGCCGCAGATGAAACTGTCCGACTTTGCCGAAGTCCAACTGGTTGCACGCGTATCGCGCGCGGGCCAGCCCACCCATGGCGAGTGGATCGGCCAGGGCGCACCGCTGGCCAACACTACCCAGGCCCTTCAGCACCTGACCATCGACAGCCCCGACCCGTAAGAGAACACTGCCATGCGAAACGCCGTCCGCCTGACCCTGATCACCCTGGCCTTGGGTTTGTCCGCGTGTACGGTGCGTGAGCCGTACGAGCAGCCGGCACCGCCGATCGAGACGGTGCCGCCGCAAAAGGGGCCGGTGGTCAAGCCGTTGCCGGGCAGCCAGCCTTCCACCCAGCCGAGCAAGCCTGCGGCGATCCCCAAACCGATGCCGCGTACGTCCGCAAGCTTTGCCCCGCCACCGGGTGGGTCCAGCCACTGGGACCCTAAGCTGGGTGTGTATGTGCTGGAGAAAAAGCCCAACACCTTCTACCGGCAGCGCACCTATTACCGCTATGAAAACAGTGGCTGGAGCTGGTCGCTGAGCCCGGATGGCCCGTGGCAGGAAACCGACAGCAGTGGCGTGCCGGGCGGGCTTGGGCGGGCGTTCGCGCAGTAAACGTGTGGGCTTGTAAGTGCTCGTCGATGTTTTTGTGTGGCCCTTGAGATCGAGCGCCGCGCGGGCGGCGCTGGATCTCAAGGGCCACACAAAAACATCGGCAAGCGCTCACAGACTCCCCATAATGCCCCTTCGAATTCGAGCCGGAGGGTGAGCATGAGGAAAACAGTCCTGGTACTGGTGGAGACCGTCGACGATTACCTGCCCCTGCTGGAGCAGGCCGGCTACCGCCTGATCCGCGCCCCGTCCCCGCAACTGCGCGGCGACGCCATCCAGCGCCACGCCGCCGAAATCGATGCCGTGCTCACTCGCGGCCCATTGGGCCTGACCGCTGCCGAAATCGAAGCCTTGCCCAAGCTGCAGATCATCTGCGTGATCGGCGCCGGTTACGAACAAGTAGACCTGGCCGCCGCCGCTGCCCGCGGGATCACCGTTACCAACGGCGCCGGCGCCAATGCCGCGGCTGTGGCTGATCACACCCTGGCCATGCTGCTGGCGCTGCTGCGCGACATCCCGCGTGCCGATGCCAGCACACGGCGGGGCGAGTGGAACCGGGTGATCAGCCCCTCTGTGAGCGGCAAGCGCCTCGGCATTCTCGGCCTGGGCGCAGTGGGCCTGGCCATTGCCAAACGTGCCAATCTCGGCTTCGACATGACCGTCAGTTACCACAGCCGAACACCACGCCCGGACGTGCCTTACACCTGGTGCGAGAGCCCTGTGCAGCTGGCTGGCGCCGTCGACATCCTGGTTGTGGCCACCCCTGGCGGTGCCAATACGCGTCATCTGGTCGATGCGCAGGTGCTGCAAGCGTTGGGTACCCAGGGCTACCTGGTGAATATCGCCCGCGCCAGCGTGGTGGACACCCAGGCGCTGGTCGAGGCACTGCAGCGTGGCCAAATCGCCGGCGCGGCGCTGGACGTGTTCGATGACGAACCGGCCGTTCCCGATGCCCTCAAGGCCCTCGACAACACCGTGCTCACGCCCCATGTCGCCGGCCAGTCGCCAGAGGCTGCGCGTGACACGGTCGCCCTGGTGCTGCGCAACCTACAGGCCTTTTTTGCCGGCGAGCCGGTGCTCACCCCAGTCAAATCGTAACCCTCGCTTTTGACCCAGCCCGGCGCTGGCCCGCTGGGGCTGTGAGCCATTGTGCGGGGGCGATCTATACTTGCCCTCCCAGCCAATGCGAGGAGCCCCACCATGACCTTGGAAAAGCACGGCAGTTGCCTCTGCGGCGACACTCGGATGCACGTCACTGTCGACAACACCCGCATCAGTGCCTGCCATTGCAGCATGTGCCGCAAATGGACCGGTGGGCCGTTGCTGGTCGTCCATTGCAGCCAGGCGCCGCAGGTCGAGGGGCGCACGCCCAGCGTCTATGACTCCTCCGACTGGGCCCAGCGCGGCTTCTGCGGGCGCTGCGGTACTCATCTTTATTACCGGCTCAAGGCCAATGACGCCTATGCGGTGCCGGTGGGCCTGCTCGACGGCGATGAAGCCTGGGATTTCGACTTGCAGATCTTCGTCGAACAGAAACCCGCCTGGTACTGCTTCGCCAACCAGACCACCGAGCTGACCGGCGAGCAAGCGTTCGAGCAGCTGGGTTGAGCGGTGCCTGCTTGCCAAAACCGTGGATTCCTGAGAAAAGGGCGGCCTTGAATTTCACCGTTGGAGGATGCCCATGAGCAGCGAACTGCAGATCACCGACCTCGTCGAAGGCGAGGGTAAAGCCGCCGTCAAAGGTGCCCTCATCACCACGCAGTACACCGGCTGGCTGGCCGATGGCAGCGAGTTCGATTCCTCCTGGTCGCGCGGCAAACCTTTCCAGTGCGTGATCGGCACCGGCCGCGTGATCAAGGGCTGGGACCAGGGCCTGATGGGGATGCGCGTGGGTGGCAAGCGCAAACTGCAGGTGCCAGCGCACCTGGGCTATGGCGAGCGCAGCGTGGGGGCGATACCGCCGAATTCGGACCTGACGTTCGAGATCCAGCTGCTGGAAGTGCTGACGCGAGATGATTGAGTAGTCCACTTCCTGCGCAAGGTCGAAAAGTACTACATGCCCTGTTGACCCGCGTCTGATTGAGAGGTGAATCCGGTATGGCTACCCTTGCAAACAGGTTAAGTGAAGGGGTAAATCCATGAAATCGTATTTTTCCTCGCGCGCAGTGCGTGAGGCAAACGCTTTGCTGGTCGCGTCGGGGGCACGAATGGAAATTGAGCTGCCGCGAGAATTGACAGGCATTGTCAGCAGCACGAGAAAAACACGCTCGGAGTTGAAGGCTGCGTTCGAGGCCGCCTACTCTCGGATACAAAAGGGGTAACAGCCTGATGGCCGACGGTTGTTACAACCACATTTATTCGGTCCTTGTAGAGAATGAGCAGGACACATTGGGGGTCATTGCGTATTCGTTGTATAAACGGCAGAAGATCGAATACATCAAAACATTCAAGGTCAAGTACGGCAGGGAGCCAAAGGACGACGACCTGACGCCGTTCCACGATGTGAGCAATAGTGAAACCCAACTTGAAAGCTACCGTAACCAGGCCAGCCAGCTAGCTCAGGGCTTTCTCGATGCATCTATCTCTACACAGGCGATGGAGCTCCAACAGTACTATTCCGACAAGGCCAGCAGTGAGATCAGGAATGCCAAACCGGGCTTTTGGCTTGGGGTGGCACAGAGCCTCGTGGGTTCCGTTCTGTTCGTGTTCATGCTCGGCTTCCTTGTGATTTTCACCTGGAGCCTGAATCAAGGCCCGAAACAGGTGATCGAGCAGGTTTTCGACGTGACCATCATCAATACCGTTTCCACGCAAGACTCCGCCCAGCTACCCTCGCTGCAATGAAAACGAGGTCCGGATATCCACCTTCCCAGAAATAATTCAGCAACACCCATGCCTTAGCTTAAGCGTTGCCCACGGAACGGCATTCACGCTCAAGGAGGAACCAAACGGGTTGAGGGCACTCTGACCCCTACTCGTTGCCAGGGATGGCATTC
>Ga0213823_1001416_pt1 | contig 14654 bp, 15 predicted proteins | sample MC6MC0907MG_FD_179887 | JGI IMG/M metagenome (GOLD analysis project Ga0213823, IMG submission 179887) | Enriched soil aggregate microbial communities from Iowa State University, Ames, United States - MC6-MC0907-MG | ecosystem: Environmental > Terrestrial > Soil > Unclassified | place: USA: Iowa...
GACAGTGTGGTGGACTACGACCAGGTGTTCGGGCGTTCGGCGCCACGCACACTGGAGATTGGCTTCGGCATGGGCCATTCCCTGCTGGAAATGGCCGCTGCCGCGCCGGAGCAGGACTTCATCGGCGTCGAAGTGCACCGCCCGGGTGTCGGTGCACTGCTCAACGGCGTGCTGACTGAGGGCCTGAAGAACCTGCGGGTGTACGATTGCGACGCCATCGAGGTGCTCAACCGCTGCGTGGCCGACAACAGCCTCGACCGCTTGATGCTGTTCTTCCCCGACCCATGGCACAAGGCGCGCCACCACAAGCGCCGCATCGTGCAGCTGGAGTTCGCCGAGCTGGTACGCCGCAAGCTCAAGCCGGGTGGTGTGTTCCACATGGCGACCGACTGGGAGCCGTATGCCGAGTACATGCTGGAAGTCATGAGTGCTGCGCCGGGTTACCGTAACCAGGCGGCGGATGGGGCTTATGTGCCGCGCCCGGAAGAACGTCCGATCACCAAGTTCGAGCGCCGTGGTGAGCGCTTGGGGCATGGGGTTTGGGATTTGAAGTTCGAGAAGGTGGATTGATTGGCTGTTTGAGCCCTTTGATGCACTGACGTCTGCGGTTATGCAGGCGAAAAAAAACCGCCTTGAGAAGGGCGGTTTTTTGTTGAGGTGAAAAGGCTGAGAACCCAGGGATAGCCGGAGCGATAGGGCTGCCTTGGTTCTGCGCGGCAGCTTTTAGCAATCTTACCCCCGCCGATCAGCCACCACGCCAATCAACACCAGCACCACCAACAGCACCGGTGCCAGCGCATAGTTGTTGAACTGGCTCAGCCCCTTCACTACCCAAGGCGTCGCATAGATCAGCGCCGCGCCACTGCCGATCATCACCAGCGCCGCCATGAACGGAACGCGAAGGGCACCGGCCAGGCCGCCCAGTCGTTGCTCCACCCAGGCCTTGATATCAGTGCCAAACAGCACCAGCAGGCAGCCTACCAGGGCCAGGGAAATCTCAGACAGGTTGCTACGGCTCCAGCGGGAAACCGTCGCCAGCAGATCGAGTACCAGATCCATGGGTCATCCTTAGGTCAAGAAATACTGCAGCAGGTCATTGAGGAACAATTGTCCGCGCGGCGTGGCCGCCAATCGATCCGGTTCGACCTGCAAAAGGCCCTTTTGTTCGGCAGCGCGACGCGCCTCGGCCAGTTGCGCCAGCGGCAGGCCGGTACGTTGGCTGAACAGTTCGGCTTCCACGCCATCGGTGAGGCGCAGTGCGTTCATCAGGAACTCGAACGGCAGCTCGTCGACCGGCAGCCGCTTTTCGCCGGCCTTGAACGGTTTGGCCAGGTTCAGGTAGTCCTTGGGCAGGCGGGTTTTCCAGGTACGCAGGATGCGACCGTCGGCAAAGGTCAGTTTGCCGTGGGCCCCGGCACCGATGCCGATGAAGTCGCCGAAGCGCCAGTAGTTGAGGTTATGCCGGGCAGGGCGGCCAGGCTGGGCATAGGCCGAGACTTCGTACTGCTTGAAGCCGTTCGCGGCCATCAGCGCCTGGCCGGCTTCCTGGATGTCCCAGAGTATGTCGTCCTCCGGCAGCTCTGGTGGCTGGTTCCAGAACACGGTGTTCGGTTCGACGGTCAGCTGGTACCAGGACAGGTGCGTCGGCCCCAGGTCGATGGCCTGGCGCAGGTCGCCCAGCGCATCATCCAGCGACTGATCGGGCAGGCCATGCATCAGGTCCATGTTGAAGTTGTCGAAGCCCGCGGCGCGTGCCATGCCGGCTGCGCGGATCGCCTCGTCGCCATTGTGGATGCGGCCCAGTGCTTCGAGCTTGGCCGGCTGGAAGCTTTGCACGCCGATCGACAGGCGATTGATGCCCGTTTGCCGGTAGGCCTTGAACTTGTCCTGCTCGAACGTCCCGGGGTTGGCTTCGAGGGTAATTTCGATATCCGGCGCAAACGGGATGCGTTGCTCTACGCCGCGCAGCAGCCTGCCAAGTGCGTTGGCGCTGAACAGGCTAGGCGTGCCGCCGCCGAAGAAGATCGACGAGATGGGCCGGCCCTGCACCGCAGGCAGCTCCTGGTCGAGGTCGGTCAGCAGCGCATCGACATAGGCTTCTTCCGGCAGCTCAGGCCCGGCGGCGTGGGAGTTGAAGTCGCAATATGGGCATTTGCGCACGCACCACGGAATGTGGATGTACAGCGACAACGGTGGCAGCGTGGCGAAACCCGCCACGCCGGGCTGGCGCGGCTGGGTGGACAGCATTTCGATCATGCCAGGCCCAGACGTTGGCGCAGCAGGGCCATGGCGCGGGCGCGGTGGCTTAGCTGGTTCTTGTCGGCAGGGGCGAGGTCGGCGCTCGAGCAACTGCGCTCCGGTACCCAGAACAACGGGTCGTAGCCGAAGCCATGTTCGCCACTGGCCTCGGTCATGATGCGCCCGTGCCACAAGCCTTCGCAGAGGATCGGCAACGGGTCGTCGGCATGGCGGACCAGCGCCAGCACACAGACGAACTGGGCGCCGCGCTGATCTTCGGGTACGTCGCTCAGTGCTTCGAGCAACTTGGCGTTGTTTGCCGCGTCGCCCTTGCCATCGGCATAACGCGCCGAGTAGATGCCGGGCGCGCCGCCGAGGAAGTCCACCGCCAGGCCCGAATCGTCGGCCAGCGCCGGCAAGCCGGAGATGCGTGCGGCGTTGCGCGCCTTGAGGATGGCGTTCTCGACGAACGACAGGCCGGTTTCTTCAGGCTCGACCTGGCTGAACTCGCCGATCGAGCGCAGTTGCACCGTCTGGCCGAGCATGGCCTGAAGTTCCTTGAGTTTGCCGGCATTGTGGCTGGCCAATACGAGTTGCTGGAGATTCATCATTCGCCTGGGAACACTTCCTGGTTGAAGCTGAGTTTATGGCTGACCCCGCCGGTTTCGACGTTCAGGTCGAAGGTCAGCGTCTCGGCCTGTTCAATCTTGAACTGGGCGATGTAGTACACCGCGCCTTGATCGGTAATTTGCTTGAACGACAGCGGGTTGCTGCGCCCGGTGAGGTCCTGCACCGTGCCGCTGACCACCGCCATGGCAGGCTTGCTGGCCTTGAGCACGGCAACGTTGAGCACCCCCTGGTTCTTGCTGCGGGTAAGCCCCGTGGCGGCGGCAATATCCGGCTGCAGCATGCTCGAGGTGAAGGCGCTGTAATGCACCGTCACGTCGCCGAAGACTTCCTTGCGCTCGGGTTTGGCGGCATCGGCAGCCAGTACCGGCAGGGCCAGGCACAGGCTGATCAGGAACAGGGCTAGGCGACGCATGGTGCGATTCCTCTGCTGGGCGTCAGACCGCCAGTTGGTGCTCCTGCAAGCCTGGGCTGCTGACGCGATAAATGCCGATTTCACCTAGAAGATTAGGCCAAAGCCGGCCGCCCCACCCATTGCGGTGCAAGTGGTCGACCGCCAGGCGGTCCAGCACCTTGGCGTGACGCTCGTGGCACAGCTCTTCAAAGTCGGCGAAGGTGCAGAAGTGGATGTTCGGCGTGTTGTACCAGGTATATGGCATGAAGTCCGATACCGGCATGCGGCCTTTGGTCGCCAGGTACCAACGGCAGCGCCAGTGGCCGAAATTCGGGAAGGTGATGATGCACTGGCGGCCCACCCGCAACATTTCGTCGAGGATGCGGTCCGGGTACTCCACGGCCTGCAGGGCCTGGGTCATGATCACCACGTCGAAGCTGTTGCTGGCGAAGTTGCCCAGGCCCTTGTCGAGGTCCTGTTCGATGACGTTGACGCCTTTGGCCACGCAGGCGGCGATGTTGTCAGCGTCGATCTCCAGGCCGTAGCCGGTGACCTGCTTGCGATCACGCAGCGAAGCCAGCAGCTCGCCACTGCCGCAGCCCAGGTCGAGTACCCGGCTGCCGGCGGGAATCCAGTCGTGGATGATTTCCAGATCGGCTCTCATGCTGTCCTCAGATGGCGATGCGGTTCATGTAGTTCGCGAAACCCTGCATGTAGCGAGGCGTGGGGATCAGGAAGGCATCGTGCCCGTAAGGCGAGTCGATCTCCAGGTAGCAGACGTTCTTGCGCGCTGCCATCAGGGCGTCGACGATCTCGCGCGAGCGGGCCGGCGAGAAGCGCCAGTCGGTGGTGAACGACATGATGCAGTAATCCGCCGTGACATTGGCCAGGGTGGCAGCCAGGTCACCGCCATTGGCCGCGGCCGGGTCGAAGTAGTCCAGCGCCTTGGTCATCAACAGGTAGGTGTTGGCGTCGAAGCGGCCGGAGAACTCTTCGCCCTGATAGCGCAGGTAGCTCTCGACCTGGAATTCGACGCTGTGGAAGTCGTAGTTGAGCTTGTCGCTCTTGAGTTCGCGGCCGAATTTCTCACCCATCGAATCGTCGGACAGGTAGGTGATATGCCCGACCATGCGCGCCAGCATCAGGCCGCGCTTGGGGATCACGCCCTGGTCCTGGAACGAGCCACCGTGGAACTCGGGGTCGGTGAGGATGGCCTGGCGCGCCACTTCATTGAAGGCGATGTTCTGCGCCGACAGCTTGGGCGCCGAGGCGATATCGACGCAATGGCGCACACGGTCGGGGTAGGTCATGGTCCATTGCAGGGCCTGCATGCCGCCGAGGCTGCCGCCGACGATGGCAGCCCATTGCTGGATGCCCAAACGGTCTGCAAGGCGCGCCTGGCTGTGCACCCAGTCTTCTACCGTCAGCACCGGGAAATCGGCGCCATAGGGCTTGCCGGTGGCCGGGTTGACGCTGCTCGGGCCGGTGCTGCCGTTGCAGCCGCCGAGGTTGTTCAGGCTGACCACGAAGAAACGGTTGGTGTCGATCGGTTTGCCAGGGCCGATGCAGCTGTCCCACCAGCCCGGCTTGCGGTCGGTGGCGGCATGGTAGCCGGCAGCATGGTGATGGCCAGACAGGGCATGGCAGATCAGCACGGCATTGCTGGCGCTGGCGTTCAGGGTGCCATAGGTCTCGTAAACCAGCGCGTATCTAGCCAGCGAGCGGCCACAGGCAAGGGCCAGCGGTTCATCGAATTGGGCTGTTTGCGGTGTAACCAGACCGACGGAATCTTCGGGAAGGACAGTGGACATCGACCCTGCTCACGCTTGACGGAGGCGTAAGTCTAAAGAGCGCTACCCCCAGCGGCAAGCAAAGGCTTGCCGCCAGGAACAACAGGGGTCAGATCATCCGCCACAGTTCTTGTGGCATGCCGGCGTAGGCCGCCAGCGGTGGCATGACGAACGACTGGATCACCTGGATCGCCAGGAAGGCAAAGATCGGCGAAATGTCCATGCCGCCCAGGTTCGGCACGAGGCGGCGGAACGGCGCCAGCACCGGCTCGCTGATCTGGTAGGCCAGTTCTGCCGCCGGGTTGTGGCTCCCGGGCGCGACCCAGGAAACGATCACCATGACGATCATCGCCACCCAGAAAATTTTCAGGAACAGCGAGGTGATCCCGATGATTGCCCACATCAGCAGGTGCAGGGCGTCGCCGAAGGTGCCATAGGTGACCATCAGCACAAAGCCCATCAGCAGCGCCTGAATGACCACCGCCAGCAGCAGCGACGAAGTGTCCAGGCCGCCGACGCTAGGGATGATGCGGCGGATAGGCTTTAGCAGCGGCTGGGTGGCGCGAACGGCGAACTGGCACAGCGGGTTGTAGAAGTTGGCTTTTACCAGCTGCAACACAAAGCGCAGCAGGACGATCACCAGGTACAGGCTGACCAGGGTTTGCACCACGAAGATCGCGGCGCCGGACAGTGCATTCATCTGAAGCTCCTTATTTGCCCAATTGCTCGGCCAGCTCGGCGGAACGCGTCGCCGCCGCGGCCAGTGCCTGCTCGACAATGGCTTCGAAACCGTTGGCCTGGAAAGACTTGATTGCCGCCTCGGTGGTGCCGGCCGGCGATGTGACGCGGCGGCGCAGCTCGGCCGCGTCGACATCACTGGCCACCGCCATGTGCGCGGCGCCCAGCGCGGTCTGCAGGGTCAGCTGAGAGGCGGTTTCGCGTGGCAGGCCGAGTTTCTCGCCAGCGGCGGTCATCGCTTCGATCAGCAAGAAGAAATACGCCGGGCCGCTGCCGGAGACAGCGGTAACGGCATCGAGCTGTTGTTCCTGCTCCAGCCACAGGGCGGTGCCGACAGCCGACAGCAGCTGCTCGGCCTGCTCGCGCTGGGCCCCGGATACCTCGGCAGTGGCATACAGGCCACTGACGCCCTGGCGCAGCAGTGCCGGGGTGTTGGGCATGCAGCGCACCACAGGGCGGGCGCCGAGCCAGGCCTGCAGGCTGGCACAGGTGATGCCGGCGGCGATGGAGACGATCAGCTGGCCTTCTTGCAGGTTTGCCTGCAGAGCCTCGCAGACGGCCTTCATCACCTGCGGCTTGACCGCCAGGACGATCACGTCGGCCCCGGCGATGGCCTGGGCATTGTCTTCGAACACCTCGATACCGTGTTCGCCCTGGACGCGGGTGCGGGTCTCGGCGCCTGGGTCGCTGGCGCGGATCTGCGTGGCGTCCACGCCTTGCGCGCGCAGGCCGCCGATCAGGCTGGCAGCCATGTTGCCGGCGCCGATGAAGGCAATACGTGTCTTGCTCATGTCAGGTCCTTGAGGGAAAGAGTGAGTAAAGCATGGAATCAGACGGGCCCGTAGTTGCGCGCACCGAACAGGGCGGTGCCGATGCGTACCCAGGTCGCGCCCTGTGCAATGGCGGCTTCCAGGTCGTGGCTCATGCCCATGGACAGGGTGTCCAGGCCAAGATCCAGGCCCTCCTGCAACTGGCGCAGGGTGGCAAAGGCGGCCTCTTGTTCGGCGCGGTCTTCGCTGGGTTCGGGAATTGCCATCAGCCCGCGCAGGCGCAGGTTGGGCAATGCGGCCACGGCATGGGCCAGTGCTGGCAGGTCGGCCGGGGCACAGCCTGACTTGCTGTCTTCACCGCTGACGTTCACCTGCAGGCAGATGTTCAGCGGCGCCAGGCCCTGAGGGCGCTGTTCGGACAGGCGTTGGGCGATCTTCAGGCGGTCCACGGAATGTACCCAGTCGAAATGCTCGGCAATGGCTTTGGTCTTGTTCGACTGAATGGGGCCGATGAAGTGCCAGATCAAGGGCAGGTCGCGCAGTTCGTCCTGTTTGCCCAGGGCTTCCTGCAGGTAGTTCTCGCCGACATCGCGCACGCCTGCAGCATGGATTTCGCGGATGGCACTGGCCGGCTTGGTCTTGCTCACCGCCAGCAGCTGAACGCTGGCCGGGTCGCGCCCGACGGCCTGGGCGGCGCTGTCGATGCGGGCGGCGAGGGCGGAAAGGTTGTCTGCTATGGTGGACATGGATCGATGCCGTCGGCTTTGGGGTCTGCGGCATTCTACCTGCTTGATGGCCGTTGGGGAGTCTCATGGACGTGACCGACCTGTTGGCCCGGGCTGGCGATGCAGGGGCAAGTGACCTGCACCTGGCCGCGGGCGAAATACCGATGCTGCGCGTGGATGGCGAGCTGTGTCGCCTGGACCTGCCGCGCCTGATGCCGGCCTCGGTGTTCGATAGCCTGGCGCCGCTGCTCGATGACAGCCAGCGCCAGCAATGGGCGCGAGGTGATGAGCAGGACCTGGCCTTGGCGTTACCCTCCCTTGGCCGCTTTCGCCTTAACCTGTTCCGCCAGTTGAATGGCCCGGCGGCAAGCTTCCGCCTGATTCCGAACCGCATCGCGACGCTCGATGAACTCGACCTTGAAGAAGTGTTTCGAGCTGTTGCGCAGTGCACCGATGGCCTGATCCTGGTTGGCGGCCCCACAGGCAGTGGCAAATCCAGCACGCTGGCGACGCTGATCGATCAACTCAATTGTCAGCGTTGCGCGCACATCATCACGCTTGAGGACCCTGTCGAAGTTATCCACAGCAGCCAGCGTAGCCTCGTCAACCAACGTGAGATCGGTCGGCATTGTCGCGATTTTTCCCAGGGGCTGCGCAGTGCGCTGCGCCAGGACCCGGACGTGATCATGATTGGCGAATTACGCGACCTGGAGACGATTCGCCTGGCACTGCGCGCGGCGGAAACCGGGCATCTGGTGCTGGCCACGGTGCATACGCGCTCGGCGGCGGGCAGTATCGACCGTTTGGTGGAAGTGTTTGCCGCTGAAGAGAAGCCGCTGGTGCGGGCGATGTTGGCGGAGTCGCTGCGCATGGTGGTGGCGCAGGTGCTGGTCAAGCGTGTGGGCGGTGGGCGGGTGGCTGCCAGGGAGGTGCTGGTGGCGACGCCTGCTGTGCGTAACCTGATCCGCGAGGGGCGGATGGCGCAGCTGTGCTCGGTCATGCAGACGGGCGCGGCGGAGGGGATGCGGACGATGGAGGGGGCGCTGCGGGAGCTACGAGACAGGGGTGTGATCAGGGCTTTGTAGCACCTGTGCTGGCCTCTTCGCGGGCTTGCCCGCGAAGAGGTCCGAATTATCAGCGCTTGGCCAGGGCCAACTGCTGCTGTTCCTTCGGCAACACCCGCTTGGCCACCACATAGTGCTTCTGCCAGTAAGGCTTGCTCAGGTTGTCGATGCTCACCCGCTTGCCGCGGCGCGGTGCGTGGATGAAGCGGTCGTTGCCCAAGTAGATGGCAACGTGGTTGACCCGGCGGCTCTTGATATTGAAGAAGATCAGGTCGCCCGGCTTGAGGTCGCCTTTGGCCACTTTCACGCCGTGGCCCTGGGCCATCGCATTGGAGGTGCGGGGCAGGTCGACATCGGCCACGTCGTTGAAGGCGTATTTAACCAGCCCGCTGCAGTCGAAGCCTTTTTTCGGGCTGCTACCGCCCCAAACATAAGGTGTACCGAGCACATTGACGGCGCGGCTGAGCACATCGCTGCTCTGCTTCGGCGACATGGCCGCGACAGGCAGGTTGTGGCCCTTGGCAGCATGGCTCGGGCGTGCGCGCAGCGTGTTGTGCTTGCTGGGCGCGTGTTTCACCGAGGCATTGGTGGTATAGCCGGTGAAACCGTTGGGTAGACGTTGCTCACGGTTGGTGGCGTGGGCGGCCAGGGGCAATAATAGGCAGAGGGTCAGCCATGTCTTGAACAAAGGCGGCATAGATGAAGCTCTTTTGAAGTTTTGATTTTGGTTTTGGTGTTGGCGCGCAACTTTATAACAGCTTTTTGATCAATTTTTGATCCGTTGGTCGATTGTCATGCTGCCGTACGTCGGCCTTCTGCACAAAAGTCACATTTTTTTTTAGAAAATTTTTGGATAACCCACAGGGGCTACGAATGAACAGTTATGAACATGGGGTGCCGCTTCACGATACCCACAGCAAGGTCATCGGCTATCTGCTGTGGATTTTCGGCTTCACCGGTTCGCACCGTTTCTACTACGGCAAACCGATTACCGGGACCATCTGGTTCTTCACCCTGGGCCTGCTCGGTATCGGCTGGCTGATCGACCTGTTCCTGATCCCGGCAATGGATCGGGAGGCCGACATGCGGTTCCATTCCGGGCGCATCGATTACAACATCGCCTGGATCCTGCTGACCTTCCTCGGCATCTTTGGCGCGCACCGCCTGTACCAGGGCAAATGGATCACCGCGATCATTTACTTCTTCACCGGCGGGTTGTTCCTGGTGGGTGTGCTGTACGATTTCTGGACGCTGAACGGTCAGGTTTCCCAGGCCAACGCCGAGCGCCGCTAAGGTACAAAAAAGGCCTTGTCGCGCTGGGCGGCAAGGCCTTTCTGGTTATTGGCGGGTCTGTCGCTGCTGCAACAGCAGGTTGCTGAACCCTGCCCCTGCCAGCTGCTTCTGCGCCCCGGTCAGCTGTTCACGGTTGCTGAACGGGCCGACCAGCACGCGGTACCAGGTTTCATCCTTGACCGTACCCGACTCCACCTTCACCGCCTGGCCGAGCAGGATGATCTGCGCACGTACCTTGTCGGCATCGGCTTGCTTGCGGAACGAGCCGGCCTGCAGGAAGAACTGCGTGGTCGCCGCCGGTTTGAGCACCGGTGGCGCCGGTGGTGGCGTCTGCCCCAACAGCGCGGCCTGGGCGCGCGCCGTGTCGATCTTCGCCGCTTCGGCTGGCGTCACCGGGGTCACCGGTTGCGCAGGCACAGGTGGCGTCTTCTCAGGCACGGCCTCAGGCGGCACGATCACTTCCGACTCCGGCAGCAAGGTATAGAAGTCGTACTTCGGCTTCACCGGTTGCTGTGTGGCGGCAGGCGTCGACTTGCTGGCCTCGGCCACCTTCTCCGGCTTCTGCTGTTCGGGCTTGGTGCGCTTGATGTCGCCACCACCGGGTTCGAGCTTCATCAGGAAGACGATGAACGCGCCGACGGTCAGCCCGACCGCCAACCACACCCAGCCGGGGATCGGCTGTTTGGCCGGTGCCTGGGTGCGGCTGGCGCCGCGCTTGGGTGCGGGTTTTTTCTTGGCGGCCAACTTACATGCGCTCCAGGGTTTCCAGGCCGAGCAGTTCCAGACCTTGTTTGAGGGTGCGACCGGTCAGGGCAGCCAGGCGTAGACGGCTCTGCTGCTGTTCCGGCGTTTCGGCGGCGAGGATCGGGCAGTTCTCGTAGAAGCTGGAGAACAGGCCGGCCAGGTCGTACAGGTAGCTGCACAGCACGTGCGGCGTACCCTTTTCCGCGACGCTGTTGAGCGTTTCACCGAACTGCGCCAGGCGTGCCGCCAGGTCCTGTTCGTGGGCGGCCTGCAGGACGATGTTGCCTTCAACCTCGTCGAAGCCCTTGCCCAGCTTGCGGAACACGCCGGCCACACGGGTGTAGGCGTACAGCAGGTACGGCGCGGTGTTGCCTTCGAAGTTGAGCATCAGCTCGAAGTTGAAGCTGTAGTCGCTGGTGCGGTGCTTGGACAGGTCGGCGTACTTCACCGCGCCGATGCCCACCACTTCACCGATCTTGCGCAGTTCGTCTTCGGCCAGGCTCGGGTTCTTCTCCTTGACCAGCGCGTAGGCGCGCTCCTTGGCCTCGGTGAGCAGGTCGATCAGCTTCACGGTGCCGCCGTCACGGGTCTTGAACGGGCGGCCATCGGCGCCGTTCATGGTGCCGAAGCCCATGTGTTCCATCTGCATCGGGTGGCCGACGAAGCCAGCGCGGCGCGCCACTTCAAACACCTGGTTGAAGTGCAGGGCCTGGCGCTGGTCGACGAAGTACAGCGCACGGTCGGCCTTCAGCACGTTGCTGCGGTAGCGTACGGCCGCCAGGTCGGTGGTGGCGTACAAGTAGCCGCCGTCGGCCTTCTGCACGATCACCGGCAGCGGCTCGCCTTCACTGTTCTTGAATTCGTCGAGGAACACGCACTGCGCGCCCTGGTCCTCGACCAGCAGGCCCTTGGCCTTGAGGTCGGCTACCACGTTGGCGAGGTCGGCGTTGTAGGCGCTTTCGCCCATCACGTCGGCCATGGTCAGTTTGACGTTGAGCAGTTCGTAGGTCTTCTGGCAGTGCGACAGCGAGATGTCCTTGAAGCGCGTCCACAGCGCCAGGCACTCAGGGTCGCCGGCCTGCAGCTTGACCACCAGGCCACGGGCGCGGGTGGCGAATTCTTCGGATTCGTCGAAGCGCTTCTTCGCCGCGCGGTAGAAGTTTTCCAGGTCCGACAGTTCGTCGCTGGTGATCGGGTTTTCCTGCAGGTAGGCCATCAACATGCCGAACTGGGTGCCCCAGTCGCCGACGTGGTTCTGGCGGATGACGTTGTCACCCAGGAACTCCAGCACGCGCGCGACGCTGTCACCGATGATGGTCGAGCGCAGATGGCCGACGTGCATCTCCTTGGCCAGGTTCGGCGCCGACATGTCGATCACCACCTTTTCGCTCGGGCCGGCCTTGCGCACGCCCAGGTGACCGTCGGCCAGGGCGGCGTCCAGGCGGCTGGCCAGGGCGTCGGTGTTCTGGAAGAAGTTCAGGAAGCCGGGCCCGGCGATCTCGACCTTGCTGATGTCGGCGCTGGCCGGCAGGGCATCGATCAGCTTTTCGGCCAGGTCGCGCGGCTTCATGCCGGCCGGCTTGGCCAGCATCATGGCGATGTTGCTGGCGAAGTCGCCGTGGGTCTTGTCCCGGGCGTTTTCCACCTGGATCGCCGGCGCCAGCCCTTCAGGCAGCACACCTTCGGTGAACAGTTGGGTGAGGGCTTGTTGGATCAGCTGGCGAATGGTGTCTTTCATGGGGATCTCTTTTCGACCGCTAGCGCGGTGGGGCGCCTGGGTGCGCAGGTGGAAAAACTGGGCATTATCCGTTGCCGAGGCCGGGTTGCCAACCTTTGGGCGGCATGCTCAATAAAGGTCGACGGGGTCGACATCCAGCGACCAACGAACTTGCCGCCCGCTTGGCAGTTGCTCCAACACTAGCAACCAGGCACTGATCAGTCGATGTAACGGTGCCCGGGTGTTGGCCTGGATCAACAGTTGTGCGCGGAAGCGCCCGGCCTTGCGCTCCATCGGAGCGGGCACCGGGCCCAACAGTTCAATCCCGGGCAAGCGCTGCTCGGCCACCAGCCGTTCCGCCGCGCTGCAGGCCTCGTCGAGGAAGCCTTCGGCCTGGCCTGGCTTGTGCGCTTCGGCACGCAGCAGGGCGAGGTGCGAATAGGGCGGCAGGCCGGCGGCGCGGCGCTCGTCCAGCGCCTGCTCGGCGAACGCGAAGTAGCCTTGCTCGGTCAGTTGCACCAGCAGCGGGTGGTCAGCCAAGTGGGTCTGGATCACCACCTTGCCGGGCTCTTCGGCCCGCCCGGCGCGCCCAGCCACTTGCACGATGAGTTGCGCCATGCGCTCGGTGGCGCGGAAATCGCCGGAAAACAGCCCGCCGTCGGCATCCAGGATGGCGACCAGGGTGACCCGCGGGAAGTGGTGCCCCTTTGCCAGCATTTGGGTGCCGACCAGGATGCTCGGCTGGCCGCGCTGGATGGTGCTGAAGAGGTTGTGCATGGCGTCTTTGCGCGCTGTGCTGTCGCGGTCCACGCGCAGGATCGGGTAATCGGGGAACAGCACCTTCAGGCGCTCCTCAGCGCGTTCGGTGCCCGCCCCTACCGGGCGCAGGTCGACGTGGTTGCACTTGGGGCACTGGTGCGGCAGGCGCTCGTCGTAACCGCAGTGGTGGCAGCGCAGCACGCCAGAGCGCTGGTGCACGGTCATGCGCGCATCGCAGCGCGGGCATTCCGAGAGCCAGCCGCAGTCGTGGCACAGCAAGGTCGGCGCAAAACCGCGACGGTTGAGGAACACCAGCACCTGCTGGCCGGCTTCCAAGGTCTGGCGGATGGCCTGCTGCAGCGGGCCGCTGATGCCGCTGTCCAGCGGCAGGCTTTTCACATCCAGGCGCATCATGCGCGGCGGGCGTGCGCCACCGGCGCGCTGGTTCATGCGTAGCAGGCGGTAGCGGCCGGTCAGGGCGTTGTGCAGGGTTTCCAGCGAAGGGGTGGCCGAGCCAAGCAGAATCGGGATGTTTTCCTGGTGGGCACGCACCAGCGCCAGGTCGCGGGCGTGGTAGCGCAGGCCCTCCTGCTGCTTATAGGAGCCGTCGTGCTCCTCGTCGATGATGATCAGGCCCGGGTTTTTCATCGGCGTGAACAGTGCCGAGCGCGTGCCGATGATGATATCGGCCTCGCCATCACGCGCCGCCAGCCAGGCGTCGAGGCGTTCGCGGTCATTGACCGCCGAGTGCAGCAGGGCGATGCGGGCGTTGAAGCGCTGTTCGAAGCGGGCCAGCGTCTGCGGGCCGAGGTTGATCTCGGGGATCAGCACCAGCGCCTGCTTGCCGGCTTCCAGGGTTTCGCGGATTAGTTGCAGGTACACCTCGGTCTTGCCGCTGCCGGTGACGCCAGCCAGGAGGAAGGCATTGAAACCGTCGAAACCCTCGCGCACGGCATCGAAGGCTTCACGCTGTTCGTCGTTGAGCGGCAGTTCCGGCTGAGCCAGCCAGTGCTCATGGCGCTGCGCCGGCAGGTGGCGGCGCGTTTCGAGCCGGACCAGGTCCTTGGCCAGCAACAGGTCGAGGCTGTCTTTGTTCAGGTTGAGCTTGCTCAGCAGGCTGTGCGCCACGCCGTGCGGGTGCTGGGCCAGGGTCTTGAGGGCATCGCGCTGGCGCGGCGCACGGGCGATGCGCGGGTCTTCGAGGCGGGCGTCCGGGGCGACGTGCCAGAAGCGTTCCTGGCGCATCTCGGCCGGTTCGCCCTGGCGCAGCAGCGTGGGCAAGGCCCAACTCAGGGTGTCGCCAAGGCTGTGCTGGTAGTACTGGGCTGTCCACAGGCACAGCTTGAACAGCGACGCCGGCACCGGCGATACCGGGTCGAGCAGGGCGCTGGCCGGTTTGAGCTTGTCGGCAGGGACCTCGCTGTGGTCGCACACCTCGACCAGCACGCCGATCATCTCGCGGCGGCCGAATGGCACGCGGATGCGCATGCCCGGGGTGAGTGCCTGGCGCGCCATGCTCGCCGGCGCCCGGTAGTCGAACAGGCGACGCAGCGGGGAGGGCAGGGCAAGGCGCAGGATGACGTCGGACACGCGGAAGGTCTCGCAGGGCGTTTCAAAGACTGGCGAGCCTAGCAGACGACGGTCGGTGCAAGCGACAACTTGCGTTGGTGTGAAGCTCTGGTATTATTTGCCGCCTAATTACGTGCGGTATTCAACAATTGGTGTTGGGTGGCGGCACGCAGCTCGAGGAAGTGACCATGAAAGCTGATATTCATCCGAACTACGAAGCGGTTGC
>Ga0213823_1001417_pt1 | contig 14653 bp, 10 predicted proteins | sample MC6MC0907MG_FD_179887 | JGI IMG/M metagenome (GOLD analysis project Ga0213823, IMG submission 179887) | Enriched soil aggregate microbial communities from Iowa State University, Ames, United States - MC6-MC0907-MG | ecosystem: Environmental > Terrestrial > Soil > Unclassified | place: USA: Iowa...
ATCCTGACGCCGGACAAGATCAACCTGGCGTCGCTGGGCAACATGGTGCCGCATCTGCACTGGCACGTGATCCCGCGCTGGCGCGGCGACCGCCACTTTCCTGATCCGATCTGGGCCGCGCCGCGCGTGGGGGCCGGCGCCGAGCCGGCGGATTGGGCGGAACGCCAGGCGCGCACGCAAGCGCTGCTGCCGCGCTATCGCAACCGTGTGGTTGAAGCGATGAACGCGCTGCTCATGCACTGAGCGCGGCGCGACGGGGCCGGCCCCGTTCAGCCAGCCAGTGCGTGTACACCCGCTCGACCTGATCCGCCGCGCGTTCGGCGGTGAACAGCCCCAGGCCACAAACCAAGTGACGGCCGGCATCCCCCATTCGGCGGCGCAGATCGGGGTCGGCCAGCAGCCTGTCCAACGCGCTGGCCAGCGCGGCGGGATTGTGCGGCGGCACCAGCAGGCCGGTCACCCCTTCCACCATGGTTTCAGGCACGCCGCCCACGGCCGTGCCCACCACCGGCACGCCCATCGCCGCGGCTTCGATGAACACGGTGCCCAGGGCCTCGCGGTGAGTCGGCAACGCGAACACGTCAAAGGCCTTCAGCACATTGGCGATGTCATCCCGCCGCCCCAGGAAATGCACCCGCGACGCCAGGCCCAGTGTCGCCACCAGCGCGTGTAATTGGCTCAGCACCGGCATGCCGTCGCCCGCCAACACCAGGTGCGCCGACGGGAAGCGGACGGACAGATGCAGGAAGGCGTCGATAAGATCGGCATGGCCCTTGTCGGCCCGCATCACGGCGACGCAACCCACCACGAGCGCGTCGTCCGGCAAACCCAATTCCCGCCGCACGCAGACGCCTTCGCGCAGTTCCGGTAACTCCACCGGGGAATGAATGGTGGCGACGGAGCCGGGCCGCGCACCGCAATCCAACAACTGCTTGCGCACGAACCGGCTGACGGCGATGACCCGATGCGCGAGCCACGTATAGGCATAGAGGGAACGGATGGGCTTGGCCAAATGGCGCGTGCGGACGATCAGCGGCGTGCCAGCCAGCCGGGCCGCCAATGCCGCCAGCACGGTATCGCGCCGGCTGTGGGTGTTAAGCACATCAAAGCGTCCGCGCCGCAGCAGGCGGTGAACGACTGCAATGCTGCGCAAGAAATTGAAGGGGCCGTCCATCACGGTACGGTGCACGGTGAAACCGGCTTGCGCGAGACGATCACCCAATTCCGCCCCCGGCTGGCAGACCAGTTCCAGATGATGGCCACGCTTGCGCATTGCGATCATCTCTTTGTAGATGCAGAACTCCTGCCCGCCAAACGAGGTGGCGGCCTCGGTGTGCAGGATGCGCAGGCCGCCCGCGGGCCGGGCGCCGAGCGGGATATTGGAACGATGCATCATCATGCGCCCCTGGCCGGCACCGGCTGAAGATCATTCCACGCCCGGCCTTCAAGGAGCAGGAAGGCTTCAAGGTACGCGTAGTCTTCGGGGTTCAACGGCGCCGCGCCATGAGCTTGCCGATCATGGACGCATTCCGACGCAACCAGACGTTGCTTTTGCCAGACGCGGATAGCGCCCATTGGCGACATCGAAAACTGTGCGCCGTCGCGGCGCCAGGTCTGCACGCGCGCACTGGGTACAAGGCGCGTGAGCTGATAGGCCCCGTTGGACGGGGCGTCAGTGGGCGCCGTCAACGACAACCCGATGTCCACTAAACGAGGGATGGCGCTGGTGGTAGAAGGCGTGTGAGTCAAAACGGAAAGGGAAGGCAGGGGCATGGCATCGCGCTCATAACAAGGCGTTATTGCATTCCGCCCGAGGCGCAAAATGTTCGAGAACTTTCTTATTCTTGTAGGCATTGCGGGTCGGTAATATTCCCCGTCGCCAACCATCTCGTGATGGCCGGCTGCTCAGACCCCCGACGCAGCGACGCCCTGCTCGACAACCCGCTTCCGGCCCCCGCCGGCTCTCCCTCAGCGGGCTTCAGGATGACAGCAACTTGGCACGCATTTCGCCGACAATGCGCGGAATTTTCCTATCATTCAGGTAAAATTCAGCTCAATTTTTCGCAACCCGAATCCAGGAATTTCCTTTGACCCACGTGGCCACCCCGCCCCCTCGCCCTTCATTTCTTCAGGCCTTTCTGCGCTCAGAGGCGCTTGGCGGCTACGTACTCATGGCGGCCGCGCTGGCCGCGTTGATCATCGCCAATAGTCCGGCCGCGCCGCTCTACTTTGATGTGCTGGGTAGCAAACTGGGTTTTCAAGCGGGCCCCATCGTGCTGAAGGAAACAGTGCTGCACTGGGTCAATGACGGCCTGATGGCCGTGTTCTTCCTGCTGGTCGGGCTGGAAATCAAGCGCGAAGTGCTGGACGGCCAGTTGCGTGGCGTCTCGCGCATCGTCTTGCCCGGTATCGCCGCGCTGGGCGGCATGGTCGCGCCCGCCTTGATCTACGTGTTGATCAACCTGGGCAGCCCCGAGACGCTGCGCGGCTGGGCCATTCCCGCCGCCACCGACATCGCGTTCGCCCTCGGCATCCTGGCGCTGCTGGGCAGCCGCGTACCGACATCGCTGAAGATTTTCCTGACCGCGCTGGCCATCCTGGATGATCTGGGCGCCATCGTCATCATCGCGCTGTTCTATACCTCGCAGCTCAAGGTGGTGGCGCTGGCGATGGCGGGCGCGCTGCTGGCCTGCCTGTTTTGCCTGAACCGCGCAGGCGTCACACGCCTGACTCCGTATCTGCTGATCGGCGCCGTGCTGTGGTACTTCGTATTGAAATCCGGCGTGCATGCCACGCTTGCCGGCGTGGCGCTGGCGCTGACCATCCCGCTGCGCCCGCGCAATGCCGGCAAGCCTGACGCCCATTCCCCCTTGCATGATCTGGAGCACGCGTTGCACAAGCCGGTCGCCTTGCTGATCGTGCCGATCTTCGGCTTCGCCAACGCGGGCGTGTCGTTCGCCGGCATGGGCTTGGAGAGCCTGGCGCAGCCTGTGCCGATGGGCGTGGCGCTGGGCCTATTCCTGGGCAAGCAGCTGGGCGTGTTCGGATTCTCGTGGCTGGCCATCAAAGCCGGCGTCGCCAGCCTGCCGCGCCACGCGACGTTCACGCAGCTGTACGGCGTCGCCTTGCTGTGCGGTATCGGCTTCACGATGAGTCTGTTCATTGGCGCGCTCGCCTTTACCGATGCCGCCAGCGTGGACGCAACGAAGGTCGGCGTGCTGGCGGGTTCACTGGCCTCTGCCGTGATCGGCTTCCTGTTGCTGCGTATCAAGCCCGCGGCGCCCACGGAAGACGTGGCGCACCAAGCCGCCTCCTGACTGCCTATGGCAGCTGGCAAGCGTGCGCGCCATCGGCAATCGCACGCGCCAGCCGGTCAATGACCTCGGGCCGGGCCAGGCGGCGCTCTTCGTCCGGGTTCACAATCACCCCCACCTCGACCAGCACGCCGGCCATCGGCGCGGTCTTCAGCACCGCCAGGTTATCGAAGCCTTGCACGCCGAGCCGGGCGTCAATCACTGGCCGGCTTTCGCCCACGATCGGGTCCGCGTGATACAGCGACGGCTTCTCGCCCGCGGCCAGCAGCTGTTCGCCAATGGCCCGAGCGCAGCGCACGCTCTGCTCATATTTGGGATTGCGCGACGACACGAAGACGGCGTAACCCGAGAACTCGCGCTGACGGCCCGCATCGATCAGCCACTGCTGCATGGAATCGTGGTGAATCGAGACAAATAAATCCGCGCGCGGCGCAATCCTTGAGCGCTTGCCCAGATCTATCTCGGCGCCATCGGCGGCCACTTGCGTCACCCGGTCGCCCATGGCGCGCAACGCCATCGCCACGCGGTTGCTGATGTCCAGGTTGTACAAATATTCCACACGCCCGCTCGCGCCGGTGGCGCCGGGGCGCGCGGGCGTGTGCCCGGTGTCCACCACGATGTGCGCTGCGTGCGCGGGCAGTGCGGGAAACATCGCGCCGATGCACAGCGCCGTGCGGCGCGCCAGCCGGAGAAGGCGAGTGATAAATGGAAGTGCCACGCGGCTGACCGCCTAGAGGAAGGTAAGGCGCCTCGGGAAGGGCTCCCGCCGCCGGTTGGGCGGATTCTCGCGCAGCGCCACCGCGCACGCAATGGTCCGATTCGATTCCGAGACAAAAGCAACACGGGCGTTCAGCCTGCGCTCAAGCTGAAGGACTACCATCAGGACTTGGCATTTCCCACCCGGAGGTTGCAGCATGGACTCGTTGAATGGAAAAGTCGCCGTCGTCACCGGCGCGGCCAGCGGTATCGGCAAGGAAATTGCACTGACGCTCGCCCGCGCAGGCGCCACCATTGCGATTGCCGACCTGAATCAGGCGGGCGCGGACGCGGTGGCCAAAGAGATTGAACAGGCCGGCGGCAAGGCGATGGGCGTGGCCATGGACGTCACCAGCGAAGACGCCGTGAACCAAGGCATCGACAAGGTGGCGGCCGCCTACGGCAGCATCGACATCCTGATTTCGAACGCCGGCATCCAGATCGTCAACCCGATCGACAAGTTCGCCTTCTCGGACTGGAAGAAGATGCAGGCCATCCATGTGGACGGCGCCTTCCTCACCACCAAGGCGGCGCTCAAGCACATGTATCAGGGCGATCGCGGCGGCGTGGTCATCTACATGGGCTCGGTGCATTCCCACGAAGCGTCACCGCTGAAATCCGCTTATGTGGCCGCCAAGCACGCACTGCTGGGCCTGGCCCGCGTGCTGGCCAAGGAAGGCGCGGCGCATAACGTGCGCTCGCATGTGATCTGCCCGGGTTTTGTGCGTACGCCGCTGGTCGAAAAGCAGATTCCCGAGCAAGCCAAAGAGCTGGGTATCAGCGAAGAAGACGTAGTGAAAAAGGTGATGCTGGGCGACACGGTGGACGGCGTTTTCACCACCGTTGAAGACGTGGCGCAGACCGCGCTGTTCCTGTGCACCTTCCCCAGCGCGGCGTTCACCGGCCAGTCGTTCGTGGTCAGCCACGGCTGGTACATGCAGTAGGCGGGTTCGGGTTCTGCCGCGGCGGGTAGATGCCGCTGGCGGATCGGCCAGCGGCGGCAGACCGGCGATCAACGGCGCTATGCCAAAATTGCGCCCATGCCGCTCGATAACCGCCTGCTACCCAACACTCTCGCCGCCCAGACGGCGCAACTTCCCGCCGCCTGGGCGGCCGCTTTCGCGCCGTGCGCCGTGGCCGACGCCTTGGCCGCCGCCACCGCGCATGTGGAAAAGCGGCTTGCCGAAGGCGCAGTCGTGTATCCCGCTACGCCGTTTCGCGCGCTGCACGGCATGGCGCCGTCGGACGTGCGCGTGGTGATCCTGGGCCAAGATCCGTACCACGGCCCGGGCCAGGCCCAAGGCATGGCGTTCTCGGTTCCTGACGACTGCAAGCGCCCGCCCAGCCTGCGCAACATCTTCAATGAAATCGCCGCAGAGTTTCCTGGCACGCCGGTGCCAGCGGGCAATGACCTGAGCCCCTGGGCCGATCAAGGCGTGCTGCTGTTGAATACCGCGCTTACCGTGGAAGACGGCCAGCCCGCCTCGCACGCCAAACGCGGGTGGGAAACGGTGACGGATGCATTGATTGCGCTGGTGGCCCGCGACCCCTCGCCCAAGGTCTTCATGCTGTGGGGCGCGCATGCGCAGGCCAAGCGCTTGTTGCTGCCCGACAACAGCGGCCATCTGGTGCTGATGTCCAACCATCCTTCCCCGCTATCCGCCCGCAGGCCGCCCGTTCCGTTTCTGGGCTGCGGCCACTTCCTGGCCACAAACCAGTGGCTGGTAAACCAAGGGAAAAACCCTATTGATTGGGGACTGGACAAAAAAATAATTCCCTTGCAGGGCGAATTCGGGTTATGATCGCCGCACTGCACAAAACGAGTTCGGCATTTACCGCCTTGATTTAGCGGAATTTTTTGCAGTCTGCCGGGCAGTCTAGCCCCGGCCCCATGCCGAACTATCATCGATTCCTGACCTCCTTTCCTTTCGCCCTGCGTTCCAGTCTGTACAAGAGAACGCGCCACGCGCACGGTTGATTCGGTCGGCACGATGCTCCATCAACCGTCGCCTGGATCCGGCCGCCTAATCCCCTGGCCCGACCAAGCACTGCGTCGCATTGATTGCGGCAAGGGAAAGTAATGTCTTTCGAAAACCTGGGTCTTGCACCCGCTCTGTTGTCGGCCGTTCAAGAAGCTGGCTTCAATACCCCCACCGCTGTTCAAGCTGCTGCCATTCCGCAAGCGCTGGCTGGTCACGACCTGATGGTGTCCTCGCAAACGGGTAGCGGCAAGACCGCCGCCTTCATGCTGCCGGCCCTGCACCGTATTGCCCAGATGCCCGCCAACAAGGGCGTCGGCGTGCAAGTGCTGGTGCTGACCCCGACCCGCGAACTGGCTCTGCAAGTCACCGAAGCCACCGCCACCTACGGCCGCAAGCTGGCTGACCTGCGCACCGCCACCGTCGTCGGCGGCATGCCCTACGGCGCGCAACTGAAGGCGCTGTCGCGCCGCGTTGACGTGCTGGTCGCCACCCCCGGCCGCCTGATCGACCACCTGCAATCGGGCCGCGTCAAGCTGAACACCGTGCACACGCTGGTGCTCGACGAAGCCGACCGCATGCTGGACATGGGCTTCATTGAAGACATCGAAACCATCGTCAGCCGCCTGCCGGAAGATCGCCAAACGCTGCTGTTCTCGGCCACGCTGGACGGCACGATCGCCAAGCTGGCTTCGAAGATGATGCGCGACCCGCAGCGTATCGAAATGGCTGGCGCCAAGGAAAAGCACACCAACATCACGCAAAGCCTGCTGTACGCAGACGACGCTGGCCACAAGATGCAATTGCTGGATCACGTGCTGCGTGACGCCAAGCTGGATCAAGCCATTGTCTTCACGTCGACCAAGCGCGGCGCCGATGACCTGGCCGACCGTCTGGCTGACCAAGGCTTTGCCGCCGCCGCCCTGCACGGCGACATGAACCAGCGCCAGCGCACTCGTACGCTGTCGCAACTGCAACGCGGCCAGCTGCGTATTCTGGTTGCCACCGACGTCGCCGCCCGCGGCATCGACGTGCAAGGCATCAGCCACGCTGTGAACTTCGACCTGCCGATGCAAGCCGAAGACTACGTGCACCGTATCGGCCGTACCGGCCGCGCCGGCCGCAGCGGCCTGGCGTTCACGCTGGCTACGCACTCCGAGCGCCACAAGGTTCGCCGTATCGAGCACTACATCGGCCAAACGATTACGCCGGAAACCATCGCCGGTCTGGAACCCAAGCGCACGCCCCGTCCGTCGGCCGGTGGCAGCGGCGCTCCGCGTGGCGGCAAGCCGTTTGGCAAGCGCCCCGGTGGTTTCGGTGGTTCGCGTCATGAAGGCGGCTACCAAGGCAACCGCGAAGGCCGTTCCTTTGGCGGCCCGCGTGAAGGCGGCGCTCCCCGTGGCGAATTCAAGCCGCGTGAAGGTGGTTACCAAGGCAACCGCGACGGCGCCCCGCGTGAAGGCGGCTACCAAGGCAATCGTCCTTTCGGCGACCGCCCGGCCCGTTCGTTCAGCGATCGTCCCAGCTTCGGTGATCGTCCCCAGCGCGAAGGCGGCTACCAGGGCAATCGTCCCTTCGGCGACCGTCCCCAGCGTGAAGGCGGCTTCCGCGGCGGTGACCGCGATGCGCGTCCCAGCTTCGGCGGCGACCGTCCCAGCTTTGGTGATCGTCCCCAGCGCGATGCCCGCCCGTTCAGCGAGCGTGCTCCCCGCGAAGGCGGTTTCCGCGGTGGTGACCGTGACGCCCGTCCGAGCTTCGGCGACCGCCCCAGCTTCGGCGACCGTCCCCAGCGCGAAGGCGGCTTCCGCGGCGGTGACCGTCCGGAAGGCGGTTTCCGTGGCGCCAAGCCCTCGTTCGACAAGCGCCCCGGCGGCCCCGCCAAGCGCTTCGCCAAGCCGGCGGATCGCCGCGGCTAATCTGCCCGCTTGATCCCCTTACAAACCCCGCGCCCGTCGCGGGGTTTGTTTTTTTGGGGCCACCAACAGATACGGCCACGCCCTTAGCGGGGCCGTTCTTTTTTTGGGAAAATGCGCCCATGACCACGCCTTCCTCGACCATGCAACGCCCCGCGCCCGCCAACCTGCCCCCGTTGTCCCCCGCCGCCCAGCAGCATAGCGACGCCACCGCCGCGCACCTGCGCGCCGCGGTCATCGCCAATGGCGGCTGGCTGCCGTTTGATCACTGGATGGCCGAAGCGCTGTACGCGCCCGGGCTGGGCTATTACGCCGCAGGCAACGTCAAGCTGGCCGATATGGATGACGGCGCCAAAACGCCCGTCGGCGATTTCGTCACCGCCCCGCAATTGACCCCGCTGTTCGCACGCACTCTCGCGCGCCAGGTGGCGCAGGTGCTGCGCCAGACGCAAACGCAAGCCGTACTGGAGTTTGGCGCCGGCACGGGCGCCTTGGCTGAAGGTGTGCTGCGCGAACTGGACGCGCTGGGGCTGGCGCAGACGCAGTACTTCATCCTGGAAGTTTCCGCCGACTTGCGCGCGCGACAGGCCGAGCGGCTGGCGCCGTTCGGCAGCCGTGTGCAATGGCTGGACGCGCTGCCCAGCACCTTTGCCGGTTGCGTGCTGGCCAATGAAGTGCTGGACGCGATGCCGGTATCGCTGTTTTGCTGGGGCGAGGACGGCGCCGTGCTGGAGCGCGGCGTGTCGCTGGATGCCGATCAGCATTTCGCGTGGGCTGACCGCCCTGCCGCGCCCGCGCTTGCCGCCGCCGTCGCCGCACGCATGCCGGCGCTGCCAGGCTATGTGTCGGAAATCAATCTGCAAGGCGAAGCGTGGATGGCTGCGATGGGCGCCTGGCTGGAACGCGGCGCGGCCTTGCTGATCGACTACGGTTTTCCGCGCAGCGAGTACTACCATCCGCAGCGCGCGGGCGGCACGCTGATGTGCCATCTGCGCCATCACGCGCATGGCGACCCCTTCACCGCCCCCGGTTTGCAGGACATCACCGCGCACGTGGATTTCACGGCCATGGCGGACGCGGCGCTGGAAGCCGGCTTGCAGGTGCTGGGCTATACCTCGCAAGCGCGCTTTCTGATGAACGCTGGGCTGATGGATCTGCTGGCGCAACTGGACCCGTCGGACGCACAGCAGTACGCGCAAGCCGTGGCCCCGGTGCAGAAGCTGCTGTCCGAAGCCGAGATGGGCGAACTCTTCAAGGTGCTGGCCGTGGGGCGGGGCATGACGGAACCGCTGGCCGGCTTTGCGCGCGGCGACCGTCTGGGCAAGCTGTAAGGACGTCAGGCGGATGGCGCGGCGTGTTGGCCGCGCCGCCCCCCGTTCCTAGAAGCTTCAGCCCGCCTGCAAGCGTTCCAGCCGCGCCTGGCGCACGCTGTCCTTGATGCGGGCCGGGTCGCCTGCGCAGGCCTTCGCGATGGCCCCTGCATCCACGCCCCGCACGGCCTCCACGCGTGATTGCCACGCGTCGGTATCCACGGGCTGCAAGATGGCGGCCGTTTTCAACAAATCGAAAAAGCGTTCCGGCTTGCGCAAGGCGTCGGCGCGCTCCATCAGCGCCAGTTGCGCGTCGGGGCCGCCTTGCTCGGCAGCGTTCAAGCCTGCCAAGACCTCGGGCAGCAGACGCGCGTAATCATTGCATTCGGTCGGCACGCGCATGCGCCGCCCCAACGCCTCGCGTTCGGGCGTCAGCCGGCACAGCAAGGCGTAACGCCCCGCCATCGACAAACCCGACTGCGCCGCACGGTCGACATCGGCGCCGGCTTCTTCCACGCCTTGCAGCTCAGGCATCACGCGGGCCAGCGCGCCGGAATCCTGCAACACCCCCAACATGCGCGACGGCTTTTTCGCCATCAGCCCGCGCGACAGTTCTTTCCAGACCCGTTCAGCCACCAGCGCATCGGCCTCACCGGCCTGCACCATGTGGCGGCACAGCGCCATCGTTTCCGGCGCAATGGTGAAGTCGTCAAAACGTGCGGCGAAACGTCCCAGCCGCAAGATGCGCACCGGGTCTTCCTGGAACGCGTCGCCCACATGCCGGAAGACGCGCGCGCGCACATCGGCCGCGCCGCCCAACGGGTCGACGAGTTCGCCGTCTTGCGTCTGGGCGATGGCGTTGACGGTCAAGTCGCGGCGGCGCAGGTCTTCTTCTAGCGTGACATCGCTGCCGGTGTAGAACGTAAAACTTTTGTAGCCGCGGCCGGACTTGCGTTCGGTGCGCGCCAGCGCGTATTCCTCTTTGGTGCGCGGGTGCAGGAAAACGGGGAAGTCACCGCCCACCGGAATGAAGCCGCGGCGGGCCATGTCTTCGGGGGTGGCGCCCACCACGACCCAGTCGTGATCGCCGGGGCGCAGGCCCAGCAGGGCATCGCGCACCGCCCCGCCCACGATATACACCTGCAAGCCGTCGATAGCCGGATCTGGCGTCATGGAATCGACGTGCTTTCGGCGCCCAGCGGCACGATGTTGCCCAGCCGTTCCTTCAAGGACTGCGACTGCCCGCTGAACATCGCCGCGTAGTAGACGGCGTTGGACATCACGTTTTTCACGTAGGTGCGCGTTTCGTTAAACGGGATGGTCTCGGCGAAGATCGCGCCTTCAACGGGATGCGTGAACGTCGAACGCCAGTTGTGCGGACGGCGCGGCCCGGCGTTGTAGCCCGCGCTGGCCAGCATTTGCGAGCCGTTCAAATCACGCAGCACCATGTTCAGGTAGTTGGTGCCGAGCTCGGTGTTGGTGTCGAAATCGTTCACGCTGGCGGGCGTGAAATCGGTCATGCCGATTTTGCCCGCCACCCACTTGGCGGTGGCCGGCATCAGCTGCATCAGGCCGGAGGCGCCCACGTGGGAGCGCGCATCCATGATGAAGCGCGATTCCTGGCGGATCAGGCCGTAAACCCAAGCCGGGTCCAGCGCGATGGCGTTGGCCTTGGCGGTGACGCGGCCTTCAAACGGCGCGATGAAGCGCTGGCTGAAGTCGAATTCCTTTTCGGTGCGGTCCGACGTGTTGACCACGCGGTCGAAGATGTTTTCGGCGCGCGCCAATTCGGCAGCGGCCATCAGTTGGCGGTCGCTCATGCCGCGCAGCGTGTAGTTCCATTCCGGCACGGCTTCGGCGCGCCAGCCCAGGCGGAACAATTGCACGGCGCGTTGCAGGCCCGGGTTGGCGCGGGCTTCGGCGATTTCGCGATCGCTGACGGGTGCGGGGCGCGGCGGCACGTTGATGCGGCGGCCCAATTCTTCGGCCGACAACTGGCCGTAGAAATCGAAACGGTCGGCGATGCCGGCGTACAGCGCGTTGGCCTGATCCTTGCGGCCGGTTGCGGCCAGCCCGCGCGCCTTCCAGTACACCCACGACGTATCGTCGCGCTGCGAGGCGGGCATCTCGTCGATGGACTCGATGACCCACTTCCAGTCGATCTTCGGTTGCCGCAACGCGGCGCGCACCTTCCAGCCCGCGTTGTATTCCGTCATGCGGATGTGGCCGGCCTCGCGGTACCAGTCGTCGGCACGGCTATCCAGCTTCAGCGCGGCCATCAGCGCATACTGGCCACGCACCCAGGCCAGATTCGGCTTGGACATGGACTTGGCCCATTCGCGGCGCAGATACGAATCCGCCACGCTGACATCCGACCGCGCCAGGCGGGCCAGCGCGATGTTCACCAGTTCTTTTTCGTTGCGGCCGACGGGCATGCGGTCTTGCCGCGTCAGCCACTTCATCGGGTCCTTCATCATGGCGTCGTACGTCTTCAGATCGCGCGCCTCGAACATGTATTGCACGAGCTTGCGGGCGTCTGTGGTCTTGTCGGCCTCGATGGCGTCGCGCAACTGCGGTTCCAGCTGATCCCAGCCCAGAATGTTGTCGGCGACCAGTTGGTCATACAGCGCCCAGCACGAACCGCCCGGGGCAAACACCGCCTGGGCCTGCGCGGCCGTGGCGCGCTGGCCGGTCATGTGCTTGGCGTCAAGAATGGCGCATTCGATCTGGGCGTTGCTGTTCTTCACGGGCGCCAGCTTGCGCACCGTTTCGAAGTCGCCGCTGCGGGCGGCGGCCAGCAGCCAGTCGCCACGCAAGCGGTCAGCCAGGTAGGCGTCGTTATTGCTGCTGATGAAGCGTTGCAGGTCGGCGGTGGGCCGGCCCGTGGCGGGCGGCGTCCACAGCTGATAGCGCAGCAGCCAGTATTCGGGGTACATGCCAAGCGTGTCGGACTTAGCCTGGGGCACCAGCGCGCCCAGCACCGACCACTGCTTGCGGTTCATGGCTTCGCGCGCGGCAACCACGGCGGCAAGCGCGGGCGTGTCGGCGGTGGGGGGCAGGCCGGCCAGCACGGCAGGCGGCACCGAAATCACGGGCTGGGCCGCTTGGGCGGCGGCTTGCGGTTGGGGCTGGGTATTGACGGCGGCGCTGCGTTGCTGCGCATCAACCGGCGCACAGGCGGCGGTGAACAACGCCAGCAGCGGCAGCCAGCGGCGCAAGCCAGCGCGGGGGTCCGAGGTGAACGTGGGGTGCGGGGATTTCCGGGCGGTTTTCTGATACCGTCGCGATTGCAGCGTCTGTGTCATGCCGTGTCCCTCATTTGCCGACATACACCGGCCTTGCACGCACCGGCCCTGGCCGCCAGCATGCTCACTTCACGCATGCCCGATTCCAGCACGTTTGCCTTCATTGTCCATCCCCCATCACAGCCACTGCATGACTACGCAAAATACTCCAGAGGATACCGCAGTCCAGCACCGCACGCGATTGCGGAAACTGCGTGCCGAACTGCCCGAAGACCAGCGCAGCCGTGGCGGTTTGCTGATGCGCGCGCGGCTCTTCACGTGGCTGAATGTGGCGCGTGACGAAGCGGTGCGCGCCGGCCGCCCCGCGCCGGCCACCGTCGCGGCCTTCTGGCCCATGGCGGATGAACCCGACCTGCGCCCGCTGTTGTCGCAATGGGTGGAAAACGGCGTGACCGTGGCGTTGCCCGTGGTGCGCACGCGCAACGCCCCGCTGGCCTTCCTGCCCTGGACGCCTGAGGCCGAACTGCGCGCCGGCCCCTACGGTATCCAGGAACCGGCCGCGGGCGACGATGTGCTGCCCGACGTGATCCTGGTGCCCACGCTTGGCTATACCGAGCAAGGCGACCGCCTGGGCTACGGCGGCGGTTACTACGACCGCACGCTGGCCGCCCTGCGCGAACGCGGCCACCCGTTCATCACCATCGGCATCGCCTGGAGCTGCGGCGAACTCGATGCTGACTACGAACCCGCCCCGCACGACTTCCCGCTGGACGCCGTGCTGACCCAGGACGGCTGGGTGCCGCACGCCCCGCTTGAGCAAGGCGCGGCCGGCGGCGGCACCACGCTGCATACGTACCGCATGAACTGACGCACCGAAACCGCCCCGGCGGTTTGCACCAATATGGTGCAACTAGATTTTCAGCGTTTCCCCCGCGGGCTTGCCGAGCCCATCGGCCACTGCGGGGATGGCGTTTTTGCGCGCGTCAGAGGATATTGTGCCCAGGGCCGCCGCCTGCCCTGAAAGCTGGCATGCGGGTTGCTTATTGTTTGGGACCGGCCACACATCGGCCGGGTTATGACCGTGTGCAAGGCTGCCGCCTGCAAGCCGGCCGCCAGCACTAGCATCGGAGGAGCCATGAAGGACAGACCATCCCGTCCAGCCGCTTTTGACGAAATGCGCGACAGCGCAGGCGGCATACGCTCCCAGTACCAGGCCTTCGAGCGCTGGCATCAAGAGCAATCGGCCGAGGCCATGGCCGTGCGGCGGCTGGAAGCAGACCTGAGTTTTCGCCGCGTCGGCATTACCTTTTCGGTAGCGGGCGACGCCGCCGGCACCGAACGCCTGATTCCCTTCGACCTGATTCCCCGGGTCATTCCCGCCGACGAATGGCGGCATCTTGAAGCCGGCTTGAAGCAGCGCGTGCGCGCGCTGAACATGTTCATCCACGACATCTATCACGGCCACGACATCGTGCGCGCCGGCATCGTGCCGGCCGAACAGGTGTTCCTGAACGCCCAGTACCGCCCCGAAATGCAGGACGTGGACGTGGCGGAAGACATCTACTGCCACATCGCCGGCGTGGACATCGTGCGCGCGGGCGCGGGCGAGTTCTACGTGCTGGAAGACAATCTGCGGGTGCCCTCCGGCGTGTCCTACATGCTTGAGAACCGCAAGATGTCGATGCGCTTGATGCCGGACGCCTTCAGCCGCATCAAGGTCGAACCGGTGGCGCACTATCCCGACCTGCTGCTGGACAACCTGCGCGAGGTCGCCCCGCACGGCGGCGACGACCCCACCGTGGTGGTGCTGACGCCCGGCATGTACAACTCGGCCTACTTCGAGCATGCCTTCCTGGCCCAGCAGATGGGCGTGGAACTGGTCGAAGGCCAGGATCTCTTCGTGGAGCAGAACACCGTCTACATGCGCACCACGCAAGGCCCGCGCAAAGTGGACGTGATCTACCGCCGGCTGGACGACGACTTCCTCGATCCCCTGTCGTTCCGCGCGGATTCGGCGCTTGGCGTGCCGGGTCTCTTGTCGGTGTACCGCGCCGGCCGCGTCACGCTTGCCAACGCGATCGGCACCGGCATCGCGGACGACAAGTCCACCTACCTTTACGTGCCGGACATGATCCG
>Ga0213823_1001424_pt1 | contig 14610 bp, 7 predicted proteins | sample MC6MC0907MG_FD_179887 | JGI IMG/M metagenome (GOLD analysis project Ga0213823, IMG submission 179887) | Enriched soil aggregate microbial communities from Iowa State University, Ames, United States - MC6-MC0907-MG | ecosystem: Environmental > Terrestrial > Soil > Unclassified | place: USA: Iowa...
CTCAGCAGTGAAACGATGCATCGCCGATGGTAGTGTGGGGTTTCCCCATGTGAGAGTAGGTCATCGTCAAGATTCAAACCCAAAGCCCCTGTCTGCAATGCAGACAGGGGCTTTGTCTTTTCCGGGTCAGAACTGATAGCTGACCGTTGCGCTGACATTGCGCTCTTCACCCATGTAGCAGTAGTTCAGGCTGGCACACGAAGCGATGTAGGTTTCGTTGGTGAGGTTGTTGGCATTCAGGCGTACGTCCACACCCTGGAGCCCCACCTTGCTCAGGTCGTAGCCCACCGAGGCGTCGAACAGGGTGTAGGAGGGGACCTTCATGCTGTTTTCCGCATCCACCCAGCTGTACCCCACGTAGCGCACCCCACCACCCAGGCGCAGCCCATCAAGTGGCCCCTGGAGGAAGTTGTAGTCGGCCCACAGCGAGAACATTTGCTTCGGCGCCTGGGTTGGCGAGTTGCCTTTGTTGTCGAGTTGGGCCGACACCAAGCTCGGCATCGATTTGGAATACTCGATATCGGTAAAGGTGTACCCGCCCAACAGCTTGAGGTTGTCCGTCACCTGTACATGAGCTTCCAACTCCAGGCCCTGGGAGCGTACTTCGCCTACAGGGCGATAGAAGTCTTCGTTCGGCTGCTTGGATGCCAGGTTCTCCTGCTCGATGCGGAATATCGATGCCGTGAACAGGTTGTCGCTGCCCGGTGGCTGATGCTTGATGCCCGCTTCCCACTGGGTGCCTTCGGTTGGCGCCAGTGGCCGGCCGTCCTGATCGGACACGGTGTTGGGGTTGAACGATTCCGAGTAGCTGACATAGGGCGCCAGACCGTTTTCGAACAGGTAAAGCACCCCGCCGCGGGTGGTGAACTTGGTGCGTTCATCGCTGGCCCTGGTATCGCTGTCACGGTTCTCTTCGGACACCTTCACCCAGTCCTGGCGCAGGCCCAGCGAGAAGCGCCACTGGTCCAGTTCGACAAGGTCCTGCAGGTACACCCCGGTCTGCTGCAAACGGCGCTGATAGCGGTTCTCGCCGAGTACCTGCAGGTTGCCATTGCCATACTGCGGGTTGCCGGCATCGAGCGGGTCGACGCTGCCATAGCGCCATGCCACATCGGCCTTGCGCCGTTGATAGTCGCTACCCAGCAGCAGCGTGTGCTTGGCCGCGCCGGTGAAAAATTCCGCCTGCAGCATATTGTCGATGATGTAGGAGTGCAGGCGCTCGTCACCACCGGTGTAGGCGCGGTTGAGGATATTGCTGTTGGCATCGGCCCAGCCGGCCGAGTAGACCTGGTCCATCGACACGTCGGAATCCTGGTAACGGAAGTTCTGCCGTGCAGTGAAAACGTCATTGAAGCGATGTTCGAACTGGTAACTGAATGACTGCTGGGTGCGTTCGTAGTTATCGATGCCGGGTTCACCTTCGAAGAAATGATCAGACAGGCGCAGCCCGTTGCGCTTGTGCAGCATGCCGTCGGCCGGGTTGCCGCCGTGGTAGCCACCGTTGGGGTCGTGCTGCAGGTAGGCCTGCAGGGTCAGCGAGGTATCTTCGGTAAAGTCGATGCTGATGGCCGGCGCGATGGCGTAGCGTTCTTCCTTGTTATGGTCGAACTGCGTGTCGGAGGCATCGGCAAGCCCGGTCAACCGATAGGCGATACGCTTGTCGTCATCCAGTGGGCCGCTGAAGTCGAACCCCATGCCACGCTGCCCCTGGGTGCCCACGGTAGCCTGCACCTGGTGGTAGGCCTCGAACAGTGGCTTCTTGGTGGTCAGTGCCACCAGGCCGCCGGGGGAGCTACGACCGTAGAGCACCGAGGAAGGCCCTTTGAGGATGTCGATACGCTCAATGAAGTACGGGTCCACCTGCATGGTGCTGTAGGTGCCGTTGTCGCCCATCGACTTGAGGCCATCGACGTAGATATTGTCTACAGAACCGTCATTGAAGCCGCGCATCGCCACGTAATCATAACGGTGCGTGGCGCCGTAGGGGTTGGTCAGCACACCTGGGGTATAGCGCATGGCCTGGGCGACGGTCTGCGAGCCTTGATCCTCGATCTGCTGGCGGGTCACCACCGACACCGATTGCGAGGTTTCCACCAGTGGCATGCTGGTCTTGGTCGCGACCTGGCTGTGGGTAGCGTTGTAACCCTCCATACTGCCCAGCGCGTTGCCCAAGGTGAAGCCGCGCACGTCGGTATCGGGCAGGGACAGAGCGGCGTCTTCAGGCCGGGCGCGCAGCACATAACTACGCCCACCCTGGCTGACGGCCTCGAGCCCTGTGCCATTGAGCACATGACGCAGCGCCTGGTCGGTCGTGTACTGCCCCTGCAGGCCCTTGGACTGTAGCTCGCCGGTCAGTTGCGGGGTACTCGACAGGGTGATCCCTGCTTGGCGGGCGAACTGGTTGAGCACGTCATTCAACGGGCCTGGCGCGATCGTGTATTGCTGGCCTATCTGCACTGCCTCGGCAGCGTGTAATAGCATTGGGACGCCGGCCATGCCAAGGGCCGTGCCGAACAATGCGGCACGTACCGCCTTGGCAAGCCTGGCTGAATTCAAGACAGGTCGAAAATCATTCTCGCTTGCGGCGTACGCTAAGGGTGTAACGATGGGCATGTCGAAGTCCGTCGGGTCGTTAGAGGGCAGATGGAATTGCTTACTGTCCTAGCCGGACGTGCCCCCCAAACCCGCCAGAAATTTCGGCCTAGCGCTGAATTAGGCCACGGGCTCCAACCGTATCCACCAACGTGTTCGTTGGCGAAGCTGCACGGGCAGCGTCTGTGGTAGCAAGTGCAGGAGTTGGTCGGGGTCTTCCAGGCGGTATACCCCCGACAAGCGTAGGTTGGCGATGTCTTCACTACAGGCGAGGTACCCATGGCGATAACGGTTCACCTGGGTGAGGAAATCAGCCAGGCGCATATTGCGGGTTACAATCAGCCCCTCCGCCCAGGCTGAGGGGTCCATGTCCACCTGTTCCAGGCGTCGTGTGCCCAACGCATCCACTTGCCAGTCCTGCCCGTCGCCTACCCACTGCAGCTCACCCGTGCCTGGCCTGTGTATCGCGACCTTGCCCTGGCTGACGCTGACTCGCGTGCAATCACCATCCTGGCGTACTACAAAGCGCCCTTCGAAGCCTTCGAGCAGGGCGTCACGCGTCTGTACCAACAGCGGGCGCCCTTGATAGGGTGTTGCGCTGCAGGTGAGCATCAATTCGCCGTGTTTCAGGCGGACCAGGCGCTGCTGCTCGGTGAAGGCCAGGTCCACGGCACTGTGCGTGTTGAGCTGCAGCACGGAGCCATCGGGCAAGCGCACGCTGCGGCGCTCGCCGGTGGCGGTGGCGTAGTCGGAGGTCCAGGCGCTGAAACTGTCCAGGTCGTTGGCCAACCAGCCTGCCGTCCCCACCAGGGCGACACCACCGAGCAGCTTGAGCGCCTGGCGCCGCTGCAGGCGCCGCTGGCTAGTCTCCAAGGTCTGCAGGGCAACACCCGCCGCGGGGATGGCGCGCAGGTCGAGATCCTGGTGCAGGCTCACCACCCGCTGCCAGGCCAGCTCATGCTCCTGCTTGGCGTTTCGCCAGCGCTCGCATTGCTGCGACAACACCGGGTCGTTGCCGCTTTCACGCAAGCTGAGCATCCAGTGAATCGCTTGCTTCACGGCCTTGGAGGAGGGCGCCACGTCAGCACTCGTGTTCATAACGCAGCTGGTAGCAACGGTAGAGCGCTTCGGCCAGATACCGCTCGACCGAGCGCAGCGAGATCCCCATCTGCTCGGCGATGGCCTTGTGGCTCAGCCCCTCGCACTGGGCCAGCAGGAACGCCCGGCGCACCTTGGGTTTGAGCCCGTCGAGCATACGTGCAATGCGTTCCAGCAGCTCCAGCAGCAGTTCACGGGTTTCGGCCGATGGCACCTGCGCCTCAGGCACCTGGGCCAGGGCTTCGAGGTAAGCGCGCTGCAGCTCTTCACGGCGCCAGTGGTCGATCACCAGGCCGCGGGCAATCGTGCGCAGGAACGCCCGCGGCGCGTTCAGCTGCGGCTGCTCAGGGCGCTGCAACAGCCGCACGAAGGTATCTTGGGCCAGGTCTGCGGCATCGGCGGCGTTGCCCAACTGGCCGCGCAACCAAGTGTTCAGCCAGCTGTGATGGTCACTGTAGAGCGTATGCACGGAATCGTTGGGGGGCATGACGAGCCATCGGCACAAATGATAATTAGTCTCATTGTTTGCCGGGGCGAGTGCCGTTTGCAACCCGCATTTGCAGCCAGCGCTGTTACTGGGCGGATTGCTTGTCCAGATAGTTCCTGATTACCCGAGCCCCATTGTTCAGATGCGCCTCCAGAACCCGTACGGCCTCATCCACCAGTTTGTCACTGGCCGCGTCTGCCAGTGCGTTGTGATCGTCCTGGGTCAACTTGCCCAACCCCATCGACGACAGGTGGAAGCGCAGGAAGCGTTCCTCTTCGTTGAGCTCGTTTTCGATCAGGCGCAGCAATTTCTGGTTGGGCGCCTTGCCATACAGCGCCATGTGGAAAAGCCGATTGAGACGCCCGATTTCAGCATGCCGGGTTTCGTTCTCCAGCTGCTGGATGTAGCTGCGGGCCCGGGCGATATCCTCGGCGTCGAGCAGCGGGATGGATTGGCGCAGCGCCTCGGACTCGAGCAATACCCGCAAGGCATAAGTGTCGACCGCGTCTTCACCGATCAAAGGTGCCACTACCGCGCCTTTATGCATCTCTACCTTGAGCAGCGATTGCGCCTCGAGCTGGCGCAGGGCTTCGCGCACAGGCATGCGGCTGACGCCATACAGGGTCGCGAGCTCTTGTTGGCGCACGGCGGTACCCGGCGGCAGGCGGCCATCGAGGATGGCGCTGCGCAGGCGCTCTTCGATCACGGCACGGGCCAGGTGTGCCGGCAGCTGTTCGCTGGCCAGCACGGTGCTCAGTTTGATTTTCTCGGCCACGCGGAGTCTGCCTCGACGACTAAAGTTGGATCCAATGACACTAGTGATAGGCAAGGGGGCTTGTCAAACCCGCGCACGCAGTAGGGCGAGTGAAAACAAGACCCTGGGATATGGTGGATGAAGTCACTGGGCAAAGGAAGCGCCATATACCAAGCGCTATCAAGAAAGTTATAGCTGACCGGAAACCGCGCGTCATGATTGCAGGGTGCCATTGTCTTTTGCTGTGGCAGGCCGCACCATCGCTGCTTTCGACTGGTCTGAACAGGTCTTCGCAGTGGCGATACCCTGGGTACTCAAAACCGTTGTGCGCCGTATCGGCCTCGCTGTACTGCTGGGTAGCTTGCTGCTGGGCGGCTTGCACGCGGATTGGGATTTTTCCACGATCAGTCGCAAGTCACAGGCCCTGTATGGCCCGCTTGGCGCGGGCAAGGGCCGCATCGATGCCTGGCAGAACCTGATGGCCACGCAAAACCAGGGTTCCGAGCTCCAGCGGCTGCAGGCAGTCAACCTGTTCTTCAACCAGCAGTTGCGCTACGTCGAAGACATCGACCTGTGGCACGAGGTGGACTACTGGGCCACGCCGATCCAGGCCTTGATCAAGGGCGCCGGCGATTGCGAGGACTACGCCATCGCCAAGTACTTCAGCCTGCGGCGCATGGGCATCCCCAGCGAGAAATTGCGCATCACTTACGTCAAGGCCTTGCGCCAGAACCGCGCGCACATGGTGCTGACCTATTATTCAAGCCCACAGGCCCAGCCGCTGGTGCTCGACAGCCTGATGGACGCGATCAAGCCGGCCAGCCAGCGTACCGACCTGTTGCCGGTCTACGCCTTCAATGGCGAAGGCCTGTGGCTGACCGGCGCGGCGGGCAACAAGAAGGTTGGCGACACCAAGCGCCTGTCACGCTGGCAGGACGTGCTGAAGAAAATGCAGGCCGAAGGGTTCCCGGCCGAACCGGTTTACTGAAGGAGCACAGATGTCACTGTTCAAACAATTGCTGTTGGCCATTTGCCTGTTCCTGGTGGTCGCGTTCAGCGGCAGCTTCATGGTCAGCCTGGAGAGTTCGCGCAGCCAGTACGTCAACCAGCTGCGCTCGCATGCCCAGGACGCGGCCACGGCGCTGGCGCTGTCGTTGACGCCGAACATCGACGACCCGGCCATGGTCGAGCTGATGGTCAGTTCGATCTTCGACAGTGGCTACTATGCGAGCATCAAGGTCGTTGACCTCGGCTCCAATGCCGTGTTGGTCGAGCGCCACGCCGAGCCCGACCCGGGTGGCGTTCCGGCTTGGTTCATCCACCTGATCGGGCTGGAGGCGGCCGGTGGCGATGCCATCGTCAGCCGTGGCTGGCAGCAGGCGGCGCGGGTCGAGGTGATCAGCCACCCGATGTTCGCCATCGCCAAGCTCTGGCAAAGCGCCCTGGGCAGCCTGGGCTGGCTGCTGCTGTGCGGTGCGGCAAGTGCGGTGCTTGGCGCCTTGCTGCTGCGTCGTCAGTTGCGGCCGCTGGACTACATGGTCGAGCAGTCCCATGCCATTGCCCGTCGCGAGTTCCTCAGCCTGCCGGAGCTGCCGCGCACGCCCGAGCTGCGCCGTGTGGTGCAGGCGATGAACCAGATGGTCGAGAAGCTCAAGGCGCTGTTCACCGAGCAGGCCGAGCGCAGCGAGCGGCTGCGTACCGAGTCCTATCAGGACAGCCTGACCGGGCTATCCAACCGCCGCTACTTCGAAATGCAGCTCAACAACCGGGTCAGCAACCTGGAAGACGCCCGTGCCGGTTACCTGCTGTTATTGCGTGTGCAGGACCTGGCAGGGCTTAACGCCCGCCTGGGCGGCCAGCGCACCGACCAGCTGTTGCAGGCGGTCGGTGAACAGCTGCGGCGTACCTGTGCCCGCTTCCCGGAAACCAAAGACCTGATTTCTCGCAGCCGGGGCGGCGAGTTTGCGGTGCTGGCGCCGAGCATGGTGCATGAAGAAGCCGTACAGCTGGCCCAGGCCCTGGAGGCAACGTTGCAGAGCCTGCACGAGACGGGTGCCACCGACGTCGACCCAGTGGCTTGTATCGGCCTGGCCCCCTTCAGCCCTGGCGACGCACCCCAAGCACTGTTGAAACTGGCCGATGAGGCCCTGGCACGCGCCGAAAACCAGCCGACGCCAGGTTGGGTATGCCTGGAGCAAGGCGCCGCGGCGGTGGCAGGCGACAGCCATCACGACTGGCACACGCGGCTAGACCAGGCCTTCGTCAAAGGCCAGTTCGAACTGTTCTTCCAGCCCGTGGTGGACTGCAAGGCGGTGCAGCGCGTGCTGCACCACAAAGTCATTTCACGGCTGCACGATGATCAGGGCGACGCATTGCCGGCCGGGCGCTTCCTGCCGTGGCTGGAGCGTTTTGGATGGATGCCGCGGCTGGACGTCCTGGTGCTGGAAAAGGTGCTGGCGCACCTGCGTGGCCATGACCAGGTGCTGGCGCTGAACCTGTCCGCCGCAACCCTGGCCGACCCTAAGGCGCTGCAACGGGTCTACGAACTGCTCGCCCAGCACACCGCCCTGGGGCCGCGACTGATTCTGGAAATCGGTGAAGAGCAACTGCCCGAACAGGCCGTGCTCGAGCAGCTGACCCGGCGCCTGCACGGGCTTGGTTTCGGGCTGGCGCTGCAACGCTTCGGTGGCCGCTTCAGCATGATCGGCAACTTGGCGCACCTGGGCCTGGCCTACCTGAAGATCGACGGCAGCTACATCCGCAACATCGACCATGAGCAGCACAAGCGCTTGTTCATCGAGGCGATCCAGCGTGCCGCGCACAGCATCGACCTGCCGCTGATCGCCGAGCGGGTCGAGACCGAAGGGGAGCGGCAGGTGCTGGTGGAAATGGGCGTCGAAGGCATTCAAGGGCAACTGGTCGGCGAGCCTGCCCCCTGGCGCTGACAACCCATGAGAGGGCGGGTCAGATCAGCCCGCCTCCCTCTTCGTCATCGATCAGGTTGTTCAAGCCGCCCAGCGCCTTGCGCGCCGTGGAGCGGCTGAGCAGCTTGGCCTGGGCGCCAGGCGGCAGGTCGGTGATGCTGAATACGCCTTTGGCAGTCAGCACCTCGATCAAGTCCTCGAGCACACGGATCATGTCCAGGTCGCTCTGCTTGAGCTGCTTGAGGCTGTTCTCGACCACGTCATCGGCAAACCATTCCTGGATTTCGGCACTGTCGGCGGGAATGACTTCGGTGGACTCGGCATAGGGTGCAGGTTCTACCCGCAGCAAACGGCCCTCGTCGTCGCGTTGCACGTAGAACATGGCGTTGTCCCTCGTCACGATGATTCCTTGTTGGTAGACAGCAGCATAGGCAATTTTCACCAGGCGTGTCAGCCCGGCGCATGAGTATGCGCTGTAGCAGGGGGATGAGAAAAGGGCCGCCCGCGGTGGCCGGCTGCGGCCACCGCGGGAGCGGGTCAGTTGTTGTCGATCTTGATGGTCGGGTCGGCACCGCTGATCAGCGAGTTGACCGTGGTGTTCGACCAGTTGACGCCTTCCAGCTTGATCGTCACATCGGCATTGGCCAGGCCGCCAGCAGCATTGAGCTTGCCTTCGGTGCTCACCTGCAAGGTCGACGAGCCGTCGACCGTGGTGATCTTCAGGAAGTTGTCGATGGTGCTGGCCTTCTCGCCCTGCAGCAGGTCGCGCAGGTCAAGACGGTCGCCCTCGACAGCCTTGAAGTCTTTGATCACGTCGTTGCCGATGTCACCGGCCTTCCACACGAAGGTATCGGCACCGCTGCCGCCGATCAGGATGTCATTGCCCTGGCCGCCAATCAGCGTGTCGTTGCCGGTACCGCCCAGCAGGATGTCATTGCCCTTGCCGCCATCGAGGTAGTCGTTGCCGCCCTGGCCGAAGAGGATGTCATTACCTGCACCGCCCATCAGGGTATCGGCGCCGTCGTTGCTGCCCGAGACATCGAACTCGGTGTAGTGCTCGCTGATGTACTTGTGCATCGCGCGGGCATCCACATCACCGGCATCCACGCCCAGCTTGTTGGCGACGTAACCCTGAATCGCCTCCACACCGGTGCCGGCGACCGACGGGAAGGTCAACAGGTCGCCGAAGATGATGTCGTTGCCGTCACCGCCGTTGACCGTGTCGTCACCCGGCTTGGTGACCTCGGTATGGCCGAGGATGGCGTCTGCCAGGTTGCTTGGGTCGATGTTGGTCTGCGGCTTGCCATCGGAGTCGAACGGCTTCAGGTCGCTGGTCTTGACGTCGTTGTTGAGGCCGATGGCCTCGACGTTGGACAGGCCGGACAACAGTTTGAAGCTGTCGACCGAGTTGTTGTAGGTCGCGTTACTGGTGGAGTTGCCAGTACCCGCCAGCGATGACAACTCGTAACTGCCATTGCCCTCGGCATGCACGGTACCCGACACGCCGTTGTACCAGTATCTTCCGCTCTGGTACTGCACCTGCAAGTTGCCACTGCTGTCGATGGAGATGTAGTTGCTGTTGTTGATGTAGGCGTTGACCGTCATGCCCGCCTTGTAATTGATCGAGGCGAGGTAGGTATCCAGCGAGACGCCCGAGGTGCCCAGGGTCGGGTTGGTGTTTTCGTTGGTCTGGTAGTAAGTCGGCTGGCCGTCTGTGATGAAGTACGTCTGGTTACTGCCAGTGCTGCCGGCATCCTTGAGGTTCTCGAACCAGTTGGCGGTGGTCTTGAAGGCATCTTCGTAGTTGGTGCCGCCGTTGGACTTCAGGTTGCTCAGCGCATTGAGCAGCGTCTGCAGGCCGGCATCGTTGAGGGTGACCGAGACGCTGCTCTTCACCTGGGTGGCGAAGTCGACCAGCAGAATGTTCACGGTGCCCGACTGCGAGCCCTTGACGCTCGCCGCCAGGGTCTTGAATACCGACTCCAGCGACGACTTCGCCGCGTTCACACCCGACGAGCCCATGCTGCCGGAGGTGTCGACGATGAAGGCGATGTTGTAGTCCTGGCCGGGTACCACGTGCAGGCCGCTGACATCCGCGACGACGATGTCATTGCCATCGGTGCCGGTGATGTTATCGCTGTCGGACGACAGGTTGCTGGTGCTGTAGCTCTGCGGGTAGACGGTGACCTTGATGGTGCCCTCGTTGGTCGCGGTGCTGCCGCCGACGCTTTCGGTGGAGGTCGACGTGACCTTCACGTCGAACTGGCCGGCGTAGTAGGCCGGTGGCTTGATGGTCAGGCTGCCGAGGTTCCAGCCGGTCACGTCCACTGCGGCAGTGCCGACAGTGAAGGTGTGCCCGGCGTTGTCCGCCACCACCGAACCTGCCGGGATGCCGCTGAGCTTGACGCTCAGGCTTTCCGAACCGTCGGTGTCGGTCAGCGTGGAGCTGATGCTTACCAGTTTCACCGGCGCACCGTTCTCGCCGCCTTCGTTGAGCTTGTAGCCGTCGTAGTAACCCTGGCCATTGCTGCCATGCAGGTCCGATACGGTGACACCGGCATTGGCCAGTGCACCGACGTTGGGGTACATCGGGATGTTGGCGCTGTTCAGGTCGGTGACCGCACCGTTGCCCACCTTGATGTTGACATCCAGGCTGCCCGGGCCGGCCTGGTTGGCGTTGTAGATCTCCAGGGTGTAGTAGCCGCTGGTGGTCGGGGTGAAGCTGCCGGAAATGCTACCGCTGCCCGAACCCCAGGTGGCGCCGGCGACGTTCTTGCCGCCGATGACGATCTGCAGGCTGTCGTCAGCGGTGCCGCTGAAGGTGTAGGTCTTGCCGGCTTCCAGGTAGATCAGGCCGGAGGTTTTCGAGCCTGTGCCGGGGGTGACGGTGGCCGACGTGTCGACCGTGGTCACCTGTTCGCTCTTGCTGGCGTTGCCAGAGTTGGCGAACACGTTCTTCAGCGCATCGCCGGTGATGCCGTTGCCGTTGGTGCCCAGGCCGGTGAGGCTGGTCCAGGTTTCCTTGGTCAGGCCGAGCGAGTTGACGTTGTTGCTGCCGATGGTCAGGTCCGGTTTGTCGGCGATCGGGTTGATATCGACCTTCAGCGTCGCTTCGCTGCCCGAGTTGGTGCCATCGAACGGCTTGAACTTGATCTGGGCGTAGTCGGCCTGTTTGTTGCCCACGCCGGTGCCACCATAACCATCAACGCCGGACTGGTTGGCCAGCGGTACGAACTTGAGTTTGCCAGCGGCGATGTCGCTTTGGCTGATGGTCTGGTTCAGGCTCACGTCGACCCACGCGGTGCCGTTGAAGAACTTCAGGCTGCCGAGGTCAGGCAGCTGGGTGATGGTCACGCCCAGGCCGCTGTTGCCATCAGCATCGGTGACGTTGAAGTTGCTCCACTGGAACACGTAGTCGGTGTCTTCGTTGCCCGTCACCGCACCACCGGTCGACACCGGTGCGTGGTCGTTGTCGACGACCGTGGTGGTGACGGACGACTTGCTCGCATCCACCTGCAAGTTCTCGAAACCACCGCCGGTGGCACCGCTGATCTTGATCACGATGTTTTCCGAGCCTTCGACGAGCTGGTCGTCGATGGTCTTGATATCGAAGGTCGCACTGCTGCTGCCAGCAGGGATCTTCACCGTGACCACGCCGGTGTAGTCCTGGCCGTTGGTGGCTGTGCCACTGTAGCTGAGGGTGACGGTGACCTCCGTCTTCGACGGGTTGCTCAGGGTCAGGGTGTAGTGGGCGGTATTGCCCTCATTTACCGATGTGTCACCGCTGATGGCCACGGTGGTCAGGTCGCCCTGGCCGCTCGGTTCGTCTGTGACGGTAGTGGTGACGGTGTTGCTGCCCAGGGTCAGTTTTTCGAAGTTGTCACCGCCGCTGACCGACTCGATCTTGTTGACGATGTTCGGCTGGCCACCGACGTACACATCATCCTTGGCAGTGATGGTGAACGTGCCGCTGGCGCTGTTGGCCGGGACGGTGACCTTGGTGCCGTCGGACAGGGTGAAGGTCAGGCCATTATGGCCGGTGACCGACAGGCCCTGTGCGTTGGTCAGGGTCACGGTGTAAGTGATCTGGCCGCCTTCAGCGACGGCGGTCTTGTCAGCCGTCAGGGTCGCGACCACCTCACTGAGGGTGTCGGTGATCTGCACGGTGGCGCTGCCACCCAGTTCCAGGTTCTCGAACGTCTTGCCCGCAACGGATGCGTCGGTGATGCCGACAGTCAGCGAACCTGGGTCCTTGAACACGTCTTCGCCCTGCGCCGACGCTTTGTAGACGGCCTCGGTCTGGCCGGCGAGGATAGTCACCTTGCCGCCGTTGGACAGGGTGATGTTCAGGTCGCGGTCCAGCTTCTGGTTCACTTTCACGGTGAACGAAGGCTGCTGGTCTTCGGTGACATTGCCATTGCTGACGATGGTCACGCTGACTTTGTCGCCCTGGTTGCCAGTGCCTGGCGTGCCCGAGCCTGGCTCGTCGGTGACCGAGGTGGTCACGGTGTTGCTGCCCAGGGTCAGTTTCTCGAAGTTGTCGGCCCCGGTGACCGATTCCAGCTTGTTGGCGATCGCCGGCTGGCCACCGACGTACACGTCGTCCGGTGCATTGATGGTGACGGTACCGCTGGCGCTGTTGGCCGGGATGGTGACCTTGGTGCCGTCGCTCAGGGTGAAGGTCAGGCCATTGTGGCCGGTGACCGACAGGCCCTGGGCGTTGGTCAGGGTCACGGTATAGGTGATCTGGCCACCTTCAGCGACGGTCGACTTGTCCGCGCTCAAGGTGGCAACCACCTCACTGAGGGTGTCGGTGATCTGTACCGTGGCGCTGCCACCCAGTTCCAGGTTCTCGAAGGTCTTGCCCGCGACGGTCGCTTCAGTGATACCGACGGTCAGCGAACCTGGGTCCTTGAATACGTCTTCGCCCTGCGCCGAGGCTTTGTAGATGGCCTCGGTCTGGCCGGCGAGGATAGTTACCTTGCCGCCGTTGGACAGGGTGATGTTCAGGTCGCGGTCCAGCTTCTGGCTGACTTTGACCGTGAAGCTTGGCTGCTGATCTTCAGTGACATTGCCATTGCTGACGATGGTCACGCTGACCTTGTCGCCCTGGTTGCCGGTACCTGGGGTACCCGAGCCTGGCTCGTCGGTGACGGTAGTGGTCACGGTGTTGCTACCCAGGGTCAGCTTCTCGAAGCTGTCGCCGCCGCTGACCGATTCGATCTTGTTGACGATGCTCGGCTGGCCACCGACGTACACATCATCCTTGGCGGTGATGGTGACCGTGCCGCTGGCGCTGTTGGCCGGGATGGTGACCTTGGTGCCGTCGCTCAGGGTGAAGGTCAGGCCGTTATGGCCGGTGACCGACAGGCCCTGGGCGTTGGTGAGGGTCACGGTGTAGGTGACCTGACCGCCTTCGGCGACAGTGGCTTTGTCGGCCGTCAGCGTGGCGACCACTTCGCTGAGGGTGTCGGTGATCTGCACGGTGGCGCTGCCACCCAGTTCGAGGTTCTCGAAGGTCTTGCCAGTAACGGTTGCCTCGGTAATGCCAACGGTCAGCGAACCATTGTCCTTGAACACGTCGTCGCCTTGGGCCGGCGCCTTGTAGATGGCTTCGGTCTGGCCGGCAGCGATCACCACCTGGCCGCCGTTGGACAGCTTCACGGTCAAGTCCTGATCCAGCTTCTGGCTGACCTTGACGGTAAAGCTTGGCTGTTGAGCCTCGTTCACGTCGCCATTGCTGACGATGGTCACGCTGACTTTGTCGCCCTGGTTACCGGTGCCCGGAGTGCCCGAGCCTGGCTCGTCAGTGACGGTAGTGGTGACGGCGTTGCTGCCCAGGGTGAGTTTTTCGAAGTTATCGCCGCCGCTGACCGATTCGATCTTGTTGACGATGTTCGGCTGGCCACCGACATACACATCATCCTTGGCGTTGATGGTGACCGTGCCGCTGGCGCTGTTGGCCGGGACGGTGACCTTGGTGCCGTCGCTCAGGGTGAAGGTCAAGCCGTTATGGCCGGTGACCGACAGGCCCTGGGCGTTGGTCAGGGTCACGGTGTAGGTGACTTGGCCACCTTCAGCGACGGTGGTCTTGTCAGCTGTCAGGGTCGCGACGACCTCGCTGAGGGTGTCGGTGATCTGCACGGTGGCCGAGCCGCCGACCTCGAGGTTTTCGAAGGTCTTGCCCGCGACGGTCGCTTCAGTGATACCAACGGTCAGCGAACCTGGGTCCTTGAACACGTCGTCGCCCTGCGCCGAGGCTTTGTAGATGGCCTCGGTCTGGCCGGCGAGGATCGTTACCTTGCCGCCGTTGGACAGGGTGATGTTCAGGTCGCGGTCCAGCTTCTGGCTGACTTTGACCGTGAAGCTTGGCTGCTGATCTTCAGTGACATTGCCATTGCTGACGATGGTCACGCTGACCTTGTCGCCCTGGTTGCTGGTACCTGGGGTACCCGAGCCTGGCTCGTCGGTGACCGAGGTGGTCACCGTGTTGCTGCCCAGGGTCAGTTTTTCGAAGTTGTCTGCGCCCGTGACCGATTCCAGTTTGTTGGCAATCGCCGGTTGGCCACCGACGTAGACGTCGTCCGGGGCATTGATGGTGATGGTACCCGTGGCGCTGCTGGCCGGTACGGTGACCTTGGTGCCGTCGCTCAGGGTGAAGGTCAGGCCATTGTGGCCGGTGACCGACAGGCCTTGAGCATTGGTCAGGGTGACCGTGTAAGTGATCTGGCCACCTTCAGCGACGGTAGTCTTGT
>Ga0213823_1001431_pt1 | contig 14588 bp, 14 predicted proteins | sample MC6MC0907MG_FD_179887 | JGI IMG/M metagenome (GOLD analysis project Ga0213823, IMG submission 179887) | Enriched soil aggregate microbial communities from Iowa State University, Ames, United States - MC6-MC0907-MG | ecosystem: Environmental > Terrestrial > Soil > Unclassified | place: USA: Iowa...
GCGTCTGGTCCATGTGTTCTGAATTAATTCATCGGAGTTTGACCATGAACACCCAGACCAAACCGCTGACCAATCAAAGTCTGCTCGCACCATCCCAACTGGCATTGCTGGCGGCCATTGTACTGTTCGCCGCCATTACCCCAACCATCCTCATGACTGCACCGGCAGTGGCGGCGCAACTGGCGACTCAATGGCAGTTGAGTCCGTCACAAATCGGCGATCTGTTCTCCACCGAACTCGGCGCCATGAGCCTGGCCACCCTGCCCGCTCTCTGGTGGCTGAAACGTATCGACTGGCGCCGAGCCGCCTTGCTGTCCGGGGTTCTGTTTATAGCAGCCAACCTGTTCTCGATGCTTGCCCATGATTATTCGATGCTTTTGGCATTGCGCTTTTGCAGCGCTCTGGCGGGCGGTTCGTTGATGATCATTTGCCTGTCCAGCGCTGCCTCGACGTCCAACCCCGGTCGCGTCTACGGCTTATGGGTGATGGGGCAACTGGTGGTCGGGGCGATTGGTTTGAGCATCCTGCCACGCCTGTTCGAACACTACGGGCTGTCGGCCTGCTACTTGATCCTCGCCGGGCTTATGACCATTTTTCTGCCACTGACGCGTTACTTTCCCCAAGGCAGTCCTCCAACTGAAAAAAACGCCGAGCACGTAGCCCTTGCCTCAAAGTGGAAGGCCATACTGGGCATTCTTGGCATCCTGAGTTTTTACATCAGCCTCAGCGGTGTCTGGACCTTTATCGGCTCCATCAGCACCCACGCCGGCCTCTCTGCCGAGTCCAGCGGCGAGATTCTTGCCATCGCCACGATGACAGGCATTGTCGGTGCGGGTTGTGCCTCGCTAATTGGCAATCGTCTGCCACGCCTGCTGCTGTTGCTACTGGGTTACGGACTGATGGCAGGCTCGGTGCTGTTGTTGCTAGGCCAACCCGAAATGCTGCGTTTTGCGTTGGCAGCGCTGCTGTTCAAGTTCACCTGGACCTTCATTCTGCCGTTGATTCTGGCCTGCCTGGCCGACCTCGACCGTTCCGGAAAACTGATGAACGCCTCCAATCTGGTGATCGGCGGAGGCCTGGCCATCGGCCCGACAGTCGCCGGCCGGTTGATCGAAGCCAGCGGCAGTTTCCAAGCGCTGCTGATCGGAGGGACCTGCATCACCTTGCTATCTCTGGTGTTGATTCTGAGCTGCCGCCCTAGCGCATGAGCAGCCCTTTTACCCTAAAGAAAATGGAAACGACGATGAGCCGAAAAAGTGCATTTTTCTTCGACGAACTCAGCCTTTGGCATAGCGCCGGACTGCACGCCTTGACCTTGCCAGTGGGAGGTTGGGTGCAACCGCCCGCTGCTGCCGGCCACGCCGAATCGCCAGAAACAAAACGCCGGTTGAAGAGCTTGCTGGACGTCTCTGGCCTAACCCGACACTTACAGGTACGAAGCGCCAATGCGGCAACGCATGAGGACCTGCTGCGGGTTCATACGCCTGACTACCTGCAACGCTTCAAGGCCATGAGCGATGCCGGTGGCGGTGAATTGGGGCCGAACGCGCCCATCGGACCCGGCAGTTATGAAATAGCCAGGCTCTCCGCCGGGCTGGCCATGGCAGCGGTCGATGCCGTGCTATCCGGCGAGGTCGACAATGCCTATTCCCTTTCACGCCCACCGGGCCACCACTGCCTCGCCGACAGCGCCATGGGCTTCTGCTTCCTGGCCAATATCGCCATCGCCATCGAGGCCGCAAAAGCTCAACGAGGCCTGGGCAAAGTCGCAGTGATCGACTGGGATGTGCACCACGGCAACGGCACGCAATCCATCTTCGAAGATCGTGGTGATGTGCTGACCATTTCGCTGCATCAAGATGGCTGCTTCCCTCCCGGTTACAGCGGTGAGGCCGATCGCGGCCGCGACGCGGGATTGGGTGCGAATATCAATATTCCATTGCCCCCCGGCAGTGGTCATGAGGCTTATCTCTATGCGATGCAGCGTATCGTGATTCCGGCACTGGAGCGTTTCGAGCCAGAGTTGATCATCGTCGCCTGCGGCTACGACGCCAACGCCGTCGACCCACTGGCGCGGATGCTGTTGCACAGTGACTCGTTCCGGCAAATGACCCGATGTGTATGCAAAGCCGCCGAACGCCTGTGCCAAGGCCGTCTCGTTCTGGTGCATGAAGGCGGGTACTCCGAAGCGTATGTGCCGTTTTGCGGGTTAGCAGCGATTGAGGAACTGGCGGGCATCAGGACTGAAGTTACAGACCCCATGTTGGAGTTTGTGCAGATGCAGCAACCGAAGGAGGAGCTTGCCGCGTTTCAGCGGCACTTGATCGATGAGTTGGCCGAAACACGCTGAGATTTGGTACTGACAAGATTGCGGGTCAGTTGAGGCCCACGCGTGGCGAAAAAAACCGATGCCATGACAGGCATCGGATTTTTTTGCCAGCAAAGATCAAGCGTCGGGCCTTGATTGCTCCTCTGGGCAAGCTTCGAACGGCTCTGGCAGCCACAGACATAGAGCCCGGCAGCCATAGTCAATGAATCGCTCCGGGTTTCGTAGACACCTCCATACCTTAAAATGAGGCCAATCAGGAGGTGCCATGAGCAACCCGCGTTATCCCGAAGAATTCAAAATCCAAGCGGTCGATCAAGTGACTGAAAAGAAGCTTCCCGTCGCTGACGTAGCGGCCCGTCTTGGTGTGTCGACGCATAGCCTCTATGCGTGGATAAAGCGCTACAGCAAACCTCAAGAAGAACGGCAGCAAGACGATGACCAGCACGCTGAACTGCGTCGACTGCGAGCGGAACTCAAGCGGGTCACTGAAGAGCGAGACATCTTAAAAAAGGCCGCCGCGTACTTTGCCAAGGAGTGCGGCTGAAGTACGCCTTTATCAAGCAGCGCGCGGGCGACTATTCCATTCGACGGCTTTGCCTGACGCTGAAAGTCCATCCCAGTGGTTATTACGCCTGGTTGTCTGAGCCGCAATCTGCACGCGCTAAAGATGATCAGCGATTGCTGGGTTTGATTCAGCATTCATGGCTGGAAAGTGGCGGAGTGTATGGCTATCGCAAAATCCATGATGATCTTCGCGAGGTCGGTGAAGATTGTCGTCGGCATCGTGTGGCGAGGCTGATGCGTCTTGAGGGGCTGCGCTCTCAGGCAGGGTATCGACGACGTCCTGGAAAGTACGGAGGTAAGCCAACAGTCGCCTCACCCAATTTACTGAAGCGCCAGTTCGATGTCGTAGAACCCAACAAAGTGTGGGTCACCGACATCACCTACATTCGCACGTACGAAGGCTGGCTGTATTTGGCTGTGGTGCTGGATCTGTTTTCTCGTCAGGTCGTTGGCTGGTCAATGAAGTCGTAGATGACCAGTTGTCTGGATGCTCGTAGCGATGTGTTCGACTACATCGAGATGTTCTACAACGCAAAACGCCGTCATGGTTTCAACAATCAGCTGTCACCGGTAGAGTTTGAAAAGCGTTACGCAATGAGCTTGCAAGGTGTCTAGAGAATCCGGGGCGATTCACCCTCACCAAGCACTGCCCCTCTCGTTAGCGCTACACTCGGCAATGAACCCCACGTTCATCGTTAGCAGGGAGCTCAACGTGTACCCAGGCAAAAGCAGACCGACACGCTCCACCGTACGACATTTATCTCGCCTCCCCTTCGGCTCATGCCTTGAGCAACTCCCTCCCCTCGGCAATTCACCGACGCATTCGATAAGCACCCTGGACAGGAGAGTAGCGTGACCACTCTTATCAAAAAATATAAATGGCCCGCCCTGTTGGCCGTCGCGCTTATTGTGTTTTCCGCACTGATATTCTTTTTGATCAAGTCATACACGTACGACTCATCGACCTACTTTCGAGTCCCGCGACTTCATTCGTCAACTCAAACAATCTGACGCGAACTGGAACGGCAAGATCCTGAGGAAAAAGATCGGCATCAACAACAACCTGTCACTGGCCCCGCCCCCGGAGGCCGACAGTCGCTGGCAGCAATTGGAACGACTCAACAACTCCGGCCCCCTGGCGGCGCTTTGGGCGTCCCGGCGCAAGGGTTATGTGGATGCCGTCATCAAGGCGGCGTTGGGCGATGCTCTCCCGAAGAGCGAGGAAGGTTAGTAAGCATTGGTCTACAACTCAGCCATTATGCTGTTCTTGGCTGCGTTCGATTTGCCACCGGACACACAGCGCGAGAGCAATGAAGCATGCACCGATCCAACCTACGGCACTTACGCCTACGCGATCTATCAACAACCCAGTGGTGGCTGCACCGAGGCCGATGCCTAGATTTATCATTGATACGTTGATGGCGTTGATCAACTGACCAGCGTTCCCAGCCCTTTTGAGCACGTCGATTCCGATTAGCAGGCTGACACCTGCGTGGCTGCTGGCAACGACAATGACGGCGAATGGTACAGCCCATGTGAGATTGCCAAGCACTGACAGGGCGCACATGCCGACGGCCATGGTCACCAACACCCGTCTGAACAGGGGCTCAAGATCGTCTTTCACACGTTTGGACAGGATCAAATTGCTCGCAATGTCTGCGATGCCGTAGAGACAAAGAATCAGTGTGACGTTCATCTCACCGAAGCCGGTCTCCCTTTCCAGGAGGGTAGCCAAGAAGTTGAATACCGAGGCTACGCCAGCAAACATTAAGCATGAACTTACCAAGGTCATTGAGACGTCAGGCTTGAAGGCTACACGCACAGTGTCACGCAGGTTTTCTTTCTTCCATAATTCCTCTGAGGGCTTTACCCAAATCCAGACGGCTAACAGAGCCGCGCTGCTCAGCACCGTCATCATCCACATCGCCATCCGCCAGTTGGTAGCGTCTGCGATGAGCTTGCCGACCGGGACGCCTACAACAGATGCGATTGATATCCCCACCAAGACTCTACCAATCGCCATGCTTTCATTGCGGCCTTGTGACAGCGACTTCGCGGCCAGAGCAGCGTTCGTCCAGAAAACAGCGACACCGATCCCACCCAGCACGCGACCCATGAGGATTATGTAGTAATCGTTAAACGCTGCGGAAATCCCATTCCCGAGAACCAATGCCACGCACGCGGATATGAGAAGGGATCGTTTCGAGGCCCGGTGTGCTAGCACGCCAATGATTGGCGCGCTGATGCCCATGCCTAGAGCAAAAGCTGTCACAAGCCCACTCGCCGCACCGATAGTGATCGCCAGCGATGTAGCAATTTGAGGCAGTAAACCTGCGACGATAAATTCAGAGGAGAGCATTACAAATGCAGTGAAGGTCAACGCATAGACCCGAGGATTGATCGTGCGGCGGTCTTGTGTCATCGGAAAAACCATCTTCTGAATTCAGTGGACATGACCTGCCAAGAAGGGGCGTGTGGGGAAGTGACACGAGTTGGGCAGGGCGCTTGCTCAGGTTCTTGATTAGCCTGGTGAAGCTTTTGTAGGAACAGGATGAGCAAAACCGCGACAGCCAGAAAGCTGTCGCGGTTGTTCTGCGCTTTAGCGGTTAGCGTCGGCCAGGCCAACCTCAATGAAGCGAACGGAACTCTCCATTGCCTGCTGCCCTTCTGGCAGCATGGTGGCGTAGAAGTGCCAGGCGTGGAACATCGCAGGCCATACTTCCAGGCTGACGCGAACGCGGTTATCAGCCAAGTGAGTCGCAAGACGCATCGCGTCACTCAACATCAGCTCGTTCTCGCCGATTTGCACCAAGATTGGTGGAAGACCGGTGACGTCCGCGAACACAGGTGAGGCCAGAGGATGATTGGCCAACGTGTCGCCTAGGAATGCTCTGGCGAGGATGTCCAGGACAGGCTTGGAGTTCAGAGGATCCAGACCTTCACGGTTGCTCATGGAAGCACCGGTGTGTTCAAGGTTCGCCCATGGTGAGATGGAGGAGCCAACCGCAGGCAATGGAAGGCCTTTCGATTTAGCTGCGACCATGACGCTGACAACCATTGCGCCGCCAGCCGACTCGCCAGAGAACGCAATTTTGTTAGCCGGGATTTTCTGCTCAAGCAACCATTCGTAAGCGCGCAATGTGTCGTCAATAGATGCTGGAAACTTGTGCTCAGGAGCGAGGCGGTAGTCCGGCATGTACACACGAGCACCGAGCATTTTCGCGTAGTTGCCGCCGATGCCGTGGTAGCCGTCTGGACGACCTACAATGTAGGCGCCGCCGTGGATGTACATCACGACCGCGTCAGTCTTGATCTCGTCCGGGGTAACCAGTGTGCCGGGTACGCCACCCATGTCGACTGCTTCGAATTTAACGCCAGCTGGCGCTGGATTTTGCGCGAGCATTTTTGCGTAAGAGTCGCGGATGTCGCTCATTTTTGTGGTGGTATCGATTCCCTTAAGAACGGGTACCAGATCGCTAAGGCTATTGGCCCAGGTTTGGACGGCTGCTTGGACTTTAGTGTTCATAATGACCTCAATTGATCGTTGGGAGTGGATTAGCTAATTGAGATACTATGCTTAGTATTGGGGAATAGGGTTCCCCATAACAGGTGCTAAGCCGCCCGAAAGTTGAGACCACTGAGGCCGTATGGAACTCCATAACCTGAATGATATCGCCGCGTTTGTGAGCTCGGTAAACGCTGGAAGCTTCACTGCGGCGGCAAAACAGCTTGGCCTAACGCGCTCTGCAGTGGGGAAGTCGATAGTCAGGCTCGAGGCTCGTCTACAGGTACGTTTACTGAATCGCACTACGCGCAGTTTAAGCATGACGGATGACGGCCAGGTTCTGTATGAGCGCTGCGTGGGCGTTCTTCAGGATCTGGATGACGTGGAGGATGCCCTTGCGTTTCGTCGTTCAACACCCAGTGGACGACTGCGGATGAGTCTGCCAGTTGCGTTGGGCAGACTTCATGTCCTTCAGCACATTGAGTGCTGTCTTAAGGAATGGCCCTCTCTGAGCGTGGATATCACCTTTTCTGACAGGCTGGTCGATCTGATCGATGAGGGATTTGATTTGGCCATGCGCATCGGGCCACCGAAGGAAGATTCTCGGTTGTTAACGCGCACTGTGGCCTACCAACAAATGATTACCTGCGCTTCCCCCAAATATTTGGCTGAGCATGCCGAGCCTAAAACGCCTGAGGATTTATCCGAGCACCAGTGCCTGCATTTCGTGAGCGGTGGGAGATTGCTTCCTTGGAATTTTCGCGTGAATGGTAGCTCCGTGCCCGTTACTCATGGTGGAAGGCTACAGATGGACAGTGCTGAGTCATTACACCAGTCAGCTGTAGCTGGCCTGGGTATCGCGACTCTTCCTTCCTACGTGGTGAATGACGATTTGAGGAGCGGCAAGCTTGTTCAATTGCTCGCTGAGTATGCAGAGGCCGCAGAGCCTATTCGGGTGATCTACCCTAGCAAGCGGCACCTCTCTCCAAAAATTCGACTATTCATCGATAAGCTCGTGGAGGCTTGGTCACCTTGCCCACCCTGGGAACAGCATTCGGCGGAAGCAAAAACGAAGAGTTCATCAAAATGACACTCGCGGCGCTGATAGCGTCGGAGTGACCTCGTCTAGTGTCACAAGGCGCGCGCCGCTTAACGCCTCCGCGGTAACGTGCAAACAATACGTAAGCGGTCAGGCATCCCATCTTGCGTAACTAAGCCGGATGCCACCGATGCGGCAACAACTCTTCAATTTCACTCGCCCGCTGCGTCGGCAGACGAGTCAGAACGTCCTTCAAATAGGCATGAGCATGGCTCCTTGCACTGTGGCACTGTCGACGTATTGCTCCATGCTGACAATTTTGCCGCTCTTGAGCTGATAAAGGTGAGCAAACGTCGCACGCATCGCCTTACCGGTCTTACGGTAAATCCCGGTGTACACGCCGAACGCTGCTACACGGTCGCCGTCGGCCAGGTAGGTGTGAACGGCCGCCCGATAATCCGTCCACTCCGTGGCCAAACGATGAAATACCCCCGCGAGAATTTCGTCCGGCCCCGTGTAGGTACCGGCATAGGGGAAGCCCGCCGCCTCCGTCCATTTGGCGTCTGGAGCAAGCGCCGCGAGCAAATGCTTGCCGTTCTCTTCAGATGCTCCCTCATAAGTACTGCGGATGATATCCAGGTTGCTCTTCATTAAATCAACTCCACGCCATGTCATTTTATTACCTTAATGCCTCGAGGCAGCGTGATGCCCAATCCGGTATGCCCATTGCCAGAGCGACTGCGGCGACAGCTTTGACAAGGGTTCGTCCTGGTGCTTTAAGGCGCCGCCAAAACTGCCTTTACTTGATTAACAAGATCATCAGGGTCAGAGAAGACCGTATGGGTGACCAGCAGTGAACGGGTGTGTCCAGACTCAAGGATAAACGTCGGTACACCCCGCGCGCCGAATGCCTGCAACGCTATCTGGGCGTTAGTAATACGCGCATCATTCGCGACGACCAGGTCTTCACTGGGGTGCGTAATCAAGGCAGCAGCCCCTTCAAGCCCGAGTGCACGCAGCAAACCGGCGAGCACAGGTACCGAGGTCACGTCGTGACCCAACCCGTAACGTGCCTGCTGGATCGCCTTGAGCACTTCATATTCTTTCCCTGGGTCTGTGGAGGCAACGGCGGTCAAGGCCCACGTCGCGGGGCCGCTGTCAAAGCGTTGGGTGCGATCTGCAAGCACACCCACACGATAAGCCTCGGTAAACGGTTGCCCGGTCGCTCGCTCGATGCGCTGATCATTGGACCAGGCAAATGCCGCGAAGTCTGCATCCATGGCCCGCGCGCCCGTGCCAGCGAACAAACCCGTCGGCAGCAATTCAATCCTGACAGCATCACTGCTGCGCAGTGCTGCGAGCGCTGGCATTGCTCCATAGCACCAACCGCAAAGAGGGTCATAGAGGTAGTACAGGGTGTTGTCCATGGGAGGTCCTTGTCTAGCTGTGTGACAAGACTAAACTTTCGCCATTGACTATAAAATACATACCCGATATATGCAGTGTATGCATAAAACATACAATCAAAACGAATCCGGTCTGGGCAATGTTGGCAATCTCCGGCGTCTTGCCTATTTTGTTTCCGTGGTTGAAACCGGGACCTTCACGGCAGCCGCCGAGCGCCTGGGCGTTACCAAAGCCGTGGTCAGTCAGCAAGTCGCGCGGCTGGAGCGGGAATTCAAGACATCACTGCTGGTTCGCACCACCCGCAGCGTAAAAACCACCGAAGTTGGCCAGGCATTTTACGCGCGCTGTGCATTGATCCTGGCTGACGCAGAGGATGCATTTGATCAGTTGGCCGAAGCGGCGGCGATCCCATCTGGCACACTGCGCCTGACGGCACCGTTCGATTACGGCGTCGGCGTTGTGGTGCCGGCCATTGCTGCTTTCACTCAGCTTTACTCCGATTGCAAGGTGGATGCGGTGCTGAGCGACCAGACGCTTGATTTGATGTCCAGCAATATCGAACTCGCCATCCGGGTAGGCTGGCTGGCCGAGACCGGCCTGCAGGCGCGCAAAATCGGCTCATTCAAGCAATTGCTCGTGGCCCCTCCGGGTATGGCGGAACGCGTGGCCTTGCTGCGCCGTCCAGAGGACATCGCCGGGCTGCCTTTTATTGCCAATACCGCGTTGCGAGAGCACCTTCGCTGGACCTTTACCTTAAACGAGCGCGAACGTCAGACCGTGAGTGTGCAGGCGTCGATCTTTCTCGACGCCACGCTCGCCGTGCGGGAGGCCGTGTACCAGGGCGCCGGCCTTTCGGTGCTCCCCGACTACGCGGTGGCCGATGACCTTGCCACGGGGCGTCTTATCCACGTTCTGCCGCAATGGCAATTACCAGAAGGCGGTATTCATGCGGTGTTCCCAGCCGCACGCTTTCGCCCCGAGAAGGTGCGCGCCTTTGTCGAGCTGCTGGAACATCGCGAGCGAAAACGTCAGATGATGAGGCAATAACGCTCAGCCGCCTGATGTTCACGTCACCTTCCAGGGGTTCTGACGCCACTTGTTCTGAAAGAACTCGATGAATACCCGAATGCGTGGGCTCAGATGTTTCCTATCGGAATACAGCAGATAAATTGGCTCAATGACCCCCGACTTGAAATCCTCCAGCAACGGCACCAGCGTGCCAGCTCTCACATCGAGCCCGATGTGAAAGTCGGCCAGTTTTACGACCCCAGCCCCTGATAACGCCATGTCTCGCAGCAGATCACCTTGAGTGAATGATGCACTCGCCTTCACAGGAACCGATATGCCCTCGCCTTCCTGAAGAAACGACCACTTGTTCCAGGGGCTCACAAAGCTGAAGTTGAAGCAGCGGTGATCCAACAGATCTGCCGGCGACGTGGGAGTGCCATGCTCAGCCAAATACTGCGGCGACGCACAGATCAGCCACTCACACTCACCGATTCGCTTGGCGATACGTGAGGAACTGGGCAGCACGCCGCTGTGGATCGCGATGTCGAGACCCTGCTCGAAATGATCTACAAATTGGGCACCCAACTGAATCTCGACATCCAGTGAGGGATACAGGTCCAGAAACTCAGGCAACCAAGGCACGATCTGGTGTTTTGCAAACGACGTCATGGTATGGATTCGCAGGGTGCCACTGACTCTGGACGGCAGCGCTTCCGCCAGGGAGTCAGCTTCGTTCATAGCTTCGACGACCGCCTTGGCACTGCGCAGGTAGGCGGCGCCCTCCTCGGTCAGCGTGAGGATACGTGAGCCTCTCTGGAACAGCCTAACCTGCAAGCGGTCTTCCAAACGCGTGATCAACTTGCTGACGGCCGAGGGTGTGATGTGGTGCGCACGAGCGGCAGCCGAAAAGCTCCCACACTCGGTAGACCAGATAAAAGCGAGTAGCTGAGAGTAATTATCCATAGCCCATCCTAGCGTAAGTATTCAGGCTCATGTTCCCTGAACGCCCATAAAAAAACGCGCCGAAGCGCGTCTCTTGTACGGTCCGGATTACCGAATGAACTGCTCAATGTAGTCGTCCGGCAAACCCAGTGTTTTGTAATGTGCCCGGGCGGCTTCAAGCTTGGTGAAAACGTCCTCATAGCCCACTGCAACACCCTGAGGGTCGACGTAAGTGTAGCCACCTTGAACATGGAACCAGGTGATCATTTCTGTCACGTCTTCGGGTACGAACAGGGTGTGGGTCTCACCTGGAGGCTCATAAGCAAAAGAGCCTTCTTCAGCCACCCAATCGTGCTCGAGGTAGTACCAGCGCCCCTTCAGAACGATCGCATGCACACCACCGGTGTGGCGGTGACGAGAAAGCACGCCAGCCTGACGCACACGCAGCAGGTTGATGTAATACCCGCCACTGGTATTGAGCAGCAGTGGCTTGAAGGAAACAGACTTGGTCACCGGTACCCATAGCTCGTCATCCTCGAGCCACTGGGTCATTACGCCTGGGTGAACCATGTCGGGCGTCATGTAAGGGACTTGGGGCAACTGGTACGGAATCGCGAGTTCATCAGGTTTGACAGGAGTATTCATCATCAGGCCTCTCAGTTTTTATTCACGAATTCAGCGCACGAGGATTGCGCACTGATTTCGGCTGACTGAAAGGTTATGGCAGGGATGCCGGCATGAAAATAGCTACAAATTCATACCACCTGTGACCTACGATCATAGGATTGCGGACATGAACGCCGGGGCTGTGTTCGCTTCTATCAGGCCTTGGCAGGGGCAGTGCTCTGCCGGACGACCAGATCGATCTGTACACGATCACGCCTGGCGATCGGGCGGCCTTCAATCATCGCAACGATGTTATTGGCGCTGCTGATGCCGATTTCAGTGGACGGCACACGCACCGTCGTGATCGCAGGGACCGAGACCGCGGCGAAGTCCATGTCATCAAAACCGGTGATCGACAACGCCGAGGGCACATCGATACCTTGCAAGCGCGCCTCTGCAATGGCGCCCATGCAGGTGACGTCTGTGCTGCACACAATCGCAGTGGGCCTGGGCGCCAACTCCATTGCCATCCTGAGCCCTGCCCGACCGCCTTCCAGCGTAAACGGCTGCTGGATGACATGAGTGGGTGCCAGCTCAATTCCTGCCTCCCTCAAGGTTTCAGCAACCCCCTTAAGCCGGTACTTGGCCCGCTCGTTATAGGCCACAACGCCACTGATCATTGCAATGTTCTTGTGGCCCAGGTCCACAAGATGTTTGGCCACCATGCGCCCCCCCTCCTCGTTGCTGAAGCCCACGCAATGGTGAGGGTGAGAACCGTCCAGGGACCACATCAGGATGAAGGGGCAATGCGAGGCATTCAGTGCGTCATAAACCGCAGGACGGTGCTCGGTGCCTACCAGCAGCAAGCCCTCGACGCCCCGTTCAATCATATTGCGCACACTGATCAGTTCACGTTCCTGGTCATACTCGTGGGACGAAATAATCAGGTGGTAACCTAATTCATTCAGACGCTGCTGAAGCGCCTGCACGGCTTCGGCGAAGACAGGGTTATTGAAGGTGGGGAAAACGGCACCGATGCTATGGGTTCGGCGCGAAGCCAGTGCCCTTGCGGCTCCATCTCGAACATAGCCGAGCTTGAGCACCGCCGCCGCCACCTTTTGGAGCGTCGCAGGTTTGACCAGATGCGGGGTTGAGAGCGCACGGGACGCACTGCCAATGGAGACTCCCGCTAATTCGGCAACGTCCTTGAGTTTGGGCTTTTCGTTGTTTTTCATCGGAAGGTCAGCATTCCTTGATCGGCACGGTGACTGACGATCGCCGCCAATCGGCTTCCAGACCTTGGTTCTTCAAGGCGGGACCGGCTGTCATGCTAACAACTATTTAAATTCGAAGGGATGATTTGAATACATAAAAAGAGGGGATCGGCAGATCCCCTAAAGCGTCGTGACTATTTGATCACGATCGGGTTGACCGGCGCCCCGGTACCACCCACCACTTTCAACGGCGCTGCGGTATAGAGGAAAGTCCATTGATTATCCTGGGCGCAATCCGCCGCCAGAGGATCCAGTTGTGCGATCTCGGTCAACGTGACGCCCAGGTTGCGCATCAACGCGTTGTGAAGCGGCAACGCCACACCCGATACCGGGTCAACGGTCACCTCGTTGGCGATGGTGTCGGTGACCAGGTTGGGAATTTCCATCTCATGGAACCAATTGACCAGCTCCGGGCTGTAGGTGAGGCCCGGCTCGATAAAGTCTTTATAAAACTCGTCTGGATCGCGGTAGTAAAACGAACCGATCCAACCGGTCCTGATAATCAGGATGTCACGCTTCTGAATCGTCACGCCTTGTGCATGTCCGGCGTTCATCAAGTCCACGTGATTGAAGGTCTCTCCCGGGTCAAGCACGTCTTTGCCGCGATAGCGCGCCATGTCGATCAGAATGCCTCGCCCGACCACGCCTCGCTCGCCGATCGGCGCAACGCTGGCCTTTTCCAGCGAGCCGATGGTGGTATCGGCGTTGTAGCCGTTCCAGATCTGATCGTCATACCAGACGTGCCCCAGCGCATCGTATTGGGTCGACCCTTGCAAATGGAAAAACATCACATCATCGGCATATTCATAAGAGCCCGGAAAGTGCGGGCCCTTGCCGCAGTTGTAATGGCCTCTGTCCATGATATTCATCCGCTTCGCCTGCGAGCGCCCTGGCCAGATCGGGTCGCCTTTAGGGTCGGCCATTCGGACCTGCAAGGTGAATGTTTTGCCTTGTTTGACCTCGGCGATACCCTTGAGCACTTCAACGCCAGTCAGATAGTTGAGGGCACCTACTTCGTCGTCCGGCCCCCACTTGCCCCAGTTTTTAGGAGCGTCTTTCAGCAGTTCGTGAACATGAGGCACAGTTTTTTCGTTCATTGTTTTGATCTCACTTTTTATATTTGTAAGGCAGCACGGTGGCGGTCGATTAACGCCGAATCACAAGGCGGATGACGTCACGTTTGTCAGGCGCGAGCCGATGTTGTCAGCTGCTGCCAACCCATTAACGAGGCGCTCGTAATTCAAGGGTGGATTCATATTTTTGGCATAGGCAGCGGATAAAGTGGCTTCCACTATGGTGTTGATTTGCGCCGTAGTGAACGGGGTGTTCTGTCCCAGCTCAACGAATGTGATGGGCAACTTCACCTCATGCAGCAGGCGGGCAACCTTATCGATCTCCTCCACGGGACGCCCCTCTACAGCCATCTGCACCAACGTGCCGAAAGCCACCAACTCACCGTGCAGCATCGATGCCATCGCAGGTATGGCCGTCAGCCCTCGTACCAATGCATGGGACAGAGACAGTCCACCACTTTCAAAACCCACACCACTGATCAAGACGGTACCCTCGATTACCCGCTCAACGTCGTCATTAACCTCTTTACGACAAACAGCCTGGTACGCCGAAACGCCATGCTGCATCAGCGTGTCGAAAACCATATTGGTCAGCATCAACGCGGTATGCAGCGCCGGTGTTCCGAAGGAATTATTGCCGCCCGCGGAGTAGCACTGATGCGCTTCGAATTTTTTACTAATGGCATCGCCAATGCCCGCAGCAAAAAAACGCGCCGGTGCCTGGGCGATGACGTGGGTATCAACAATGACCGCAGAAGGGTTCAACTTCAGGAACTCCACTCCCACCACTTTATGATCGTCATCGTAGAGAACGATCAGTCGACTGGTGGGTGCATCACTC
>Ga0213823_1001434_pt1 | contig 14566 bp, 9 predicted proteins | sample MC6MC0907MG_FD_179887 | JGI IMG/M metagenome (GOLD analysis project Ga0213823, IMG submission 179887) | Enriched soil aggregate microbial communities from Iowa State University, Ames, United States - MC6-MC0907-MG | ecosystem: Environmental > Terrestrial > Soil > Unclassified | place: USA: Iowa...
AGTAGTACAATTCTATAGCTGTCAACCTACATTTTGTGCATAAAAATACTTTATAACTAAACATAAAGCCTCTTACTGCTGTCGTACTGCTTTCGCATAGAAAAATGTTATCAGCTTCATTTTTTACAAAAAATAGTGATGGTTAAGACTTAAATTTATCACTATACATTTATGTGAAATGCCAACGAAAATACTATGAGCAGTGGTGTAGACTGAGTGATTCCTCGGGGATTCAGCGTCACAGATGAGACTGGAACGAGCAAATTAGGGGAACAAAGGCTAAAATCGTCACGTCCTGTGACAACGCCTTCGTGACCAACCTCCTGCTGCTGACGCTTCGCTTACGCGCAAAAAACATCTGTTGCCCCAAGTGGCTTATCGGACGCCCCCAGGAAGCTCTGCGCGAAAGCGAAGCGTCAGCGGCAAATGTTTTCTGTAGCGAAAGCAAAGCGACAGCTACAAAGCGCTCAGTCAGAACGGAAGTCAACCCCTCGTCTTGAAAAAGGGTTATACTTTTTAATTTGTCACCTTGATTTCATTGACATAATAGTATTTCAACAACATGAGAATCTGCTAGTTTAAATCTAGCAGATTCTTTGTGTTGGTTATAGTTTATTGTAGCTGTTTTACCAATGTCTTTACTAGGTCGGGGAGCCAATCATGGAGTTGGCTAAATGTAAAGCCAGCAGCTTCTGCCTTTGCATTTGACATATACCAATCTGCTGGAACTCCATAGGGGGACTGTGAATGCTCATCGCTACCAATTAGCGAAATTCTAGCATGTTTTCCACTAGCCTCTTCAATTAGTCCAATTAAATCCTTTAAAGAAATGGCTCCTGTTGCTGTGGCATTATAAGGACCCTCTATTGGAGAAATACCGGCAAAATATAAAAATGCTGCGGCTTCCTCATCTGTGATGTAACTCATCTTTGCTTCAATATTGGGTAAAGAAATCGGTTCTCCCTTGACAATTCGTTCCACATGAAAGTGTAAACGTTGTGTATAATCGTTCTCGCCCATAACAATTGGAAAACGCACAGCAACAATAGGGAAGGTAGCCTCTTTGAAAAATAGTGCTTCAGCTTGTCGTTTGCCTTCACCGTAGGAAAAATCTTCACGATTCCCCATACTAATTTCATAATCATAAGGATTAAAATCCTCTTCCGATTTTACATTACCGTCTACCTCGTAAGTGGATAGAGTAGAGGTAAAAACGAGTTTTTTTGTTTTACCTTCTAAAATTTCACATAGTTTTTGAGCTTCATCTGGTGCATAACAAATATTATCAAAGACGATATCCCATGAGGAACTTTCAAGCGCCTGTGCTAACGCTTCGGCATCATCACGATTCACAATTAACTGCTTTACCTGTGCCCCAAAAGGATTACCACTTTGGCCGCGTGTTAATATCGTAACAGTGTGTCCATTTTGAAGACATAGCTCAACAAGCTTTTTTCCAAAAAAACGTGTACCGCCTATTACCAATATGTTCATACTTTTCCACCCCTTATTAGTAGTCCTCTTTATCATGACAAAAATATAGACTTCCTACAATGCAAAAGTGCTTGTAGGAAGTCTATTTATTTAAATATTAGTTTGAAAGCTTCAAAGGATGGGAAAGCTGGCATCATTTTTCAGAAGATGACAAAGCGCTTAATTAAGGCAATTATTGAGTCGGTGTTTCAGGTGGTGGAGTTGTATTACCGTTGTCTCCTCCAGTATTTCCATTCCCGTTGTTTCCAGAGCCATTGCCGTTATTTGAGCTGTTGCCATTATTTCCGTTGCCCGTGCCATTGCCGTTATTGCCATTATTACCATTGTTCGAGCCGTTGCCATTACTGCTGGAACCATTGCCATTATTAGATCCATTCCCATTATTACCACCGGTTCCATTCCCAGAGCCATTGCCATTATTGCCAGTACCATCCTCAGGTGGCGTAACTGGAGGAGTTGTCTCTTGATCGCCCTCCTGATCAGGTTCATCCTCACTTCCTCCAGTTGAAACCACATTTGATTGCGGAGAGGTTAAACCTGTGATATCTACTGCAACAACAACGTAGGCTTGTCCACTTGCTACTGTCATGCTTTGGGTTGATTCAAGCACTGAATTGACAAGCGTATGACCACCGTTTGTCACATTATATATTCGGTAACCAACAACATCATTGGAAGAGCCTGACCAAGATAATGTGTTGCCATTAATCGATGCAGTTACTGCTGCTGGTGGGTTGCCATCTGCTGGGAAGTCAACCGCTGAAACAGATGAATTTGATAATGTTGAATTTTTAGGCAGTAGACTAGCAGGGTTACCACCAAGTCGTCCAAGCATGCGTTTTATAAATGCTTGGTTAATACCTGCGCCACCTGGTTTTACAAATTCCGGCGGTGTGCTAGGGAGAGCATTATATGTTTTCCCTTTAATCGTTACAACACTTGAAGAAGCAAGGCTATCATCAGGTTGGGAAGGTAAAAAGACTTTTGCGTTAAACAAATCGGATCGCACAAGTCCAGCGCTAGAACATGCTGCTGAAGGTGCTAAACCAGAAATACCACAGAATGAAGCAGACACAACATTTTTTGGCTGCTTAAATCTTGTTTTAGGGGCTATTAATTGCGGATCAACATCATAGACCGAATTCATTAATGTTCCCCATAGCTTGTTTATACGCACACTAGGCTGCAAATACGTATTGTTAAATGCATATAAAGTTTTTTGTTTATCATAGCCCAACCATACACCAAGGGATACATTTGGGTTATAGCCAACTAGCCATACATCTTTATATTCTTGTGTAGTACCTGTTTTTGCAGCAAAATCAGCAGAGAATTTTAGCGTGTTTTTTGCCATTGTACCTGTTCCCTTAGTTAACACATCTCGAAGCATATCTGTAATGATGTAAGAAGTTTCAGGACTGTAAACTTGGACAGGTTCAGCTTCATGTTTGTAAACGATATTTCCCTCTTGATCCTCAATTCTATCTATCATGTAGGCATCAATGAACTGACCACCATTTGCAAAGGTTGCAAAGGCATTTGTATTTTCCTCTACAGTTGTTCCTATTTCTAATGCGCCAATTCCTGTTGAAAGGTTTGTATAATCATTAGGGGCTAATTTAGTAAAGCCCATTTTTGCTAAGTAATCAGCAGGACGTTTATTAATAATATCATTGTATAAACGTAAGGCTGATAAGTTTTGTGAGTCTGCTAACGCTTCACGTGCAGGAATTAAGCCACGCTCATCACTTGTAATATAGTTTTTAGGACTCCATTTGCCGATAGAGAATTTTACATCAACTAATGGACTACCTGCGCCAATTACACCATATTCAATAGCTGGTGCATAAACAAGTAATGGCTTCATTGTTGAACCGTTTGGACGGAATGCCTGTGTTGCATGGTTTACTTCAGTTGTTTTAAAGTCACGACCACCTACAAAGCTTAAAATACGCCCAGTAGTATTTTCAATTAAAATACTTCCTACCTGTACTGGCATTTCTACATCTATTTCTTCCCCTGTTACAGGATCTTTATCTTTTCCTGTATACGTATGACCATAATATTTAAAGTTCTCTGCTGCTTTTTGCATGGCATCGTACATATCTTTATTGATTGTTGAATAAATACGATAGCCTTTAGAGCGAACATCACGATCTGCTAGAATCTTGTACTTATCTTTTAATTTTTCTTCATTCTTTAAGCGTTCAGGATCAATTCCATCTTCCGCTGCTAGTTTTTCAGCAATAATATCTGTTGCACGACTTTCCAGCTCATATGTTAACCATGGATAGCGGTCTTCTGGGCGCATTTCTGGTGAACGGAAGTCTGCTTTGATGTCATAGTTTAGTGCTGTTTGATACTGAGCTTCATCAATGTAACCTGCATCCTTCATACGATAAAGGACGGTTTTCATACGATCAATGCCGGGTTGAAGTGCTTCTTCACTTTTAAGTACACCTTTATTTGTAAAAGGTGTATAGGCAAAAGGTGCTTGTGGAATACCTGCTATGTACGCTGCTTGAGGTAGCGTTAAATCTTTTGCTTTGACACCAAATATACCTTCAGCTGCCGTCTCAACTCCTGCAATATTTCGCCCTGATGCATTACGACCATAAGGAATAATGTTTAAATAGGCCTCTAAAATTTCATCCTTTGTCATAAAGTGCTCTAATCGCATAGCAAGTAAAAGTTCTTTTGCTTTACGTTCATAGGATACTTCATTTGTTAATACTTGGTTTTTGATAAGTTGTTGTGTTAATGTAGAGCCACCTGTTTGTGTTGCAGAGTTTGTAACATCCTGAAGCAATCCTCGAATAACAGCTTTTGGCACAATCCCATTATGCTCACGGAAGTATTCATCTTCTGTTGCGAGAACGGCATTAATAACATCAGGTGACACATTATTAAGTGTTGTTTCACGACGATCTAAATCAGTTCGCAATTTCCCAATATAAATATCATTGGCAAAATAAATCTCACTGGTAGAGTCATAGTTAAAAATAAGCTCTCGTAAATCTTTCTTAGAGCGTAACGGTTCTTCTTTTACGAGAGATGCAAAATAGCCGGCACCCACTGAACCGGCAAATACAGTGCCTACCAATGCAAAGACTAAAAATAGTAAAAATAAGTTCCAGGTAACACTACCTGAAATACGTAATCTCTTCATCCATTTTTGTTGAATTAATTCATCGATCTTTGCATTGATTTTCTCAATCCAATCTTTCAATGTATCGACCTCCTAAAATCTTGTTTATTATAGCACATATTGATTTGGCTCGAACATAGTTATTGACAATCAAAAAGAATCGTATAGAATAATGCTTATAGTTTTCTAGTGAAGAAGAGCTTGCAGTAGTTTCTATATTCCCTGTTTAGAGAGCCAGCGGTTGGTGAAAGCTGGTCATAGTGTAGAGATGAATTACGTGCTTGGAGCTTAGACGTGCGCGCCTGCGATAAAGGCGGTTGAATGAAGTGGAAGATGGATGACATCTTCAAGCTGGGTGGTACCGCGTTAATTTACAATTTAACGTCCCTGCATGCAATTGTTTGCGTGTAGGGACTTTTTTGTTCTCCCTACACGAGATATTAAAACTTAGGAGGAATAAAAATGACGAACGAATTATTACAAGATTTAGAATGGCGCGGTCTGCTATACCAACAAACCGATGCTGAAGGAATGGCTAAACTTTTAGATGAACAGTCGGTCTCATTATACTGTGGTGTTGATCCAACTGCTGATTCTATGCATATTGGACATATTGTCCCTCTTTTAACGCTACGTCGCTTTCAAAAAGCTGGTCACCGTCCAATTTTGTTAGTGGGTGGGGCGACAGGTATGATTGGTGATCCATCTGGTCGTTCAGAGGAACGTCAATTGCAAACGGTTGAACAAATTGATAAAAATGTTCAGGGTATTCGTGGACAATTAGAGCGTATTTTTGAATTTGCGGAAGATGGCAATGGCGCACAATTAGTGAATAACCGTGACTGGATTGGCAAAATGAACACGATTGAATTTTTACGTGATTACGGGAAATTAATTAACGTTAACTACATGCTTGCGAAGGATACGATTGCATCACGCCTTGATACAGGGATTTCATTTACTGAGTTTGCGTATACTTTAATTCAAGGTATTGATTACAATCATTTATACAACCATTACAACTGTCGTATTCAAGTAGGTGGCTCTGACCAGTGGGGGAATATTACAACAGGTTTAGAAGTGATTCGTAAAACACATGAGGAAGAAACGAAAGCTTTTGGTATAACAATTCCTTTAGTAACGAAAGCAGATGGTACAAAATTTGGTAAAACAGCAGGTGGAGCTGTATGGTTGGATGGCAAAAAAACATCTCCATACGAGTTCTACCAATTCTGGATTAATGCTGCCGATGCTGACGTTGTAAAATACTTAAAAATCTTCACATTCCTTTCTCGAGAAGACATTGAAGCATTAGCTGTATCTGTAGAAGAGGAACCTCATTTACGTAAGGCACAAAAAGCACTAGCTGAAGAAATGACTCGCTTAATTCATGGTCAAGAAGCATTAGATCAAGCCATTCGCATTACAGGTGCATTATTTTCAGGAGATTTAAAATCACTTTCTGCTGAGGAAATGAAGGATGCTTTTAAAGATGTTCCTTCTATTGAAATGGCAAAAGAAGATAAAAACATTGTGGACTTACTGGTGGAAGCGGCTATCTCACCTTCAAAACGTCAAGCTCGTGAGGATGTCACGAATGGAGCAATTAGTGTGAACGGTGAAAAGGTCACTGATTTAGGTTATGTAATTGATGGGAAGGATCGTTTAGAGGACGCATTTAGCATTGTACGTCGTGGGAAGAAAAAATATCATATGGTGAAGTTTGTTTAATTAAAAAATAATCAAAACCCTGAAAAAGTCGATTTGCCACAGAAATGTGATGCAAATCGACCTTTTTTTATCGTTCAGTTGAGGATTTGGATTAATTATTTTTTCATAATTACTGTACATTCTTAAGTGTTATGTTAATACACCTAGTTTTCCCTGTGCCCTTCAGTTTAAAGGAGGTTTTGCTTTAATTACTATTTAAAAAAATTGGAAGTTTTACATCTTCATAATTCTCAGGATGAAGCAATTTAGCGAGCTTTAATGCTCCCTCTAGTAGACGTGGGGATGGGCGACAATAAAGCCATTCCTCCATCACATAAAGTTGTTGTAATTGAACGGCTTGTAGCTCCTGCGCATGAGGACGTTTCAATAAATTTGCTGGTTGAATTCGCTCAAAGGCAACACCTACCCAAGCCATCAAAATATAGTCAGGATTACGTTGTACTACATCTGTCCAATCAGTTTGCACATTAGCTAATGCTACATCCTGAAAACAATTTTGACCACCAGCAATGGCACTAATTTCAGTGAGCCAGTTTAATTTCCCTGCTGTAAAAATAGGATTTGGCCACCATTCCCAATAAAGTGTAGGTCTTTTATCAACTGTTTGAGCAATGGAACGTAAGTGTTCAATACATTGTAAATAACTCTCAGCTATGTTTTTAGCGCGGTCCTCAACACCACATGCTTTGCCTAAAGTATGAAGATCCTGTGCAATTTCCTCTAAGGAATTAGCATTAAACACAATATGTGGTATATTTCTAGCTTGTAATGCTTCAATATTCTTTTCCATGCCAGGGACACTTAAGGATGCGAGTACAAGATCTGGTTGTAATGCCTCTAATGCATCCATATTAATCGATAAATCTGGTCCGAGCTGGGGCAAGTCTTTCACTGCTAATGGCCAATCAGAAAAATCATCAACACCAACAAGCTGATCCAGCAAACCTAAATACGCTACAAGCTCAGTATTACTAGGACAAATTGAAATTAAACGCATATTTCTTTACCCCCATTGTTTTTAAGAAAAGTATAGCGAGTATAGGCGATACGCACAATGAGCAAATGCTTCAGGGTTTTTTCGAGCTCCCTTGAAAAGCTCCCCTTCAACATCCGCTGTGGCTTTAGGTCAACACGATGTTGATCCTTCCAGAATGTAATGATCTTTGCCTGAGTTTCTCTATTTCAATGGAACGTTTGTATCCTGCTGAATAGGGGGGAAATTGTAATCATCTCGTTGTAATAGAGGTGGGGTATTATGTACCTAATGCTGCGCTTTCACACAGTAGATGCTGAATCGAGATAAAAAAGGTATGCCTGCAAGAGACATACCAAGTAATTGTTTTTATGAAAGTGCAACAGCTTCCAGTGATTCTTCTTTTTTCGTTACTGGACCCATTGCATTTGTAATAATTTGTTTAATATCTTCTAACGTTGCTTTACGTGGGTTTGTTGCAGCGCAAACATCTAACATTGCGTTTTTCGCTAAAATTTCAATATCTTCGTCCTTCGCACCTAACTCACGGAAGCCACTAGGGATATTTAAATCATTTGATAATTTTTCAATAGCTTCAATCGCCTTTTCAGCAGCATCACGTTTACTTAGGCCCTCAACATTTTCACCTAATAACTCAGCAATCGTTGCAAAGCGTTCAGTACGAGCTGTTAAGTTGAAGCGGCAAACATGTGGCAATAAAATGGCATTACATACACCATGTGGAAGGTTATAGAAGCCGCCAAGTTGATGTGCAATGGCATGTACGTAACCAAGTGAAGCATTGTTAAATGCCATACCCGCTAAAAATTGAGCATACACCATTTGTTCACGTGCTTCTAAATCCGCACCATTTGCATAGGCACGCGGCAAATATTCTGGAACTAACTGAAGTACCTTTTCAGCACATGCATCCGTAATTGGTGTTGCATTTGTCGACACAAATGATTCGATTGCGTGTGTTAAGGCATCTACACCAGTTGCCGCAGTTAGAGCAGGAGGTAAGCCAATCATTAACTCTGGATCATTAATAGACAAAAGCGGCGTAACATGTTTATCCACAATCGCCATCTTCACCTTACGAGCAGTATCCGTGATAATCGTGAAACGAGTCATCTCACTAGCTGTACCAGCAGTCGTATTAATTGCGATTAATGGTACTAGTGGGTTTTGTGATTTGTCAACGCCTTCATAATCATGAATACGTCCACCATTCGAAGCAATAAGTCCGATACCTTTCGCTGCATCGTGGGCACTACCTCCTCCAAGAGAAATGATAGAATCACAGTTTTCTGCATGATACACTGCAATACCATCTTCAATGTTCTGATCTGTTGGATTTGGTTCTGCTTTCGGGAAAATTGCTACATCAATTCCAGTAGCTGTAATGATGCTAGCAATTTGTTCAGAGAGACCTAATTTGTGTAAGCCCTCATCTGTTACGATTAATGTCTTTTTCACTTCTAAATCATTTAAGCGTTTACCAACTTCTTGAATTGCTCCAGGTCCAAATAAGTTTGTTTTCGGCATTACAAATTGCTTTAGAACGTCTGACATATTTCCAACCCCTTTAAAAAAATTGTTATTGCTTGAATGATGGTGAACCATCTTTCGAAATTCATCGTATTCTATTTTTTATGAAAGTTCAACTCATATTTTTGCTAAAATATCCCCGTTTTACTAAGTTATTATTTTACAAAAAAGATGAACCTTTTTAATTATGGCTGAACAATTGGGTTGCCTAGGAATATTGATTTTAATACGCTTTTTAAATGTTTTTTTATAAAAATAAAATATATTTTTGAGGAATGGGTTCTAAAATCAAGCCTAAATACATAGTAAATAACTGATATTTTATATTGATTATAATGATAGTGTTTAAGTTGTTTTTCCTTATACAATTACTATTTTAAAGTACATAAAATTGTCATTATTTAGATGATTTAATGGTTATTTTTTTGAGCTTTGAAAGTTGTAGTCAATGCAAGTAGTAAATATAGAACAATTGTATAGAGGAATAATCCACACATATATAAAATTGCTGTTGTATTTGTATGAATAGGGGGATTTCCACTATGAGCGTTGATATGGTATTCCTGTTGTTTAAAGCCAAACCAAATACCTGTTAATAGTAGAATCAATAATATAACCGCAAATAGCGTCTTTTTATGGAAAATGAGCCTCTTTAGATTTTCTCTGAAAAGCTTTGAAAACGTGCAGGGGTATTCAAAAGGTTTATTCCTATCAAATGGCACAATGAAAAAAGTGATTAGCCCACTATAAATTAAGATCAGTATAACTAATTCATCAAGCTTCATATTATCCTCCTTTTACTTCGGATATTTCCTACATTTGACTTCTTTCAAACAAAAAAGTTCCATTACCTTCTTAAAAAAGTTCCGTTTATAGATATTTTTGCAGGGATTTTTAAATTTTCATTGAATATTATTTCAATGAAAATATTTTTAATGAAGGAGTGTTGACAATGTCATTGCGACATGAACAGAAGGAGCAACGAAAGGCCGTTATTTTAACATCTGCACTGGATTTATTTATACGGAAGGGATATGGGGAAACAAAGGTTGCAGATATTGCCAAAGCTGCTGATATGAGTATGGGATTGCTTTTTCATTATTTCGACTCTAAGGAAAAACTTTATGAAGAGCTTATTCGGATAGGCTGTGAACGACTTAAAATGGATTTTCACTTTACTGATGAATCACCCTTGGACACGTTTAAGGTAGTTGTTGAGGAGTTATTTAAAATGATTTGTACAAATCCATCTGCTGCAAAAATGTTTGTATTGATGGAAAATGCCCAGCATCTAGAACACTTGTCAGAGGATTTAAAGGAAATGCTTTCTGAAGCAGACAAATTGATAAAAAGGAGTATCCCTTTAATTGAAAAGGGACAATTGTTAGGTGAAATCAGGCAAGGGAATCCAGAAGCCCTTGCTGTATCATTTTGGTGTTCTATACAAGGAATTGCTCAATATATTGCGCTACATCCAGAAACGCCTTGTCCTAATACTATGTGGATTATTTCGATACTTGAAAACAAGGAGGCTAATTGAAGATGAAAACATCCCTTAGAAACATAATGATCTTTATTGTTGTTGTGTTACTATGTGGTTGGTTTGGTGTGGTAGTAGATAAATTGATTCCAGAGCAGCCTCAGGGAGATACTCTTGGTATGGGAATTTGGCTCATATCTCCGCTGCTTGCAACCATCCTGTTACGTTCCTTTGCAGGAGATGGCTGGCGGGATATAGGTTTATTGCCTAATTTTAAGGGCAATTTAAAATGGTATGTCATTGCACTTTTCATTTATCCAGCGGTCACAACTTTAGTACTGTTAATTAGCTATGTATTCGACTGGATAGACTTTTCAGCCTTTAATCTAAGCACTGTATTATCTGTGTTTCTTAGTGGATTACTTATTCAATTCGTTAAAAACTTTTTCGAGGAATCCGTTTGGAGAGGTTATCTAACAAGTAAGCTTTCAAATTTAAAGGTGAATGATTTTTGGCTCTATCTAATTGTTGGTGGTGTTTGGGGTGCATGGCATATCCCATACTTTCTTGTGTTTTTATCAGAGAGTGATATCATCAGTGTACTTCCTGTCAATAGATGGCTATTTACAATAATAGGTATCGTCACGATGATTTGCTGGACAGTGATGTACACAGAAATTTACTTAATGACAAGGAGTATATGGCCGCTTGTCCTTATGCATATGACTGAGGATGCACTTGTTAATCCACTTATTCTCGATGGCTATATCAAACTTGCTCAGGGAAAAGAATTTCTTGTTTCCCCATCTGCAGGGATTTTAACTACTTTTCTATATCTCATAGTTGGATGGTTATTGCGGGGGAAACGAAAAAAACTGAGGAGCGGGTATGGAGTAAAATCTACGGTAATAGGTAATGATCAATTTTCAAAACGGTAATTATCTTTTATATCACATAATAAAATAGATTAGACGAGTCATAAGTTGAGGTAAACTTCATATTTGAGTGTTGCGATTTTTTAATTGTCGAATTTAATAACCTATGAGCATAAAACTAAATAAACATCAAAAGCCCAAGATAAATTTTTGAACTGCATCTCGAAAGTTTTACATCTAAGATGCAGTTCAATGTGTTTGCTTGGGTTTTTTGATTTATGTAGTTACCTCTTATAATTATTTAATTGTTTTTATATATTTACTATATCCCTTTTTATACCCAAAAAATGAAACTTTTGGATTTGAACTTTGTATTAATTGGAAAATAATAAATTTTTAGGAGGTAGTGTATGTTTAAATCATAAAATAGGCTATTTTTATGAAGCTGTTTCAATTATTAATCATATTGATCCAACATATTTTTCAAAGAAATAATATTTTCTGTATTTACTGTATACAAATTGTAGTTGTTAAAGCCCTTGTCATCACCTTCTATTTCGCAAAAAAATGAAGTATCATCTATCAAAATCTAAACAAAAAGGGGCTGTCCAGAAAATCCCTTTTTATATTGACAATACATTCCACCTTATCTATTGTTATAGGTAGATTGGGAATGATTGAAGTGGCAAAAGTAAGAACCAAAATTCTTGAAGCCTAAGATTTTTATGATATAGAAGACAAAGTAAATACATACTTGGATTATTTACAAGAAGGAACATACATCGATATAAAGTTTTCTACTGTTTTGCATCATAACAACATTAAAACATACACAGCACTTATTGTTTATAAAACTAATTAAGGTCACATCTAACCAGGTGTGGCTTTGCAACTTTGTTAGAAATTGTAAAAATTTCATTTTAGTCTTACTTTTGTTCCTATTTAAATTAATTTGACCTTCACACAATGTTAAGGTTCATAATATGCGTATCAATTTGAAATAAAAGGAGAGTTATTATGAATATGGAGTTCAATTTTGAAGATTTCCCTAAATTGGAAACGGAACGCTTTATCCTTCGAAAAGGAATAGTTGATGATGCCCAAGATATTTTTATGCTTTATTCTGATGAAAATGTAGTTAAGTATATTCCATTAACATTATTTACTTCAGTAGAAGATGCAATATATGAAATAAATTGGTATGATAAAATTTTCAAAGAACAGACAGGTTTAAGATGGGTAATCGAAGAAACTAAAACCCAAAAAGTGATTGGAACATGTGGTTATTTGAATTATGAAAATGAACATAACCGAATAGAAATTGGATATGATTTAAAACCTGAATATTGGGGAAAGGGTATTATGCAAGAGGCTTTAAGTAGCATAATCCATTTTGCCTTTACGTCAATGGGAATTAATAAGATCGAGGCAAAAGTAGAACCAGAAAATACATCATCTATAAGATTGTTGGAGAAATTAAATTTTTGTCAAGAAGGTATTTTGAGACAACATGAATATGAAAATGGGAAGTATATTGATCTTGCCATATTATCAATTTTGAAAAGTGAATATTAGAAGGTTATGAAGAAGGTCACACTCCAAATGAGGAGGGCACTGAAAAAGTCTATATCTTCTCACATCGCGAGGTATTCAACGATTAAATCGTTGAATACCTCGCTTTTTTCATTTGGCACTGTGAATCTACTGTTGTTTTCCGAAGCATTCCGCTCGCTTTCCGCGGGCGAGCGCCGAGCCTCCTCCTACGCTTCGCTTCGTGCGGGGTCTCGTCTGTCTCACTTTCCCGCAGGAGTCGAGGGATGCTTCTCCAAACAACGCAATATATCACACTATTATTTTAGTCACGCTTTCCTTTATAATAAAAGAATTAATGTGTAGGTGGTGCCCCCGATGATTTCAAATCAAGAAACCCTTAATTTAAGTCCATATATGGCGATCTACGATATTGTTGTGCCAAAAGATAATATACTTCGCCAAATCAATGAACTTGTTGATTTTTCATTCATTTTAGAAGAGTTAAAAACAAAATATTGTTTAGACAATGGACGTAATGCCATTCCTCCAATTCGTATGTTTAAGTACTTATTATTAAAAGCAATTTATGATGTATCAGACGTCGACCTTGTAGAGCGTTCAAAGTACGATATGTCATTCAAATATTTCTTGGATATGGCGCCAGAAGATCCAGTCATTAATTCAAGTTCGCTTACAAAATTTCGTCGGCTTCGTCTTCAAGACGTAAGCTTATTAGACATGCTCATTGGGAAAACAGTTGAGATCGCATTGGAGAAAAAAATCATCAACAGTCAAACGATTATTGTGGATGCCACACATACAAAAGCACGTTACAACCAAAAAACGCCTAAAGAATTTTTACAAGAGAAATCAAAAAACGCTCGAAAAGCTGTCTACAAAATTGACGAATCGATGAAAGACAAATTCCCCGCAAAGACCACTTCTAACGAAGTAAAGGATGAAATAACTTACTGTAAGGAAGTTATTTCAGTCATTGAAAAGGAACCACAAATCGCACAAATGCCATCTGTCAAAGAAAAGCTGAATGTTTTAAAAGAAGTCGTAGAAGATTTCCAAGAACATCTAAATTACTCTTCTGATGCGGATGCGCGAAAAGGGCATAAGACGTCGGAATCTTCTTTCTTCGGGTATAAGACACATATCGCGTTGAGTGATGAACGTATTATTACAGCGGCTGTCATTACAACAGGTGAAAAAAGCGATGGAAAATATCTTCAAGAGTTAATTGAAAAAAGCACACAAGCAGGTATGAAAATTAATACAGTTATTGGAGACGCAGCTTACTCTGAAAAGGCAAATATCGAATATACAAAAGAAGAGAAAATCGCGCTTGTGGCAAAGTTGAATCCTATTCTTACACAAGGACCTCGAAAAGAAGAAGACAAATTTGAGTTTAATAAAGACGCTGGAATGTTTGTTTGTAAGGCTGGTCATCTCGCGACAAGAAAAGCACGTACGGGTAAAAAAGGAACGAGTAAGAGTCAAAGTCAGACATATTATTTTGACATTGAAAAATGCAAAGTATGTCCAATGAGAGAGGGCTGTTATAAAGAAGGCGCAAAAAGTAAAACATATTCTGTCACAATTAAGTCGGATACACATGCCGAACAAGAGGCATTTCAAAATACGGAAGCATTTAAGCAATTAGCCGCAAATCGCTACAAAGTAGAAGCGAAGAATAGTGAATTAAAAAACGGACACGGGTACGATACGGCATCGACTGCGGGTCTATTTGGCATGGAAATTCAAGGTGCTACAAC
>Ga0213823_1001435_pt1 | contig 14564 bp, 7 predicted proteins | sample MC6MC0907MG_FD_179887 | JGI IMG/M metagenome (GOLD analysis project Ga0213823, IMG submission 179887) | Enriched soil aggregate microbial communities from Iowa State University, Ames, United States - MC6-MC0907-MG | ecosystem: Environmental > Terrestrial > Soil > Unclassified | place: USA: Iowa...
ATCAGGTAAGCCATCTCCTCAAGGAGGCGCTGACCATGCGTAATCATCACTATGCCCTGGGTGCCACGCTGCTGCTCGCGCTGGCGTTCCCCTGGACCCTGGCCGCGGCGGCCGATCTCAATGCCCCCATCGATATGCAGGCGGTACAGCTGCAACCGCAAGAGCAGAACGGTATTCGCTATGTGCAAGGCGGTATCGGCCAGGACGAGGCCAACGCCCTGCGCAAAACCACAGGGTATGACCTGCACGTCGAGCTCTCCACGGGCCCGGACGGCAAGTTCCAGAGCGGTGCCACTGTGGATATTCAGAATGCTCAGGGCACGTCCTTACTGAGGGTGCAGGATGCCGGCCCGTTGCTGTATGTGCAGCTGCCGCCAGGCCAGTACAAGGTGATCGGGCAGGCCGATGGCGCCACGGTGCAGCAGCAGGTGACTGTGAGCGGCAAGGCACCGGCTACGGTTAACCTCAATTGGCGATGAAGTGCTTGCCTTGGGATCTTCAGCGCCCTTGAGATCGAGCGCCGCCCGCGCGGCGCATCGCGGGCAAGCCCGCTCCTACATTTGTTGCAACGCGCCGTTCCAGTCAGGCCATGGTTGTCCGCCTTGGCGCATGGCTGAAGACAGGTGGGGCGCCGGCCGCGCCAACCAAAAAATCGCGTCGTGCCAACAAGGCTGGCAACTATGGCCTCACAGGCCATGGCACGTTGCAACAAATGTAGGAGCGGGCTTGCCCGCGATGCGCCGCGCGGGCGGCGCTCGATCTCAAGGGCGCTAAAGATCCCAAGGCAAGCGCTTCGCGAAGCGCCGCGCGCGCGGCGCTCGATCTACTGGGCCCTGAAGATCTTGAGCCATACAAATAGCCATTAGTGGCAATTCACTTTCAACTTTCTGATTATCTGGACAATAATCAGAAAAGTATTACCCCGTGTGACCGGCTGGATGCACCGGCCACCAAAAAAATCGAGGGGCGAAAAGCCCCCGTTTGCCCGTGTTGACCATCAGGAGAAGTCATCGATGAAAACCCCTCTTGCCACTGCGCTGGCCGCTGCCGTACTGGCTTTCGCCGGGGCCAACCTGGCCCAGGCGGCGCAGGTTTCAGGTGCCGTTGGCGCCACCAGCCAGGGCGACATGACCTACCGTATCGGCTTGTCGTTCGACTGGGACAAGAAATGGCTGCAAAGCAGCACCGGTTACGTGAGTGGCTACTGGGATGCGGCCTACACCTACTGGGAAGGCGGTGATGCCAGCGGCGCCCACTCGCTGTCGTTCAGCCCGGTGTTCACCTACGAGTTCAGCGGCTTCACCTACACGCCGTACATCGAGGCCGGCATCGGCCTGGCGGCGTTCTCCAAGACCGAGGTGGGCGACCAGCGCCTGGGCTCGTCCTTCAACTTCGAGGACCGCATCGGCTTTGGTCTGAAGCTGCCGGGCGAGCAGAAGGTCGGCATTCGCGCCATCCATTACTCGAACGCCGGCATCAAGCAGCCAAACGACGGCATCGAGTCGTACTCGCTGTTCTACACCAAGGGCTTCTGAAGCGAAGGGGCCGCATCGCGGCCCCGGCAGCTTAGAAGGTGTAGGAAACCCCAGCCTGCACCGTACGCGGCGCGCCCGGATAGACGTAGGTATTGAACGCCCCCTCGTCATAGCCCTTGTTGAACACGTTCTTCACATCCAGGTTCAGCCGCACGTGCTCGTTGACCTTGTAGAAGCTCAGCAGGTCGACGACGCTGTAACGCTCCATGGTATAGGTGGTCGCAGCGGTCTGCCCGGCACGGTCATCGATGTACTTCACCCCAACACCCAGGCCCAGCCCTTTGGCCACGCCATCCTGGAACTCGTAAGTGTTCAGCAGGCTGAAGCTGTTACGCGGGATGTTCGCCAGGCGCGTGCCGGTCGGCACCGTGTTGTCCTGGGTGACCTCGGCGTCGACATACGCGTAGCCACCGATCACACGCCATTGCGGCGTGAGGTTGCCGGCAATGTTGATGTCCAGGCCGCGGCTGCGCACTTCGCCGGCCGCGATGCTGTAAGTGCCGCTGGGGTCATTCGGGTCGCGGGTCAACACGTTCTCTTTGACGATGTGGTAAATCGCGGCATCGACACTCAGCTGACGGTCCAGCGCCTCCCATTTCACGCCCAGTTCATACGACTTGCCCTTTTCCGGGTCAAAGCCGCTGCCTTGCAGGCTGGCCCCACTGTTGGGCTTGAACGAGCGCGCGGTATTGGCGTACACCGCCAGCGTATCGGTCAGGTCGTAGAGCAGGCCGAACCGCGGGGTCACACCGTTCTCGCCCTTGCTGAAGTCGCCCGCAGTGTTGAGCTTGTTGTCGTAGTCATGCTCGTAGCGCTCGAAACGCACGCCGGCGAGGGCCTTGAGGCGATCGGTCAGGGCGACCTGGTCCTGGATGAAGGCCGCCCAGGTTTTGAGGTTTTCCTTGTCGTGCGTGGTCGTACGGGTGAGGGCAGGGCGCGCCTGGCCCTGCACCGGGTCGAAAATGTCGATTGGGTAGGCGCCGGTGCCGGCGGCCGAGCGCTGGATGATCGAGTTGTAATCGTAGTCTTCGTACTCGATGCCGGTCAGCAGGGTGTGGGCAAAGCCGCCCGCGTCGAAGTGGCCGGTGAGGTTGAGCTGGTAATCGCGGTCGGTCCACTCCAGCTTGCGGTAGTTGAAGTTGCGACCCAGGGTGCGGCCGTCCGCCTGCAAGCCGTTGGCTTCGACGGCGTTGCCCTTGAGCGAGCCGTCCAGCCATTGCATGCCGCCGCCGAGCGTCCAGTCATCGTTCAGCGCGTGCTCGAAGCGCAGCTGCGCCATGTTGTTATCGTTGTGCAGCAGGTTGTCGCTGCCTTTTTCCCAGATGTTGGTATCGCGTGACGCCGTGCCGCGCTGGCCGGGCAGGCGAGTGAGGCCGCGGTCCAGTGGGTGGTTGTTGCGCATGAAATCGCCCTCGAAGACGATCCTGGTGGCGTCGTTGACCTGCCAGCTGAGTACCGGCGCGACGTCGTAGCGTTCGCTCTCGACATCGTCACGGAAGCTGTCGCCGCCTTCCCCCAGCACGTTCAGCCGGTATGCCAGCGAGCCGTCCTGGTTGAGCGGCCCGGTGGCGTCCAGAGTGGCCCGGTGCATGCCCTGGTCGTCGAACTGGCTGCCGAGGGTCACCTTGGGGTCGGCCAGCGGCTGCTTGCTGACCACGTTGAAGGTCCCGCCGGGGTCGCCACGGCCATACAGGCTGGTGGCCGGGCCGCGGATCACTTCCAGGCGTTCGACGCTGTTGGCGTCAGGCGCGTTGGGGTAGCCCCGGTTGATCGGGAAGCCGTTGCGGTAGAACTCCCCGGTGGTGAAGCCGCGCACGGTGAAGGTGGTCAGGCCCTGGCCGCCAAAGTTGTTGGCGCGGCCGACGCCGCCAGCGTAGTCGAGGCCGTCCTGCAGGCGGGTGGCACCGGTATCTTCGAGCACATCCTTGGGCACCACGCTGATCGATTGCGGGGTGTCGTGCAGGGCGGTGTCGGTGCGGGTGGCACTGGTCGAGCGGTTGGCCTTGTAGCCATCGACTGGGCCATCGGCGCGCTCGCTGTCGGCGCTGCCAGTAATGCTCAGGGCCTGGAGTTCGATCTGCCTGGGGTCGTTGAGCGGTTCGGGCTCGGCGAAAGCCAGCGGGGAGACAGCATGGAGCACACAAAGCGAAACGAATGTGCGACGCATCGACGGTACGATCCTGAAGTAGGGCGTTAGGGATGGGGAGGAAGCGTCGCGAAACTACTACGAATCATTATCAAATGCATTCTTTTTAAATGGAGCTGGAGTGCCAGGTTGGGGGCGAGGCTGGCCTGGAGGATAGTGGGGGGATCGCGAGGCGCTTGCCGTAGGATCCTCAGCGCCCTTGAGATCGAGCGCCGCCCGCGCGGCGCATCGCGGGCAAGCCCGCTCCTACATTTGTTGCAACGCGCCGTTCCAGTCAGGCCATGGTTGTTCGCCCTGGTGCATGGCTGAGGACAGGTGGGGCGCCGGCAGCACCAACGGAAAAATCGCGTCATGCTACCAAGGCTGACAACTATGGCCTCACAGGCCATGGCACGTTGCAACAAATGTGGGAGCGGGCTTGCCCCGCGAAGCGCCGCGCGGGCGGCGCTCGATCTCAAGAGCGCTAAAAATCCCAAGGCAAGCGCTTCGCGAAGCGCCGCGCGGGCGGCGCTCGATCTCAAGAGCGCTGAAGATCCCAAGGCAAGCGCTTCGCGATGCGCCGCGCGGGCGGCGCTCAGTCTCGAGGGCGCTGAAGATCCCAAGGCAAGCGCTACGCGATCTCATGACCGGCAAAAACGCCAAGACATGCCTCAGCCAGCCCCTTTGATCGCCAACACATTGCACAGCGGTTGTTCCAGCACATGTGCCGTAGTCCCGCCAAGAAACGTCTGCATGGCGTCATGCCGGTGGCTACCCATCACGATCACATCCATGCGGCTATGGCTGACAAACTGCGCAATCGCGCGTATCGCCGGCCCTTCAAGAAAATGCCGGCGTTCCAGCGGGACCTGATGGTGGTCACCCAGCCGGTTGAACGCCGCCCGCTGCGAGGTGCGCACACTGCCATCAAAGCCGGGCATGGTCACTGTGCCGGCGCCGAAATCGGCGATATGGGTCCGTGCCGCATCGCACACGTGCACCAGATGAACCTCGCCGTTGCATTGCAGCGCCAGGGCATGGGCGCAGTGAATGACCTGCTCGTCCAGGTGTTCGCCAGCGCCGTGGCTGTTGAGGTCGACCGCTGCGGCGATCTGCCGTGGCAGTGGCAGGCGAATGTCGCTGACCAGGTGCACCGCCACCGGGCTGTCCTTGAGCAGTTGCCAGTCCAGCGGCGTCACCAGCAGGCGCTTGAGCACCGGTTCGTGCTGCACGTCCTTGACCAGCAGGTCGCAGCCTAGCTGCTCGATGCGCTCGATGGCACTGCCCAGCGGGTCGCGGGTCAGCAGCAACTCGGTGGAGACATCCAGGCCGGCAGTGCGCAACTGCTCGGTGGCGTCGGCCAGCCATTGGCGGTTGTCGGCGAGCAGTCGCTCGCGTTCGCGGCCGTCGCCCATCAGGCCGAAGGTGTCGACATCGTCGACGAACACGTTGATGTCCAGCAATGCACCACTGGATTCGGCCAACGCCGCCGCGCGTTGCAGCGCCGGCGTGTATCGCATCTGCGGGCCGAGCATGACTAACAAACGCTTGAACTGGCTCATCGCACACCTCCACGTGTGGGCAGCCCCCCGGTTCATGCCATCTGGTCTGTTCAGTCTAGCCCCTGTGGGGAAGCGCTGCGGCCTACAGTTGCCTGCCAGGTGCCCCAGCCTCCTGCCACCCCCCGCCCAACGCTGCATACAGGTTCACCTCGGCCACCAGCTGCGCCAGCCGGTCGCTGATCAAACCCTGCTGGGCGGTGAACAGCGAGCGTTGTGCATCGAGGAACGTCAGGCTGCTGTCTACGCCAATGCGGTAGCGGTGTTCGGCCAGGTTGTAATAACGCTGGTTGGACGCCACCAGGTCGCGCTGCGCCTGCAACTGCCGCTGGTAGGTGGCCCGCGCCGCCAGCCCGTCAGCCACTTCCTGAAAGGCGCTCTGGATGGCCTTTTCGTACTGGGCCACCTGGATGTCCTTTTGCAACTGGGCGTAGTCCAGGCTGGCGCGCAGGCCGCCGGCGGTGAAGATCGGCAAGCTGATCTGCGGCTGGAACAGCCAGGTGCCGGAGCCGGCGTCGAACAGCCCGTTCAGTTCCGGGCTGGTGCTGCCGGCATTGGCGGTCAGGCTGATGCTCGGGAAGAACGCTGCCCGCGCTGCGCCGATATTGGCATTGGCCGCGCGCAGCTGGTACTCGGCTTGCACGATGTCCGGACGACGGCGCAGCAGGTCGGAGGGCAGGCCGGCCGGCAAGCCCGCGATCTGCTCGTCGCCCAAGGGCATGGCGGCCAGGTTAGCGGCCACCGGTGCACCCACCAGCAAGGTCAACTGGTTGAGGTCTTCGGCCACCTGGCGCTTGTAGCGCGCCACCGCAGCACGGGTGCTGTCGACGCTGGTGCGTGCCTGGATCTGGTCCAGCGCCGACACTGTACCTGCGCGGCGCTGGTTGCTGGTCAGGCGCAGGCTGCGTTCGTCCGCAGCCAGGGTTTCCAGAGAGAGCGCGAGCAGTTCCTGGTCGGCACGCCAGGTCAGGTAAACGTTGGCAACACTCGCCACCAGGCTCAATTGCGTACTGCGCCGCGCCTGATCGCTGGCCAGGTAGGTGAGCAGCGCCTGGTCGCTGAGGCTGCGCACCCGGCCGAACAGGTCCAGCTCGTAGGCGCTGACGCCCAAGGTTGCCGCATAGGTCGAAGAGATCACGCCCTGGTCAGTGCCGGTCATGCTGCGCGGCAGGTACTGGCGCGTACCTTGGGCGTCGGCGGACACCTTGGGCAGCAGGTCGGCACGCTGGATGCGGTACTGGGCGCGATAGGCCTCCACATTCAGCGCTGCGGTGCGCAAGTCACGGTTGTTGGCCAGGGCAGCGTCGATCAACTGGCGCAGTACAGGGTCCTGAAACACCTGGCGCCAGTCCTGCGCAGGCTGGCGTGCCAGCGCATCGCCCTGGTAAGCCGGCCCTTGCGGGAACTGTTCGGCCACCGGCGGCGCCGGGCGTTGATAATCGGGCGCCAGGGAGCAGCCGCACAGCAGTACAGCGCACAGGGTAAGGGCATGTCGGGGCATTACCGGTTCTCGCACAGTCAGGCGCCCGCCATCCATTTCGCCAGGCCGTGGCGGCCACTGACCCCCAGCTTGGCGGTGGCGCGCTTGAGGTAGGTTTCGATCGAACTGTTCTTCACATTCAGCCGTTGCGCCATCTCGGGCACGGTGCCCCCTGTCAGCAGGCCCAGGCAGACTTCCTGCTCGCGGGTCGAGAGCTTGACGGCATCCTGCGCCAGGCGTTCGGTCAAGGATTGGCGCAGCGAGCCGGCGTCCACAGCCGAAGCGGCTGTACCGGCCCGGCGAGCCGTGCCTTGGCCCAGCAGCTGGCCATGGTGTTCCACCAACGGCAGCAGGGTGTCGGAGAGGTTCTTGAGCTGCGACAGCTCACTCAGGCTGAAGGGCCGCTGGCTCGGCAGGCGATGGAAACAGATGACCCAGCGGCGGTCGCCGCTGCGCGAAACCAGGTTGCACTGATGGGCACTGTGGCAGGCGTTCAGGGGGGCCTTGAACTCGATCAGCAGTGGGTCCTTCATCTGCATGATGCTTTGCAGCAGCGGGTGGCGCACGGTATCCACAGCCTGCGGTTGCTCAGGCCCGGCGCTGCCCAGCAGCTTGATGCGGCTGACACTGGCCTGGCGCGGGTCGAGGGTCCATTCGCTGAGGTCGAGCCTGTGGACCGGCACCTGGGCATCGACCAGGCGATACATCTGCTCGGCGAAGTCATCGGCGCCGCTGCTGGCGATCAGCTCGCCCAGTTGCAGATACAGCTGAGGGTCGGGGCGGTAGTCGAGGCTGGCGGTCAGCTTCATAGCGTTGTCGTCCTTGATTCAAAGCGTTACGGCGGGTGGTCTCGCAGTCGAGTCTCCGGGTGGCAAGCGGGTGATAGCGGTATTCAAGCGTGCCCGGATTGCTGCGTCTGTAGCGGGAAACCGGGACAGAAAATGCCAGTAATGGCTGCATGCAATGTTGGCATGAATGCGGCGCGGCAGCAGGCGTTGCGGCCAGCAGCCAGCGAATTGACGTCATAAGCCTGTCGGTTCGCGGCTGATCCCGCACTATCCCGCTGGGCGTAGGCCATCAGGGGCAGCTGGCTATGGCCAATCTCCTACAGATATTTAAGCCGCCGTGGACGGCCACCGGGATTGTCCGGGTTTAAGGGGCCATACAGGGTGGGGTGACGATGCTTGAATCCGCGGATGATCAATCAGAAGGACCTGAGCCCTCATGCCTGCCGCCCAAACCTTTGCCCTGACCGTTGCCCAGCGCGACATCTGGCTGGACCAGATCAGCCACGGCGACTCGCCGCTTTACAACATAGGCGCTTACGTCGAGCTGGGTGGTGCTGTTGACGTCGAACGTCTGCGCGCGGCCCTGGCGCACCTGGTGGCGTTGCACGACGGGCTGCGTACGGTGCTGGTGCCCGGGCAGGGTGTACCCCGCCAGCGCTTTGCCGAAGACCTGGCGGTGGGCTTGCCCGAGCACGATCTGCGCGCCAGCGACGAACCGTTTGGCGCCGCCCGGCGCCTGCTCAGCGCCCAGATGCAAAAGGTCTTTGCCTTGGATGGCGGCGCCCTGTGGGCCGCGCAGTTGGTCAGGCTGGAAGATCAGCGCTACCTGCTCGCCCTGCAGGCGCACCACCTGATCCTCGACGGCTGGGGCGTTGACCTGTGGTTCAAGCAGCTCGCCGACTGCTATGGCCTGCTGGGGCAGGGCCTGCCTTTGCCTGCCACGGGGCCGTCCTACCGGGAATTCATCGACGACGACGCCCAGTATCAGGCATCGCCCCGTCATGGCCGTGACCGCGACTACTGGCTGGGCAAATTCACCCAACTCCCCGACGCCTTACTGGTACCGCGTGAACGTGGCGCGGTACAGGCCGGCGAGCCGAGTGCCGCCCTTGAGCAACCTTTCGATGCCGGCCTGCTGGCGCGGATGCGGCAGCTGGCAACAGACCTGCAGGCTTCGGCGTTCCATGTACTGCTGGCGGCGATGCATGTGTGCTGCGCGCGCACCTGGCAACGCGACGAGTGGGTGGTCGGATTGCCAGTGCGCAACCGTGGCAACGCACGGTTCAAATCGACCATGGGGCTGTTCACCCAGGTCAGTGCATTGCGTATGGATTTTGGTCGCAGCCGTTCGTTCGCTGAACTGGTGCAGGGCATACGTGACGCACTCAAGCAGGATTTTCGCCACCAGCGTTTCGCCTTGAGCGAACTGAACCGGGCGCTGGGTGCGCTGCGCGAAGAGCGGCCGCAACTGTTCGAGCTGATGGTGTCGTTCGAGGAGGACAGCAACGACCTGCGCTTCGGCGAGGTCAGCGGCCATACGGTGATGGTCTGCAACAGCCACGAGCCGACGCCGCTGAGCGTGCACCTGCGCAGCAACAGCCACAGCGACCAGGCCTGCCTGCACCTGGTGTACAGCCGAGCGTGGTTCAGTGCCGACGAAGTCGACGCGCTGGCTACCCGGCTGCTGCATGTGCTGGAGCAAGGGTTGCAGCAGCCTGAATCGAGCATTGGCGCCATCCACCTGCCGACCGCCAGCGAGCAGGCACAACTGCGGCGCTGGAACGATTCGGCGGTGGCCAGGCAGCAGGGCGAGATGCTGATCCACCGCCGCATCGAAGCCCAGGCCAGGGTCCGGCCGCAGGCCATCGCCGCGCTACATGAAGGTGATAGCCTGACCTACGCCGAGCTCGACCGGCGTGCCAACCATCTGGCAAAACACCTCATCGGCATGGGCGCAGGGCCCGACCAGCGGGTCGCGGTGGTCGCCCAGCGTGGCCTGGATACCCTGGTTGGCCTGGTGGCCGTACTCAAGGCCGGGGCTGCGTATGTACCGATCGACCCCGCTCACCCGCAGGAGCGCCTGGCCTACCTGCTGGACGACAGCGCGCCGCGGGTGGTGCTGACCCTCTCGCACTTGCGTGAACGCCTGCCCGCCCACGGCCGGCCACAGGTCGAGCTGGACCGCTTGTCATGGGCCGGGGCAACCGGTGATGCGCCCGCCGTCGCCCAGCTCGCAGCCAGCCACCTGGTCTATGTCATCTACACCTCCGGCTCCACCGGGCTGCCCAAAGGGGTCATGGTCGAACACCGGATGCTGGCCAACCTGGTCGATTGGCACTGCGCCAGTTTCGACCTGGGGCCAGGCCGGCACCAGTCGAGCCTGGCCGGTTTCGGCTTCGATGCCATGGCCTGGGAAGTCTGGCCGGCGCTGTGCAGCGGCGCCACGCTGCATCTGGCACCGGTGCGCGACGGCGCCGAGAATATCGACGCCTTGCTGCAGTGGTGGCGCGACCAACCGCTGGACGTAAGTTTCCTGCCTACCCCAGTGGCCGAACATGCCTTTGCCCAGGGCGTACTGCACCCAACCTTGCAGACCCTGCTGATCGGCGGCGACCGCCTGCGCCGCCTGGCGCGCGAGCGCCGCTACCGGGTCATCAACAACTACGGCCCCACCGAGGCCACGGTGGTAGCGACCTCCGGCCTGGTCGAGGCGGGCCGGCCACTGCATATCGGTGGCCCGGTGGCCAACACTCGCCTGCATGTGCTGGACGAGCATCGCCAGCTGCTGCCAATCGGCGCGGTGGGTGAGCTGTATATCGGCGGCAGCGGCGTAGCCCGTGGCTACCTGAACCGGCCCGAACTGACTGCAGAACGCTTCCTCGACGACCCGTTCTGCCCCGGCGCCCGCCTGTACCGCACCGGCGATCTGGTGCGCTGGTTGGCCGACGGCACGCTGGAATACCTGGGGCGCAATGACGACCAGGTGAAGGTCCGCGGTGTGCGGGTGGAACTGGCGGAAATCGAAGCGGCGTTGGCCAGCCATGCTGCGGTGCGCGAGTGCGTGGTGCTGCTGCGCGACGGCCAACTGCAGGCGTGGTTCATTGCCGAGGCGGCGGTGGCACCCCGTGAACTGCACGAGCACCTGCGCGAGCGGCTACCGGCCGCCTTGCTGCCAACGGCCTACATCAACATCGCAAGCTGGCCGCTCACCGCCAACGGCAAACTCGACCGCCGCGCGCTGCCGGCCGCCGACGAGGCAGCCAAGGTGCGCCGCGAGCACCAAGCGCCGATCGGTGAGGTCGAGCAGCGCCTGGCACTGCTGTGGGCCGAACTGCTGCAGGTCGAGCGGGTAGGGCGCCAGGACCACTTCTTCGAACTGGGCGGCCATTCGCTGTTGGCGGTGCAACTGATCGAACGCATGCGCCAGCAGGGCCTTCAGGCTGACGTGCAGGTGCTGTTCGGTCAGTCGACCCTGGCCAGCCTGGCTGCCGCGGTAGTGGTGGGGGAAGCCGCAACGGTACCGGGCAATGGCGTGCCAGCGGCGTGCCAACACATTACCCCCGACATGCTCACACTCGCCAACCTCAACCAGGCCGCGATCGAGCGGATCGTCGCGGCAGTGCCGGGTGGCGCTGGCAATGTGCAGGAAATCTACCCGCTGGCACCGTTGCAGCAGGGTTTGCTGTACCACCATGTCACCGATGCCCAGGACCCCTATCAGCAGCAGGCCCTGTTCGCCTTTGCCAGCCATGCGCAGCTGCAGGCCTTTACCGATGCCCTGCAGCAGGTGATCGAGCGCCATGACATCCTGCGCACCAGCCTGGCCTGGGACGGCCTCGAGCAGCCGCAGCAAGTGGTCTGGCGCCAGGCGCCGTTACCCGTCGAGCGCTGGGCGCCTGCAGTGCAGGGCGGCGATGTGGCGGCGCAGCTGCGCAAGGCCTACGACCCGCAACAACGGCCGCTGGACTTGCGCCAGGCGCCGATGATGGCAATGGTCTGCGCCGAAGACGCGGCGCAAGGCCGCTGGCTGGGGCTGCTGCGCTTCCACCACCTGGTCAACGATGCCGTTTCATTGCAGGTGCTGTTCGGCGAACTCGATGCTTTCATGCAGGGCCGGGGCGAGCAATTGCCGCTGCCGGTGCCCTACCGCAACTACGTGGCGCTCAGCGGCGCGCCAGAGCGCCAGGCCCACCATGAGGCTTACTTCCGTGAGCAGCTGGCTGGCGTCGAGCCCCCGGCACCCGTGCCGGGGCTGGGCGCCGTGGCGGTTGACGAGCAAGACCTGCAGACGCATGCCGTGGCGCTGGAGGGTGGCTTGAGCGAGCTGCTGCGTACTCGGGCCCGTGCCCACGGCGTGAGCCTGGCCAGCGTGCTGCATTTGGCCTGGGCCCAGGTGCTCGGCAGCTTGTCGGGCCGTGACGAGGTGGTGATCGGCACCGTGCTGCTGGGCCGGGCCATGGCCGGTGAGGGCGCCGACCGTGCGCTGGGCATGTTCATCAACAGTTTGCCGCTGCGCATCAGCCCGGGCGACCAGCCGCTGGGCCAGGCATTGACGCAGACCCACGCGCGCCTGGCCGCCTTGCTCGGGCACGAAGACGCGCCCTTGCTGCTGGCCCAGCGTTGCAGCGGGCTGCCGGCCGCCACGCCGTTGTTCGAAAGCCTGATCAACTACCGCCAGGGTGCGCTGCCGCAAGGGCTGGTGCTGCCCGGCGTAGCGCTGATCGCGGCCAGCGAAGTGCTGAGCCACGGCAGGGTGCTGACCGTGGATGACCTGGGCGATACGCTGCAACTCACCCTGCGTGCACCCCGTGCGATCGGCGCAGCGCGGTTGCTGGGCTATTTGCTGACCACGTTGCGCCAGTTCGCCGACGGCCTTCAGCAAAGCCAGCCGCTCAATACCCTTTGCAGCGTGCCCGCCGATGAACTGCGGCAGCTGTTGCACACCTTCAACCAGACCGAAGACCGGCAAAGCCCGCTGGGCAGCACCCTGCCTGCGCTGTTCGAGGCCCAGGTGCGGCGCACGCCGCTGGCCATTGCCTTGCAGGCCGAGGACATCAGCCTCGACTACCAGACGCTCAATGCCCAGGCCAACCGCCTGGCCCACCGCCTGATCGCCTTGGGCGTTGGCCCCGATGCGCGTGTAGCCATCTGCGTGGAGCGCGGCGTGTCGATGATGCTGGCGCTGCTCGGCGTGCTCAAGGCCGGCGGCGCCTACGTGCCGCTGGACCCAGGCTACCCGGCCGAGCGCCTGCGCTTCATGCTCGAAGACAGCGCGCCCACCGTGGTGCTGGTGCATGGCGCTACGCTGGGCCTGTTCGATGCGCTTGCAGCGCCGGTGCTGGACCTGGACCGCGACGATTGGCCAGCCTGCAGCGCCGAAAACCCGCAGGTGGCGGGCCTGGGGCCTGGGCAATTGGCCTACGTGATGTACACCTCCGGCTCCACCGGTACGCCCAAGGGCGTGATGATCGAACACCGCGGCCTGTGCAACCTGATGCACTGGGGCTCACAGATCTGCCCGCCGCAGCCTGGGGATGCCTTGCTGCAACGCGCGCCGTTCAGTTTCGATGGCTCGGTCTGGGAGCTGTTCTGGCCGTTGTGTGCCGGCTTGCGCCTGGTACTGGCGCGCCCCGACGGCCACCGCGACCCTGCGTACCTGGTGCAGTTGATCCAGGCGCGGCAGGTGACCACGATGAAGTTCGTCCCAGCCTTGCTGCACCAGTTTCTCGAAGAGCCGGGCGTCGAGCGCTGCACCAGCCTGACCGACATCTTCTGTGGCGGCGGCGAGTTGACCTTGGCGCTGTTGCGCAGCCTGCGCGAGCGGTTGCCCAAGGTGCGCGTGCACAACGTGTACGGCCCCACCGAAGCGACGGTCGACAGCACCGCCTGGACCCTGCAGGCGCATCAGCCGCTCCCCGCGCTGGCGCCACCGATCGGCCGGCCCATCGCCAATACCCGCCTGTATGTGCTCGATGCCCACGACCGCCCGGTGCCCTTGGGCGCGGTGGGGCATTTGCACATTGGCGGCGTTGGCGTTGCCCGTGGCTATCTGGGGCTACCGACGCTGCAGGCCGAGCGCTTCATCGCCAGCCCGTTTGCGCCGGGCGACCGCCTTTATCGCACCGGCGACCTGGTGCGCTACCGTGCGGATGGCGAGCTGGACTTTGTCGGGCGTAACGATTTCCAGGTCAAGCTGCGCGGGCTGCGGGTCGAACTGGGTGAGATCGAAGCAGCCTTGGTGGCGCACCCGGCCATTGGGCAAAGCGTGGTGCTGATGCGCGAAGAACGCCTGGTGGCCTATTTCACCTGCCGCGACGCCAGCCCGGCGCCCGCCCTGCAAGTGCTGCGCAGCCATCTGCTGGCGCGCATGCCCGAGTACATGGTGCCGCAGGCATTTGTCGCCCTGGCGCAACTGCCGCTGAGCCCCAACGGCAAAGTCGACCGCCAGGCGCTGCCGGCGCCCGGTGAAGAGGCGGTGATCAGCCGTGAGTACCGGGCGCCGGAGGGCGAGTTGGAGGCGGCGCTGGCGGCGATCTGGACGCAAGTGCTGAAGATCGAGCAGGTGGGTCGCGAGGACAACTTCTTCGAGCTGGGCGGCCATTCGTTGCTGGCGGTAAGCCTGGTGGCGCGCATGCGTCAGGCCGGGTTGCATGTCGATGCCCGCACCTTGTTCAGCCAGCCGACCCTGGCCGGGCTGGCGGCCAGCACCCGACGCGAGCAGGTCGAGGTGGTGATACCGCAGACCACCATCCCGAGCCTGGGCAAGCGTCGGCGGATTTGAGGGTGTTCGCTGTGGATTTGGGGGAGATAGAGTTGGGGCCCGGAGGCCTGGCTTGGATTTTTTGGTGATGCACAAATCGAGCGCCGCCCGCGCGGCGCATCGCGATGCGCTTGCCTTGAGATCTTTAGCGCCCCTGAGATCGAGCGCCGCCCGCGCGGCGCTTCGCGGGGCAAGCCCGCTCCCACATTTGTTGCAACGCGCCGTTCCAGTCAGGCCATGGTTGTCCGCCTTGGCGCATGACTGAAGACAGGTGAGGCGGCAGCAGTGCCAGCCGAAAAACCTCGTCGAGCCACCAA
>Ga0213823_1001438_pt1 | contig 14548 bp, 14 predicted proteins | sample MC6MC0907MG_FD_179887 | JGI IMG/M metagenome (GOLD analysis project Ga0213823, IMG submission 179887) | Enriched soil aggregate microbial communities from Iowa State University, Ames, United States - MC6-MC0907-MG | ecosystem: Environmental > Terrestrial > Soil > Unclassified | place: USA: Iowa...
TGACCTGAACTTTACAGCGCCCCACGCATTCCCCTGCTTACCCGATGCCTTTGTACACAGCGAAGGTTGAACGCTTGCTGACACACTTCGAAAGGGGTTCTGCACCATGATCGATCAAGCGACAGGCATGAAACCAGGCGAACGCTACTGCGTGGAGAACATCGAACGCGCCCATCAATTCCCCGGTTACTTTCAGGACGGCAAATATTACCTTGGCCCAGAACTGCTGACTGCAGTCGGCTGGCTCGAAGGGACCACGTTCATTTATGACAGCCTGGATGCAGAAGGCGAGCCGGTCTTTGCGGACCGGGTAGCGGGCACCATCGAGGGCTTGAAACTGGTGCTGGTCGACGGCACCGCCCTTGAGCTCTCGAAGATGGAAGCCAGCGCCACCCTCGCGCCTGCGCCTGAGGACATCGAGCCACCCCAGGCTGCCGAGCCTGCACCGCCGGCCGCCCCCGTATCGACACAAGGCCCGTTGCGCGGCAAGGTCGTGGTCATCACTGGCGCTTCAAGTGGCATCGGCAGGGCCGCTGCGCATGCCTTTGCCTGCAAAGGCGCTCGCCTGGTGCTTGCTGCGCGGGATGAGGAAGCGTTATTCGACGTGCTGGACGAGTGCACTGATTGCGGTACGGACGCCGTGGCAATCACTACCGATGTCAGCCGCAGCGACCAGGTGCAGGCGCTGGCTGCGCAGGCTGCCGAATTTGGCCATGGGCGAATCGATATATGGGTCAACAATGCCGGCGTCGGCGCGGTCGGCAATTTCGAGGACACGCCACTGGAGGCGCATGAGCAAGTCATTCAAACCGACCTGATCGGTTACCTCCGTGGCGCCTACGTCGCCCTTCCCTATTTCAAGGCGCAACGCAGCGGCATCCTGATCAACACGTTGTCACTCGGGAGCTGGATCGCGCAACCCTATGCAGCGGCCTACTCGGCGAGCAAATTCGGCCTGCGTGGCCTGACCGACGCGCTGCGCGGAGAACTGACGGCGTTTACCGACATTCATGTCTGCGATATCTATCCTGCGGTCATGGATACCCCGGGTTTCAGGGATGGCGGCAACTACACTGGCCACACGCTGACGCCCCCCGGGCCAGTCTACGACCCGGAGCTGGTGGCCAAGGCCATGGTGGCTTGCGCCCTCTCCCCTCGTGCGCGCACCACGGTCGGGGCAACCGCTCGCCTTGCCCACCTGGCCAGCTACCTCGTCCCGGGGCTGCCGCTGCTTTCAGGATGGCTGACCCGCTGGGGGTTGAGCCGTAGCCCCAGGGCCGGAACATCGCCCGGTAACCTGTTCGAACCGCCGAGTGACCGGCGCAGTGTGGACGGTGGCTGGAGAGCCCGAAAAGACAGGACACCGGTGTTGGTGAGTGCCGCCGTGCTCGGGGCCATTGCCGGGTTTGCGATCACTCATTTGCAGCGCCGGCGCCGCCAAGGGGTCGACCGCTAAGCATCAAAGACAAAGGGTTTGAAGCGCCCTCATCACGCCCGCTGCTTCCACTTTTCGTATCGGGCAAGCAGCGGCTGAACGCTCAACCCATGCAGCAGTATGCTCAACGCTACCACTGACAACACCAGGTTGGTGCTCTGTGCCGCATAGCCAGGAGGCAGCCCATGGTCAAGGGCATAGAAGAGGTAGTAAAAGCTACCGATACCCCGGATGCCAAACCAGCCAAGAAGCCCACGTTGGCGAATATCCAGCATTCCCCGGACCGGGAAAAGCACAATGCTCAAGGGGCGAATCACCAGGAACAGCGCTCCGGCGATCAGCAACGCCCGCCAGTCCCAATGCTCTATCAGCACCACCCCGAGCAAGGTCACGAGAAAAACCTCCATTGCACGCTCGATCAGGCTGCCGAAGCCCAGCATGTCCCCCAGCATGATCCCCGCTGCGACCTGAGAATCGTCCAGCCCTCGCACATCACCTTTGACAGCCAGCTCCGGCGCCACATGCTGGTGCCCCACTACGGGCTGCACCAGATGTTCGGCAGCCGGCTCCTCCGGGTTGCTGGATGTATGAGCCTCCGCCTGGCGCAAACCCAGCCCAGCGGCGAATACGGCGAGAAACCCATAGGCCTGGATCGTTTCGGCAAACACATAGGCCAGCGCGATCAGTGCCAGGGCCAGGTAATCGTTGGGCGATACGGTACTGTCGTCGTTGCGCAGTCGCAGGAAGAGTGTGAGTTTGCCCAGCCCGCGCCCCATCCAGTAGCCAAGCAGCAGACCAGCACTCACTGCCCACAGCATGTCCTTCAGCAACCAGTCGCCGAGCCAGGCTTGCCCGGGGTTCTGTTGCAGGAACAGCCCAAGGATGACGAAGGGAAAGGCCACTCCGTCGTTCAAGCCAGCCTCCCCCGACAAGCTGAAACGCACAGGATCATCGTCCTGGGCATCGGCCACCTGCACAAGTGTTGCAAGCACGGGATCTGTGGGTGCGAGGATCGCCCCGATCAGCACTGAAATACCCCATTCAAAGTTCAGGCCGTAGTGCAGCAGCAACGTTACGCCACCGATGCAGATCATCATCACAGGCCCCGCCAGGTAAAACGCGCTCCACCATCGGCGGTCGTGCAAGGGCAAGCGCAATTTCAGGCCGCTGAAGAAGAGGGAAAATAACACCGCGACCTCGGTCAGGTGCTCCATCCATCCCTTGGAACTGCTGACATCCAGGTGGAGTAAACCAAGCCCGGATGATCCCAGCCCGATGCCCAAGGCCAGACACACCACCGAGGATGTCACCGGGATCCAGCGTAAATAGGAGGATGAGAGCGCCAGCAGCAGCAAGACTGCGCCCAGCATGGCGAACCATACGATGAAGGTCATCTGCGCAGTTGCCTTGGTGAAGTGCTCGATTATGGTTTGACTTACCCTGGCGACGGGTCGTTCAGCTGCGATAACCGGTTCCCGGTAAACAACCTGTGGAAGCGGGCTTGTGCCGCGAACCCCGGCGCAGCCGGGGCCATATTGACCGGCCTTATGCAGGGACTTGCTGCAAAGTGAACGTCATGTCGCATGACCCAGTGCCCGGCGTACCTTGACGAGCAGTTCGCTGATCTGGAACGGCTTGATCAGCAGGTCCATGCCACTGCCCAGAAACGCCTGGCGGTCCAGGGCGGTCTCCGCGTAGCCGGTCATGAACAGCACCGGCAGCCCCGGCCGGTAGGTCCGCGCCATATCGGCCAGCTCGCGGCCGCTTATGCCTGGCAGGCCGACATCGGTCAACAACAACTGAATACCGGCATCTTCACGCAGATGATCGAGGGCCTGCTCGATGGTTTCGGCCAGCACGCAGCGATATCCTGCATCGGCCAGTACTTCTGCCACTGACAGGCGCACCGAAGCCATGTCCTCGACCACCAGCACATATTCCCCGGCGCCTTGCTGGTCGACTTGCGGGCTGGGCGCCTCGCAAGACTCCTGCTGGTTGCTGGCAGGCAACATCAGGGTGACTTCAGTGCCCAGCCCCGGCGCGCTGTGGATCGACACGTGCCCGCCCGACTGGCGGGCAAAACCGTAGATGGTCGATAGCCCAAGACCGGTACCTTGTCCTACCGGCTTGGTGGTAAAAAATGGATCGAATACCTTTTCCAGCAGCTCCGGCGCGATACCACAACCATCATCGCGTACCGTCACCGCCACATAAGGGCCATCCCGCAGGTTGGGGTCACCGAGTGAGAAGGCCGCCGCCGTATTCACCCAGATATGCCCGCCCTTGGCTAAGGCGTCGCGGGCGTTGATCACCAGGTTGAGTACCGCGCTCTCCAGCTGGATGGGGTCGACCAGCGCAGTGGTGGGCTCGTGTGACAGCTCCAGTTGCAGCACGATTCGCTCACCAATGGTGCGATTGATCAGTTCCTCCAGCGAGCGAACCCGCTCGTTGATGTCCACCGGCCGCGTGTCCAGGGGTTGCTGCCGTGCGAAGGCGAGCAGCCGATGAGTCAGCGAGGCAGCGCTCATGGCAGAGCTCAAGGCCGCGTCGGCGTATGCAGGGACCTTTTCGATACGGTTCTCTGCTACCCGTTTACGAATCAGCTCCAGGCTGGTGATGATGCCGGTCAACAGGTTGTTGAAGTCATGGGCGATACCGCCTGTCAGGCTGCCCAGAGCATCCATCTTCTGCAGCTGCAACAGTTGCGCCTCGGTCTGCTCACGCTGGGCCGTTTCCCGCGCCAACTGGGTGTTTGCGTCCTCCAGGCGCGCCAGATGCGAGCGCTCGCGGTGGCGATGCTCGGTGACGTCCTCGACAAACACCAGGCACAATCCCGGCTCCCGGTAGGGCGATAGCTGCCACTCGGTATCCCGGGGCATGCCGCCCACGTGCATGCCTAACGTGCCGCGCCAGCGCTGCCCCGCAAGCAGGTGCTGACGCAAATCGGCGATGGCGGTCTGCTGGTCATCGGCGAAGCATTCCTGCAACGCATCGGGGTTGCGGTTGTCCTGGATCAACTGCTCGAAGGCATGGTTGCATTCATGCACCTTCAGCCCTGCATCAACCACGGCGATCGGGGCTGACACATTGGTGAAGATTTCCCGAAAACTCGCCTCGCTTTCCCGCAACGCCCGCTCAGTGTCACGTACCCGTAGCAGGGTACCCAGGGTGGCCACCAGCACGTCGGCGTCCACGGGGTGAACCAGGTAGGCGTCGGCGCCTGCATCGAGCCCGGTAATGATGTCACCCGTCTGGATCGACGCCGCCGACACGTGGATCACGGGTAGCAAGGCCGTTTCGGGCCTGGCACGCAGCAACCGGACGATATCGAAGCCGCTCATGTCCGGCAGGTTGACGTCCAGGATCAGTGCATCGAACTGCTCGCGGCCGATCAACGCCAGCCCTTCGCCGCCGGTGCCAGCCTCCATCACCGTGTAGCCATGCAGTGCCAGGCGGCGGCGCAGCGCATAGCGTGTGGCGGCGTTGTCGTCGACAATCAGCAGGCGGATATCAGCGTTCATCAGCGCTCTCCGGGGCCAGCGCCATCGGCAGAATGACAAAAAAACACGACCCGCTGCCAGGCCTGCTTTCCACCCCCACCTGGCCGCCCAGCAGCGCCGCAAAACGCTTGCACAGCGACAGCCCCAGCCCAGTGCCACGCAGGCGTTTTTGCAGCGGCGAGTCCACTTGGGCGAAGTCTTCGAACAAGCCGCCGAGCAGCTCGGGGGCAATACCAATCCCCGTATCGCTCACGGCAAAGCGGACCTGGTCGTTACCCAGAAGCTGCGCCGACACGCGCACTTCACCGCGGGTGGTGAACTTCAAGGCGTTGGAGATGAAATTGCGAAGGATCTGCGCCAGCTTCTTGTCATCGGTATACATCTTCGGCAGGCCCTGCGGCTCTTCGAAGATCAGGTCTACCGCGCCGGTGTCGACGATCGGGCGGAACATGCCGCGCAAGGCCGCGAACAGGTCGAGCATATCGAACCAGGCAGGCGATATGGTGATGCGGCCGGCTTCGATCTTGGCAAGGTCCAGCAGGTCGTCGACCATATCGCCCAGTTCACGCGTCGCGGTATTGATGAACGCCACCTGCAACTGCTGTTCCTTGCTCAACGGCCCGTCTACCTCGTCCGCGAGCAGGCTGGTGATGCTCAGGATCGAACCCAAGGGCGTGCGGAACTCGTGGCTCATGTAGGAGAGAAAGCGGCTTTTCAGGTCCGACGCCTGGCGCAGTTGCTCAGCCTGGCTGTCCAGCTCGGCATACAGCGCCAGCACCCCCTGGTTGGTGTCCTCCAGCTCGGCGCGCAGCGCCTGGTTTTCGGCCTGCAAGCGGATGACGAGGTCGGCCTGCTCGGCGCTGTTGTTGGATGATGGTTCAGCCATGCACGGTCTCCAGGTCAATGACCAACACCGTCACGTCATCCCGCCCACGGCAGAAATCGCGATGCAGTACGGCGGCTATAACCGCCGGGTGGCGGTGAACAAGCCCGGGGTAGGTTTGCAGACTCCAACGGGACTGCAGGCCGTCACTGAACATGATCAACAGATTTCCCTTCACGTGAGCGTAGTCGAACACCTGGCCCTTGCGGTATTGCCCGCCGACGATGCCCGGGTGCGAGGCCAGGCCGCGAGGCCGTTCGGTGCCGACCAGGGTTGCGCCGATATTGCCGATGCCGATAAACGACAGGCGGTCGCCGGTACCGTCGTACTGGGCGATGGCAGCCGCACCGCCACGGGTGCCGGCCATTGCATGATGCATCTCGCCAAGCAAGTGCTCCGGCGCGCTGAAGGGCGCCAGGGTAAAGGCCTGGATGCCCGCCTTGGCCGCACGCTCGGCCTCCTCGCCATGGCCAAGGCCATCGATCATCACAGCGCTGAAACGCTGGTCGGCAAGCGTTACGTGCCAGCTGTCACCGCAGGCCGGGTCATCGTGCAGCGAATGCTGGGTCACGCCGATGCGTATATCCCTGGCCGTATGATCTTGCCGGTAAATGCGCGCCAGTACCACAGCACCCTTCGCGTCGGCGTGCACGTCAAACACTTGCGCCAAGCGGCTGACCGCCCCCAGCCCGATGCCCTGGGTGCCGCCGGTGGAATAGCCATCAGCCAGGCAGCTGGCCAGGTCGAACCCGTGGGCACGGTCTACCGCCACCAGCTCGATTCCCGGATCGGCGCCATGCGCAAGCACGCGTATATGCAATTCGCCACGCTCGGCGTGCTTGAGCACATTGCTGGCAAGCTCGGTGGCAACAATGGCCGCACGGCCAGCGTCGGCGGCAGAGAAACCAAGCTGCTCGGCCAGCTTCTGGACAACACGCCGGGCATGCCCGACCTGGCTGGCCTCATCAAGGCGCAGCACCTGCGTCAAACTCGCTGCCAGGTTCACGCCCATCGGGTGATCGTTACCCGGGTGCCTTGCCCGGGAGTGGTGTCCAGATCAAATTCGTCTACCAGCCGGCGAGCGCCGGTCAACCCCAGGCCAAGCCCGCCGCCTGACGTCCAGCCATCGGTGAGGGCCAGTTTGACGTCGGCAATGCCCGGCCCCTCATCACGAAACACCAGGCGCAGGCCAACCCGCCCGGCGTGTTCGATGACCTCCCAGTCCATGTCACCGCCGCCACCGTATACCACGGTGTTCCGTGCCAGCTCACTGACAGCCGTGACCAGTTTGGTAAGGTCGACCAACCGCATGCCGCATTCAGTGGCAATCTTGCGGGTCAGTTGACGGGCCAGTACCACGTCCTGCTCCAGGCGTACCGGCTGGCTGCCGCTTTGGCGGATGCTCATGAGTGGCCTACCCGCTGCCGCAACAGATGCATGCCGCGGTCGACATTCAGTGCAGTGCTTACCCCGGGCAAGGTCAGGCCAAGTTCCACCAGGGTGATGGCCACCGCGGGTTGCATGCCGACCAGCACCGTCTCGGCATCCATTATCCGTGAAAGGCCGGAAATACTGGCGATCATGCGGCCAATGAACGAGTCGACCATATCCAGCGCGGAAATATCGATCAGCACGCCGCGGGCTGAAGTCTGGTCGATTCGGTCGGTAAGATCGTCCTGCAGGCGCAGCGCCAGTTGGTCGTGCATGTCGACCTGAATGGTTACCAGCAGGAATTCACCCATTTGCAGAATGGGAATACGCTCCATCGCCTCACACCTTCTCGCCAGTGCTGGTACCCAGACGCGAAAGCGCCAGCTTCAAGGCGTCAGCAAGGTTGGACTTGGTGGTCAACGTGCCCAAATCAAGGCCCAGGTGCACGATGGTCTGGGCGATTTGCGGGCGAACACCGCTGATGATGCAATCGGCGCCCATCAAGCGGATGGCCGTCACGGTCTTGAGCAGATGCTGGGCGACCAGGGTGTCCACAGTTGGGACACCGGTGATATCGATGATGGCAATCTCGGAGCCGGTATCGACAATGCGCTGCAGCAGCGACTCCATCACTGTCTGGCTGCGTTGCGAGTCGAGTGTGCCGATCAACGGCAAGGCCAGCACACCCTCCCAGAGTTTGACCACCGGGGTGGAAAGCTCAAGCAACTCTTCCTGCTGGCGCTTGATCACGCCTTCGCGATTTTTCTGATAGGTGCGGATGGTGTGCAGGCCGAACGCATCAAGCAACTGGGAGATTTCCCACAGTTGTTCGGCCAGCAGTGCTGGTTTTTCTCCGTAATGGGCCTGCAACAACCTGAACAGCGGCCCCTTGAGGGCGAAGATGAAATAGGCCGTCTGGTGCGATTCCTGCCCGACCTGGGCACGGCTTGCAGACAGTTTTTCGAGGAAGCGCCGGGCTTCCTCCCAATCTTGCGCACCAATCTGCGTACCGGCCTCCTTGCGCAGCCCGTCAATCACCAACTGCAGGAAGTCATGCGTTTCCTGGCGCAAGTCGTGTTCACGAATATTGCGTGTCGCGCCATTGGCCTCCAGGGCGCTGATCCACTCCGCCAGCAACTGCGCCTGATTACCGACAATTGCTTCCAACGTGCTGTTCTGCAGTGCTGCCATGTGCGCTTCGCTCCTGAAAAATGCCTGGCCGGCTCAACAATGTTTGCGCCGGCTTCGACAATGACATCTACCGGTGAAAATAGTTGTGGCGCTGATCAATAATTTCATTGCGCCATCTTCTGTGACGCTAACTGTAGGCCAAGTTACCGGTGCGCGTTACCGCCGGGCCCAAGGTCCAACCCATGGCAGAACGAGCCGCCGAGCATCGAGCAGGAACTTTGCTCGCTGTTCGCAGGCCCCTATGGAAGGCCTATCAGTAAGAGGAAACACATGATGAGTGCACAACTGAACGGCAAGCGCGTGGCCTTTCTGGTCACCGATGGCTTCGAGCAAGTAGAACTGACCGGCCCGCGTGAAGCGCTGGAAAACAGTGGCGCAGTGGTGGATATCCTGAGCGACAAGGAAGGCCGCGTACGTGGCTGGAACCATGACAAACCCGCCGACGAATTCAATGTGGACGCTACCTTCGACAGCGCGCAGCTTGACCTGTACGACGCCCTGGTGCTGCCCGGCGGCGTGCAGAACTCCGACACGATTCGCCTGATCCCCGGCGCGCAAAAGCTGGTAAAAAGCCATGATGCGGCGGGCAAGCCGCTGGCGGTCATCTGCCACGGTGGGTGGCTGCTGGTATCGTGCGGGTTGGCTAAAGGCAAGCGAATGACCAGCTACAAGACCTTGCAGGATGACATTCGCAACGCTGGCGGTACGTGGGTGGATGAACAGGTGGTGGTGGATGGCAACCTGATCACCAGCCGCCAGCCGGATGACATTCCCGCCTTCAACGAGCACCTGATCAAGGCGCTGGCCGGCTGAATCTGATCATCTTCAGCGCGTCTTCTGGTCGCACCGGGTGTCGATCAGGAGGCGCTGGTCACGCCAGCTGGATGTAAACCGAATAGCTGCCTAGCAAGATCCAGAAGCCGAGGAAAATCCAGGGCGTGCGCAGGGAAAACAGCAGCGACTTGCGGTGCCCCGCCTGTGAGGTTTCTGCCTCGCAGAACAGCGGCGATTCATCATAAGCCAAGCCCATCATCGGCTCGCTGCGCAGCAAGTGGCTTTGCTTCAACTGCCAGTGTTCGATGATCCGGAAGGCCGCGCGAATGCCTGGCCAGGCGTTCAGCGTACTGAGCACGCCGAGCAGTGCGAGAAAAGCCGGCACCATCAAGGTGAACATCTCACCCCAGCCCTGGTTCAGGTTACTCATCGCCGAGACGTACGCGATGACCAGAAACGACTGCGCAGTGAGATAGGCATCGGTTCGGTTAGCCAGGATGCTGGTCTCGTACTGAATTTCGCGTCGATAGAAGTCCAGCCGCTCTTTCGGCGTACCGAACATCCTTGCATTTTGCTGATCGATCTCATGTTCAGGTGTGGCGGGCGTGATGATTCGAGGCACTGCGATACTCCTTGAAAACCTTGGCCTTGCCCGTGACAGCGCAAGGCCGGTGAGCGGTAGAGCTGTCCACGCGACGAAAATTCATTGGCAATGCGCGTGACAACCGCCCGTCGCACAAAGCCAGGATCCACTTCAACACCGGCTGCGCGCGCCCCCTCGAACGGTAACGAGCGTTTCCGACTGCTGGAGATATCACCATGAGCGACTACCCTACCCCGCCCTTCCCATCCCAACCGCAAAGCGTTCCCGGTTCACAACGCAAGATGGAGCCGTATCCGGACTGTGGCGAGCAGACCTACACCGGCAACAACCGGCTTGAAGGCAAGATCGCCCTGATTACCGGTGCCGACAGCGGCATCGGCCGCGCGGTAGCGATCGCCTATGCCCGCGAGGGCGCTGACGTTGCCATTGCCTACTTGAATGAACACGAGGATGCGCAGGAAACGGCGCGCTGGGTCGAGGCCGCTGGCCGGCAGTGCCTGCTGCTGCCCGGTGACCTGGCACACAAACAGCACTGCTACGACATTGTCGACAAGACCGTGGCACAGTTCGGTCGCATCGATATCCTGGTCAACAACGCCGCGTTCCAGATGGCCCATGAAAGCCTGGCCGACATTGACGACGATGAATGGGTGATGACGTTCGACACCAACATCACTGCCATTTTTCGCATTTGCCAGCGCGCTTTGCCCTCCATGCCCAAAGGCGGGTCAATAATCAACACCAGCTCGGTCAACTCCGACGACCCGTCACCCAGCCTGTTGGCCTATGCCGCCACCAAAGGGGCGATTGCCAATTTCACTGCAGGTCTCGCCCAGTTGCTGGGCAAGCAAGGGATTCGGGTGAACAGCGTGGCCCCCGGCCCGATCTGGACACCACTGATCCCGGCCACCATGCCTGACGAGGCGGTGAAAAACTTTGGTTCAGGCTACCCCATGGGGCGGCCGGGGCAACCGGTCGAGGTGGCGCCGATCTACGTCCTGCTGGGGTCGGATGAAGCCAGCTACATCTCGGGTTCGCGCTACGGTGTTACAGGGGGCAAACCTATCCTCTGAATGCTTTGCCGGGGCCTGTATGCACGGGCCCCAGTGCTTCTGCCTGAACCATTTGCACTGCCAGTGCGTCCACCGCACAACAACCCGTGAGTCGATTCGAAAATGGCGTGCGATCCAGTCCTGGCCGTGCTCGGCTACCTCAAAGATCATCAATTGATACTCACCACGGCCGAGTCCTGCACCGCAGGGTGTATGGTGGCTTTGCTGGCGGCTTTTCCAGGTACAGGGGAGGTATTGGAAAGCGGCTATGTGGTGTACTCACCCACTGCCAAGAAGCGCCTGCTAGGGGTGAACCCGGACACGATCGAGCGCTATGGCCTGACCAGCGAGGCAGTCGCCTGGGAGATGGCCTTGGGGGCGTTGAAGGACAGCGACGCCAACGTGGTCATCGCTACCACTGGCGTAGCCGGGCCAAGCCCGCAATCGGGAATTCTACCCGGCACGCTGTGCTTCGCCTGGGCGTTTGCCGGCGAGCCCATTGCCGTGTTTACCCGCACCCAGCGTTTTTTTGGCGAGCGTTCGCAGGTCATGCACGATGGCGCCGTCTATGGGCTGAGCCGACTGGTTCATTATCACGAACGCTGGCTGAGAGGCGAGCGCGCCTGAGGGAACCGGGCCTGAAGCATCGAGCCTGTGCTACCAGACATCATCAACGTTGAACCCTGCTGTGTACCGCTACTCAACACCAAGGAAGCCATTATTCATTCGCCCGCAACGAGGTGACACCATGAATGCAATCGATCTGCTGATGCAAGACCACAAACTGGTCAAGAAGCTGTTGGAAGAGCTGTCCTCGACCACCGAGCGTGCCGTGAAGAAGCGCGCTGATCTGCTGCACCGGATCGAGCAGGAACTGCAGGTCCACACGGCCCTGGAGGAAGACATCCTCTACCCCGCGATCAAGCAGGCCGGTGGCAAGGAGGAAGCCAAGATGTATTACGAAGCCAAGGAAGAACACCGGACTGTCGACGCCCTGGTGCTCCCTGATCTGCTTCATACGGACACCGGCACCCTTGAGTTTGCCGGTCGGGTGAAGGTGATGAAGGAGCTGCTGGAACATCATATAGAGGAAGAGGAGGAGGAACTCTTCCCCACGGCGAAGAAGCTCCTGGGTAAAGCCCAACTGGACGAACTGGGGGCCGCCATGGAAGCCCAGAAAAAACTGCTCAAGGATGAGCAGCGGGCTGCTTGAGTAAAAGGCGCCTCGCCAGACCGGGCGCGACCGGTCTGGCGAGGCGCCATGGTTTATGTGTGGGACTCGTTTCGATGGACAGCTGGATCGATTTGCTGGAATGGCCTGCCATGGCGGTCACAGTGGTGGCAGCCTGGTGCATCGGGTCGCACCGCCCCGGACGACGCATGGTGGGTTTCTGCTGTTTTATCGCCAGCAACATACTGTGGTCAGTCTGGGGATGGCATGCCCAGGCTTGGGCGCTGATTGTGCTGCAACTGGTGCTGTGCGCCATGAACCTTAGGGGATGGAGGAAGAGTAAGCGCGCGTCAAGGAAAGCTCAGGGTGGTGCCGATACCCCGTCATATCAACTGCAGCCTGGAACTATCCGACGTCAGTAGCAACCCGTAGCGTGGTGCGCCACTGCGACTGTTCCTCGCCTGTTTTTGCCTTGACTGATCGCCGCTCGGCGGCGCTGATCATCTGCGCAAGACGCACGTAGCCGGCTTTTTCCTGTGCGCCTCATCGCGCTAGCGCCACAGCATCATCAAAGCACCGCCAATGCCGCTGACCGGGTCCTGCTCCGGGCCTGGTACTTTGGCAATCCGTGCCAGCGCCTGCTTGTGCGCTGCTCGATCTGGCCGATTTATCTCGTAGTGCTCCTGCCCACAGGGATAAGCGCCCACCACCAGAAAGTCATCGCTGTGCTCGATGCAGCGATGGCCGGTGCCCGCGGGCAGCACCAAGACATCACCCATCCCCACGCTCACCGTCTGGCCCGCTTCGCCGCCAAGCATCACCTTGGCCCACCCGCAGGCAATGCCCAATGCCTCATGGGCGTTGGGGTGGAAGTGGTGGTAGTCGAATATGCCGTCACGCCACAACGGCGCCCAGCGGTGAGCGCTGAACAACGCCTCGAATGCTCTGGCATTGTCTGCCGACGGTTCAAGCGGTACGCGATATAGCAATACTGGGTAACGGCTGTTCGGCATCGCGCCGTCGTCTTCGAAATACAGGCTCTGCACGCGGGCACCTGCGGTGTCGATAACGTTCATGATGCGCTTCCTGGTTTTCTCGTCGGTTTACTTGCGAACACCCGTCTGTATCAAGGTTCCAGTCGGCAGACCGGTGCGCATACCGTTGAAACTTTAGCGACGCGTGCCAAGTCCAGACACCTATCAATCACAGAACGGGAGCAGGCAATGACCGGCACGGTAGGCGACTTTCTGGTGGAGCGTTTGTATCAATGGGGGGTGCGGCGCATCTTCGGTTACCCCGGCGACGGCATCAACGGCGTGTTCGGCGCGCTGAGCCGGGCCAACGGCAAGATCGAATTCATCCAGGCCCGCCACGAGGAAATGGCCGCCTTCATGGCCAGCGCCCATGCCAAGTTCACCGGCGAACTTGGCGTTTGCATCGCCACCTCCGGCCCGGGCGCTTCGCACCTGCTTACTGGCCTGTACGATGCCCGCATGGACCACCAGCCGGTGCTGGCCATCGTCGGCCAACAGGCCCGTGCGGCACTGGGCGGGCACTACCAGCAGGAACTCGACCTGGTGTCCATGTTCAAGGACGTCGCCGGTGCGTTCGTGCAACAAGCCTCGACGCCGGAACAGGTGCGCCACCTGCTCGACCGTGCAGTGCGTACAGCCGTCGGCGAACGCCGCGTCACTGCCGTGATCCTGCCCAACGACCTGCAGGACCTGCCCTACCACCAACCACCCAGGGCTCACGGTACCGTGCATTCCGGCATCGGCTACAGCAAGCCCAGGGTGTTGCCGTTCGACGAAGACCTGCAGCGCGCCGCCGATGTGCTCAATGCCGGGCGCAAGGTGGCGATACTGGTGGGGGCCGGCGCCCTGCAGGCGACTGATCAGGTTATTGCGGTCGCCGAAACGCTGGGCGCTGGCGTGGCCAAGGCGCTGTTGGGCAAGGCTGTTCTACCAGACGACCTGCCGTGGGTTACCGGGTCGATCGGGCTGCTGGGCACCGAACCCAGCTATCAGCTGATGACCGAATGCGACACGTTGCTGATGATCGGCTCCGGTTTCCCCTATTCCGAGTTTCTGCCCAAGGAAGGCCAGGCGCGCGGCGTGCAGATCGACCTGCAGCCCGACATGCTCAGCCTGCGCTACCCGATGGAAGTCAACCTGGTCGGCGATGCCAGTGAAACCTTGCGCGCACTGTTGCCACTGCTCGAGCACAAGACCGAACGGCGCTGGCGCGACAAGGTCGAGACCTGGCGTGCACAGTGGGACAAGACCGTGGCCAAACGTGCGCTGGTCAAGGCCGACCCGATCAACCCGCAACGTGTGGTCCATGAACTGTCCCCTCGCCTGCCCGACCACGCCATCATCACCAGCGATTCTGGCTCCTGTGCCAACTGGTTTGCCCGCGACCTGCAGATCCGCCAGGGCATGCAGTGCTCGCTGTCCGGTGGCCTGGCCTGCATGGGCGCCGCCGTGCCCTATGCGATCGCGGCAAAG
>Ga0213823_1001442_pt1 | contig 14507 bp, 18 predicted proteins | sample MC6MC0907MG_FD_179887 | JGI IMG/M metagenome (GOLD analysis project Ga0213823, IMG submission 179887) | Enriched soil aggregate microbial communities from Iowa State University, Ames, United States - MC6-MC0907-MG | ecosystem: Environmental > Terrestrial > Soil > Unclassified | place: USA: Iowa...
GCTGGTGGATGCGGTTTTGGAGCAGAACGAAAGCTGTCTGATTTTCACACAATATATTGAGATGGGTGAAATGATCCGAGCGACATTGAAGAAGAAGTTTGGGGTCGAGGTGCCATTTTTGAATGGAAGTGTACCGAAGGCACACCGCGATCATATGATTGAGCGGTTCCAGAACGGCGAGTTCCCTGTGTTCCTATTGTCATTGAAAGCGGGTGGAACGGGTTTAAACTTGACAGCGGCGAATCACGTCATCCACTATGACCGCTGGTGGAATCCGGCTGTTGAGAATCAGGCCACCGACCGGGCGTACAGAATTGGCCAATCTAGATTCGTCCACGTACACAAGCTGATTTGTACCGGGACGCTCGAGGAAAAAATCGACGCCATGCTCGAGAAAAAACAATTTCTCAACGACCAAATCATCACCAGCGAAAACTGGATCACCGAACTATCAACCGACGAACTAAAGGACTTAGTATACTTAGGATGATAGCAAAGGTGGCAGAGTTGTTATTGGTGTCAGGCACCGTTTGGAAAATTATAGGGACAGACTGAAAAATGCAAAGGATGGATTCCTTTGCATTTTCTTTTTTATTTTTGGGTCGATCTAGGTTTGCAGCTATTCACTGGATTTTTTCTATTGGTGTTTCCATTTATACAAGAGGGTGGCAAATAGATTTGCTCCGATAAATAATATGTTTCCTTGTGCGTGAAAACTCAGCTGCTGCTCTTCAAAACTCATTTTGTTGTACATTTCTTCTTGACTGATCCCTTGTTCCTTACGTTTCATATCCATTTTTTTTTAATTCCGTAATATAGGAATATTGAAATGGTAATAAAATGAGTGATAATAAAATGTAACCGCAAAGTACCCATAACGTAACCGATAAACCCATTTATTCCTTCCCCCCTTCTTGAAATGCTCTATATTTTGTTTGAATTTTTATCTTCCTTTATTTTTTCAGAGAGAGCACTATAAAATTTTTGTGGATCATCAAGGCACAGGTGTGCCTTGATCACTTTTTTCTTCATCCCATACATAAACTTGGCTTCCAAGTGATGATGGAATTCAAGTTCAAACGTAGGCTTTTCTTTCATAAAATCCGCTAGGGTTGCATCGAAAACGTGCCTTGCTTCCTCTTTTGTTAATTTCTCTGGACCTTGATAATAGTGAAAGCTTTTAATGGCCTCAAGAGGAACAATCAACTGTTTCATGATGCCGATCTGCAAGTACAAATGGCGATCGGTAACTATAATCGGACAAAGGCGAATGGCTTGGATTTCTGCTAAGAAGAAAAATAAAGTATAAACATTTAATACTAATGCTATGATGGCTACAGTGGGATTCCATGAATGAAGCAAAAAATGAAAACCTACAGATTCCAGTACAAGCGCGTGAATCAGCATCACGTATAATGCTATGGCCCCCGTTTTTTTATGATAGGTATAATTTCGTTCGTCGGTTAAAGGTTTTTTCCGCCAAGAAAATAAGCTGTAATAATACATCGTCATTTCAGAGAAAATCATATCACGCATCCTGGATGATTCCATGTGCTGGCCCCATGCGTGCTCCATTCGATTTTGGAACGTTGGAGCTTCGGTTACATTCATGCGGAAACTCTTGATGATGACCGGAATTTTCACCATCAGCTTATACACAACGTAAAGTTCAATCAGGAGAAAAGCGCCCTCACCAGCAAATAAGATATATTTTACAAAGGAATATCCTGAAAGGTAGCCTTGTGGAATGATCAGTACCGCTGCGCCATATCCCGCGATCATGACGGGAAGTAAATATTTTAGGGAATAGCGCTTTCTTATGATAAAAAGGTACACCAGTACAGGGATGGTAATTACGAAATCAAATAACGAGCCGAGGGCCATTCCTGTTGGGAGAGGTGCCGCCCACTCTAACCGATATATTAATATATTTGAGCTAATCACTAAGGAGAGTAATAAACCGAACCAAAGCCACTTATTTTTCGATATCGTTAACATTTTTTCCTCCTAAGTACTACACACTTTATAGTATTATTTTAACATAAATATCCAATTTTTGCGTACTAGAGTTTATTTTTTCAAAAAATCAATGACTCATGGCAAAATCGATCAAAAAAAGGAACCTGTAATGGCTCCTTGTGATTACTCTTTTATCCCCATTATACGAATTTGTTTATAGTCTGCGACCCATTCACCAATATGATATATGAATTCCCTTACTATTTGACCTAAATATTTGACCATAATCTTGGCAGACTGAATACCACCTTTTGAGAGTGCATCACATAATTCAATTTTTGTATAAAGGTTTTTTTCTTGTATTAGGGAACGAAGAAATAAACAAATCAAACCATTGTTTAAAGCTTTTTGTCTAATAGTAATTTTACAAAAATCGTTCTTTTATATGCCTCTTTTGATTTAATCAATTCTAATAGTTCAATCTTTGAATGATTGTTGTAGTCCTTTAAACCTTCTGATGTAATATTTCCTCGACTTTTTAACTGAGTATCAGAACTTTCCATTTATTCCTCCGTGTAATGTTAAATATCCATCGTTAAACTTAGATAATCTAAGTTGTCGTATTAAATTTCACAGAAATGTACCCGATTATTGAAGATGAACATATCGCATTTACAATCATTTTTCTAACAGCTTTGTTAGAATTTTTTCAAATTTGTTAGCACTCATCATTTCGTGTGTAATAAATTTACCATTATAAAACAGACCAAAAGTTGTCCAAATAGTAGGCGCATTTTGTGCTTCTTCTTTAGTGGTCAATTGATGAGTAGTAAAGGTAACTCCATTGTTTTCTGCTATCTTTCTCAAATCTTCCATAACACCTACAGCAAAGGGACATTGAGCAGTATAATAAATAACTATACCCATTTGTGTAACTGAAGATTTGCTATTCCGTTTAAATGAAGGTCTAGCAGCTTGGTCATTCCATGATAATGCAACCAGATCAAAATAAGGATCTATTTGATCTACGATTTCAAATCGAATATGTTCAAAGAAACGTTTCTCACTCAAGTATGGGAGCTTTTTCTCTCCTACAATATGTACGATCCCATCCATCCCACGAGCCATTGCATCTTCCTTGCATTTTTCTAGCAACTGTTTCGCATGACCATTATCTTTATATCTTCCAGAAACCCAAAGACAATTAATATACATATAATTAGGTGCATCAATAGGAATCCATGCCATCTCAGCAGGTAAATATTCAATAAATACTTTTGAACGTTCGTTTAAACGATAAAACACTAATCCTTCATTCATTCGCTCCGTCAACCATTTCTTCTTCTCGTTTACTGCTTTCTCATATTGTTTTGCACCTAAAGCACAACATATGTGTTCATGTTCAATATTGTTTTTTGTTACTTGGATGTATCCCATTTTCCCTAACACTCCCACCATAATTATACAATTATGATATCATAATCCTTTGAGAATCCCTTAATTTTTCTTCCCCTAATCTGCACCCATTATTGATTTACTTTATATAATTCCTTCCTTTACTCCACAAACTAGCCCTATAAAGAAAATAAGCACTGTTCCTTATTACAGGAAAGCCCCTTTAAATGGAATAACAAACATATGGGCTCCGTCCTAAAGTCACTTTCTTCTTAAACGCACCCAGTTGGTCATAATGAACGAAACGGCTCCCATCGATTAACGTAGGTTGCACTTGGTCATAATGTTACTACCAAAAATAAAACCAAGTGTAGAGCTACACATGAAAAGGAACCGTATATTATGAAGGATGAACAAAAATTTGTTGGTTTAGACGTATCTAAAGGTACAATTGCTGTTGCTATAGCTGACCCTGGTATGGTGAACCTAGACTTCATGGAACTATTCAAAATAAACCAGAAGAAATTCGGAAATAAATGAAAAAATATTCATACCCGTACTCACTCCTACTAATATTTCAAAAATGTAAATAACGACGAAATCTCTCAAAATAACTCAACACTTTCCACTATCTAGAAGTTAGTATAGGTGTCAGGCACCTTTTCTCACTTTTTTACTATAGAAAAGAGACCTAACATGTTTTTGTGTGTTAGGTCTCTGATTCGCTGCTAGTTGATTTTTCGAGAGCGATTTACTATTCTAATATGACGATTTTTACGGTTTTTCTGCCCCATGCATACGCGTCTGCCTTAGTTGGCATTAAGACGTCAATTTTGTGGCCTTTAATTGCGCCGCCTGTATCGCCGGCAATGGCCACACCGTAGCCTTCAACCCATACTTTGCTTCCCATTGGGATTACGGACGGATCTACTGCAATTAATTTCATATTCGGATTGGCCGCAATATCGTAGCCTGCAGACGTAATGGTTCCTCCATCAAACGGTGTATACGCCGTTGCTGTGACAAACATCTCTTTGCCTTTGATCGCGACACCAATATTTGATTGAGAAGATGAGGACGAACCTGAAGCTGCCCGTGATTTTGCCGCTTCCTGCTCCATGCTGATCCGTGCTTGAATATCCTTCATCTGGGATTCAATGCCGGCTTTTTCCTGTTCTGCCAGTGCTGCTTCCTGCGCAATTTGGTTATATTTTTCTTGCATAACAGTTAAGGATTGTTGTCGTTTTTGCATGTTTTGATCAAGCTCTGCCTGCTGCGCCGCAAGCGCTTTTTGGCCTTCTTCTAAAACTTGTTCTTGACGGTCAATCTCTTCTTTGTCTTTTTCAATCTGTTTAAGGTCTTCCTTTTGCGCTGTCAAAATATCTTTATCCGCATCCATAAGTGTTGATGCCGCGCTGGCACGTTGGATGAAATCTGAGATACTGTCAGATTCAAAGAATAGGTTCACGATGAGGTTAACATTGCTATTTTGCTGCATCGCTACTGCCCGCTTTTTCATAATTTCTTTACGGCCAAGCATCTTGTCCTCGAGCACGACAATCTCTTCTTTTTTCTTTTCAATGAGTTGATTTGTTTCGTCGATTTTGGCTTGCGTTTTTGCCATTTCTTCTTTGTTCTTTGTCACTTCATTGGAAAGAGATTGCAATTCTTGCTGAATATTTTCTATTTCTTTATTTACAGATTGTTTTTCTTGTTCCTTTTGCTCTACTAATCTCTTTTGTTGCTCTAGCTGCTGCTTAGCATTATGTAGGGCATCGCTGCTTGTTTGTGCATATGTAATCATATTTCCAGATACACATAACATCATTGTAAGTAACACGAGAATGATACGCTTGCTTGTCGTTTGCATACACTTTCTCCTTTCCTTAGTAATCTATTTATACCAGAACAATATAGCAGTTATGTTACAAAAATATTAAGAGTGTATCACAATTTGTCTTAATTAGAAGGAAAGTGTCAATTCTGTGGCATAACAGCATCCACTTTTAGCATGGTTCCAAAAGCACTCGAAATGTCGCCATTGGTACTGTGGCAATAGCATTAAGGGGGTCGCCTTCGGCAAAACGGGCGCACCTTTTGGCACCGTGGCAATAGCACTATGGGTGTCAGGCACCATTCGTGGACAATGTCTGTATGGGGTGGACAGTTTGATTTTATTTAGGTGCTGCGGAAACATAAAAAGGCTCCGGGTGTGTTTCCGGAGCCATTTTTATTAGATTCTTCGGTTTATGATTACTCCTCCTCGAGCTTCTTCCCTTCTGATAAGGCACGGACTTTCTGCCGATTATTTGGACATGTATTTCGACGAGGGGGAAATGCCAGAAAGGAAACCCTTTTTCCTTCCTTAATGACAAAGTTGGATAATACATCATACGCTTCTTTTTCCGTAAGCTCACTCTCACCTTTTGAAATACTTAGTGATCGTTTGTCAAGATCAACTTGAACGGTGCAACCTTCGTAAATCAAGGAAATATCTTTGTCATCTTCTAATGGTATGGATTGATAAGGAGAGTTCTTAGTTGGTGTGAGTGACTGTTTTGCAAGCTGCATTGCATCAAAAAAGCTCGGTTTGCCTGTAATTTGTAATTCTTGCTTGTCGATTTTTTTCCCAATTAGGATTAAAGAACTCTTATTTTTCAAATAGAATACCTCCAATTAATTACAATTATCAAGGATTATTATTCGACGATAATTTTTATTTTCCTGCCATCCAATTTCCAATAGTGTTATTTTTTTGATTTTGTGCGTAATTTTCACGAATGCAACTGTGCACAACTGACACAATTATGCAGGACAAACTTTTAAACTGTTAAGGTAAAACATCAATGTTATGACGGCGGCGAAAAAGACGCATTCATAGGAAAAACTTAAGGAAATGCGTGAGAAACAAAACTGGTCGGAGGAAACACTTGCTAATATGATGTACAGGCACCGGTCGACAATTAATTCGTTATGAAACAGGAAAGACGATTCCTAATTATCAAACCGTTATTCGTTTTGTGGAAGGTATTGTCGCCTTTATTAAGTTAGATAAGAGGCATTAAGAAAAAATGTAACATCGAAGAAGCCGCTGACACGAGTTCAGCGGCTTCTTTTTAAAAAAACAGGGGGGTTTTTCTATTAGTTTCCCCAGCTCGTTGATTTTTATACATGGAAATTTTGGGAAAGACGCTTCGACTGTGAATCTATTATTTGCGATTCCAGCCATTTTTTTGAGAGTTGGCACTTTTTATTTGCGAAAGAAAGCATACCTCTTATTTACAAGTCCACATCTTTATTTCAAAGACACTTCCCATGTCTTTCGGAGCCAAATTTCCATCCCAAAACCTCAACAAAAAAATGTGAAATTTAATATATTTTGAATTATTTAATGACAATAAACTAGCTAAGTTACATTTTTAAGACCTAAAATCTAAAAATCCCTTAAAAGCAAAATCTAACTACCCCACTATATGGCCCATTAAATGTAAAGGAGCACTACCCTTATTCAAGGATAGCGCCCTTTTCATGAAGACTTGATTTCAAGATAATATTAATAACGATCTTCCGCATTTGCCCCCATTGTTGAAGAAGCAAAGATTAACCTTTCTTTATAGCTTTCCACTCTTCCTCTAAAATTGCGTAATAATATTCATCCCACCATTCATTTCCCTTTGGAATACATTTTTTAAAAAAGCCTTCTCTTCTCATTCCAATCTTCTCCATAACTCGATATGATGGAATATTCTCAGGTTGACACGTTGCTATAATCCTATGTAAATTCATTTCTTTAAAACCATATTCTAAGATAGCTCGTGCTGCTTCAGAAGCATACCCTCTATTTTGGTATTTTGGATTAAACACCCAGCCAATTTCATAAGTATGCTCACCAAAATACTTATAAAAAACAATGTGCCCTATAAGAATATCTTCATCTATTATTACTACAGGAAATTTTTCAGCGTTATCACCTATGTTTTTATTTACAAATTCTTTTGCATCTTCTTCAGTAAAAACCTCTTCTGGAATAAACTTCATAACATTAATATCTGATGTATACTTATATACAGCTTGCCAATCCTTGAATTCAAATTCACGTATCAATAACCTTTTTGTTTTTATGTGCATTTAACTAACTCCCATCAAAAATACTTCCCTTTATCCTTATTTCGATATTAAGACAACAATAACCTCTATAAATACTAATCCTTCTTTAACAATCTGGCGCAACGAAAAGAGGCGCGTTCCTAAATAAATGCGCCCTTTAATTGAAGATCGTACAACAATAATTTAACTATATTGTACGCTATGATATTGCACTTCCCCCGTTAGCGAAAGAAGGAATTTCAGTGGCTAAAGCCATTTATAGTTATCTTCCACCACTAACATTGATAATTTCTCCTAAGATGTAATTTGAAGCATCCGAAGAAAGGAAAGCAATTACCTCTGCTATTTCTATTGGTGTTGCCGCCCGTTTGATAGGTACAGATGAAGCCATACGCTCAAGACGATTATCGTTTGGAGCAAATTTCTTGTGAAAAGGTGTTTCTACCATTCCCGGTGCCACTCCATTCACGATAATTCCATTTTCAATTAACTCTCTGGACATACCAATCGTCATTGTATTTACTGCTCCTTTAGTCGATGCATAGTGAATGCTTTCTCCTGCCCCTCCAATACGAGCAGCAGCCGAAGATACATTAATGATTTTACCGTTTTTCTTTGGAATCATATGTCTTAATACGGCTTGCGAGCATAAAAGAACACTATTAACATTTAATCTAAACGTATCTTCCCATAGCTCTTCACTCATATCCATAAATGTGCTTTGCCGGATACCACCGCCAGCATTATTAACCAACACATCAATCGTACCAAATGAAGAAAGAGCTTCTTCAACCATTGAATTCACTTCTTCTTTTTTCATCACATCAGCTTGAATGGCAATAGCATTTTCGCCTTTTTCTTGAATACGTTTGACAGCCTCCATAGCACCTTTCTCGTTTGAATGATAATTGATAATTACCTTTGCTCCTTTAGATGTCACTAACTCAGCTGTGGCAAGTCCAATTCCTGAACTTGCTCCTGTAATGAGAATAACTTTCCCTGATAAGTCCTTCATACCTTTCCTCCTAATAAAATGGTTGTTATATTAATTCTTCAATTTATTTCGTTCAACCTTTTAAGTATGAATCTTTTATATGAAAATGGCCTTTTTATTAGCAGCTTATTCACTAGCTTAATTTACTATTTCTTGTAAAACTATCCCGTTAATTTAATAACTTAGAGCTTCAATTCACTTTCTAATAATTCCTTCTCTTATTCAAGAATATGGCCCTATAATGAAAAAAAGCACTGTTCCTTATTACAGGAAAGCGCCCTTTAATGGAGTAAAACACTACTCACACTTGATCCATTATATAGAGTATAGTGTCTCTTATTTTTTCAGAGGCTCCTTTTTCTAATAACGTCATATATGCTTCATAGCTGTCACTCGCATAGTATCCTTCTGGGACTATATATCCTATGTAGTCGTTAGTGTTACCAGCTATGAATACTGGTACTCCATTGTAGTTATTAGTTATTTCTGTTCCAGTTTCATTAAATATTTCTCCAGGTATTGTTATAAATAAGATCTCACCCAGCTTTAATGCTTGTATTTCAGTAGAAATGGTTAACGAGTTTTCTAACACTCCTGATTTCTTGATTAATGCAGAAATACCTTCAATCTCTGATTCTATCTTTCTTAAATAGGCACAGTTGTTACTAGATATTATCTTTTGGATTTTATGTTTTTGTTTAAGTTCGTGCAATTTTTGTCTCAGCTGCGCAGAATCTTCTATGTCACGAAGGGCCAAATCTACTTTCTCTATTTTAGAAGTTACGGTATCAATCGTGATTTGTTTTTTGTGAGTTAATAATTCCAATATCGCTACAGATATTACTGTTCCTACCCTTCTTACTTCATTAAAACTTGCCTCTTTTCTTGTAAAACGTGTACTTATATCACCTGACGGACCATTTATAAATAATGCTATTTCTACATTACTTTCATTTTCTAAGTTAGAGCTAGTTACTCCAGGGAAATCAGCACTAATTAGAAGGTTGTCTCTATTCATTATCGTTGGATGGCATGCAAAGTTATACACTATAACCTTTTTGTTAGTGCTGCAACTTTCAAATTCTATTACTTTTAAAATTGAGGAATATTCTATTTCAGCTGATATCCTATTAGCAGCAATACCATTGGCTTCCCCTTCACAAATACTAACTTTGCATTCTTCTAAATTCTCCAATGCTTGTTTAACACCGTCAACAATTTTATTGTGTTGTTCTTCAACAAGAGTTTTATCGTACGGCATCCACAAATCAGGAAATGCTTTCCAGATGGGGGACGTTTCATGAATAGTTCCCCCAGGTCCAGAATGAGTATGGGTAGCGTGAAGAAAAATACATTCTTTTAAAACATCTGTGTACTCTGAAATTTTTTTGCGAAGTTCGGCTGTATAAATATGATCTATACAAATCAAATCTAAGCTAACCAGAATTATAAAAGACTGTTGAGATTTGATTGCCACAATTCGTGCATTAATGGGGTCATGAATTCCCTTAGATTGCCTTGTAGCCATATAACCTGCTAAGGGCTTACTTTCAGTAGGGGTAATATCTACCTTAGCCGATCCACAATAAATATTCATTTAATCACCTTATTCATTATAAAATACCAGTCCATTTTCCCAGGACACAAAAAATGATCATTCCCATTAAAATTTTGATAGCACTGAAACCTTTCTTAATTAATAGGAAACTAATAATTGTAATAACCAAGGGAAGTAAGCTAGGTAAAATCCCATCAAAGATTTCCTGGAACTTTATTTCTGTACCTCCCACTTTTAGTACATAAGGAGTGGCTAATTGTACAAGCTGCGGAATTAAACCACCAATAACTACAATCCCTAACATCGTTGCCATTGCAGTATATCTTTGTACAATTCCTGATTTTCCGGCTTCAGCTAAAAAGTTTACGCCTTTTTCATATCCAATTTTAATACCGTACCATTTAAGTGGAATATTAACTAGGTTAAATAGAACAAGGGCAAGAATGGGCCCAAAGATATTTCCATCTTTAGCAAAGGCTGCTCCTATGCTCATTGCAATAGGCATCCAGGTAAGCCACAAGATACTGTCTCCCAATCCTGCAAGAGGTCCCATTAACCCAACCTTAATCCCCGATACACCCTGTCCAGCGTCATTTCCACCCTTTTCTTCCATAGCAGCAGTCATTCCTAAAATGGGCGCTGCCATTGTAGCGTGGGTATTAAAAAACTCTAGGTGTCTTTTCAAGGCTACTTCTCTCTCATCTTTGCTTTTATAGAGTTTTTCTAAGACCGGCTTCATAGTAAATGCATATGCTAACGCTTGCATTCTTTCGTAATTCCATGAAACCTGAAATAATTGCAATCTCCAGAACATACTTCTAAGTATTTTTTTATCAATTTTAGTTTCAACATTTTTTTGCACTATTAAATTTTCATTGGCTTCAGCAAAATTATCTGTCTCAACTTCTTCACTCATTATTCAAGACCCCCTCCAGTAGTTGTTTCTACCGAACCACTATTTATAGATTGGTTTACAAAACGGTCATAAAGGATTGCTACGACAACTCCAACTAGTGCTATCCCAATTGTAGGAACTTTAAGATAAGCTGCTAAAAAGAATCCTATAATAAGGAATACCCACATTTCTTTGTTGAGCATTAACGATAGGAGCATTGCAAAACCTAAGGCTGGCAGCACCCCACCTGCTAATCCTAGACCATCTAAGATAACTTGAGGTATATGTGCGAATAAATCTTCTACGTACTTTGCTCCTAATAATACTGCAAAAAATACTGGAATAGCCCGCGTAAGTACTACAAACGGAATACCCATTAGATGATACCGCTGTATTTTATCAAGATAACCATTAAGCGCAGCTTTATCAGCCTTATGCATAAGAGTGATTGTACCGGTTCTGAATAAAATATCCAGCTGTTGACTTGCTACAGCAACGGGAACCGCAATTGCAATGCCTGCGACTGCACCTTCACCTGATAAAATTCCTATTGCTGTTCCAATAATAGAACCTGCCACTACATCAGGCGGAACATAAGCTCCTACACTTACAACACCAAGCCACATTAATTCTAAACTCCCTGCAATAATCAATCCTTGAACCGGATCGCCTAAAATTACTCCTACCCCGGTTCCGGCAACTAGTGGACGCCAAAGGGAAAGTTGAGGTCCGAACAAATCTAAAGTACAGATTGCAGCCCAGATTGCCACAAGTATTGCGGGAACTAACATTTCCATAGATAAAACTCCTCTTTATTAAATGAAATTTTTGATTTGATCATAATCTTTCTTCGGTGAACTGGGTACCATTTGAAAAGCGATCTTTATACCGTGGCCTACTAATCTGTTAAATGCTTCAATGTCTTTTTCTGTGACAAAAACTGATTCTGTTATTTTTCTTTTTCCGTTTGTGAACTTCATTCCTCCAACATTTAGCGAGGAGATTGTTACCCCCTCTTCCACTATAGATAGTACATCATGAGGGTTGGTCAGAATTAGCATCGTTCTCTTTTTGAACCCTTTTTTATAAGCTTCGATAAAATCTTTTTTAGTTAAGAGAACTGCATTCACTCCTACCGGCGCAGCCATTTTTACGACAGATGTTTGAATTGGATCATTTGCCAATGTGTCACTAATTACGGCTATTTGTTCGACAACAAAATTTCTTACCCAAGTCGTGGCTACTTGGCCATGAATTAAACGGTCATCTATTCTGACAAAAACAATTCCCATTTTGTATTCCTCCCTTAATTAAGCGATTGTGAATCATCTGGTAAAATATTGGTTCTAATGGTTTGAATCCCTTCTTTACCAACCGTCTCTAACTCATTAGCTAATGTACCAGGATTTTCAGTAGAAGAAGAATAGAATTGAACTAACATAGGTAAATTCATCCCAGTTATAAGAGTAATTCTGTCAGGACAAGATTCTGCCAAAAACACCGATGCATTGCTCGGTGTACCTCCAAATAAATCGCTTACAATAAAAACGTGCAAACAATCTCTTAACTGCTTAATCTTTTCTTCAATTAATTCTCTGATATTAGAAAGGCCCATATCAGGTTCGAGACTGATTGTTACTGTATTAGATCGAGGACCCATAATCATTTCTACTGAAGATAATAGACCTTTTGAAAGTCCACCATGGCTAACTAAAATTAATCCAAAAGAGTTCAATATCGCAACCTCCCCACTCGGTTTAAAAAATATAATGTAGAAATTGAAAAGTACTTCATATAGACAATATCATTACCATCAGAGGTCCTTGTATGATCTTAACTGAATCCTAGCTTTTTGAATTGCAGTTATTGTCAAGGAATCCGTTAATATATCTAATTCCTTTATTCTTTGTATGCTATAAGAACTGTGATTTAAAAGTTGCTGATCAACAAAACCAGGATGACACATCATTTCTAAAGGGGTCATACTTGCAATCTCGAAAATATCCAATAAAGTTTCATAAGAAGCATTATCATCATGAAATTTAGAACAAAACTCTAGAGTGTTTATCGAAGGATCATTTTTATATAATCGACGTATTGGCAGCTGATACTCTTCACCCAAAACTTTTACAATCGAAGAAACTGGCTCTGTGCCATGTAAATTATGATGAGTATCTATGTGACTGGGACTCAATCCAAGTGTGAAAAATTCGTTAATTTGTGCCCTAAGTTCTTTTTCTATCTCAATTACATTCGCTTTGTTTAAAACATCTTTCTTGCTATGGAAATATCCCTTATCATTGACTAATGATGGAACATTTAGATGAATAGGTTTACCTGCCGTAAGGTTAAAGTGAACTCCAACACCCAAAGAAGGATATTTTTTTGCTAGACTTGAGGCATGTTTCGCTGCCGGCATGTTCACCATAAGCGTCGTTGATGTAACAATTCCATTTACATGTGCATCAATAATTCCGTAATTTACTCCTTTTGAAAGACCAAAGTCATCAGCATTTACTATTAAAAATGGCATAATGAATTTTTCTCCGCAGTAGAAGAGAGATTTTTGGCTAAATGCCATGCTCCCCATAAACCACTCTGTCCGTTAAGTGTAGCCGTTTTAATATCCATATGACCCCTGTGAATTTTGAACAGGCGTTGATTCATTTCATTTTCTATTAATGGAATTAATAATTTTGACTGATTCATAATTCCGCCTCCTAAAATGATGGCGTCAGGGTTGAAAATCTGTATTATATTTGCCAAACCAATACCTAAATACCGACAAGTTTGTTGAATGATCGAAAAACATGCTTGATCTCCCAATCTAACGGCCTCAAAAACCATTTCAGCAGTAACCGAATTCTTACCGGCAAGTTCTAATAATACTTGGGATTGCTCTTGAATCAACAATTGTTCCCCTTTGTTTGAAATAGATGTTCCAGAAGCCAAAGCTTCTAGACAACCAAAATTCCCACAAGAGCATGGTGGTCCGTCTGGTGATATCGTCATATGGCCGATTTCTCCAGCAAGATCTTGTTTTCCATGATATAGTTTTTCATCTATAATGATTGCACCTCCAATACCTGTACTGACTGTCAAATATATTTGATTCTTATAGCCTTTTCCTGCTCCATAAATCGCTTCTGCAATACCTGCAGCATTAGCGTCATCATCTATGATTATTGGAATATCATCAAGGCTTTTTCTTAGTTCTTCCACAATCTTGAAGTTGGACCACTTTAAATTTCCTGTGAAATGAATAATTCCATCTTGTCGATTCAGCGGACCGGGAACACTTATTCCGACCGAGCTTAACCTTCTATATTTACAGTCCGTTTGAGCTATTAATGAATCAAATTCTTTGATAAGAATATCTATCAGCATTTGTGGTGATTCTATAGTTTTAGACATCATCTGACGTGTGCCAATAATTTTTTCATCAGTGGCTATTCCAATTAGAGTTTTAGTTCCTCCAATATCCACTATTCCATACAAACTACTCATTTTATCACCTTTCTACAATTTTTCTGAACCATCTGAACTAATAATTTTATTAACATCCTGAACAAGGTTTTGCGTTTTTCTTTTTAGAACTA
>Ga0213823_1001448_pt1 | contig 14466 bp, 13 predicted proteins | sample MC6MC0907MG_FD_179887 | JGI IMG/M metagenome (GOLD analysis project Ga0213823, IMG submission 179887) | Enriched soil aggregate microbial communities from Iowa State University, Ames, United States - MC6-MC0907-MG | ecosystem: Environmental > Terrestrial > Soil > Unclassified | place: USA: Iowa...
GAGCCGGACATGCGCAGCGCCAAGGAAGCCGTGGCTTACGTCAAGGCGATCCACGCGCTGGTACGTTATCTGGGTATCTGCGACGGCAACATGGCCGAAGGCTCGCTGCGTTGCGACTGCAACGTGTCGATCCGTCCGAAAGGTCAGGTTGAGTTCGGCACGCGCTGCGAGATCAAGAACGTCAACTCGTTCCGTTTCATCGAGAAGGCGATCAACTCCGAGATCCAGCGTCAGATCGAGCTGATCGAAGACGGCGGCAAAGTGATCCAGCAGACCCGTCTGTACGATCCGAACAAGGACGAAACCCGTCCGATGCGTTCGAAAGAGGAAGCCAACGACTACCGTTACTTCCCCGATCCGGACCTGCTGCCAGTGGTCATCGAAGAGTCGTTCCTCGGTGAGGTGCGCGCCACCCTGCCGGAACTGCCACCGCAGAAACGCGAGCGCTTCCAGAGCCAGTTCGGTCTGTCGGCGTACGACGCCAACGTGCTGGCCACCAGCCGTGAGCAAGCCGATTACTTCGAGAAGGTTGCAGCCATCGGCGGCGACGCCAAACTGGCGGCGAACTGGGTGATGGTCGAGCTGGGCAGCCTGCTCAACAAGCAAGGCCTGGACATCGACGAGTCGCCGGTTTCGGCTGAACTGTTGGGCGGCATGCTGCAGCGCATCAAGGACAACACCATCTCCGGCAAGATCGCCAAAGTGGTGTTCGAAGCGATGGCCAACGGCGAAGGCAGCGCAGACGAAATCATCGAAAAACGTGGCCTGAAGCAAGTGACCGACAGCGGTGCGATCTCGGCGGTGCTGGACGAAATGCTTGCGGCCAACGCCGAGCAGGTTGAACAGTATCGTGCGGCGGATGAAGCCAAACGCGGCAAGATGTTCGGCTTCTTTGTCGGTCAGGCGATGAAAGCGTCGAAAGGCAAAGCCAACCCGCAGCAAGTGAACGAACTGCTGAAAAGCAAGCTCGAAGGCTGATGAAAATGGAGCCAGCCCCCCAGCCTGGCTCCATACCCTGTAGGAGTGAGCCTGCTCGCGATAGCGCAATGTCAGACACTGAAAGGTTGACTGTCTTACCGCTATCGCGAGCAGGCTCACTCCCACATTTGATTCGGGAAACCTTTGAATGAAGCGTTTGTTCATCAGTTGCGCCCTGCTCTCCTTGCTGGCCGGTTGCGCCAGCACCGACACCATCGACCCGCACGGTTACGACCAGACCGGCGTCGCCTCTTATTACGGTGCCAAACACCACGGTAAACGCACCGCCAGTGGCGAAGCGTTCAACCAGAATTCCCTGACCGCCGCCCACCGCCAGTTACCCTTCGGCACACGGGTGAAGGTCACCAACCTGAAAAACGATGAATCCGTCGTGGTCCGTATCAATGACCGTGGCCCGCACACCCGCGGGCGCCTGATCGACGTGTCTCGCGAGGCCGCCGAACAACTCGGCATGCTGCGCAGCGGCACCGCGCGGGTTCGCGTGCAGGCCCTCGATTGATGGAGCGCTGACCATTTTCGGACTAGCCGACTTACCCCTGATCAGCGTGATCGAACTGCTCGCCGGTCTGTGCCTGCTGATTTTCGGTGCCGAACTGATGGTGCGGGCGGCGGTGCGTCTGGCGGCGCGTCTGCATGTGCGGCCGCTGATCATCGGTCTGACCATCGTCGCCTTCGGCAGCAGTGCGCCGCAGATGGCCGTCAGTCTTCAAGCGGCACTGGCGCATAACCCGGACATCGCCGTTGGCAGCGTAGTCGGCAGTAGCATCTTCAATATCCTCGTCACCCTCGGCCTGTCAGCACTGATCATTCCTCTGCGCGTCTCGCGGCAATTGGTGCGCCTCGATATTCCGCTGATGATCGGCGCCAGTCTGCTGGTGTTCGTATTGGCGTGGAACGAAGAGATCGGGCGTTTCGACGGCATCCTGCTGTTGGCCGCATTGGCGCTGTATCTCGGCTTATTGCTGCGCCAGTCACGGCACTCGACGCGGCCGCATACGGAGCGCGTTGAAACAAGCCAAGCGTCGTGGATCGGCAGTTCGCTGATGATCATCGTCGGTTTGGCGATGCTGGTATTTGCCGGGCACCTTTTGCTCGGAGCTGCCGTGGTGGTGGCAACTGATCTTGGTTTCTCCGAGCGGGTAATCGGCCTGACCGTGGTCGCCGTCGGCACTTCGCTGCCGGAACTGGCGACCTCACTGATCGCCGCATTGCGTGGGCAACGCGATATTGCCGTCGGCAACGTGATCGGTGCCAACCTGTTCAATCTGCTCGGGGTGCTGGGCCTCACCGCGTTGATTGCGCCGACGCCGCTGTCGGTATCGCCTAATGCACTGGATTTCGACCTGCCGGTGATGCTTGGCGTCGCCGCGCTGTGCCTGCCGGTGTTCTATTCCGGCTACCGCGTGACCCGTGCAGAAGGTTTGTTGCTGCTCGGTTTGTATCTGGCCTATGGGCTGCACGTGGTGTCGTTCACCACCGGCATGCCGCTGGCGGGCAAGCTCGAACGGCTGATGCTGTTTTATGTCCTGCCGACGCTGTTGACGTTTCTGCTGTTCACGTCGATCCGCGCCTGGCGCCGCCAACATCACAAGAGTGAAAAACCATGACCGAATCGAAGAAGTCCGGGGTTGAAGTCCGTCGCCAGGTAATGGGCGATGCGTTTGTTGATCGCGCCTTGGGCAACGCCACCGAGTTCACCCAACCGCTGCAGGATTTCGTCAATGAACACGCCTGGGGTGGCGTGTGGAACCGCGAAGGTCTGCCGCTAAAAACCCGCAGCCTGATCACCCTTGCAGCGCTGACCGCGTTGAAGTGTCCGCAAGAGTTGAAGGGCCATGTACGCGGCGCGCTGAACAATGGCTGCACGGTGGACGAGATTCGTGAGGCGCTGCTGCATTGCGCGGTGTATGCCGGCGTGCCGGCGGCGATCGATGCGTTTCGTGCGGCGCAGGAAGTGATCGACAGTTACGAGAAAAGCTAAAAGATCGCAGCCTTCGGCAGCTCCTACATGGAAATGCGGTCTCCTGTAGGAGCTGCCGCAGGCTGCGATCTTTTGATCTTGCCTTTATATCCACCCACCCCACTGCAAGACAAAGATCCCGACGTTAGTTGTGATCGCCGCCATCAACGTGGTCATCACAATAATCGCCGCCGCCAGTTCATGATTGCCCTGCGCCGCCCGGGCCATGACGAAACTCGCCGCCGCCGTCGGGCTGCCGAAGTACAGAAACAGAATCCCCAGCTCCGCCCCACGAAAGCCCCACAACCATGCCCCCAGCGTCGCCAGCACCGGCAAACCGATCATCTTCACCAGACTGGAACTGAGCGCCATATTGCCGCTCTTGCGCAGCGCCGCCAGAGACAGCGTTCCGCCAATACAGATCAACGCCAGCGGCAACGTGGTCTGCGCCAGATACTGCCCGGACGTCTCCAGCCAGCCCGGCAAACCGATCTTGAAGTAAGCAAACGGCGCCGCCGAAATCACACTGATGATCAGCGGGTTGCTGAACACGCTTTTGCAGATGCTCCACGGATCGGACTTGATCACCGGGCTGTACACCGCCAGCACGATGGTCGACAGCGTGTTGTAGAACAGGATCACCAGCGCCGCGAGAATTGCCCCGAGGGAAATCCCGTAATCGCCGTACATGCTCGCCGCCAACGCGAGACCAATCACACCGTTGTTGCCGCGAAACGCGCCTTGGGTGTAGATGCCGCGATCTTCACGCGGGCATTTGAGAATCGCCCAGCCCCAGGCCACGGCAAAACTCACCAGCGTGGCGAGGGAAAAGTAGATCAGCAGGGACGGTTGCAGTGCGGCGTGCAGGTCAGCATGCAGAATGCCGAGGAACAGCAATGCCGGCATAGTGACGTTGAACACCAGCGATGAGGCGGTGTGGATGAAGTTGTCGTTGATCCAGTCGATGCGCTTGAGCAGCACACCGAGAAACAGCATGGCAAACACCGGCGCGGTGATGTTCAGGGTTTCGAGGAAGATTGCCAGCATGCCGGGGAGCCTTGGGTGAGCGTCGTTGGATGCCAATGATAAAGCAAAAGCCCCTCACCCTAGCCCTCTCCCGAAGGGAGGGGGGACCGATCGGGGGATCTTGCAGAAATCCATCGACCTGAAATGACTTCGTTGAATCCATAATCAATTCGGTATTTCAGGTCGATGTATGGCGCAAGACAACTCGCTCGGCCCCTCACCCTAACCTCTCCCCGAGGGAGAGGGGACTGACCGGGGGATATTCAAAAAATCCGCCGACCTGAAATGACTTCGCTGAATCCAGAACTGCTTGTCGAGTCCATAATCAACTCGGTATTTCAGGTCGATGTATAGCGCCACACAACTCGGTCGGCCCCCTCTCCCTCTGGGAGAGGGCTGGGGTGAGGGCCGAGCCGATCACACATCAAGTAATCGGCGCCGGGTTGAACAACGTAATGTCGTTATGCAGTTTGTGCTTCTCCGCCCACGTCTGCTGCTTGCCGCTGGCAACATCCAGGTAATAGTGAAACAACTCCCAACCCAACTCCTCGATAGTCGCGCGCCCGGTAGCAATCCGCCCGGCATCGATATCGATCAGATCGGGCCAGCGCTGCGCCAATTCCGTACGTGTCGAAACTTTCACCACCGGCGCCATCGCCAACCCATACGGCGTACCACGCCCGGTAGTGAACACATGCAGGTTCATCCCCGCCGCCAGTTGCAGCGTGCCGCAGACAAAATCGCTCGCCGGGGTCGCACAGAAAATCAAACCCTTCTGCTTGAAGCGCTCGCCCGGGCCGAGCACGCCGTTGATCGCGCTGCTGCCGGATTTGACGATCGAACCCAGCGACTTTTCGACAATGTTCGACAGCCCGCCCTTCTTGTTACCGGGCGTGGTGTTGGCACTGCGATCCGCTTCACCCTTGGCCAGGTAACGGTCGTACCAGTCCATCTCACGCACCAATTCCTCGGCAACGGTTTTGCTTTCGGCGCGTGAAGTCAGCAGGTAAATCGCATCGCGCACTTCGGTGACTTCGGAAAACATCACCGTCGCCCCGGCACGCAACAGCAGGTCCGAGGCATAACCCAGCGCCGGGTTGGCGGTAATCCCGGAAAACGCATCGCTGCCGCCGCATTGCATGCCGAGAATCAACTCGGACGCCGGCACGGTTTCCCGGCGGCGCTGGTCGAGTTTCTTCAAACGGACTTCAGCCAGCGCCATGATCTGCTCGATCATCTCGGTAAAACCGTGACTGGAATCCTGCAAGCGATACAGCCACGGATCGCTGAGATCCACCGACGCATCATCCTCGTGCATCACCTGCCCGGCCTGCAATTTCTCGCAGCCAAGGCTGATCACCAACGCCTCGCCACCGAGGTTCGGGTTACGCGCCAGATTGCGCACGGTGCGAATCGGGATGTAGGCGTCGGTGGCGGTAATCGCCACGCCGCAGCCGTAACTGTGGGTCAGCGCCACCACGTCATCGACGTGCGGATACTTCGGCAGCAGCTCTTCCTTGATGCGTTTTACCGCGTGATCAAGCACGCCGGTGACGCACTGCACCGTGGTGGTGATGCCGAGAATATTGCGCGTGCCGACGGTGCCGTCGGCGTTGCGATAGCCCTCGAAGGTGAAACCTTCCAGCGGTGCCTGCGCGTCCGGCACCTCGGTGGACAGCGGCAAGCTGTCCAGCGGCGGTGCGGTCGGCATGCGCAGTTGATCTTCCTTGACCCAACTGCCGCGGCGAATCGGCTGCAACGCGTAGCCGATCACCTGACCGTAGCGAATCACCTGGCCGCCTTCGGGAATGTCTTCGAGGGTGACCTTGTGGCTCTGCGGCACAAATTCCAGCGTCACCAGGCCATCGGCAAACTCAGTGCCGGCCGGTGCGCCCTGGTCGTTGACCACGACCACCACATTGTCCCGCTCGTGCAAGCGGATGTGGCGCGGCGAGTCGGAATGTTCAATCAACTGCATGACGCCGCTCCTCAGGAATGCGCTTGGGACAATTTACCGCTGGCTTCAACACCACCGTTGGTTGGCGGCTCTTTGAGTACCACACGTTTGATCGGGCCAACGATGACCAGATAGCTGAACACCGCGACCAGTGCGTTGGCACCGACGAACACCAGCGCCCATTTGAACGAACCGGTGGAGCTGATGATGTAGCCAATCACGATCGGTGTGGTAATCGAAGCGATGTTGCCGAAGGTATTGAACAGGCCACCGCTCAGACCGGCGATCTGTTTCGGCGAGGTGTCGGAGACCACCGCCCAACCCAGTGCGCCAACGCCTTTGCCGAAGAAAGCCAAGGCCATGAAACCAACGACCATCCATTCCACTTCAACATAGTTGCAGGCAACGATGCTGCTGGACACCAGCAGGCCGGCAATGATCGGCGCTTTGCGGGCGAAGGTCAGCGAGTGGCCCTTGCGCAGCAGGTAGTCGGAAATCACCCCGCCGAGCACCCCACCGATAAAGCCGCAGATTGCCGGCAACGAGGCGATGAAACCAGCCTTGAGAATGGTCATGCCACGCTCTTGCACCAGGTACACCGGGAACCAGGTCAGGAAGAAATAAGTGATGCCGTTGATGCAGTACTGGCCCAGATACACGCCGAGCATCATGCGGTTGGTCAGCAACTGACGGATGTAATCCCACTTCGGTCCGTCGGACTTTTTGCCCTTCTGATCCATGTCGACCATGCCGCCGTTTTCAGCGATGTGCTTGAACTCAGCCTCGTTGATACGCGGGTGTTCACGCGGGCTGTAGATCACTTTCAGCCAGACCAGCGAGAAGATGATCCCGAGGATACCCATGACGATAAACACGTGTTCCCAGCCAAAGGAGTAAACGATCCAGCCCATCAGCGGTGCGAACAACACGGTGGCAAAGTATTGCGCCGAGTTGAAGATCGCCGAAGCGGTGCCGCGTTCAGCGGTCGGGAACCACGCCGCGACGATACGCGCGTTGCCGGGAAACGAAGGCGCTTCAGCCAGACCGACGAGGAAGCGCAGCATAAACAGCGCAACAATCGCGGTGGACATGCCGAATTCACCGACAAAGCCTTGCAGCACGGTGAACAGCGACCAGGTGAAAATGCTCAGGGCATAGACTTTTTTCGAGCCGAAGCGATCGAGCAGCCAGCCACCGGGAATTTGCCCGGCCACGTAGGCCCAACCGAATGCGGAGAAGATGTAGCCGAGGGTGACTGCGTCGATGCCCAGATCTTTTTGCAGGCTGGAGCCGGCAATGGCGATCGTGGCACGGTCGGCGTAGTTGATCGTGGTCACCAGAAACAGCATGAGCAGGATCAAATAGCGGACGTGAGTCGGCTTGGACGATTGCATGTAGATGTACTCCCACTGATTATTTTTATGCGCGGGTGAATCTTCTTTGGTATTCCCTGTAGGAGCTGCCGAAGGCTGCGATCTTTTGATCTTAAAAGATCGCAGCCTTCGGCAGCTCCTACAGGGTTATTGCGTTTATCAGGAACCGATGTAACTGGTCTTCACGACCGTGTAAAACTCTTGCGCATAGCGGCCTTGCTCACGTGATCCATAGGATGAACCTTTACGACCACCGAACGGAACGTGGTAATCCACGCCAGCGGTCGGCAGGTTGACCATGACCATCCCGGCTTGCGAATGGCGTTTGAAGTGATTGGCGTACTTCAGCGACGTCGTCGCGATACCTGCCGACAGACCGAATTCGGTGTCGTTGGCCATCGCCAGCGCCGCGTCGTAATCGGCAACACGAACGATGTTGGCCACCGGGCCGAAGATCTCTTCGCGGCTGATGCGCATCGACGCTTCACTGTCGGCAAACAGCGTTGGTGCTAGGAAGTAGCCTTCGGTGTCGCAAGTCACCAGACCGCCACCGCTGACCAGACGCGCACCTTCGGACTGGCCGATATCGATGTACTTCATGTCCTGTTCCAGCTGCGCTTGCGAAACCACTGGACCGATGTCGGTGCCGGATTTCAGCGCGTGACCGACCTTGATCGACTTCATGCGCTCAGCCATCGCTTCGACAAATTTGTCGTGAATCCCGGCGGTAACGATCAAGCGGCTCGACGCGGTGCAACGCTGACCGGTGGAGTAGAACGCGCTCTGCACCGACAGCTCGACCGCTTGCTTGAGGTCGGCGTCGTCGAGAATGATCTGCGGGTTCTTGCCGCCCATTTCCAGCTGAACCTTGGCCTGGCGCGACACGCAGTTGACCGCGATCTGCCGACCCACGCCCACCGAACCGGTGAAGCTGATGCCGTCGACTTTCGGGCTCTGCACCAGCGCATCGCCAACCACGCGACCACTGCCCATCACCAGGTTGAACACGCCGGCCGGGAAGCCTGCGCGGGAGATGATTTCCGCCAGTGCCCAGGCGCAGCCCGGCACCAGATCGGCCGGTTTCAACACCACGCAGTTGCCGTAGGCCAGCGCCGGAGCAATCTTCCAGGCAGGAATGGCAATCGGGAAATTCCACGGGGTGATCAGACCGACCACGCCCAGTGCTTCGCGGGTCACTTCGACGTTGACGCCCGGGCGCACCGACGGCACGTAGTCGCCGGACAAGCGCAGACATTCACCGGCGAAGAATTTGAAGATGTTACCGGCGCGGGTCACTTCACCGATGGCTTCGGGCAGGGTCTTGCCCTCTTCCCGGGCCAGCAGGGTGCCGAGTTCTTCGCGACGGGCGAGAATTTCCGTACCGACTTTATCCAGCGAGTCGTGACGGGCCTGAATACCCGAAGTCGAATACGCCGGGAATGCCGCGCGGGCGGCGTCGATGGCGGCGTGAACCTGAGTCAGATCAGCCTTGGCGTAATCGCCGATGGTATCGCTCAGCTCGGACGGGTTGATGTTGGCCGAGTAATCGGCACCGGCAACCCATTCACCGTTGATGTAGTTGTCGTAGCGTTTTGCAATTGTCACAGGGGCAGCCCTCAAATCTCAAAGCCTTTACGCAAAAAGCCGCTGATTACTCAGCGGCCGCGTTTTTGTCGGGTGTTACTGCGCACCTTGCTTGTCGATCAGCGCAGCAAGCATTTCGTACTCTTCGCCGGTCAGGTCGGTCAGTGGTGCCCGCACCGGGCCTGCGTCATAGCCGGCGATTTTCGCGCCTGCCTTGACGATGCTCACGGCGTAACCGGCCTTGCGGTTGCGGATGTCGAGGTACGGCAGGAAGAAGTCGTCGATGATCTTGCCAACGGTCGCGTGATCTTCACGGGCGATCGCGTGGTAGAAGTCCATCGCGGTTTTCGGGATGAAGTTGAACACCGCCGAGGAGTAAACCGGCACGCCCAAAGCCTTGTAGGCCGCGGCGTAGACTTCGGCGGTCGGCAGACCACCCAGGTAGCTGAAGCGATCACCGAGGCGGCGACGGATCGACACCATCAACTCGATATCGCCCAGACCATCCTTGTAGCCGATCAGGTTCGGGCAGCGCTCGGCCAGACGTTCCAGCAGCGGCGCGGTCAAGCGGCAAACGTTGCGGTTGTAGACGACTACACCGATGTTAACCGATTTACACACGGCTTCAACGTGGGCGGCAACGCCGTCCTGGCTGGCTTCGGTCAGGTAGTGCGGCAGCAGCAACAGACCTTTGGCGCCCAGACGCTCGGCTTCCTGAGCGTATTCGATGGCCTGACGGGTCGAACCACCGACACCGGCCAGAATCGGCACGCTGGTTTCGCAAGTGTCGACGGCAGTCTTGATGATTTCCGAGTATTCGCTGGCGGCCAGGGAGAAGAACTCACCGGTGCCGCCGGCGGCGAACAAGGCTGAAGCGCCATAAGGGGCCAGCCATTCCAGGCGTTTGATGTAGCCCGCGCGGTTGAAATCGCCCTGCGCGTTGAAATCGGTCACCGGGAAAGACAGCAGGCCGGCAGAGAGGATGGACTTCAGTTCTTGTGGATTCATTATTCGAACACCCTGGTAGCAACGTTTTTTTGTGAGTGGATCGTTCAGCACTCGCTGAAGTTGTAGGTCATCGTACAACTTAAAAGATAACCGTCAACTGCATTTCATCGTTGTGGGTGGTTTTTTGTCAGACAAGATTGTTTATGCCGCCAGTGTTCTCGTTGAAAACGCCCATGTTTACTGGGTCTAATCTTAGAAATGTCTGGTCAAGATTCGTTTACTGAGCGCTGGAGAAACGCCGGGTAAGGTGCGACGACTGCCACGAAGGATCGTGGTGGACCACTCGAAGGAACCCGAAATGTTTGTGAATTATGCTGCGCCGACTCTCGCGCAAATGGCCTCTTCTGCCTCTGACACCCTCACCCTTCAGCTATCCGCGCTACCCGATGTGTTGATCGTACAGGTCCCGGATTCGAGCGATTTTCCGGCAAACTGGAGCGTTTACCCGATTCTCGGCGGCGACCCGGAAGAGCCGGAGTGGGTAGGTGAAGAGGTGAACACTGGCACTTGGGACGATGCTGAAGACGAGATGGAGAAACTGACGGGAATCGAGTTGCAGATGCCTAAAGAGGCACTGCATCCGTACCTGAACAGGGTGGTTGAACTGCGCTACAAGTTTTGTGATGAGTCGAGTATGGAGCCGTTTTCGCAGGTGTTGAGGTTGCGGATCGAGGGTTGAACCTGGTCATGCGAAAGCGGTTACCGTTCGTCGGAACTGGTATTTCTTACAGGTGTGTAAGTGGGCTTCGCGCTTCTTAAATAGCCTGCGCAGGTGAAATCAATGCGCCAGCGCTTTCGATAACCTAAAGCTTCAATAGAAGGATCTTGACCATGAACGCCCACACTCAAACCTTGCCAGCCCCGACTCTCACTCAAGCCCAAAACGGCAAACTCTACATTAGCCGACTTGACGATCCGACCGAAGCCGTAGTCCCTGCAGTACGTGACACCTCTGCAGGTGACCACTTGCAGCTATCCCTCGAGAGAACTCAAGGCGCACGCTGGAATAGCGAAGTATTCGTTATTACTCAACACCATGTAGAGAAGCCCATTGCATTTGCGATCCCGAAAAGTGCGTTTGCAGTAGGTGTGGTAGCGGGTGAACAAGCCACCTTAACGTACAAAATCACCAAATCGTCTGGTATTGAAGTAGTCTCTTCTGAAGCCAAATTCAAACTGGAGCCTTAACCCTCAGCCCCTCTGCGCCTGCGCCTCTTCATGGGCCTGGCGCAGTCTTTCGCGGCTGTTAGTCAGGTGCAGACGCATTGCCGCACGCGCTGCATCGGAATCCTGCCGGGCAATCGCGTCGTAGATTTCTTCGTGCTCACGGCTCAGGCGGCTCATGTAATGCTGCTGATCATCGTGAGCCAGTCGCGCCGAATTCAGCCGCGTACGAGGAATGATGCTGGTGCCCAGGTGGGTCATGATGTCGGTGAAGTAGCGGTTGCCGGTGGACAGGGCGATTTCCAGGTGAAAGGCGAAGTCCGAAGCCACAGCATCGCTGGCATGGGCAGCACTTTCATTAAGCGCATCGAGCGCGGCGCGCATGGTCGCCAGTTGCTCGGCGCTGCGGCGTTGCGCGGCAAGGCCGGCAGATTCGACTTCGAGGCTGATGCGCAATTCGAGGATGGCCAGCACATCACGCAGGGTGACGACGGTGGCCGGGTCGATGCGAAAACCACTCGGGCTCGGCGTGTCGAGCACGAAGGTGCCGATGCCATGGCGGGTTTCCACTTGCCCTGCAGCCTGCAAACGCGAAATCGCTTCGCGCACGACCGTGCGGCTGACGCCATGGGCTTCCATGATCGCCGACTCGGTAGGCAATTTGTCACCGCGCTTGAGCAGGCCATCGCGGATCTGCTCGCTCAGCACGGTCACCAGTTCCTGGGCCAGACTGCGGCGCTTGCGCGGGAGGCGCGGGGTGTCGATCAGGTTTTCCATGGTGTGCATCTAGTCTCGAAAATTCGGCTTGTGGGCATCATAGCTCAAGCGGGTTGTACGATCACTGCCAACACGACCTTCCTGTAGGAGCTGCCGAAGGCTGCGATCTTTTGATTTTGACCTTTTAGAATCAAAAGATCGCAGCCTTCGGCAGCTCCTACAAGGGATCCGTGGCGTCAGGCAGTCACGGTCTGCTCAACCAAGTGCCCGCTGTCGATCCGCACATGCCGTGGATGGAAGCGTTTCAAACTGCTGCGATGGCCGACGCTGACAATGCTCAGCCCCGGCAACTGATCGATCAGCGCCTGATACAGCGTCGCTTCGTCTTCCTCATCCATCGCCGAAGTCGCTTCATCCATGTACAGCCACTGCGGTGCGTAAAGCAGCGCACGGGCGAAGGCCAAACGTTGCTGCTCGCCCGGCGAGAGCATGCGTTGCCAGTGATTGGCTTCGTCCAGCCGCGCGACCAAATGCGGCAAGCGGCAAGTTTCCAGCACTTGTGCATAACGTTCCGGCGCGTAGGTGTCGCCCGGTTGTGGATAACTCAACGCCTCGCGCAGGGTGCCGATCGGCAGATACGGTTTCTGCGGCAAGAACAAATAGCGAGCCGCGGGCAAGCGAATGTTGCCGTGCCCCGCCGGCCACAAATGCCCCATCGCCCGTAGCAGCGTCGACTTGCCGCTGCCGGAGCGCCCGCTGAGCATCACCCGCTCGCCCGGCTCGACAGTCATGTCGGCATTGGTCAACAGATGACGACCATCGGCCAGATCCAGCCCGAGGTTGTGCACTTTCAATTCTCTGCCCTGATTCTGCACATCGATGGCCGGCGTGCGCTCTTCGTTGTCGGTCATAGCCTGACGGAAACTCAGCAGACGATCAGTGGTGGCCTTCCAGTTCGCCAGCGACGCATAGGCATCGATGAACCAGCTGAAGTTCTCCTGCACGTTGCCGAATGCCGAGTTGATTTGCATCAGCTCACCCAGTTCGATCTTGCCCGCCAGATACCGCGGGGCGGCCACGATGAACGGGAAGATGATTGCGATCTGGCCGTAGCCCGAGGTGAAGAACGTCAGGCGCTTGGACACGCGCATGATGTCCCAGAAGTTGTGCCAGACCAGCCCGAAACGGCTGCTCAAGCGCCGATTTTCGTTTGGTTCACCGTTGTACAAGGCAATACTTTCGGCGTTCTCACGCACGCGCACCATGGAGAAACGCAGGTCAGCTTCGAAGCGTTGTTGTTGGTTGTTCAAGCCAATCAAGCGTCGACCGATCAGGTGCGTCAGCCAGCTACCGACCGCGGCATAAATCAGCGCACACCAGAACATGTAGCCGGGGATCTCGATGCCGAACACCTCAATGCTGCCGGAAACGCCCCACAGAATGATCGAGAACGACACCAGACTGACCACGGTACGAATCAGCCCCAGGCCCAGGCTCAGGGTGTTGGCGGTGAAGGTATTGAGGTCTTCGGAAATCCGCTGGTCGGGGTTATCGGTGTAACCGCCCTGCTCCAGCTGATAGTAGTTCTTGTGACCGAGCCAGCGCTTGAAGTGGTTTTCGGTCAGCCATGCTCGCCAACGGATGGTCAGCATCTGCGTCAGGTATTGGCGATAGACCGCACCGAGAATCGCCACGGCCGCAATGCCACAGAAGTACAGGATCAACTGCCAGAACGCCGCTTCATCCTTCTTTTGCAGGGCGTTGTAAAAATCCTTGTACCAACTGTTGATCCACACCGAGATCGCCACGCTGAACAGCGAAAGCGCGATCACGGCAATCAGCAATATCCAGGCCTTGCCCTTCTCTTCGCTGCGCCAGTACGGCGTGATCATCGCCCACGCCTTGCGAAAAAACTGCCCGCGCACAGCATCGTTGACCGCGGAATATTCAGCGTTCTGATTCATGGATAAGGCTCGATATAGAAAAGAACAGACACGCACCGATCATAGATGATCGGTGCGTTTTATCGCGAGGGCTGGCGATAGTCGTTCAGCTCAGGTTCAGCGACGAACCGGGCGCTTCTGCAGTTTGCGCTGCAGGGTGCGGCGGTGCATGCCCAAGGCACGGGCAGTGGCGGAGATGTTGCCTTCGTGCTCGGTGAGCACGCGCTGAATGTGTTCCCATTGCAGACGATCAACCGACATCGGGTTTTCCGGCACCAGACTGTCGAGGTCGGCGTGCTCGGAGAGCAGCGCAGCCAGCACATCGTCGGCGTCAGCCGGTTTGCACAGGTAGTTGCAGGCGCCACGCTTGATCGCTTCGACCGCAGTGGCAATGCTCGAATAACCGGTGAGGATCACCACGCGCATTTCCGGGTCCAGTTCCAGCAGCTTGGGCAGCAGCACCAGGCCGGAATCACCGTCCATTTTCAGGTCGAGCGCGGCGTAATCAGGCAGATCGGCCTGGGCGATGGTCAGGCCTTCTTCGGCGGAACCTGCGGTGCTGACGCGAAAGCCACGGCGAGCCATGGCGCGGGCCATGACTCGGGTAAACGTTGCGTCGTCGTCGACCAGCAGCAAATGCGGCAGTTCTTCGCCTTCGACTTGGATTTCGTCACTCATGTTGGTCTCCTCGGGCGCCGTGGGGCAGGCGCAGCTCGGTGAGCGTGCCGCCTTCCT
>Ga0213823_1001452_pt1 | contig 14441 bp, 12 predicted proteins | sample MC6MC0907MG_FD_179887 | JGI IMG/M metagenome (GOLD analysis project Ga0213823, IMG submission 179887) | Enriched soil aggregate microbial communities from Iowa State University, Ames, United States - MC6-MC0907-MG | ecosystem: Environmental > Terrestrial > Soil > Unclassified | place: USA: Iowa...
TAACCATTAGACTTAGTCACGTCTGATTGTTATGCTGAAGTTTTTGTGTCGCTACCTTCATCGAGTTCAGTGCCATCTTCAAGAAGCAATTTCGGTCTTTCTTTATCCGTAATTGTTTTTGCCGTAATGATACATTTTTTCACATCTTCACGTGAAGGTAGTTCGTACATTACATCAAGCATTGTTGACTCAATAATTGAACGAAGACCTCGTGCACCTGTTTTACGCTCAATTGCTTCTTTGGCAATAGCCGTTAGGGCACCTTCATCAAACTCAAGCTCAACACCATCTAGTTCAAGCATTTTTTGGTATTGCTTTGCTAATGCATTTTTGGGCTCCGTTAATATTTGTACAAGTGCAGTCTCATTTAATTGCTCTAGACTTGCAAGTACTGGTAATCGACCGATGAATTCTGGTATAAGCCCAAATTTTAATAAATCCTCTGGAATTAGCTTTGCCATAATGGAGCCTTCATCCACGTCTACTTTGTTTGGATCTGATCCAAAGCCGATTACTTTCTCACCCTGACGACGTTTGATAATGGATTCAATTCCATCAAACGCTCCACCTACAATGAATAGAATATTGGTTGTATCGATTTGTAAAAACTCTTGATGTGGATGCTTACGTCCACCTTGTGGCGGAACACTCGCAACAGTTCCTTCTAAAATTTTAAGGAGTGCCTGCTGTACACCTTCACCAGATACATCGCGTGTAATAGATGGATTCTCAGATTTACGTGCAACTTTATCAATTTCATCAATATAGATGATTCCTTTTTCTGCACGTTCAATATCATAATCTGCTGATTGAATTAATTTTAGTAAGATATTTTCAACGTCCTCACCAACATACCCTGCTTCTGTAAGAGAAGTAGCATCTGCAATCGCAAAAGGTACGTTTAAGATACGCGCTAATGTCTGAGCTAATAATGTTTTCCCGCTACCAGTTGGGCCGATTAACACAATGTTCGATTTTGCTAATTCAACATCATCAATTTTACTATTTGTATTGATGCGTTTGTAGTGATTGTAAACCGCAACTGCTAAAGCTTTTTTAGCACGTTCTTGTCCAATTACATACTCATCTAAAATCGCTAAGATTTCTTTAGGCTTTGGAATGTCCTGGAATTCAATTTCTTCCTCAACGCCTAGTTCTTCTACAACGATTTCTGAACAAAGCTCAATACATTCATCACAAATATAAACACCAGGTCCTGCAACTAATTTACGTACTTGCTCTTGTGGCTTTCCACAGAATGAGCATTTTAAATTGCCTTTTTCATCATTAAATTTGAACAATATGTTTCACCCCTATTCAAGCAACAATCTTACAAGATTATTGAATCTTTATCAAATAAATTGTCTGCATCATTTTACGCCCTGGCAATTATGCTATAGATTTTTAAAATACTTAAAGACGTAATTTATTTTGTTATACTACTATTTTTTTGCATAGCCATCAAATATTTAGCCAAATGATTTATTGTTAAAGCGTAGATTTTTAAGCATATGTTTTACTGTAATTCCCAAAAACCTAGCGATTAGCGATCATACTATTCTTGACTCATGATGGATATATAAAGCCTTAAAGTAAAAAGCTACAAACATTTAATTAGTTACTTAGCCTTTAATAATCTATACCATTCACCTAAGGCTTAACTTTATTCAGAAGAAGATGGATGTTTTCTATGGAGTTTCAAAAATTAGTACGTTATGCCTCATTCGAAAGTTCAGTAACATTTGATTTACTCCAGCTCTACTGAATAAAGTTAAAATTTAGCACCGTATGAAAAGTCAAACAATACTATGTACTTTTGAGTGTAGAATATCTACCTATCTCTGCTAAAAATGTTCATTTTGAGATACTTTTTATGGTGAGATTAGTTTAACATCATCAAATTATTTAGCGTCTATATAAAGGGGGCTTGACTTTGAACTAAAGAAAGAATATGTGATAAAACAAGGCACGGTATAATGCCGTACCTTGTTTTCATTTATCTATCAAGTTACAAAAAAATCCTATTCAGTAATTTTAGCGTTTTCTACTAAAAATTCAACTGTTTTTTGAATTTTAATGTCATTTTCAAGAACTGCTGTACCACCCAGTGCACCTGTAATTTGTTCTTTTGTCATGTTAAATTGAGCAGCCATTTTTTCTAACTCAGCTTCGATATCAGCTTCAGTTGCTTCAATTTTCTCAGCTTCAGCAATTGCTTCTAGCGTTAAAGATACACGAACTCGGCTTTCAGCTTCTTCTTTCATTTGTCCACGTAAATCTTCTTCTGATTGACCTGAGAATTGATAGTAAAGATCTAAGTTCATACCTTGCGTTTGTAAACGTTGACCGAATTCTTGTAACATACGATCAGTTTCAGAGTTTATCATACCTGCTGGAACTTCAAATTCTGCATTTTCTGCAGCTTTTTCTACTAATTCATCACGTAATGCTGCATCTGACTCTGCTTGTTTTTGTGCAGCAGTTTGTTCTTTGATTTTAGCACGTAAAGCATCAACGTTCTCTACTTCTGGATCTAATTCTTTCACAAATTCGTCATTTAATTCAGGAAGAACTTTTGTTTTAACTTCTTTTACAGTTACTTTGAAAGTAGCTTCTTTTCCTGCTAATTCAGCCGCATGATACTCTTCTGGGAAAGTAACAACAACGTCTTTTGATTCGCCAGCTTTTACACCTACAAGTTGCTCCTCGAAACCAGGAATGAAAGAACCTGATCCGATTTCTAGTGGATAGTCCTCGCCTTTTCCACCTTCAAATGCTTCTTCGCCTACAAATCCTTCAAAGTCGATAACAGCTGTATCACCTTCTACGATTGCTTCGTCTTCTTTAATTTCAAGCTCTGCTTTACGAGCTAATTGATCTTTAATTTGTGCTTCTACTTCTTCATCAGTAACGTCTACTGGAAGTTTTGCAACTTCTAAACCTTTGTACTCGCCAAGCTTTGGCTCTGGTTTAACCGTTACTTGAGCTGAGAATGTGAAATCTTGACCATGTACGAAGTTTTCTGTACCAGAGATCTCAGGATAATCAACTGGCATAATTCCAGCTTCATCAATAGCCTTTGCATAAGAATCAGGAACGATGATTTCTAAAGCGTCTTGGTATAGAGATTCAATACCAAAGCGTTGTTCAAACATTTTACGAGGCATTTTACCTTTACGGAAACCTGGTACGTTAATTTGTTTTACAACTTTCTTGAATGCTTGGTCCATTGCCGCGTCTACTTCTGCAGCAGGTACTTCGACTGTAAGAGTACCGATATTACCTTCTTGTTTTTCCCATTTTGCTGACATGTATAAATACCTCCAAATAAATAATCAAGTTTAAATGTTAGACAATTCATTCGTAACTACGATTTTGACAACCATTTTAGTATAACATAGATGCGTATAGTTTCAACTTATTTCATACTTCATGTAGTTCTGTTAGTTTTTCTAACATTTGTAAAAATTCGATGAGTTCATAGTCCATTTCCTGCACTTTTCCGAGCATAGATTGCACAAAGTCAATATAACTATAGGCAATATCATCGGCTTCGTATGGGTGCCATTCAAATGGATACGTTACAATGGCATGCTTAGCCATTAAATATTGTACCATTTCCAATGTTGTTGGGTCTTGCTGTAATTTATTTTCAATTATTTTTTTCACTTCATTATACTGAGGTAACTGATTTGGTAGTACCAATTCAATCGGGTTTATGACCATTGTTTGGTCAAATTTTGAAACTGTAATATCAATGGATACTTCTTGCTCAACTAATAGTATAAGCGCTAAGCTTTGAACAAACGGATGAATAGTTGTGCATTCAATAATAGCTTTTAAAGCTGTTTTTAATTGTCGCACATTTGTATCCATTAAACGATGTAACCGAATAGATTGCTCATCGGGTGTAAGCCTACTAAATTTCAGTAGTTCATATTCTTGCTCTTCTATTAACCGCTGTGCATCTTCCTTTTGTTGAAGATTTCTTGCAACTTCTTGATTTATGCTTTTTAATCGCTGAAATTTTTCAATCTGTTCTAATGGAAGCACATCTTCCTCAAGCAATGTCGTAATTAACGACTCTACTTGATGATACTGCTTTAATTGCATACATACCGTAATATATAATTCCATTATTTCCACGTACAATGTCGTACCCATAGCCAGCAATTGCTCACAAACTTCTTTAGCTTTGTTATATGATTTTAATTCATATAAAGCATAAGCATAGGCACTTAATGCTAATTCATCTCCTGTTTCATATAAAAATGCTTTTTCAAAGCTGGCCACTGCCTCTTCATATTGATAATTTTCCGCATACATATGTCCTTCACGTATTAATGTCTGAACAGCACCTGGAAAAACAATAATATTGTCATGTTTTATAACATGTCGTTTTCGCTTTGTCATTCCCTCACCTCTTTACTACTATTTCACTACACTTTAAAAGGTCGACCCTTCACCAGAATATGAGATTGAAATGACACATGGCGTCTCTCTATCCATAAGCAAACCGACAAGCCTTTTCTAAGGTGCAGAATTCTCACATTTTCACTGGAGCTAATGCACCACTACGTCCATTTTTGTAACGCTTATTTTTAACAAAAAATTCTCTGCTTTTGCATTCATATTTTGTAATAAATTGTATTATAATTAATAATATCTATTATTTAAAAATCATTGCAGACTGCATTTAAGAAACAAAAGTTCTTTACAAGGAGTGGAATACATGCAATTAATGGATACAGTCAGTGAATTTGAAAATCGTATTTCTCCAACATTTGAGGCACTATCAATAAAAGTTATTTCATATTCAATAGCGGATGGTCCCCAACAAGATTACCCGATAGAATTTGAAATTCTAACTCGCACTAAGGTTGATTCATACGTACAAGAAGCTATTACGCATATTATAAGTATCCAAGGTTACATTCCTGGCTCCATTTCAATTGGACATCAACATGAGTCACTTTTTATTGTTCCCCAAAGTGTACACATTGAATGCAACTATAAACTTCTAAGTATCGATAAAAAGGATATGCAAAGAATTTTACAGCATCCTCAACCGAACCTCCATTACAGCGAATGGTTAATAGATGCCATAAAAAATGCTAATATTCTTGTAGAATTAAAAACAAATCAGGGTACAGTTACAGATTGGCCAATTGGTGTTAAATCAGCTGTAATCTTATAGTTAAGGTCAGACATACTAAATAGGTATGTCTTTTTTTGTGTCTTTGAATAAGTTTATCCTTTTCGTGGCGTTTCTATCATATCAACTTTCTTTAGATTCTGGAATTCCTATTGTAAATATGCTCCTATATCACTAGAAAAATTTACAATTTCATTAACTTGTCTGTAAAAGGCGCTATGACAAACAAAAATGTTGTTATGATGATAAAATGCTTTATGGAACATTATTTAACTTCGGGGGAAATAACTATGAATATTAAAGAAGCATTGAAGTCCTTTTCTACTATGACGCTAACCACACGTCAAGAATTTATGATGAAAAATGGCGAATGGTTGTTACAAGAGATGTTAGACCATATTGGTTCACCGGACGCTGTATTACGGGACCAATTAATATACCGTACTTTTATTGAATTACTAAGTGACAATTTACTAACTACACAGCAGCTACAATTTTTATTTGACACAGCCACTAGTGACAACTACTTATTTATGAACATTGGGGAAGAAATGACAGATAGTGTCTTTACACGATCATTTTCTGCATTACTGGTTGCTGGGTTACTATCAAAGGATGCTGCATTACAAACACTAGACGCCAATCGACTGGAGCCTTATTTTCAAAAGATTGGACGGTATTTATTATTGGAGAAAGATACACGAGGGTTTGTTCAAGATAAGGGATGGGCACACAGTATTGCGCATGGTGCTGATTTAGCGACCATGACGATTAAGCACCCTACATTCGATTTACAGTATGCACCAGCCATTTTGCATGCATTAAAACTTGTTTCGTGGAAAAATACCGTCTATGTAAACGATGAGGAGGAACGCTTAGTTTCGATTATCGAAGCCCTTCTAGATCGGAATTACTCTGAAGAAGCATTAATCGAATTCGTTCAGCAAGCTTTTGATAAATTTGAAATGCATTTAGTAACACAAGGCTATAATGAAAGCTTTTTTAGCGGACGTACATGTACATTAAATATCATGAAAACTTTATACTTCGCATTAAAAATGAACAATCGATCACCTAAGCTGCAAAACGCCATTTATGGACAAGTTGCCAAATGGCTAAAGCTCGGTGCCTGATTTCTTAGAATGTCAGATAGCAAACTTAGTGTACGCTAAGATTGCTATCTTTTTTAGAACATTTTTTACTTTTCGAGCAAAACATGAACAACCTAATATTTGGATATCAAAGAGATCTAACAATTATATTAACATAATTAATGTTTCATTCCAAATTCCCCCTTTATAATCATTCCTTACATTGAAAATTTATCCTTTTTTATACTTAAATAATCTTTTGATGTACTCCCTTTTTCAATAAAACGCAACCAAAATGTTTCATTCTCGTTGACTTCACGCGTATTTTATTACAAAATGGCGTCCAAAATGTGAAATGGTATTTTCACAAAAAAAATTATTTACTTAGGTAAATATCATAAACTCAGTATTTTCAACGTTTCAACAGTGTTTATTTTACAAAGCCTTAAAATACCAATATTAAAATAACGTTTTTTGTTCAAAAAATGTTCATATTCACCCCCTACTTACTATTAAATTTATAACAAAATAATTTTTTTTCTGTAAAACGGGGCGTATAATCCAATATGCAAACAACGCCATTTGTGTCGATTGATTATGGCACAGTCACTAATTCGATTTCACAGATTTATGGCTTTGCAAACGCTTGCACTAGACCAATCAAACACTAGATTCAATGTTTCATATTGAACCATGCCATTGTAAGTACTTTTAGGACTTTGATTGGTACACCAAATAAAAGAGGTGACCTTATTTACTCATCTATTTATAAATGTGAAATTTAACATGAAATTTATGAATAGTCGTTCTATAGAAAGGAGTCAAACATGAAAAAGAAGTTAACCTTAATGTTTGTAGCATTTAGTGCCCTTGCCATTCTTGCTGGATGTGAACCTCTAACAATTTTAGATCCAAAAGGACCAAATGCTAAAACATTATCAGACACAATTATTTTATCCATTATCACAATGGCCTTTATATTATTAGTCGTGTATGTACTTTTAATATTTATGCTAACAAAATATCGTGCTTCAAAAGCACCTGCTAATTATGAGCCACCTCATGAAGAAGGCAGTCATTTACTTGAAATTACATGGACAGTTATTCCAATTATCATTGTTGCGTTTTTAGCAATCGTTACAGTTAGAACTACAAGTACAGTAGAAGCCAAGCCAGATGGTTATGACAATCAAGAGCCGCTTGTAATTTATGCCTCTTCTTCTAACTGGAAATGGCATTTTAGCTATCCAGAGCAAGGAATTGAGACAGTAAACTACGTCAATATTCCTGTTGATCGACCAATTGAATTTAAACTGTACTCTTTCGGACCAATTACAAGTTTTTGGATACCTCAATTAGCAGGTCAAAAATACGCAATGAGCGACATGTTGACTACTATTCACTTAGCAGCTGATGAGGTTGGTTCATATATGGGACGTAACTCCAACTTTAGTGGTCGTGGATTTGCTGAAATGGAATTTGAAGCACAATCTATGACACAGGAAGATTTTGATAAATGGGTTTCAGATGTAAAGGCAAATGAAAAACCTTTAACAAAAGAGAAATTTGATGAGCTATTAAAAGCTGAGCATGTTGGTCGTTCAAGCTATTCATCAACACATTTAGAATTTAGTCCTGCTCCTATGGAACATAGTGAACATATGAACATGTCTGACAAAGAAATGGATCACTCTAAGATGAACCATGAGGGCCATTCAACAGATTCACAAGAAAATTCTAATGCAACACATTCACATTAATTTTTAAATCTGAAAGGAGCGCATCCAATGAGTATGGAAGAAGTTTTCCATCCAATGCAAGAACCGATGATTTTAGCGGCAGCTATTAGTATCGTCGTTGGAGCAGTTGTTATCTTTGCTGGCCTTACTTATTTCAAAAAATGGGGCTATTTCTATAAAAACTGGCTTTCAACTGTTGACCATAAAAAAATCGGTATTATGTATATCGCTGTAGCCCTTTTAATGCTTTTCCGCGGCGGTATTGATGCATTGTTAATGCGTGCACAAACGGCGGTTCCAGACAATGGGCTTCTAGATGCACAACACTATAATGAAATATTTACAACACACGGTTTATTAATGATTTTATTTATGGCCATGCCATTCGTAATTGGTTTAATGAATATTGTTATCCCACTGCAAATTGGTGCACGTGACGTAGCCTTTCCACGTCTAAATGCAGTCAGCTTCTGGTTATTTGCAGCTGGTGCTGGTTTATTAAATTTATCATTCATCATTGGTGGTTCTCCAGATGCTGGTTGGACAGCCTACTTCCCACTATCAGGGACAGAGTTTAGCCCAACTGTTGGGAACAACTACTATTCTTTAGCTTTACAGTTATCAGGTATTGGTACATTAATGACGGGTGTAAACTTTATCACAACAATCATTAAAATGCGTGCACCTGGTATGACATTAATGAAAATGCCAATGTTCACTTGGTCAATTTTAATTACAAACGTTATTATCGTATTTGCATTCCCAGTATTAACTGTAGCACTTGCATTAATGATGTTAGACCGTCAATTCGGTACACAATTCTTTGCAATGCAAAATGGCGGTATGGATATGCTTTGGGCCAACCTATTCTGGGTTTGGGGACATCCTGAGGTTTATATCGTTATCCTACCTGCTTTCGGTATTTTCTCTGAAATTATTGCGACATTTGCACGTAAAAACTTATACGGCTATAAATCAATGGTTATGAGTATGGTCGTTATTTCGTTACTATCATTCTTAGTATGGGCCCACCACTTCTATACAATGGGTCACGGTGTAATGGTAAACAGTGTATTCTCTATTACAACAATGGCAATCGCAGTTCCAACTGGGGTTAAAATCTTTAACTGGTTGCTGACAATGAGGCACGGGAAGATTCAATTTACAACTCCTATGCTTTATGCTCTTGGCTTTATTCCGATCTTCACAATTGGTGGGGTTACAGGGGTTATGCTAGCAATGGCAAGTGCTGACTATCAATATCATAATACTATGTTCTTAGTTGCCCACTTCCACTATGTATTAATTCCAGGGACAGTATTTGGTGTACTTGCTGGTTACCACTACTGGTGGCCAAAAATGTTCGGTTTCCGTTTAAATGAAAAATTAGGGAAAGCTGGATTCTGGTTTATTGCAGTATGTTTCAACGTAACCTTCTTCCCATTATTCATTTTAGGTTTAGATGGTTATGCTCGTCGTATGTATACTTACTCTGAGTCTACTGGCTACGGTCCATTGAACATGCTATCGTTCATCGGTGGACTTGGTCTTGCTGTAGGCTTCGCGTTAATCGTGTACAATATCTACTACAGCTGGAAACATATGCCTCGTAATGAAAAAGCGGATGTTTGGGATGGTCGTACTTTAGAATGGGCTACTCATTCTCCAGTTCCAGAGTACAACTTTGCAGTAGTACCAACTGTAACTCGTTTAGATGAATACTGGTTCGCGAAAAAAGAAGGTCGCGATATTACAGCCGGTAAAATTGAAAAGATTCACATGCCTAACAACACTGGCACACCATTCTGGATGAGCGGATTCTTCTTCCTTGCAGCATTCTTCGCTGTATTTAATCTATGGATTCCAGCCATCATTAGTATGATTGGTGTATTCGGCTTTATGATTCATCGTTCATTTGAAAAAGATCATGGTCGATACATTTCAGTTGAAGAAGTTATGGCAACTGAGAAAAGCTTGAGAGGTGATAAATAATATGAAAATCGATTCTTCACTTCCATTAGAATATAGTACAGAAGAAAATCGCCTGAAAATTTTCGGTTTCTGGATTTTCCTTGGTGCCGAAATCGTATTATTCGCCACACTATTTACAGTGTATTTCACACTTCAAACACGTACAGGTAGTGGCCCAAATGGCGCTGAGATTTTCGAATTAACACCAGTATTATGGGAAACATTCTTATTATTAACAAGTAGTTTCACAATTGGTCTTGGTGTTCACGCAATGCGTATTGGCAATAAAAAAGCGATGATGGCATTTTTCATCATCACACTTCTATTAGGTCTTGGCTTCTTAGGTATTGAGATTGATGAATTTGTCACATATGTTCATGAAGGTGCAACAATTCGAACAAGTGCATTCTTATCGGCATTGATGACTTTACTTGGTACGCACGGTCTCCACGTCACATTTGGTTTCTTCTGGGGCGTTGCCATTTTAATCCAAGTAGCAAAACGTGGCTTAAACCCACAAACTGCTAACAAGGCATTTATCTTCTCACTGTACTGGCACTTCTTAGACGTTGTTTGGATTTTCATCTTCAGCTTCGTCTACTTGAAAGGACTGATTAGCTGATGAAGGAATTATTCCCAAAACAACACGTGATGGGCTTCGGCTTCTCACTATTACTAACATTTGTAGCTTTAGCTGTTGTAAAATTTGATATGTCACTTAATATGGCATTTGGTATTTTACTAGTAACTGCTCTAGCACAAGCGACTGTACAATTAGTATTATTCATGCACATCGGTGAATCCGAAGATAAGAAAACGTTATATACAACGATTTTATATTCTGTATTCGTAGGTGTTGTCACAATCATTGGTACATTATTTGCAATGATCTGGGGCTATAACTGATAAAAAAAGTCGAGAAATTATTTTCTCGGCTTTTTCTTTTTTGAAAAAAACTTTTACTTCAATCAAATGAATTGCGTCCACAATAATTACAACGTTTTAAAAATATCATCAAAAAAATCATTCAATATCTAGAGCTAACTAACTCACTCTCTGTAACACTTCCTCCTACATTTATTATTCAGGTACTACTTCTTCTTGTCACTTAATATGCAAGAAGACATAAAAATAGAGGTAAAAATTGGTTAATTACTATTATTTTAATATTGAATTAAAATTTTATTAAAAATAATGAATCTTTTCCTTTTATAGTTATGTATACTAGTAGATATTGTTTTTTTACCAAGAATAGGAGATGAAAGAAATGAACAAATTTTTTAAAGTCTTAAGTGTTGGAGCACTTGCATTAACACTAGCAGCTTGTAACAGTAGTGCTACCCCAACGAAAGACACAACTAAAAAAAGTACACTTACTCTAGAGCAAGTGTATGACAAAGCGGTAGATCGCCAAGCAGATGTTAAAAGCGCTAGTGCCAAAATGGAGATGACGCAAGAAACAAAAGTAGGGTCAGGCGAAGAAGTTATGGAATTTTCCATTGATTCAAATATGGAGATGGATGTAATTACCGATCCACTTGCAATGCATTTATCGGGTTCAATGACAATGCCAGATATGTTTGGTGATGGTGAGCAGAATACTGAAATGCCAATTGAAATGTACATGAAGCAAGACCAAGGCTTTTTCATGAAGGATGAAACAACAGATAGTTGGCTGAAAATGCCAAGTGAAGAATTTGCCTCAATTTTAGAGCAAACTGCTTCTTCTGCAGACGCAAAAGAACAATTAGAACAGCTTAAAAAATTTATCAAAGATTTTAAATTTGAGCAAACAGATGATGCATATATCTTAACTTTAGACGCAAAGGGCGATCAATTTAAAGAACTTATCGATTCTGAGATTAACAAGTCAATGCAAGGGCTTGGTCTTGAGGAAAACCCTCTTGATAACTTAACAATTGATAAAATTAACTATGTACTATACATCGATAAAGAAACATTCGACACAAATAAAATGGATATGAACTTTGATTTAATTATGAAAGTTGAAGATCAGGAATTATCTATGAAAACAAAGTCTATTGTGACATACACTGATTTCAACCACCTTAAATCAATTGATATCCCACAAAGCATTATTGACAGTGCTAGAGATATTGCACAATAATTTATTGAAAGCTGGTTTCCTCCATATCGGAAACTAGCTTTCTGTTATATAAATTTATTTTATGTAGCATAAGAAATGCTGAATAGAAGATTTCAATTAGTCGTTCATTAACTAATTCTGAATGAACAAAAATAATTCTGTGCTAGCTCACCCACATTTTTTTATGAAGTACCAGAGATTATTTTATGCTCAATGGAGCTAATACAGATAATTATTACCATGTGATTGGGCAAAAGATATTGCTATAATTTACTGAGAGGGAGTGTGTGAATTATGGCTATAGAATTTCAAGCAATTTCTACAACATTGGGTATCTCTTATTTCGATGTTGTTACATATTTAATTCCTAAGCAATGTCCCCATTGCTATGTCTGGATGATTCCATCGACAATCGATGCCAAACAGCTATCTTATGATTTACATTTTGATATGAATTTTCTTTCACATTCGTGTGTAGGTTGTAGAAAAAATTTTGTTACTACACATTTCCGTAAAACTTCAAATAATAGCATTACTTTTCATTCTGTTTATCCAGGGATGACCAATAAAGCTGTTCCAATTATTATTGCTGAATTTTCTCCGCAATTTGCTAATATATATAGACAAGCTGCACTGGCAGAAAATTTGGATCAAATTGAACTAGCAACGACTGGCTATCGAATGGCATTAGAAATTCTAGTAAAGGATTATTTAATTGCTGAGTTTCCAGAGCTAGAAGAACAAATAAAATATTTGAGCTTGCATCAATGTCTGACAGAATATTTTAAAGATATCTCTAATTCTGTCGCAGCCCATGTAGTAAAATCCTTGAGTAATGACTATGTCCATTATATAAAAAAGCATACTCACGCCGGTTTTGAAGAACTTAAGTTTTATTTTGAGATCTTTGTAAATGATATTGAAACTAAATTAAAATTAAAAAAACCAATTATTAAAAAAGCAAATATACTTAGTAGCATGTCATAGCATAAAAAAAGGTGCCTAATTTTTTAAGCACCTTTTTTCGATCCTTTACTTAGTCTGCAACATTCTCCCTATTTAAGAGGGCAAGTGTCTCCAATATTTCAATTTTACAATGGGATTCGATATAGCTTATCATCATTTGTTAATGGATTACCACGACCATCCGTATTATTACTAATGAAATATAGAAATTGATTGTCTACGTAAAGATCTCGAATGCGACCAAGATCTGAAACTAGCTCTCTTTTTTCCAGCGTTTCTATAGTAAATTCCAATATTGCCGCTCCTCTTAATGCTGCCACATACAATTTCTCTTCGTTATTATCCATTCCTGAAGGAGCCCAAGTTGTATCTTGTCCAGATGTAACAGTTGGGGCGACCATTCCTTGCTGTTCTTCACTGCCTTCTATATTCGGCCAACCATAATTTTGTCCTTTTTGTATAATGTTGATCTCATCATTAGCTGAATTTCCATGCTCACTTGCATACATCCTGCCATCTGATGTCCATGTCAAACCTTGAGGATTGCGATGGCCAAAGCTATAAACATAGGAATTAGGAAAAGGGTTATCATCCGGGATAGATCCATCTAAATGTAAGCGCAGAATTTTCCCTTCTAGTGCGGATAAGTCCTGAGCTAGCATAGGCTCCGTAGCATCGCCGACTGTTGCATAAAGCTTGCTATCTGGCCCAATTTTTAATCTACCTCCATGATGGTATGTGCCGCTATTAATACGATCAACTAGCAAACGCTCTTCCTTCCATTTGTTACCCTGTAGCATCAAAGTGATAATCCGATTAAACTGTTTAGAACCTTCAACATACGTATAATAGGCATATGCCCTTTTCGATTCAGGAAAATCTGGAGCAAGAACAAATCCTAATAACCCAGCCTCTGAAGCAGTAGATAGCTCCTTATTAAGTTCAACATGTTGTCTTTCTACTTTTCCGTCTTCAATCTTTACAATATTCCCTGGCCTCTCAGATAAATAAAAAACATCGCCACTTTTTTGAATAGACCAAGGTACATGTAGATTATCAGCGATAATTTCAAGATTTGAAAAGTTTGTAGCATTTTCAGGTTTTTTATCTTGCTGGATTTTGGAGCACCCTCCAAGAACACACAGCAATAGTAGTAACAATAATAAATTCGCTTTTTTCATCAGCGATCACCCCTTCTAATTTTATTACTGACAGTAGTGTACAAAAGAAAAAGACGTCATTTAGACGTCTCTTCTACTATATCTACAAAGGAATCAAATTCTAAAATCTCACCTTTAGCCTTTGTCTTTTCCAGCACCTCTAAATACTCTTCTTTCCGATCGATGAGTCGTTCTTGCTGCAATTTTTGATATGAATGAAGAAAATCATCACTAGCTGCTTTTCCCATTAAC
>Ga0213823_1001457_pt1 | contig 14420 bp, 16 predicted proteins | sample MC6MC0907MG_FD_179887 | JGI IMG/M metagenome (GOLD analysis project Ga0213823, IMG submission 179887) | Enriched soil aggregate microbial communities from Iowa State University, Ames, United States - MC6-MC0907-MG | ecosystem: Environmental > Terrestrial > Soil > Unclassified | place: USA: Iowa...
CGTCAGGCTGGTGCCGTCGACGGTGATCGAACCCTTGTGGGCGATGTACTTGGCCAGCTCCTTGGGTGCACGCACACGGAACTGGATGGCGCGGGCGTTATCGCTGCGCGAGATGATTTCGCCGACACCGTCGACGTGGCCGCTGACCAGGTGGCCGCCCAGGCGGGTGGTCGGGGTCAGGGCCTTTTCCAGGTTGACCTTGCTGCCGCTCTTGAGGTCGATGAAGGCGGTGCGCTTGAGGGTCTCGACACTGACGTCGGCCCAGAAACCATCGCCCGGCAACTCGACGGCGGTCAGGCACACGCCGTTGACGGCAATGCTGTCGCCCAGCTTGACGTCACCCAGGTCGAGCTTGCCGGTCTCGACGTAGACGCGCACGTCACCGCCCTTGGGGGTCATGCTACGAATGGTGCCGATGGATTCGATGATACCGGTGAACATGGGGTCTTCCTCAGAAACGGGTCGCGCGGGGCAAGCCCGGCATTATACGCCGGGTGCCGGCAGAGGGATGGCCGTGACCCGCCAGTCATCGCCCACTGCACGCATTTCGGTGATTTTCAGCCGTGGCGCTTCGCTCATCTTGCTCAGCGGCCAATCCAGCAACGGGCGGGCGTGGGAGCCGAGGAAGGTGCCGGCGACGAACAGTTGGTACTCGTCGACCAGGCCTTGCTGGGCGAAAGCGCCAACCAGGCCGGCACCGGCTTCCAGCAGGATCTCGTTGACCCCGCGAGCGGCCAGTGCCTGCATCAGGGCCGGCAGATCGACGTGGCCGCCGCTGCCGGGCAGGCTCAGCAGTTCGTGGCCGGCTTCGGCATAACGCGGGGCACTGCCCAGGGCGGTGACCACCAGCGCCGGGCCTGCCTGGAAGAACGGTGCATCCAGCGGCAGGCGCAGTTGGCCATCGATCAGCACACGCAGTGGCGTACGGCTCAGGGCCAGCGCGGTAGTTTCCTCATCCAGCCCCAATTCAGCACCGCGTACGGTCATCCGTGCGTTGTCGGCCAACACGCTGGCGGCGCTGGTCAGCACCACGCTGGCGCGGGCCCGCAGGCGCTGCACGGCAGAACGGGCGGCGGGGCCGGTGATCCACTGGCTTTCGCCGCTGGCCATGGCAGTGCGGCCGTCCAGGCTCATCGCCAGCTTGGCGCGGACGAACGGCAGGCCATGTTCCATGCGCTTTAGGAACCCGGGGTTAAGGGCACGGGCTTCGGCTTCGAGCACGCCACTGGCGACCTCGATGCCGGCATCGGCCAGGCGCTGCAGGCCTTGGCCAGCGACTTGCGGGTTGGGGTCCTGCATGGCGGCCACCACGCGCGCCACGCCCGCCTTGACCAACGCTTCGGCGCAGGGTGGCGTGCGGCCATGGTGGCTGCAAGGCTCCAGGGTCACGTAGGCACAGGCACCACGGGCGCGCTCACCGGCCTGGCGCAGGGCGTGCACCTCGGCATGCGGCTCGCCGGCGCGCACGTGCCAGCCTTCGCCGACCACCTCGCCATCACGGACGATCACGCAACCCACGCGCGGGTTGGGGTGGGTGGTGTAGACGCCCTTGCGCGCAAGCTCCAGGGCACGGGCCATGTAATGGGCATCGAGGATCGCGGTCTGGCTCGGCATGCTCACTCTTTAGCCGGCTCGCGGGCCAGGCGGTCGATTTCTTCGCGGAATTCGTCGAGGTCCTGGAAGCGCCGGTACACCGAAGCGAAACGAATGTAGGCGACTTCATCGAGCTTGCGCAGCTCGGCCATCACCAACTCACCCACCACCAGCGACTTGACCTCGCGCTCACCCGTGGCACGCAGGCGGCTCTTGATGTGCGCCAACGCCGCTTCCAGGCGTTCGACGCTGACCGGGCGCTTTTCCAGCGCGCGCTGCATGCCGGCACGCAGTTTGTCTTCGTCGAAGGGCTGGCGGGTGCCGTCCTGCTTGATCAGCCGGGGCAATACCAGTTCGGCGGTTTCGAAGGTGGTGAAGCGCTCGCCACAGGCGACGCATTCGCGGCGGCGGCGCACTTGTTCGCCCTCGGCGACCAGGCGCGAGTCGATGACCTTGGTGTCGTTGGCACCGCAAAAGGGACAGTGCATGGTGGCAGGCAACAAAAAAAGGGAGGGCCATGGTAGCGCATCCCACTGGCAAGACAAGCCAAAGGGGTTAACATCCATTGAATTCTGCCCGTGAAGGACTACCCCATGCATCTTCGAGCGCTCGCCGTGCTGTGCTGCGCCGCCCTGCTCACCGCCTGCGGCAGTGACCGGCCCAAGACCGAACAACCCCCCGCGCCCGCACCTGCCAAGGTGGCGAAAAAGGCCCAGCCGCTTGGCCCCTTGCCGGCCTACCAGCGCGAGCTGAGCGGCACATTGATGGCAATTCCCGCTGGCGCCGACGTGGAGCTGGCGCTGCTGGTCATCGACGAGCGCGGCCGGCCGCAACAGCTGCTGGCCAGCAGCACCCTCACCGGCACCGGCCAGGCCCTGCCCTACCAGCTGCGTTTCAACCCTGAAGTGTTCCCCGCAGGAGGCCGGGTTGAACTGCGCGGCCGTGCCAGCAACTCCGGCCAGTTGATCATGCACCTGCCGCCGGTGCGCATCACCCAGGCCCAAACCCAGGCCACCGGCCCGCTGCAGTTCGAGAAGGCACCGTAATTGGCGCCGCTTGCCCTGCAACAGGCCCTCAGCGGCCTGATCGGTGAGGCGCGCCTGGTCGTCAGCGAGCTGCCGGAATGTGCACTCAAATTGTGGCTGATCGACGACCAGAACATGGACCGTGCCTTCAGCATCGAAGAAACCCGGCGCATTCTCGAAGACCCTCCGTACTGGAGCTTCTGCTGGGCCAGTGGCCTGGCCATGGCCCGCTACCTGGCGGCAAACCCCCAGTGGGTCGCTGGCAAGCGTGTGCTCGACTTTGGCGCAGGCTCCGGCATTGCCGGGATTGCCGCTGCCCGCGCCGGTGCCGCCGAAGTGGTGGCCTGCGACCTCGACCCGCTGGCGCTGCAAGCCTGCCAGGCCAATGCGCTGTTGAATGGCGTGGCGCTCGGCTACAGCAGCGACTTCTTCGCCGAGGCAGACCGCTTCGACCTGATCCTGGTCGCCGATGTGCTTTACGACCGCGCCAACCTGCCGCTGCTCGATGCGTTCCTTGGCCGCGGTCGCCAGGCCCTGGTGGCCGACTCGCGGGTACGCGACTTCTGCCACCCGCTGTACCGCCAATTGGGCGTGCTCGACGCACTGACCCTGCCCGACCTGGCCGAGCCGCACGAATTCCGCCGGGTCAGCCTGTACCACGCCAGCCGCGAGCCTTTATAGTGGTGCCATTCACGGTTTTGCGAGAGTTGCGATGAGCCAAGCGCCTAGTAAAGATTTGCCCTACATCTTCGACGCCACCGATGCCAACTTCCAGCAGCTGGTGATCGAGAACTCCTTCCACAAGCCGGTGCTGGTGGACTTCTGGGCCGAGTGGTGCGCCCCGTGCAAGGCGCTGATGCCCATGCTCGCGAAGATCACCGAGGAATATCAGGGCGAGCTGCTGCTGGCCAAGATCAACTGCGACGTGGAACAGCAGGTCGTTGCCCAGTTCGGCATTCGCAGCCTGCCTACCGTGGTGCTGTTCAAGGATGGGCAGCCGGTCGACGGCTTTGCCGGTGCGCAACCGGAGTCGGCCATTCGTGCCATGCTCGAACCGCATGTGCAGGTACCCGCCGCCCCGGCCGCTTCGCCACTGGAGCAGGCCAAGGCACTGTTCGCCGAAAGCCGTTTCGCCGACGCCGAAGCCCTGCTGCAGGCGCTGCTGGGTGAGGACAACAGCAATGCCGAGGCACTGATCCTGTATGCCCGTTGCCTGGCCGAACGCGGCGAACTGGGTGAAGCCCAGGTGGTGCTTGACGCAGTCAAGACCGACGAGCACAAGGCGGCGCTGGCCGGCGCCAAGGCCCAGCTGACCTTCCTGCGCCAGGCCGCCACCCTGCCGGAAGTCGCCGACCTGAAAAGCCGCCTGGCGCAAAACCCTCAGGATGACGAAGCGGCTTACCAGCTGAGCATCCAGCAATTGGCGCGCCAGCAATACGAGGCGGCGCTGGATGGGCTGTTGAAGCTGTTCCAGCGTAACCGTGCTTATGAGAACGGATTGCCGCAGAAGGCGATGTTGCAGGTGTTCGAGTTGCTGGGTGGCGATCATCCGTTGGTGGGTGTGTATCGCCGCCGCCTGTCTTCGGCCATGTTCTGACCGACGATTGTCGCGAGGGCTTCGCCCTCGCTCGCGGGGCAAGCCCCAAAGAGGCCCGGCGAGGCCAGCAACTTTATCCAATCCAGTGATACACCGGCGCATCCGCGCCACTTTCCACCTTCACTTCACTGCTGTGGCGCAACCGCACCAGCAGCCGCTTGCCCGCTGCGGTACTGCCCGCCAGCCCCTCCAGCCGGTCGAGCAATTCCGGCCCGTTCATCTGCCCCGCCTGGCGCAGCACCTCGCGCGCTGCCGTCCATTGCCCGTCATCCTGGCGCGGCGCAGCAGGCGTGGCCGCCGACGCGGCGTCGGCAACCACGGGCACGTCAAGCTGACGCCCCAACTGCGCCCACTCTGCAGGGTCCAACTCGATGCTCAGGTCCACGGGCCACTCACCAATCTGTCCACGAATTCTCACGATGATTTCCTTGCACGCAGGTCTATAGGGCCATGCTACAGCAACATGAAACCTGCGCCACGCAGGCTGGCGGCACAGAGAAAAATTGTTATAACATTACTAAATCTTTCCCAGCCCGCTCCTGGAGTCGTCCATGCGTCGTCTGCTGCTCGCCCTGCCCTTCGCCCTGCTGCCCCTGGCCGTGGCCCATGCCCACGACGCCCCTGATCACGACCACGCCCACGGCACGCTCGGCGCCCACGAGCATGGCGTGGCCAAGCTCAACGCCGTGCTCGACGGCAACACCCTGGAGCTGGAACTGGACAGCCCGGCGATGAACCTGGTCGGCTTCGAGCACAGCGCCACCCGCGATGCTGACAAGGCCAAGGTCGCCGCTGTGCGCCAGCAGCTCGAACAACCGCTGAAACTGTTCGCCCTGGCGGCGGCCGCCGGCTGCAAGGAAGACGCCCAGGAACTGGAAAGCCCATTGTTCGGGGATGCGGCAAAAGATGACGATGGCGATGAGCACGGTCACGGGCACAGCGACATCGGCGCCCATTATCAGCTGAACTGCTCGGCGCCAGAGAAGCTCACCCAGCTCGACCTCACCCCGCTGTTCAAGACCTTCCCCGCCACGCAGAAGGTCAATGTGCAGCTGATCGGCCCGAACGGCCAGAAAGGCGTGGAGGCCTCGCCTGCCAAGGCCGTGGTCGCGTTCTGAATGAACCCGCCGCTGATCGAACTGCAAGACCTGGTGTTCGCCTGGCCAGGTCAACCGCCATTGCTGGAGATCCCGGCCTTGCGCCTGGACGCTGGCGAGGCGTTGTTTCTCAAGGGGCCCAGCGGCAGTGGCAAGACCACCCTGCTGGGCCTGCTGGGCGGGGTGAACTTGCCGGGCCAGGGGCGCATCCAGTTGCTCGGCCACGACCTCGCCACACTGGGCCAAGGCGCGCGGGACCGCTTCCGGGTCGACCACACCGGCTACATCTTCCAGCAGTTCAACCTGCTGCCGTTTCTCTCGGTGCGTGAGAACGTCGAGCTGCCCTGCCGCTTCTCGCGCAGCCGGGCAGAACGTGCGCGGCTGCGCCATGGCAGTGTCGACCAGGCCGCCACCGAGCTGCTTGCGCACCTGGGCTTGAACGACCCGACGCTGCTTGCCCGCCGCGCTGGCAGCCTGTCGATCGGCCAGCAGCAGCGCGTGGCCGCCGCCCGCGCCTTGATCGGCCAGCCCGAGCTGGTGATCGCTGACGAACCGACCTCGGCGCTGGACGCCGACACCCGCGAAGCGTTCATCCGCCTGCTGTTCGACGAATGCCGGGCGGCCGGTTCCAGCCTGTTGTTCGTCAGCCATGACCAGAGCCTGGCACCGCTGTTCGACCGTCATTTGTCCCTGGCCGAGCTGAACCGCGCGGCCAAGCCCCGGGAGGCCTGATGTACCTGCTCCGCCTTGCCCTGGCCAGCCTGGCCAACCGCCGTTTCACGGCCTTCCTCACCGCCTTCGCCATCGCCTTGTCGGTGTGCCTGCTGCTGGCCGTCGAGCGCGTGCGCACCGAAGCCCGCGCCAGCTTCGCCAGCACCATCAGCGGCACCGACCTGATCGTCGGCGCCCGCTCAGGTTCGGTGAACCTCCTGCTGTATTCGGTATTTCGTATCGGCAACGCCACCAACAACATCCGTTGGGACAGTTATCAACACTACGCCAAGGACCCGCGGGTGAAGTGGGCGATCCCCATCTCGCTGGGCGATTCGCATCGCGGTTACCGGGTGATGGGCACCACCGGCGACTACTTCAGCCATTACCAGTACGGGCGCCGGCAGCATCTGGAACTGAGCCAGGGCCGTGAATTTGCCGACGACCCCTTCGAGGTGGTGCTCGGCGCCGAAGTAGCCGATGCATTGCACTACAAGCTCGGCGACAAGCTGGTGCTGGCGCATGGCGTGGCGGCGATCAGCCTGGTCAAGCATGACGACAAACCCTTCACCGTGGTCGGCGTGCTCAAACGCACCGGCACGCCAGTCGACCGCACGTTACACATCAGCCTCGCGGGCATGGAAGCCATCCACGTCGACTGGCACAACGGCGTACCGGCCCGCGGCGCCGGGCGCATCAGTGCCGAACAGGCGCGCGGCATGGACCTGCAGCCGGCGGCGATCACCGCGTTCATGCTCGGTTTGAACAACAAGATCGCCACCTTCAGCCTGCAGCGTGAGATCAACGAATACCGCAACGAGCCGCTGCTGGCGATTTTGCCCGGGGTGGCGCTGCAGGAACTGTGGAGCCTGATGGGCACCGCCGAGCAGGCGTTGTTCGTGGTTTCGGTGTTCGTCGTGCTGACCGGCCTGATCGGCATGCTCACGGCGATTCTCACCAGCCTCAACGAACGCCGCCGGGAGATGGCGATTTTGCGCTCGGTCGGTGCCCGCCCCTGGCACATCGCCGGCTTGCTGGTGCTTGAAGCGCTGGCGCTGGCGACTGCGGGTATCGTTGCCGGGCTAGGGCTTCTCTACGCCGGCATCGCACTCGCCCAGGGTTACGTGCAAGCCAATTACGGCCTGTACCTGCCACTGGCCTGGCCCAGCGCGCACGAATGGACGTTACTGGCTATCATCCTCGGCGCTGCGCTGCTGATGGGTAGCGTGCCGGCCTGGCGTGCCTATCGGCAGTCACTGGCCGATGGCTTGTCGATTCACCTCTGAGTACGGGCAATGATCAGAAACTTCACCGCGCGCTTCGCGCTTCTGCTGCTCGCGCTGGCGTTACCTTGCTGGGCGTCGGAGCCCCGCGAACTCGACTGGCCGGCGCTGATTCCGGAGGGCGCGCCGATCATCCCGCCGCAGCTCGCCCCGCTGCACGACATGGCGCAGCTGAGCAACGCGCTGTCTGCAGAAGCCGCACCGCCGGCGCGCCAGCAAGCGCCCGATGCGCCGGTGGTCAAAGGCCTGGACGGCCAGCAGATCAAGCTGCCGGGCTATATCGTGCCGCTGGAAGTCAGCGAGGAAGGCCGCACCACCGAGTTTCTGCTGGTGCCCTACTACGGCGCCTGCATCCATGTACCGCCACCGCCCTCCAACCAGATCGTGCATATTTTCAGCGAGATGGGCGTACGCGTCGAAGACCTCTACCAGCCCTACTGGATCGAAGGAAAGATGCAGGTTAGAGCCTCCAGCAGCGAACTGGCCGACGCCGGCTACCAGATGGAAGCCGAGAAAATATATGTTTATGAGCTGAAGTGAGAACTGTTTCGAATTCGTGAACGCGGTTCTTTGAGCTGGGTCAAACAATCGGTTTAGACGGCTCCGTACCATTGGACGAGTTGATTAATAACGTCCTTTGGGAGCTTCCATGAACAAGTCCTTGCTCGGCGCCTCGCTTGTGGCCCTTGCGCTCGCCGCCCCTGCCGCCCACGCCTACCAGGCGGGGGATATGATCCTGCGCGCAGGCGCCATCACCACAGCCCCGAACGAAAGCAGCGGCGACCTGAAGTTCGACGGCAACAAGGTGTCGGGCACCAAGGCTACCCTGGACAGCGACACCCAGCTAGGCCTGACCTTCGCCTACATGCTCACCGACCACATCGGCCTTGAGCTGCTGGCCGCCACGCCATTCCAGCACACCGTGGGCGTCAAAGGCCTGGGCGGCGGCCTGGACGGCAAGCTGGCCGACATCAAGCAACTGCCACCGACCCTGTCGCTGCAGTACTACCCGATGGCGCCCAACTCGCGCTTCCAGCCATACGCTGGCATCGGCATCAACTACACCCTGTTCTTCGACGAAGACCTGAGCAGCGAGCGCAAGCAACAAGGCTTCAGCAACCTCAAGCTGCAGGACTCGGTGGGTATCGCCGGCCAGCTGGGCATGGATTACATGCTCACTGACAACCTGCTGGTCAACGCCTCGGTCTGGTACGTTGATATCGACACCAAGGCCAGTGTCGACGGCCCGAGCGCATTGGGCTACAGCAAGACCAAGGTCAACGTGGAAGTCGACCCTTGGGTCTACATGGTCGGCCTTGGCTACAAGTTCTGACCACTGCGTTGCAGGGCGGCCGAGGCCGCCCTTTCTGTTTGCAGCCACAGCCAGTAGCCCAGCGCCAGCGCGCTGATCGCCATGCCCAGCGCGCACACCGCGCCCCAGCCCCAGCGGGTATACACCCAGCTCGCCAACACCGCCCCAAGCCCGCTGCCAATCGAATAGCAGCACATGTAGGCACCGATCAGTCGGTTGGCCATCTCGCCACGCCCGGCCAACAGCAGGCTCTGATTGGTGACGTGCACCGCCTGCACGGCAAAGTCGAGCATCAGCACGCCCAGCGTGAACGCCAGCAGCGATTGAGCGACAAAGGCTGTTGGCAGCCATGACAGCGTCAACAGTGCCAGCGCCAGGCCGGTGGTGCGTTCGCCCAACCCCTGATCAGCCAACCGGCCAGCCCGTGACGCGGCCAAGGTACCGGCAATGCCTGCCAGGCCGAACAGGCCTATTTCCGTGTGGCTCAGGGCCAAGGGGGCAGCGCCCAGCGGCAAGACCATGCTGCTCCAGAGCACGCTGAATGCGGCGAAGATCAACAGGCCGAACAAGCCTCGCCGGCGCAGCAGGCTGTCCTGTCGATACAAGCTGAACAACGAGCCGATCAGCGCCACATAACCCGCTGCACGCTCCGGGCGCCGGCCCGCCGGCAAGCGGTAGCACAGCACCAGGGCCATCAGCAGCAGCGCCCCTGCGGCTACGAAGTAGACACTGCGCCAACCGGCCACATCGGCAAGGGCGCCCGACACCAGCCGCGCCAGCAGAATGCCCAGCACCACTCCACTGGTCACCGTGCCCACGGCCTGGCCCTGCCGTGCAGGTGCGGCAAGGGTCGCGGCATGCGCCACCATCACCTGCACCACCACCGCCATCAGCCCGACCAGCGCAAGTGCGGCCAGCAATACCGCCCAGCCCTGCGCCAGGCCAACGGCGATTAGCGCGAGTGCCGCAACCAGCAGTTGGCCGAGCACCAGGCGCTTGCGGTCGATCAGGTCACCCAACGGCACGATCAGGATCAGCCCCAGGGCATAACCCGCCTGGGTGGCGCCGACCACCCAACCGATGCGCGCCTGAGCCACGCCCAACTCTGCCGCTAACGATTCCAGCAACGGCTGAGCGAAATACACAGTGGCCACCGCCATGGCGCAGGTAGCGGCAAGCAACAGGGTTATCCCGCGTGTCAGTGCTTCATTCATTGGCTCAGCCCCGTGACTATCCTGGTTTCAAAAAGAAACCACTTACTGGCTATTTAGCAAATGTGGTTTTAATCTGCAACCAGTCAATCAGGTAAGGCCGGCCCCGATGCTCGATGAAGTGAATGCTCAATGCCCTGTAGCGCGTGCCCTCGAAGTATTGGGTGACCGCTGGGCGCTGATGATCCTGCGCGATGCCTTCGATGGTTTGCGCCGCTTCAGCGAATTTCAGAAGAACCTGGGCTTGGCCAAGAACATCCTCGCTTCGCGGTTGAAACTACTGGTGGAAAGCGGCTTGCTGCAGTTGCAGCCGGCGTCGGATGGCAGTGCCTACAAGGAATATGTGCTGACCGACAAAGGGCGCTCGGTGTTTCCGGTCGTGGTGGGACTGCGGCAGTGGGGCGAGCGGTTTATGTTCGAGGCGGGGGAAGCGCGGTCGGCGCTACTGGATAGCGCCAGCGGCAAACCGGTCGAGACGCTGCTGGTACGGGCGCAGGATGGCCGGGTCTTGGGCCCGGAAGACTGCCAGAGACGTGTGATCAACCACGATTGAGCGGTGCTTCCTTCGCGGGCAAGCCCGCGAAGGGGCTCTTGATCAGGCTTTGCCGAGCAGGTGGGCCAGGCCTTCGGCCATCGATGTCGGCTGCGGGAAATCGAAGCGCGCCAGCAACCGCTGGTTATCCGCGCGCGAGTGGCGAATGTCGCCGGAACGCGCATCGCCATAGCTGACGGGCGGCAGGCTACCGACCACCGTTTCCAAGGCCTTGAGCAACTGGTTCAGCGAAGTCGCCTGGTTCAGGCCGATATTGACTGCGCCCTCTTCCACCTGCGGCTGCTCCAGCGCCTGCAGCATCACCTGCACCAGGTCGCCCACATAAAGGAAATCCCGGGTCTGCTCGCCATCGCCAAACACTGTGATCGGCAGCCCTTGGGTAGCCCGCTCGCTGAAGATGCTGATTACCCCGGAGTACGGCGAGGAAGGGTCCTGGCGGGGCCCGAAAATATTGAAGAAGCGGAACACCACCGGCTCCAGACCATGCTGGCGGCGGTAGAAGTCCAGGTATTGCTCGCTGGCCAGCTTGTCCACCGCATAAGGGGTCAGCGGCGCCTTGGGCGTGTCCTCGGCAATCGACTGGCCTTCCCCGTTGTTGCCGTACACCGCCGCACTCGAGGCGAACAGCACCCGGCGCACGCCCTGCAGGCGCATGGCCTCGCAGACATTGAGCGTGCCGATGAAATTGCTCTGGTGGGTCTTTACCGGATCGTCGACCGAGGCCTGTACCGAAGCCACTGCGGCCAGGTGCACCACGGCGCGGCAACCCGTTGCGGCGCGCTGGACCAGCGCGGCATCGGCCACATCCCCCTCGATCAGCTCAAGGCTCGGGTTACTCAACTGAAGGTTGTCGCGCTTGCCGGTGGAGAGGTCATCAAGCACGCGCACGGCGTAGCCCTTGGCCAGCAACGCATCGCACAGGTGGGAGCCAATGAAGCCGGCGCCGCCGGTGATCAGGATGGGGGCGTCAGCCATGGCGGTAGAATCGGTCCAGTAAGGGCGGCAAGCCGGCGCGCCAGGCACGCGGCTTGATGCCGAAGGTATGAAGGATTTTCTTGCAGGCCAGCACCGCGTGCTGCGGCTCCTCGCTGGCATCCGGGCGGGCGGCATGCGCTTGCGCGGTCGGCGCCTGCACGGCCAGCTGGCGATGCTGCCCGGCCTCGGTGAGGATCGCCTGGCCCAGCGCCAGCGGCGTGGTCGCCTCGTTGCCGGCGTAGTGATAGGTACCCCACAGCGGCGCGCTGCAGTCGAGCTGCTTGAGCACCGACAGGATCACCCGTGCGGCATCGTCGACCGGCGTCGGGTTGCCGCGGCGGTCATCGGCCAGCAGCAACTCCTGCGGTTGCTCGGCGCGGGTCAGGAAGCGGCCCAAGGCACCGTCGATGCTCTCGTCCAGCAACCAGCCGAAGCGCAGCAGCACATGCTGTGGGCACGCCGCACGCACGCTCTGCTCGATGCGCCATAACGCCTGGCCACGCAGGCCCAGAGGCACCGGCTCGTCCTTTTCGCTGTAGGCCGTGGCCCGCGAGCCATCGAACACCCGGTAGCTGGAAGGCTGCACCAGGGTGATCTGGTGGTGCTGGCACAGCTCCGCCAGCCGCTCCACCGCCCGCTCCTGCTGAGCAAGGCGCTGTTCGCTGACCGACTCGGCCTGGAACCAGTCGAAGTAGTAAGCCAAGTTGACCAAGGCATCGGGGCGGTGATCGTCGAGCAGCTGGGTCAGGCTGGCCGGGGCCCAGCCATCTTCCGGCGGGCGCGGCGCCAGGAATGCGATGTCCTCCTCGGCCCCGAGACGAATCAGCGCTTGCCCGAGGGCATTGCCACCACCCAACAGCATCAGGCGCATACGCATAGAGTCAGCAGATCCGAACAGGTTGATGAAGGAATGGGGCATTTTGCGGTTTCCTGCCCGGGAAGTCCAACGCAGGGCCTGGTCAATGCCACGGGCGGTTTCCCTGACCCTGTTTGCAGCTTGCTTGGCCGCCAGCGCAACACGCCCGGGCTTGCGGACCAGGTTGCCAGCGCCGTGGAGACGTTCGTCCTCGACGGCGCGTCATGCGTGGGGCATCACTCGATCTCAAACAGCCCGTTACTGAGCGGCCCTACGCTCAACCGCTCGCGCACATCGTCATCAATGCGTGGATCATCCGGCCGGTACAGTTTCACCTGCCGATAGGCATTGATGCGGTTGATCTCTTCGCCCAGATACTCCCACACCACGCGGGTGCACGCCGGGTTGCGCCGGTCGCCGCTGGAAACGCCGGTCTTCAGGCCGTTCAAGCGGGTGATGCGGCTCTTGAAGCTGGGGATGAGGATGGTCTGGCTCATCTCGTTCAGGGTCAGCGACTCGTAGTCGATGAGAAACATCCGGTCCTGCAACTGAAACGCCGCGCCCAGGTAGCGGCAGCGCACCTCGGCATGTTGGTCGGTGGCGGTCGAGCGCTCCTGCCGTTCCTGGCGCTCGAACAGAAAATGGCCGCGCTCTTCACGCAGGTGCACCAGCGACACCAGGATGGTGCCGGGTACCGACATGCAATTGGAATACTCGAAATAATAGCCGCAGTAGCGCGACAGGTTGCCGGCATGCTCGTGCAGCGGGCGGAACAGGTCGCTGATCGGGTCGCTGGGCTGGTCGGCAACTGCCGACACGCGCGCACCGATCAGGCGGGCGAACTGTTCGGGCGGCAGGTTCAGCTCGTAATCCTCGACTCCGAAGAAATCGCCGATGCGCTTGAGGTTGAACGCCGTCGGGCGGCTTTGCCCGCTCAGGTACTTGTTGAACTGCGCACGGTTGATCGACAGCTGGCGGCAAACTTCGGAGATAGAGCGGTAGTGGCTGCAGGCCAATTTGAGGTTGGTAGCGAAATGATCGCTCATGATCAGAATCCAGGGTGACGCGAATGGTGCAATTGTAGCATCAAGTCGCATCAAGTCAGAGCAACCCGCGAAATTGTAACCACTCTTGTCATGGCCAACCATGCGCCCCAACGATAGCGGTGCGCCTGCCGTCCGCTGGTCTTTCCACACGAAGAATAAGAATCGAGGTCATTTTCCAATGCTCGAAGTACTCAACGATTTCCTTTCGGGGAAGCTCCTCATCGTGTTGATCGTCGGTCTCGGCGGTTACTTCACCCTCCGCTCGCGCTTCGTCCAGTTCCGCCATTTCGGCCATATGTTCGGTGTGTTCAAGGAATCGCTGCGTGGCCAGGCAGGCCAGCTGAGCTCCTTCCAGGCCCTGATGCTGAGCCTGGCCGGCCGCGTTGGCGCCGGTAACATCGCCGGTGTCGGCATCGCCGTGACGTTGGGCGGCCCGGGCGCTGTGTTCTGGATGTGGGTCACTGCCCTGGTCGGCATGGCCAGCAGCTTCTTCGAATGCACCCTGGCCCAGGTCTACAAGCGCGCCGACGGCGACGGCCTGTACCGTGGCGGCCCGGCGTACTACATCCAGCATGGCCTGAAGCGCAAGGGGATGGCCATCGTGTTCTCGATCCTGCTGCTGGTCACCTACGGCTTCGCCTTCATCGGCCTGCAGTCGTACACCGTCACCCACTCGCTGCAAAACGCCTTTGCCTTCGACCCAAGCCACACCGGTATCGTCCTCGCGGTGCTGCTGGCCATCACCTTCCTCGGCGGCATCAAGCGCATCGCCGCGGTGTCGGACCTGCTGGTACCGGTCAAGACCCTGGCCTACATCGGCGTGACCCTGTACGTGATCGGCACCCAGATCGACCACGTGCCAGCCATGCTGGAAACCATCTTCAAGAGCGCCTTCGGCCTCGACCCGGCGTTCGGCGGCCTGCTCGGCAGCGCCATCGTCATGGGCGTGAAGCGTGGCGTGTTCGCCAACGAAGCGGGCTTGGGCAGTGCGCCCAACGTCGCAGCCGTGGCGGCCGTGAAGCACCCGGGCGCGCAAGGCGTGGTCCAGGCCTTCAGCGTGTTTCTCGACACCTTCGTGATCTGCACCTGCACCGCGCTGCTGATCCTGCTGTCGGGCTTCTACACCCCGGGCTTCGAAGGTGACGGCATCGTCCTGACCCA
>Ga0213823_1001460_pt1 | contig 14400 bp, 18 predicted proteins | sample MC6MC0907MG_FD_179887 | JGI IMG/M metagenome (GOLD analysis project Ga0213823, IMG submission 179887) | Enriched soil aggregate microbial communities from Iowa State University, Ames, United States - MC6-MC0907-MG | ecosystem: Environmental > Terrestrial > Soil > Unclassified | place: USA: Iowa...
ATCGACCTGGTAATGGAAAACCGTGCCAGTGCCAGACAGGCCCTGGGAATTGTTGGCGACTGCAAAACGACGATTGTGCAGCCGGTCTTTGACTTGGGCGAAAGTGCTTTCCATAGCGGTGTATTCTCGATGTTGGATGGAACTGGGGCAGCTAGCTGCCGGTAAATCATCGGAGCAAGCTACGAACCACAACAAACAGTACTACCAGGCCCGCAAGCCCAGAAGCAACCAGCCACCCGGTCGAGGCCATTGACTGGAAAAGCTCGGCAAGAAAGGAATCCTCCCAAGCTTGACCAGCGCCAGGCAAAGCCATGGCATCAGGAGGATGTAAAGCAGCGGGATATAAACGATTGCCTGAAGGACTAGCGTCAATCCGCCGGCCCAGTCATTCCAGTGGTGGTTGGACAGGGTGATTTCCTTTTCTTGAACGTGACGGGTAATCGTCCACCTCTTGGTACCCCATACCCCGGTAGTACACAAGACATGAGGTCGATGCGGCCGGTGTGGGAGCTGGCTTGCCTGCGATGGGCTGCGCAGCAGCCCCATACCCCGGCCTGGCAGGAATAACCCACCAACGGCCTTCAACAGAAGGAGCCAGTTGCCACCCCGACATCTGGCCCACCACTCATCAACGACCTCCCCTATCCCTCCAACTCATGGCCGTTCTGCTCCATCACCTTCCCACACTGCTCACTGGCCAGCCGGCTGATAATCCGAATTGCCTGATGGATACCGGCCGTGTTGCGAAAGCTCAATTGCGGGTTGTGTTCGCATTCCAGCATTTCATCGCGCTGGACCAGGGCCTCGCCTAGCTGTTCGAGGATCCAGGCGTAGCGAGGTGGAGTGTCCCCTTCCAGCCTCCGCCTGCGCAGAAATTCGAGCTCGGCCAGAACGTCAACCAGCGGCGAGTCGAAGGATGGGTTCAGTAGCTGCAGGTCGTGGTGAGAAAACTGGGGCATCTCAAAATTATCTCTAAACGGGAAAATCATTAACTAGAAAAATTTCGGCTCTAACCCCGTAAACACTGGCCAAAACCTGATCGACAGCTAACCATTATCTAAAAACACGTACACCCGTAAGTGGAAAACTGCGAACCATTAAGTCAAAAACACGCAGATCCGCGGGAAAAAACGGGACCAAAAAAGCCCGCACAAAGCGGGCTTCTATTGGTGCCAGGTAGCGAGAAATCGCCATAGGCCAACTGATTCTGGTGCGGAGACAGGAATCGAATGATGGGTGAATAGCCAAGCAAATCATGAGCCTTACCCCAAGCAGCAGCAGAGCGTATCCCTAAACGTATCCCTAAAAATGAAATCACCTCGTTTTAGCTTACTTTCACGGGGGGACCGAGTCTTCCCAGGATGAAAGCCGCCATTTTGTTAGGGCCTTCATCAATGAGTCCTTCATCTTGCATGGCGCTGTACCAGGTCACGAGCGCCGTTTTCACGCCATTGATGTCCTTGCCCCAAACCGGCCCTAGGTGCTGGCCCCAAAGCTCAAGCTCGCGCTCCGTGACGGGAGCTCCCCGACTGAGCAATTCAGCAGTCACCACAAGGGGCGTAGCTAAGTCCGAGTCGATCACAGCATCGGGGATCGACCAGTTCGCTTTGTCCCCGAGACAATCGGTGTAGAACCCCAACTGCTTCACCTGGTCGAGGACGAACGGGTGATCTGATGACTCATCGTGAAGACTGCGAAAATCCTCCAGCGACCTCGCCCCCTCCTTGACCAAGTCAGGAAAAATCCAATGTGCATTTTTACTGGTGTGTGACCGATAGCGTTTCCACTCCGCTTTAAGCGCCTTTTCATCTAAATCCAGTGCCATCGTTCTAAGGATGGGGACCTTCCCTCCCTCCTCGATGGAGAGCGCAGCAAGCGAGGCCGCAGAGGCGTAGCTTTTTGCCTCCAGCAGGAGGCGCGCATCTTTAGCGAGCCTATGGGCATTGACCCTGGCGGCGCTCATCCCAGCAGCGAGCTGTGAGTAATCCAGGGATCCTTTGTACCCGTCCAATTTCCTTGATGCCATTTTGGGGCAGCCTTCCTCATCAGCGTCCGGGGTTAAGATTTCGACCGTTGCAGCCATTGCAAGGATCCTACTGCCTGTTCAAAGAAACGCACAATTCACCTCGGTTCACCTCGTCCACCAGTTCACTAAGCTGGCGGCGCTCCCGCTAACAAAGAAGCGCGGGTTCCCAGCCCCGTATGCTGCCCATACTCCCAGGGTCCCCGGCTGGTTACAGAAAACGGGAGATCGGGACTACCTGTACCGCTGAAGGCGTGAACATATAGGGGCATGGGGTTCCTAGCTAGCCAACTCTATCCAGCGGTGTAACAGGTGTAATCCGTGTAACCAGCACTACTAATCTATTGATTTTAAAGGCCGAAAGCATAGTTACACGCTAGCTTGGCCGCTCGTGCCTTGCAGTGTAACGGTCGGATCTGTGTAACCACCGATAATGAGGTTCTGTTGCTGAGCACTGACAATAGGTCTTTACCATTCTATTTGCCGTTAACACCACGGCATGCGGGCCTGTAAGCTGTACAGGAGGCCGGCTACCAACTCTCTCAGGATCGTTAGCGATTCGTCACCAATCCTGACAGAGACCCCCATGACTACACCCATCCGCCGAGCAACATCCCTTCGCCCAGAACAGTTCAAGCACCTGATCCTCGTAGCATCCGTGACTGGCCGCCTACCAGAGCGCGACGTGATGCTTGTATGGCTAACACACACGACTGGCGTTCGCGTTACCGAGCTGGCCTTGCTGGAAGTCGCAGACGTGCTGTATCCCAGCGGGGCTATTAAACCCGAGGTGTATCTACGCGCAGCCATCACTAAGGGCTGCCGACCGCGCAACGTGTACCTGACCCATCCAGGATGCGTCGCCGCCTTGGAAGCGTGGATCACAATCCGCTTGCGGCGCCGCTGGGGTCTTTCCGACACTGACGAATACCGAGGTCTGCGCCCAAATTCGAAACTGGTCACCACACACAAGGGCCATGCCTTTGAACTGGCGTTCAAGCACCGTGAACTCGCGGGGGGACCAAAAGTGTACCGGGCTTGTGATTCGCTGCAGCAGACCATCAGCAGGCTTTACCGGCAGGCAGATATCAAGCTGGGATCTTCTCAAAGCGGCAGGCGCTCCCTGGCAGCCAAGGTGCTGGCGGCAACAGGAGATGTTGAGACGGTGCAGACTATTCTTGGCCATTCCAGTCTTGATCACAGCAAGCCTTATATGGCCGTGGAGCAAGAGACGGTCCGGTATGCATTCGAGGTTGCACTAGCATAGTGACATCAGTAGTGTTTATTGAATCCATCTTTGCACTGGAATCGACCCTATGCACCTTCAAGACCGCCCTGTGCGGGCCGAGGGTCCCCCGGCTTTCCGAACCACGCCAACTAGGCTGCACACCCTTCAAAGATTAAGGAAACCGCGGCCATGAAGATAATTACGCAAAAGGTTCTTGCTGACGGTGGACCCAGCTGACCCAACCAAAGCGCATTCGTCCTCCTCCCCGCTGCCAACAAAGGACGTTAAATCCTTTAAGGCTGAGTGCGGACAGAAGTACGAGGCAATCTGGTTGAAATACGACGTGAATGGCAGCGTCCCGAACGCGGCTGTGGCAGCGACTTCACCTGACAACTAATTTGGCTAAGGATTTCCGATGGATGATTTAGGCTTCGCCGATGACAAGCCGATCTCTTCACATGATCAAGACCTGCTTGGGCGGTCTGCATTTGCGGCTAATTTGGCAGCGGCTATTGCCAGCTGGAAGAACAAAGAAAGCCTGGTGATCGCATTGATGGGGGCGTGGGGCAGTGGCAAGAGCTCGATCAAGAATCTGGCACTCCAGCATTTCAGCGCAACGCCTGAGCATCAAGTCATCGAGTTCAATCCTTGGGAATGGGGTGGTCAGGAGAAGCTGAGCGCGTCCTTTTTCGATGAGGTTTCTCTCGCCATCAAGCGCAAGGACAAGAGCAACGAAGGCAAAAAGCTGGCCAAGGTGCTGCGCCAATATGGACAGAAGCTCAACGCAAGCGCGGCGCTTATGGAAGGATTCGCCAAGTACCTGCCCCTTTTTCTTGGTTCAGCGTTTGTGACGTCGACACTTGGTGCATGGCTTGAGGAGCCAACGGTTAAGACGGCAATGGCCGTACTGACTACGTTGTCCGTACTCGCAGCCGGTGCGCCGACGCTGAAGAAGATCGGTAAGTTCTTGTTGGATCGTGCAGAGGGTATGGACAAGTCGTCGAAGGAAGCCGAGCTGACTTTAAGCGAAATCCGCTACGAGCTATGCGCCTTACTGGCGAAGCGTGACCATCCATTGCTGATCGTGATGGACGACATCGACCGGTTGTCTCCGGAGCAGATGAAGGCTTTGTTTCAACTGGTGAAGGGCAATATGGACTTCCCAAACGTAGTGTTCCTACTGCTGTTTCAGCGAGACATCGTCCAACTAGGTCTTGAGCGCGCCGGCTTCAAAGGGGCTGAATACCTCGAAAAGATCATCCAAGTACCCTTCAGCGTACCGGCACTGTCCTCTGAGCGGCTGGAGTCGGTGCTGTTCGAGCGACTCAACGCGATCCTGGCCAGCGAGCCACAACTGGCGGCCCAATTCGATGCTGGTTACTGGGGAAGCGTGTACCGGAAGGGACTTAATCAGTTTTTCCATAACCTTCGTGATGTCTATCGTTACACCTCCACGCTCGCCTTCCATTGTCGGTTGTTGCGCGGTGTCGACGTAGCCGAGATCAACGGAGTGGACCTGTTCGCTCTGGAGTGCCTGAGAACCTTCGCCCCGTCCAGTTACGGAGCCTTGTCTCAGCACAAGCGGGTCTTGACCGCCAGGGGGCGAGAAGCAGGACATGGTGAAAAAGACCGCATCAGAACGCAGGTCGAAGGTATCTTCGCACTCGCACCTCAGGACTGTCGCGAAGGAGTAGAACGGATCATCCAGAAGCTATTCCCGACCCTAGATTGGGTCTTCAGGAACACGACCTACGATGGAGCCACGCATGCTCAATGGCTGCGCGAATCTAGAGTGTGCAGCGCCGAGGCCTTCGATCGCTACTTCGAGCTGGCACTTCCGCTTGATGGTGTGTCGAACTCGCAACTCCAGTCGCTGAAGTCGCTGCTCACGGATAGTGAGAAATTTTGCGACATATTGCGCCATAAGGACGAGTCTCAGCAGCGAGTGATATTGGGTAGATTGGAGGCTCACGTAGACGACTTTCCTATCGAACAATCGGATTTGGTGATAGAGACCCTTTTAAACGCCGGAGAGGTCGTAGTTAGTGGCGAATCAACCTTCACCTCACTGTCCCCGGATACGCATTTGTGGCGTTTATTGACGCTCTTTTTAAACCGCCATCAAGAACCGGAAATACGCAGCGAACTACTCTTGCGCGCGTTCGAACGAGCCAAGGGGTTTAACGTTTTCATGCATCTATTGAGCAGGGAATCCTCGCGTCGACTCAAGTCGGAGCCCTGCGAGCTAGATGATGCGGGCTTCGAGCAGCTCAGGCAGCTGTTTGTTTCAGAGCTGCTGAAGAAGGCCGACATAAATCCTGAAGCCTTCCTTGAACATCGGAACTTTGCGTTGTTCGCCTATCGGCTGAATGCCATGGCGCAAGGGGCAGGAAGCCAATGGATTAAGCGCCAGATCACTACCCCTCAGCGTTTTATTCTCTTTGCCCGGTCCGTTGTGGATAAAACCACGCAGTGTGCGGGCGATGTCGTTTCTGAGCATTACTCCATTCGGAGCTCGAAGCTAGACGAACTGCTCGGGATCGAGACTTGTCGAGACTGGATGAGCCAGATACACCAACACACGCTGGATGGGCCGGCCAAACAGGCTGTCGAGCTGGTAGACCATGCCCTGGAAAAACATCAACGAGGGGATATGTCCGATTGGGACTGACTCGACAGGTGAATGATTTGCAGGGGCCACCGCCCCGGTTAGCCGGCAGCCAGTGTGGCTGCTCAACCGAGGTCGGGTCCGTGCCCCTCAAGTATTGAGGAAAAAATGGCAAACATACTTGTAGAGCGGGTCGTCAACAGAGCTGGGATTGCTTGGGTGAGAACGCATGCAACGGATACTGAGTTGTTCGCGCTGTGCTCCAGTGAGCTTCATCCAGAAATCAAGGGCGTTGAAGAAGGATTGGGGCAGGTTACTTGTCCCGATTGTGTTGCGATTGTTAGGCGCTGCCATGAGGTAGACCAATCCGACCTAGCTCCTGAGTACGAAAATGAACTGCTTGCAAAAAAATGGGAAAGGTAACAGAAACCTGCTCAACTGCACCCAAGCCCCGGCCTAAAAAACCGGGGCCGAGGCCGTAGAGAGGGATGCTTTTCGCTCCCATAGATTGAGCAAGAAAGACCACGGAAAAGACCATGGCACGTGTACTCACCACCGAACACATTAAGTGCGCTTACAGTATAGCCGGCCAGGTGATGGACCACGGCTTTTCGCTGAAGCAAGGCGTTGCTCAACTCGTCTCCGAAGGTGTAGGAGCTACCTATGCCCAAGATCTCATTAACGTATATCGGTGCATGCGCTTGGGCCGCTGCTACCACCGCACGATCAACGTCGAAGCGACTGATTATTTTCTACGCCAGTTATTTGAGGACGGTGGGGCGGAGTATCTTTCGCTAGCCATCAACGCTACCCATCAGCACATCAATTATTACGAAGAGCTTCAAAAGCTGACGCTTCACCGCAAGCGAAAGGTGGTGGCAGACCTTGAGCATCTGCTAGACGGATCGGTTATGTCGCACATGGCTGCGTTTGAGGAGCAGGTAGAAGCTGCCCTGCAAGACAGTTCTGAGGCACGTAAAGCTCGTTTGGCGTCTAGGGCGTATCTGATACCTAAGAAAGTTGTCCTGACATCAACGATATTTGTCCGTAACCCTGACGTGGTTGCCGAAGCGCTCCATCGTGCTGCCGGCGTTTGCGAAGCATGCATTCAACCCGCGCCCTTTACTAGAAAGTCAAACGGCACTCCCTACTTGGAGGTCCACCACAAAATCCGTCTGGCCGATGGTGGCCTTGATACCTTGGAGAATGCTATTGCATTGTGCCCCAACTGCCATAGGGCCTCCCACTACGGGTAGGCAACTGTTCAAGGAAAGTCGCATGACTATGATAGAAATTAATATTATTAAACCGTCAAACGACGCGGTTCAGGCCGCTGACAAGTTACAGAAGGACGCTAACAACCATTTGACCTGGCTCCGAAAGGAAACACCTGGCGACTCCGAACAGATCCGCAAAGCCGAGCGAGCATTAGAAGATGCCCGCGAGGTGTATACGCAGGCTCTATACACGCTGTCAGTGAAAGTTAATGAAGTGATCAATCAGGTCACCTCTAAAAATTAGGAATAATGGTATGAATGAAGGCCGCTATCTACTGTACCTCGACATTCTTGGTTTCACAGACTTGGTAGAGACCAAGCCTACCAAGGAAATTTACGATGTCATCGACAGTGCGTTGAATGCCTTCGGGCGTTGGGAAGAGCTGAACGGGCAGTTCAAGACCATTTATTTTTCAGACACTTTTCTTTTCTATCAAGACCCCAAAGGCTATGGCGATTGGGCGTTTTTAGACGTATACGCCATTGGCTCAATGGTTTTGTCTGCGCTTCTGGCAGCAGGAATCGCTGCAAGAGGTGCGATATCGTTCGGAGAGTTCGAGGTAGAACTCGATTCATCAGGTCGACACCAAGTTTATTTTGGCAAGGCACTGATCGAAGCTTACAAGGCAGAGCTACAGGAAAAATGGATCGGGATCACGATCCTACCTTCCGCATGGAAGCCCTACGAGGCTGCTAATCCAGGAGTGATTGAGGCTTTCGCGAAGGAAAATGTATGGCGCCGCAGAGCGGACGGGGTTTTGCTTTTGAATCCGTTGATCAAGCTGCGCGGCTGGTATGGCTTGGCTCTCATGGGTGACGTCGAAAAGCCGTATTCAAAATGGAATGCTCCTGAGTTTCCAAATGATATTCTTGCTCTCAAATTTATCCGGGAAAACGCGGAGTCATTTGCAGCCCTCCAAGACTTCACTAGTCCAGTAGCTATTAAGTATCACACGACCCTTCAATTCTTAAAGGATGTTTTGGGTGATGGGTGCTATGCATGGGGCCACGAAGCATCGCTTGCTGGAAATTTCTGAAACGGTGGGCACGGACAGATTATTAACGAGCAACAACGCTCGACTCGTCTTGGAAGCCAATCCAGACGGCTAATTGGCCTTGATGCCTGATGATTGAGCAGGGCCGTCGAGGAACATCCCCCACAACTCACGGAAATCCGTAATGCTAACCACCGATGTAGACAGCCCAGAAGTGATTGAGCGCGTTCGTCAGACAATCATAGGCCTAAAAACGCGAATGCTTGTTTCCCTAGATGACCCGGCGCAATGGCAGGATGAGTTTGGGCAAGCTATAGCCAATTTTGGTGATTTGTTGGCCAAGGGACGTATTCAAAAGGCGACATTTGAGCGACTGTGCAAAGAAAAGCTTATTAAGCGGTAATGAAGGGAAAAATCCCGCCGCAACCTCAATCGAGCGCGAAGATCGTTGCACCATCAAGCCCGTCGATGCGGGCTGAGTCCGAATTAGTGGGCACTTTCGGTCCTGGGAATTGGGCAAAATGACACAGCAAAAAATCACGCTTTCTGATCAATGTTCAAATGTCGGCTGGTCGCTGACTGAGGTCTTGGCACAGAAGCATGACAGGCGCCTCTGGTCGTTAGATGGAGGTCCAGCCGAGTTGCCAGAGGAAGTTGTCAGCCAGATGTTTACCAGGAGCGGCGCTAGGGTGAGTTATTGCGAGGGAGGCTCTGTCCTTTTGCTAATGAAAGCTGCTGCGCTGGAAACGCTGACTGCAAGGAATTCTTTTGGCAATCGGGTCGATGCGGTTAACAGGTACCTGGAAGCTCAGATGACGATTCTGGCGGAGCACACGTCTGAGATCGTCGAAACCGTCAGGAGTATTTCCCCGGATACACTTGCGCGGAACGTGAATGAACTGTCCAAAAGCTCGACCCTCGCATCATTCTTCCCGAGGGTTAAAGAAGCGTTCATGCTGGAGTTATTCGATCACTTGGGCAGTAACAAACTGGCTGACATCCTATCGGCATTCTCGGTAGCTCCATATGAATACCGTGCTGGATGGCCAGACCTGATCGTGATTCAGAGCGCGGGCATAAAATTGGTGGAGGTAAAAACAAGCGATAAGCTTTTGGACTCACAGCTGCGGTTTGCAGAAGGCATTGCTTCACCCATGGGTTTTGACTGTAGGGTGATCCGTCTGAAAGCTATGAAGTAGTGACCCGATCCATGGGAACAGTTGATCGCAGTCCGCTTACGCCGCCGCTGTGGGGGCGACACTGACGAATACTAAGGTCTGCATAGTGGGCATATACAAATGCGCTCCAACCACCAGTGGGTAGGCTCTAGAAAAAGCCTCGCCTGTAGGCATGCGATAAGTAATACTCAACGTAAAGGACGTCTCACAGTCTTGAAAAGCTAATCAGTAAACAGCCCGCAACTGCGGGCTGTTTCAGGGTTACGCGTCGATCAGGTCCATTAGGGGGATGCCTTTAGCGCCTTCTAGCACATCATCGCGGTCGAGCCCTCTGGCCGAGGGGCCGAAGAGCGGGATCGACAGGTCTGACAACGTCATGCTCCCGCTACCTCGATGATGGTCTGCGGCGAGAATTCGAGAGCCCACAGCGGCAAGTTTCTTGGCCAAGCGATTCCATTCATCGCCGAGGGCCAAAGCGGCTGCGCCTAGCGCGTTGTGCTGAGCTTGGCTACATTCCTGTTTAGCCTTGGAAATTTGAGCATCAAGCACCTCAATTTCCGCCTGCAATGCAGAGACAATCAGTTCTTGGCGCCTTGCATGTTCATCAGCCTCAACGAGCAAGGTGCTAGCTCTCTCCATCGCGGTGCCTGCAGCCTTTTCACCCTCACTGTTACCGGTTGCTACGTTGCGGGCGTAGAGGTTCGCAGCCTCAATCTCAGCTTGCTGTGCCCTCTCGATGGCTAGATTTGATTCTTTTTGGATCGCTTGCAAGCGCTCAAGAACAAGCGTGCGAGTGCTCTCCAGTGACGTAATCGCATTAACTGAATCGGACATGACTTGCCGAGCCGTTATCTTGGCCTGTTTTGCATTCACCAAGCTTTCCTGATAGCTCATCTCGAGTTCAATTCGCTCAATAGCACCAGGAATACTGCGCAAGCGAGCTTCTGCGCTGGAGAGCTTATTCATAGCCGCCGTACTTTCAGGGCTGCCAATGCAATTGCCATGACGGCCCCAGTTACTCGGTGTTGCCTCCCACGCAGCTCTCAGGCCCGGAATGCTATCTTCAAGAGAGTCACGCTCTGCAATCAATTCGTCACGCTGCTTTTTCAGTTCTTTCATGCTCAACACCTAATGATTGGAAGTGGTTATTTGTGGGGCTGGCAAGGCCGCATGTTGCCGACACTACCTCGTGGGTTTAGAGGTAGTGGTTCAAGCGGCCAGTATTTCGTTCTCAGGCGGTTCAGGGATCATCACGACGACGTAGCAGCGCTGCAGTCCGAGACCGGGCAGGCGCACAGAGGTGGAGGCCTTGCCATCTTTGCCTGGCTCTAATACCCGACGCCTCAGCAGCTCTTTGTTCACCGCATTGAGGTTCATGCCTCGGAAGATTTCAGAGCGCCAAGCTTCGGGTAGTACGTAATAGGTTGTCGTCGTGTGCGACGTGTCACCCATGCCGTGCTCCATCGACTTGCGAAAGCCGAGCCGGTCAATAGTGCGCGGGCCGTGTTCATCTACCTTGGCAGCCGTCGATTCCCAGCGCGTAAAGCGGCTCTCTCCAAAACGCTCAATCACCTGGCGCAGGCGTACGAGAATCGCCTCACCTTCCATGTTTCCAGCGCCACCTCGCTCAGCTAACCAGGCATTCAGGCATACGCGGGCGGAGTCGAGCGCCAGGCCGTCTGGCCACCCCGTAACGCCCAAAGCGGTGGCCAGCTCTCCCGCAGCCGCTGCCAAACCGAAGCGGGTTGCGGCCCGCTGGGCCTGGCCGCTAGCAGTGACCGGGAGCGCTTCAGAAGTGAAACGCTCCACGGTGCTGCGTACCATGGCTGTATAGGCGCGCAACTTGGTCGGGTCGCAGAGGGCCGACAGGAAGGCAAGTGCAGGCGAGCCGTAAAACTTGGTCACCCGAGCCTTGAGCGCGTCTGAAAGAGCGGCGGCATCGTCGAAGCCATGCAGTTCCTCGAACAGCCCAAGCCCTTTGCTGGCATCAGCAGGGACAGCAAGCAGACGTACCTCCATACCTGCTTTCAGATCCTTATTTGCCTCGGCCATGTGCTGCGCAAGGGTCTTTTCTCCGGTGGAGAGGAACAGCAAGCGCCACTCTTGAACTTGGCGCCCGCTCATGCCCCGATCATTGGCCCGCGCCTTGCCGGTGCCGTTGCCGAGCATGTAGACCGTTTCACCGATGATCCGTGGGTCACACATCCCGATCTCATCGAGCACCAGCAACCCGTCCGAATGCGCCGCCGCGATACTTTCAAGGGCGTTATCAGTAGAGCGCCAGGAGCGCACCAGGCGCGGCCCACCCCAAACTGACGCCGCGACTTGCAAGTGGGTGGTCTTTCCGCCCGAGCTGTCGCCGTACAGATGGAAACCGCCCGATTCATGCCCAAGCAAATGCAGCACTGCCCCAGCAAAAGCCACGCACACAACGAATGCCAGGCGGTTATTGCCCACACACAATGCACCGATTTGCTGTTGCCACTGCTCCAGCGTGCCCGATTGAGTGACGGGCGGGAGCTGGGCGCCGGCCTCGTAGAAATGAAGATATTCAGTACTAGCCCCTATCTGCCGATCCGGCACCAGATAGGCGTCCCCATGCCAGCCCAAGCGAGTGACCAAGCGGGCGCGCTCGGAACCGTCATAACCTTGCAGGTAGCTCTGTAGGTCGTTGCGCGAATTGCGAGCAGCGCGCACGGGTGCCAGGCGCAGCCCCATATCAACTAGTGGCGCGAGCACTTCCTTGCCAAAGTCGCCCGCCATTGCCCTGGCCGGAATGTTAAGGCGCTTGCTGGCCCCGTCGGGATCATCGAACTCCACCAGCAGGCCCCAGCCGTGGCCCTTTTCGTCACGGGTGCGAGCCAATATCTCTAGCCGTGAACAAACCGGTCGTGCTTCGCCATCTTCAGCGGCATAGAACACCCCATCCTTCGTGACGCGGAAACCGCTCGGGGTCGGGGCGGTTTTCTTCTCGGATTGAGGCTTGGCCTGACCAGCGGCTTTGCTGTGCTTGTTGGGATTGGGCGTGGCGGCGGGTGCGGGGGCAAACAGCTCCCCGGTGCGTTGCAGCTCCGACAAGTGTTGGGCTGTCCAGCCTTTGGATTGGGCATCCGCCGCATCGTCACCTTCGCGCCACTCACCGCCTGGCTCGAAAGTGGGGCGCTCACCGTCCATACCAGCGAGTTGCCTGAATACAGTCATAGCTACCGTCTGAACCGAGGCAGCTCCAAGGTTCCGAAGGTGATCGGCCAGTGCATCCATGCACTTCAAGCCTGGAGCGTCGTTATCTGGCCACAGCAATACGTCACGCCCGACTAGCGCCGCGAAATTAGCCTTCTGCCAAGAGTTCGTCCCGTTAGGCCAGCAGGTGGCAACATGTTTGGGCAACAGCTCGGCAGCCGCATCGGCGGCCTTCTCACCCTCACACAGCACTACTGGCGCCGTTGGGCGTTTAGCCAGTTCATCAAGATTCAACAGCGGACGTAGTTCAGGTAAGCCCTGCCAGCGCCAAGCAAGCGAGCCATTGCCCGAGTGTTTGCACCAAGTGAGTGGCGCAAACACTTTGCGCGCCGAGCCGGTCTCATCCAGCACCAAGTCGAATCGATACAACACCATGAGGGGCTGACCGCTGGCATCGCGGTAGATCCAGACTTTAGAGGGCTTACCGTGCTGCCTGTGCGTCTGCAATACCTTATGCATCGCCTGCTCAGGAATTGGAAGCACTGGTGTCCAGTCCTGTTTCGAGACTTTTGCACTGGGCGGCTTGATGCTTGTGCTGCCTGGCTCGACGCAGAGAAAGGCCGCAAGTTTGTTGCAGGCGTCTATGTCAGTGACGCGATCAAGGTAGCGGACCAGGTCAATCAGATCGCCGCCTTTGTCACCCGTGGCAAAGTCACACCAAGTGCCCTTAGCCAAGTTGACCTTAAGCGAACCTGCGTGCTTGTCAGTTCGCGTAGGGTTTGGAGCGGTGTACTCCTTACCGCCATCTACCCGTTTACCGCCTGGCAACCAGTTAGAAAGGACTTGCTCGATTGACCTGAGGGAAGCGTGTTTGACTTCGGAAAAGCTGGGGCGCTTGCTCATTGGCGATCCCCATACACCAGCTGATAGGTGGACTTGTCGCCGTGCAAGGCCAATGACCGAATCAGTGCTACGGTGCCTTGGACGTCCCAAATAACATTCGCTATTACTGAGTCAGACAGCCTCTCAACATCCGGACCGGAATTGAACTGTGCCATGAGCAAGTGCAAAACGGCGTCGACGCGGGAACAAGCCGCGGTGATTGCATCAATTGGCACACCGGCAGCATTGGTGGCGCATACGGATAGAAGGTCTTCAGGTAGGCACCCTTCAAGTCCCTTGGACGCAGATTTCATTGCGCACCCCCGACGGTTTCCAGGGAGCGGGCAATGCTCATATGTCGGTTGTAGCGTGCGAGGCGGGTAGCAAGGCTGGAATTTGCGTGTAGAGCGGCGAGAGCCATTGCCCGGTGGGCGGCGGCGCGAATTTTGGACGGATTGAGAGCGTGCATGTGAAGCTCCTATTGTTGAGGAGCTGCCACGGATCGTCGCCAAACGATTAAGGGTGGCAGCTGTACGCAGGTTGGCGAACCGGGACAATAGGAACCCGGCAGACCCGAAGGTCTCCCACGCACAGCCGCCATAACGCAGACATGCGGGCACAAAAAAAGCGCCAGCAATCGATATGGGGGCGCATGTGCGCCTATTGTTTCTCGGGTCGCCAAACCCGGTCACTGAATTTGCAGCGACGGACCGAGCATAGCGCCTCGATTTGATAAGAGCAATACGCGAAGCTTGCGCGATCACGCACGACGTCATAAATTGAGGGGGCATACGAATGTACCTCTAACGCCTCCGGTTGCAGCCGGGGGCGTTTTCGTTAGTGCTTAGCGGCGACGGGGCGGACCAGAGACAGCCAACTTAGATGCTGGCCATTGCGAGACTCTGAACGCATGTGCTCCAAGGCTGCGGGATTGGCCAGCAGATTGGGTATTAGTTGCCGCGCGTCTTCGATTACTACGCCCGATGGCACCTCGACGGCCAGCATCACCCATTCCAGCGACGGCCAGGC
>Ga0213823_1001462_pt1 | contig 14392 bp, 6 predicted proteins | sample MC6MC0907MG_FD_179887 | JGI IMG/M metagenome (GOLD analysis project Ga0213823, IMG submission 179887) | Enriched soil aggregate microbial communities from Iowa State University, Ames, United States - MC6-MC0907-MG | ecosystem: Environmental > Terrestrial > Soil > Unclassified | place: USA: Iowa...
CCGTCGGCAGCAACGGGCTGTTCAGCATCAGCCTGGCCCCGCCGCAGGCCAACGCCCAGAACCTCACCATTACCCAAGCCGACGCCGCCGGCAACACGTCACTCGCCGCTACCCTGCAGGCGCCTGATCTGCAGGCACCGGGCGTGGCGACCGGCCTGAGCCTGAACAGCGCAGCCACCGTGGTCAGCGGCCAGGGCGAAGCGGGCGCAACGGTGACCGTGCGCGACGCCAGTGGCGCGGTCCTGGCCACCGGCACGGTCAATGCGAATGGCCAGTTCCAGATTACCCTGCCGAATGCGCAGACCACCGGCAGCCCGTTGCAGATCACGCTCAGCGATGCCGCAGGCAACGTGTCTGGCCCTGCCAGCCTGGCAACCCCTGACCGCACACCACCAGCAGCGGTCGGCAACCCGGTACTCAGCGCCGACGGCAAACAGTTGTCCGGTAGCGGTGAAGTCGGCGCCACCGTACAGGTGCGCAACGCCGCCGGCACGGTGGTGGGCACCGCCACCGTCGGTGCCGATGGCCGCTTCACGGTGACCTTCGACACACCACAGGCGACCGGCCAAGCCATCGGCGTCAGCCAGGTGGATGCAGCGGGCAATACTTCGCCGGCGATCACCCTCAGCACACCGGACCTCGCCCCACCGGCGCCACTCACCAACGTTGCGCTGAACAACAACGGCCTGACCCTCAGCGGCCTGGGTGAAGCGGGCGCCACCGTGACCGTGCGCGGCCCCGATGGCACCATCATCGGCACGGGCCTGGTGGCCGCCAATGGCAGCTTTACCCTGACCCTGACCAGTGCGCAGCTCAATGCCCAGCAATTGAGCGTGACCCAGACCGACGCGGGCAACAATACCTCGACCGCTGTTGCGGTCACCGCGCCCGACCTCACCCCACCCGCAGCACCGACCGCGTTGGCCTTGGCCGGTACCGGCCTGCAGCTGAGCGGCAGTGCCGAAGCCGGCAGCACGGTCACCGTGCGTGATGCCGCGGGCAACGTGCTGGGCAGCGCAGTGGCCAGCAGCAATGGCACCTTCCAGGTCACCCTGAACAGTGCCCAGACCAACGGCCAGGCCTTGCAGGTAACCGCCACCGATGCGGCCGGCAACGTGTCGCCGATTGCGCCGTACACCGCGGCCGATACCACACCACCAGCAGCCGTCGCCAACCTGGCCGTCGCCGCCGATGGCACCACCCTGACCGGTACTGGCGAAGTGGGCGCCACGGTGACCGTGCGCGCGGCGGATGGCACCTCGCTGGGCACCGTCGCGGTGGGCAGTGACGGCGCCTTCACGGTCACCCTCACGCCTGCGGCGATCGCGGGTGAAAGCCTCAGCGTGACCCAGACCGACGCAGCGCAGAACACCTCGCCGACGCAGAACGTCACCGCGCCGGGCAACCTGGCACCGGACACGCCCGAAAACCTCGCCCTGTCTGCCGATGGCCTGGTGGTCACCGGTACCGCCGCGCCGGGCACCACGGTCAAAGTCTACGGCCCTAACGGCGTGTTGCTGGGCACCGCGCCGGTCGGTAACGACGGCAACTTCACGGTTAACCTGGGCAACGCCCAGGCCAATGGGGAAGTGCTGCACGTCAGCGCCGTGGGCACCGATGGCAGTGCTTCGTTGCCAGCCACCTTGCAGGCGCCGGACACCACTGCGCCGCTGCCGCTGACCAACCTGGTGCTGGCCAGTGACGGCCTGACCCTCACCGGCCGTGGTGAGTCGGGCGCCACTGTTACCGTGATCGGTCAAGGCGGTGTCGAGCTTGGCACCGGTGTCGTCGATGCCAATGGCAACTTCAGCATTGGCCTGGGCATCGCGCAGATCAATGGCGAACTACTGAGCGCACAGCAAACCGACGCGGCAGGCAATGAGTCCAACAGCGTCAGCCTGACTGCGCCTGACCGTGTGGCCCCGGATGCCGCGACCAACCTTGCCTTTGCCGGCGGTGGCAGCCTGCTCAATGGCACCGGCGAGGCCGGCAGCACTGTCAAAGTGCTCGCCGCCGATGGCAGCGTGCTGGGCACGGCAGTCGTGCGTGCCGACGGCAGCTTCCAGGTCAACCTCAACGCACCCCAGGCCAACGGCCAGCAGGTGCAGGTGGTGCTGACCGATGCTGCGGGCAACCAGTCGAACCCCAGTGCGATCACCGCGCTGGATACCACCCCACCGGCCGTGCTGACCGAACTGGCAATCTCGAGCGACGGCGTTACCCTCACCGGCCGCGGCGAGGCTGGCGCGACCGTGACGGTCACCAATGCCGCCGGCGACGAAATCGGCACTACGCTGGTGGATGCCAGCGGCAACTTCACCGTCATCCTCAACCCGGCCCTGGGCAACGCCGAGCTGCTCAGCCTGACCCAGGCCGACGCAGCCGGCAACGTGTCGGCGGTCGCGAACCTGCAAACACCTGACTTCACCCCACCGGCCATCCTCACCGAGGTCGCCATCAGCGACGATGGCAGCGTGGTCACTGGCCGCGGCGAAGTGGGTGCGACGGTTACCGTGACCGACGCCAACGGCAATGCGCTGGGCACCACCCAGGTGCTCGCCGACGGCAGCTTCCGCGTCGAGCTGTCACCGGCGCAGATCAACCAGCAAGTGCTGTCGGTGCAACAGGCCGACCCACCCGGCAACATCAGTGCGCCGGTCGCGGTCACAGCACCGGACCTCACGCCGCCTGAGGCAGCAACCGAGCTGCGCCTGAACGCCGCCGGCGATCAGCTCAGCGGCATCGGCGAAGCAGGCACCACAGTGCGCGTGTACCTCGGTACCGATGAGATCGGCGTTGCCACGGTGGCTGCCAACGGCACCTTCGTGGTGGAGCTGAGCTCACCGCAACTGAACGGCGAACTGCTGCAGGTAACCCTCGAGGACGCCAGCGAGAACCTCTCGCCGATCAGCACGATCACGGCCACCGACACCACGCCACCGGCCGCGGTCATCGCCACGCTCAACGACAGCGGCACGCAGCTGGTCGGTACCGGTGAAGCTGGCGCACGCGTCACGGTCATGAACGACCGTGGCGACATGGTCGGCCAAGGCGTGATCGACCCAGACGGCATACTGGTACTCAACCTCACCACGCCGCAGATCAACGGCGAGGTGCTAACCATCATTGCCCAGGACGCTGCAGGCAACCCTTCAGCGCCCCTGCAGGTCACGGCGCCAGACCTGGTGCCACCGGTCCAGCCTGCGGAGCTTGCCCTCAACCCGTTGGGCACGGTACTGACGGGTACCGGCGAACCCGGCACCACCATCACCGTGCGTGGCCCGGATAACACCGTGGTCGGCAGCATCGAAGTGGAGGCCGACGGTACCTTCAGCGTGCCGCTGAACCCGGCGCAGAACAACGGTCAGCTGCTGACTGTGGTCTCCACCGATGACGCCGGCAACGCTTCGCTGCCCGCCACGCTGCTGGCCGCCGATACCTCACCACCAGCGGTAGTCACCAACCTGGCTATCAACACCGACTACAACGTGCTTACCGGGCGCGGCGAAGCCGGCGCAACGGTTACCGTCAGCCAGGCAGGCACTGTGTTGGGTACGGCACTGGTTGACGCCAGTGGCAACTTCTCGGTCAACCTGTCGCCAGCGCCGGGCTCGGTCGCAACCCTGGGTGTGACGCAAAGCGATGGCATCAACACCTCGGCGGTAGCGACGTACGTCACCCCGCTGATCCCACCACCTGCGCCACCTGCCAACGTGGTACTGGGCGCAGACGGCCTGACCCTGATCGGTACTGCGACATCCGGCGCCTCCATCCGTGTCTACGATGCCGCTGGCACCTTGATCGGTACGGGCGCTGCCAACCTCAATGGCGGCTTCACCCTGCAACTGAACACGGCGCAGCTCGATGGGCAGTACCTCTCGGTGACAGCCGTGGCGCTGGTGGGTGGCGAATCGCAACCGGTGTTCCTGCAGGCGGCCGATATCACCGCACCGGCCAACCCGGTGGTCACTGCCCTGTCGGCCAACGGCCTGGTCCTCACCGGTACGGGTGAAGCCGGTGCCACCGTCACCGTGCGCGATGCCGGCGGCAACGTGCTGGGTACCGGCGTGGTCAATGCCGGTGGTGCGTTCAGCATCAACCTGGCCAGCGCACAGCTCAACGGCCAGGTGCTCGGGGTGACCCAGGCCGATGCCGCAACCAATGTGTCGGGCAGCACCAGCTTCACCGCGCCGGACTATCAGGCACCGACCGCACCGACCGACCTGGCAGTGACTGGCGGCGGCACCGTGCTGACCGGCAGAGGTGAGCCGGGTGCGACGGTAACCGTCACCGGCCCGAGCGGCGCGTTGGGGACTGCCGTGGTTCAAGCCGACGGCACCTTCAGCGTCACCCTCACCACCACCCAGAACGATGGGCAAGTGCTGGTCGTGCGCCAGACCGACGCCGGCCTCAACCAATCGGGCAGTGCCAGCGTCACCGCGCCGGACACCACGCCGCCCGCCGCGCCCGTGGCGGCGATCAACGCCAACGGTACCGCAGTGAGCGGCTCTGGCCAGATCGGCAGCACCGTCACCGTGCGCAACAGCGCCGGTACCGTGCTGGGCACCGCGACAGTCGGCGCCAACGGCCTGTTCGTGGTCAGCCTGGCGGCGGCACAGGTGGACAACCAGGCACTCACCGTTACCCTCACCGATGGTGCAGGCAATGTCTCGACCGGGACTGCGCTGACCGCGCCGGACATCACCCCACCGGCGGCCGCCAGCAACCTGGTGATCAGCGCCGACGGCAGCACCCTCACCGGCAGCGGTGAGCCCGGTGCGACCGTTACCGTGCGCAGCTCCAGCGGCCTGGTGCAAACCGCGACGGTACAGCCCAACGGCAGCTTCACCGTGACCTTCAGCCCTGCCCAGGATAACGGCCAGACGCTGACGGTCACCCTCACCGACCCACGCAACAACGTGTCCGGCAACGCCAACATCACCGCCCCGGATGTGGATGCCAATGCCCCGGTCATCGCCAGCGACAACCTGGCCACGGCCACCGTCAACCTGGCGCCGGTCACCGCATCGCAAACCTTCAACGACAGCTTCACCACCCTGCTCTCGGGCTTCAGCAAGACCTTCACCTGGACCGTCGGGGCCGGCACCACGGTGGACCCAACCCTGACGCTGACCACCAACAGTGTGCTGGCGTTGCTCAACAACTCCACGTTCACCTTGCAGGTGAAAAACGCCAGCGGCGCCTGGGTGACCATCGCCACTGGCGGCAGCCAGGGCTTGCTTGACCTGATCGTGCTGCCGCTGGGGCTGCGCGTCGATATCGGCGAGCTGCAGGCGGGTGAGTACCGCCTGACCGTCGGCAGCGGTGGTATCGGCCTGGTGACCCAAGTCACCACCACGCTGGACATCGAAACCACCAGCCTTACGCAGTTCACCGGCACCGGCACTGCCGCGACCGGCAACGTCATCACCGACCCGGGCACCGACGGCACCACCGACTCCCGCGGCCCCGACAGCGGCGCCGTGCTGCAAGTGCTGAAAAACGGCAGCTATGTGGCCGCCGGCGCCGGCACCACGGTGCAGGGCCAGTACGGCACCCTGGTGATCAACGCCGACGGCAGCTACACCTACACCCCCAACGCCAGCCCTTCCAGCGTTGGCAAGGTCGATGTGTTCAGCTACCAACTGGTGCACCCGAACGGCCTGACCGATGCCGCCAACCTCTACGTGCGCATCGACAGCCCGCAAGCCTCGGAGATCTGGAGCGACAGCAACCTCAGCGCGCCCGCCACGGTGGTGGATGCGGTCAACGACATCGACAGCACCAACATCACGCTGGCCAACCGCGTCGATACCAGCAGCGCCAACCTGGGCACACTCAGCCTGCCTGTGATCGGCTCCCGCCAAGCCATCTACACCACCACGGTAGCCGCCGACACCAGCGCCGACCTGCAAGTGGTGGTCAACTCGACCAACCTGCTGACCCTGCTCGGCAACACCACCATCGCGCTGTACAAGCTCAACACCGGCACTGGCCAGTACGTGCTGGTGCAGTCGGTGCCGGGCAGCTCGCTGCTCACCTTGCTGGGCGGTGGCGCAGGCTACACCTTCACAGGCCAGGGTGCCGGCAGTTACCAGGTCCGCGTCAACTCCAGCGGCATCGGGTTGCTGAGTTCGATCACCACCAGCCTCAACACCACCACCACGCATCTCAACGAGTTCGTGGTCAGCAACTACACCGCCGTCAGCGGCAACCTGATTACCGACGCCGGCGGCGCCGACAACCTGGGCTCTGCGCTGACGGTACTCAGCGTGCTGACGGCCGCCAACACCTACACCATCCCTGGCTACAACGGGGTCAGTGTGGTTGGCACCTATGGCACGCTGCTGGTGCAGGCGGACGGCAGCTACACCTACACCCTCAAAAGTGGGCTGACCTCGGCGGTGATCGGCCAGCACGACACCTTCACCTACGAGCTGACCCACCCCAACGGCACCACCGACACCGCCACCCTGACTGTCAACCTGGACAACGCTGCGGGCCTGACCACGTTCTCGGCGCTGGCCGATAACAGCGACGACAGCAGCGTCGTGGCCAGCGTGGCGGCGGCCGCCTCCAGCGAGGTGATCGCCGGCACCGACGGCAACGACCACCTCGTTGGTAGCCAGGGTGGCCACATCACGCTGGAAGGAGGTGCAGGCGATGACACCCTGGTGGTGGTCGACCAGAACTTCGCCAGCGTCGAGGGCGGCACCGGCACCGACACCCTGCTGTGGGGTGGCGGCGATGCCAGCATCGACCTGGGCAACCTGGTCGGGCGGGTCCACGACATCGAGGTCATCGACCTCAACGACACCAGCTCGGTGGCGCTGACCCTCAACCTTGCGGATGTGGTGGCCATTACCGAAACCAGCAACAACACCCTGTTGATCAAGGGTGATGACAAGGATTCGGTGCACATGACCGACACCTGGAACCTCACCGGGAACCAGACAGCCGACGGGATCGACTATAACCAATACACGGCCCAGGAGGATCCAAGCCACCACTTGTGGGTGCAAAACGGCATCCATGTCGTCTGAGGCCGCAGTAACCCGCCGGGCGTCGCGCCCGGCGGCAAGGACGATCAGCAGTAAGGGAATTATGTGAAGCGAAGCAGTCCGCTGACACCGCTGTTGCTGGGAGCCTTCGGGCTCCTGGTGCTGAACACCAACCTGGCTGCCCACGCAGCCGATGACATAGATCCCAAGCTGCGCAGTATCGGGCCGTCGCTGTTACGGGACGCCCCCGATGCCATCCCCGCCCGCCCACCCTCCGGCCAGGCCGCCAGCAATGGCGACCGCCTGGGGTTGGCTGAAGCGGTGGTGGCAGCCGCACAGTGGCACCCGAGCATCGCCGAAGCCATCGGCAACCTGTACAAGCAAGGCGAAGGCATCAACGTAGCCCGCGCCGGTTACTACCCACAGATTTCCGGCGGTATCCGCACCGGTTATGACACAGGTTACGGCGGCGACCGCAGCAGCCAGGCATTGAACCTGTCGCTGAAACAGATGCTTTACGATTTCGGCAAGGTCGACAGCGCCGTCGATGCGGCCCACGCGGCCGCCGCCCGCGCCCAGGCCAACATCCTGCTGGTGGTCGACGACCTGGCGCGTGATACCGCTTACGCCTGGATCGAAACCCGCCGCTACGAGCAGCTCATGGTGATTGCCCGTGAGCAGATCCGTGGCGTGGGCGACATCGCCGGCATGGCGCGCCAGCGCAGCGACATGGGCGCCAGCACCCGCTCTGACGTGGTGCAGGCCGAGTCCCGCGTGGAGGGTGCGCGCGCGACCCTCGAAGAATACCAAGCGCAGTACGAGCGCTGGCGGTCGATCCTCGCGGCCCTGCTCGGACGCGTAGCGCCGCCCGCCCTGGCCGAAGAAACACCACCCGAACTGACCCAGGCGTGCAAGCGCCCGGCAAGCGGCGACGACCGGCTGCCCGCGGTGCTCATGGCGCTGGCCCTGCGCGCGCAGTCCAGGGCGGAGCTGGCGCAGGCCAAGGCCGAAGCCTACCCGACCTTGTCGCTGCAGCCGCAGGTCAACCACTACCTTGACGACGACTACAACCGCGACAACAACCGCATCGACCGCACCCAGGCGGGCATCTACCTGAACCTCGAAGTGCCCATCTACCAAGGCGGTGCCATCAGCGCCCGCAGCCGCGCCGCCGGCCATGCCCTGACCGCCGCCGACTCCGCCGAAGACGCCGCACGCCTGCAAGCCCGCCGCGGCCTGGCCGAAGCCATGGCGCAGACCTCGGGGCTGGGCCGCCGGCTGAGCTCGCTGGAAGCACGCCAGGTGAGCATCAAGGAAGCCCGTGAGCTGTACGGCCGGCAGTACCTGGACCTGGGCACGCGGCCGCTGCTCGACCTGCTCAACGCCGAGCAGGAAATCTATCAGTCACGTTTCGAGCTCGCCGGCACGCAATCCGACCTGCTGCGCCTGGATGTCGACTGCCTGTACAACACCGGTGCCCTGCGCATGGCCTTCGGCCTTGAAGGGCGCAACCTGCAAGGTGTGGAGATCGAGCCATGAACGATACCGTCAACCTGAGCCAAGCCAGCCAGCAGCAGCCCCCCGAGCAAGCCGTGGTCCACCGCCCGGACCTCGGGCCATGGCTGGAAGTCATGCTGCAGGTCGCCCACCACTATCGCCTGGATGTCTCGCCCCAGCGCATCCGCCTGGCGGCCGTGGAGGATGCCCGCCCGCTGGACGAGATCCTCCGCCACATGGCGCGCCAGGCCGGCCTGGCACTGCGCTTTGTGCGCTTCGACGCCAAGGCCCTGCGGCAATGGCGCACGCCGCTGGTACTGGAACTCGACGACGGCCAGCTGGCCGTGGTCGAGGCCGTGACCGAGGCCGATGAGCTGGCTGTGGTGTTCGCTGGCGACCAGAGCCTGACCTCACGCCTGCCCCGCGAAGCGCTCGAAGGGCGCATCAACCGCGTTGCGCTGATGCGCCCGGCGCGGCCATTGCGCGACGTGCGCACCGACGACTACACCGCACCCTACGACCGCCACTGGTTCGCCCGCATCGTGCTGCGCGACCTGCGCCCGTACGGGCAGGTGATGATCGCCTCGCTGGTGGCCAACGTGCTGGCGTTGGCCGGGGTACTGTTTTCCATGCAGGTGTACGACCGGGTCATCCCCGCCGAATCCCTGCCAACCCTGTACGTGCTGTTCGGCGGCGTGGTGCTGGCGCTGGTGTTCGACTTCAGCATGCGCCTGCTGCGCCTGAAGGTCACCGACCTGCTCGGCAAGCGCGCCGACTTGCGGGTGTCGGACCTGGTCTACGGCCACGCCCTGCGCCTGCGCAATTCGGCACGGCCCAAATCCACCGGCTCGTTCATTTCGCAGTTGCGCGAACTGGAGTCGATCCGCGACTTGATCACCTCCAGCACCGCTACCGCGCTGGCCGACCTGCCGTTCTTCCTGTTGTTCCTGTTCGTGTTCTGGCTGATCGGCGGCGTGCTGGTGTTCATTCCGCTGGTAGCCCTGTTGGCCATGCTTTTGCCGGGCCTGCTGGCGCAACGCCGGCTGGCACGCCTGGCCAACGCCTCGATGCGCGAGTCGTCGCTGCGCAACGCCATGCTGGTAGAGAGCATCCAGGGCCTGGACGAGATCAAGGCGCTACAGGCCGAAGCGCGCTTCGAGCGCCAGTGGAACCAGTACAACGCCGCCTGCGCGCACACCAACCTGCATCTGCGCACCCTCACCAATGGCCTGGTGACCTGGACCCAGAACGTGCAAGGCGCAGTGTTTGCCGTGGTCATCGTCATTGGCGCGCCCATGGTGATTGCCGGCGACCTCACCACCGGCAGCCTGGTGGCAGCGTCGATGCTGTCCTCGCGCATGATGGCGCCGCTGGCCCAGCTCACCCATGTACTGACCCGCTGGCAGCAAGCCAAGGTGGCACTGCAAGGCCTGGACAAGCTGATGCAGTCGCCGGTCGACCACCCCGAAGGCGAAGCGCGTGTGCACCTGCCGGCCATCCGCGGCGAGTATCGGCTGCGCCAGGCCAACTTCCGCTACGACGCCGAGGCGCCACCGGTGCTGAACATCGGCCAGCTGGACATCCAGCCCGGCGAACGCATTGCCGTGCTGGGGCGCAATGGCGCCGGCAAGTCGACCCTGCTGCAGGCACTGGGCGGCGCGATGGACCTGGTGCAAGGCGAAGTCACCCTGGATGGTATCGCCCTTGCCCACCTCGACCCTGCCGACCTGCGCCGTGACGTGGGCCTGTTGCCGCAGTATTCGCGGCTGTTCCACGGCACCCTGCGCGAGAACCTCACCCTGGGTGCCGGCCAGGCCAGCGACCAGGAACTGGTGGCCGCGCTGGCCGCCACCGGCGCCTTGGACTTCGTGCGCCGCCTGCCCAAAGGCATGGACCACCTGATCCTCGAGGGCGGTATCGGCCTTTCCGGCGGTCAGCGCCAGGCCCTGGTGCTGTCGCGCCTGCTGGTGCGCCAGCCGCAGGTACTGCTGCTGGACGAACCCACCGCCTCGCTGGACGACATGACCGAGCGCAAGCTGCTGGATAACCTGGACCGCTTCTGCCAGGGCCGTACCCTGGTGATCGCCACCCACCGCTTGAGCGTGCTGCAACGGGTCGAGCGGATCATCGTGCTCGATGGTGGGCGCATCGTCATCGACGACAAGCGCGACGCCGCACTGGCCAAACTGCAAGGAGCGCAGGCATGAGCAACCATGAACTCCCCGCCTCCTACCTGGATGGCCAGGACGACCAGGCCGTGCTGCGCGCGGGCCGGGTCATCACCGTGTGCGCGCTGATGCTTGCGGCGTTTCTGGGCTGGGCGGCCTGGTTCGAAGTGACCGAAGTGTCCACCGGCACCGGCAAGGTGATCCCAAGCTCCCGAGAGCAGGTGATCCAGTCGTTCGAAGGCGGCATCATCGCCGAGATGAACGTGGCCGAAGGCGACATGGTCGAGCGCGGCCAGATACTCGCCCAGCTGGACCCGACCAAGACGGCCTCCAGCGTTGGTGAGAGCGAGGCCAAGTACCGCGCGGCCAAGGCCAGCGTGGCGCGCCTGCGCGCCGAGGTCACCGGCAAACCGTTGGTGTTCCCCGACAGCCTGCGCGACTCGGCCGACCTGATCGACGCCGAAACTGCGCTGTACCAGACCCGCCGCCGCGGCCTGGAACAGACCCTGGCCGGCATCGAGGACTCGCTGCGGCTGGTGCGCAGCGAGCTGAAAATCACCGAGAACCTGGCCAAGATGGGTGCATCCAGCCGCGTCGAAGTGATCCGCCTGAATCGCCAGCGCTCGGAGCTCGAGCTCAAGGCCAACGAGGCACGCTCCGATTACCTGGTACGCGCCCGCGAAGAACTGGCCAAGGCCAGCGCCGAAGCCGACAGCCTGTCGGAGGTGATCCGCGGGCGCAGCGACTCGCTGACCCGCCTGACCCTGCGCTCCCCCGTGCGCGGCATCGTCAAGGACATCGAGGTAAACACGCTGGGCGGCGTAGTGCAGCCGGGTGGGCAGGTGATGAAGATCGTGCCGATGGATGAAAGGCTGCTGATCGAAACCCGCATCGCCCCCCGCGATATCGCCTTCATCCACCCCGACCAGGCGGCCAAGGTGAAGATCAGCGCCTATGACTATCCGGTGTACGGCGGGCTGGATGGCAAGGTGGTGGGGATTTCACCGGACACCCTGCAGGATGAAGTGAAACCGGAGATCTACTACTACCGGGTGTTCATCCGCACCGAGCAGGACAGCCTGCAGAACAAGGCAGGCAAGCACTTCGCGATCGTGCCCGGGATGATTGCCACGGTCGATATCCGCACCGGTGAGAAGACCATTCTCGATTACCTGATCAAGCCGCTGAACCGCGCCAAGGAGGCCTTGCGTGAGCGCTAGGGGCCGCTGCGCGGCCATCGCCGGCAAGCCGGCTCCCACAGAACAATCGCTACCTTACTGATTTGGCGGGGATCCTGTAGGAGCGGCTTCAGCCGCGAACACCGGCGAAGCCGGTGCCATCCACCGCGGCGCCTGCTTCGCGGCTGAAGCCGCTCCTACAAGGTATGCGGCGCAGGGCTTAAAGCCCATGCGGTTGAGGGGGGGCCGGCTTGCCGACGATAGGGCTGCCGCCAAGTTAAAGCCCAGCCAAAACAGGCCGATAACCCGTTATCCCCTGTTTCCCACGAAGGTCACCATGGCCACGCAAAATGCCCGCGCGGATTCGCTGTCCCTGCTGCTGTTCACCCTGCGCAGCGGCAAGCTGATGGCAATCAACCTGCTCAAGGTCAGCGAGATCATCCCTTGCCCGGCGCTGACCAGGCTGCCCGAATCGCACCCGCATGTGAAAGGCGTGGCGACCCTGCGCGGCAACCCGCTGTCGGTGATCGACCTGTCCCGCGCCATCGGTGAACGCCCGCTGGCCGACCCCGAGGGTGGCTGCCTGATCGTCACCGAGATCAGCCGCTCACGCCAGGGCCTGCATGTGCAGGGCGTAAGCCGCATCGTCCATTGCCTGAGCACCGACATCAAGCCGCCGCCGTATGGCTCGGGCAGCCGCTCGTTCATCACCGGCGTGACCCGGGTCGACAACACCCTGGTGCAGGTGCTGGACATCGAAAAAGTCATCCATGCCATCGCCCCACCCGAGCCGGAGCCGGCCCCAGGCGTGCTGAGCGAAGAGGACGCCAGCCTGCTCGCCGCTGCCAATATCCTGGTGGTCGACGACAGCCAGGTGGCGTTGCAGCAATCGGTGCACACCCTGCGCAACCTCGGCATCGACTGCCACACCGCGCGCAGTGCCAAGGATGCCATCAACGTGCTGCTGGAGTTGCAGGGCACCGGGCAGGAAATCAACATCATCGTTTCCGATATCGAGATGTCGGAAATGGACGGCTACGCCTTCACCCGCACCCTGCGTGAAACGCCAGACTTCCAGCACCTTTACGTGCTGCTGCACACCTCGCTGGACAGCGCCATGAGCGCCGAGAAGGCCAGGCAGGCGGGGGCCAATGCCATCCTCACCAAGTTCTCCTCGCCCGAGTTGACCGACTGCCTGGTGGTGGCGGCGCGCACTGTGGTGTTTGCCGAGCGTTGACAGCCGTGTTGTTATATTCAGCGACAAACTCCCTGGCTTGCTGCCGGGGATGACTCGGGCATAATTCGCGCCCCTTGGAAGTTTTCCCGGAATTGCGTATGAAGTTTTTCAGCTCCCTCCTGATTGCCTGCGCCGTTTTCAGCGGTGTTGCCCAGGCCTCCAGTAACCAGGCCTGGACCGAACAACGCCAGCAGATGCTCAAGGCCTGCCTGGCCGCCAGCCAGTTCAAGGATGCCCACGCCCGTGGCAAGCCTGCGGAATTCGATGACCAGGTGGGTTTCAGCGCGCTGGTCATCGAAGGGGTCTACCCACAGAAGCACATGCAGCAACGCACCGGCACCGAGCTATGCCTGTACGACCGCCAGCACCAGCGCGCCTTCGTCAGCGAATGGAACCCTGACGCCAAGTGAACGACAGCCTGCGTTTTGCCTGTACCGGCTGCGGCAAGTGCTGCACCGGCCACCATGTGCCGCTGACGCTGGACGAGTCGCGCCAGTGGGCAGCGGCCGGCGGCCAGGTGGTGGTGCTGATCGAAGCGTTCGTGGTAGACGGCCCGGGCATGCCGGCCGATCAGCGTGAGCATGTGCTGCGCCGCTCGCACCCAGTGCCTTGCGGCGGCAGCGATATGCGCGTTTCGGTGACCTTTGCCGCCTTCAACCCCGGGCGCTGCCGTAACCTCGACGACAATGACCTGTGCACCATCTACGAGACCCGGCCGTTGGTGTGCCGCATCTACCCGGTGGAAATCAACCCGCACATTCCATTGCGGCCAGCGAACAAGGACTGCCCACCAGAGGCTTGGGAGCAAGGGCCTGAGCTGATCGTCGGTACGCAACCGGTCGACCCGCAGTTGGCAGCGTTGGTGCAGGCTTCGCGGCAGGCTGACCGGGACGATATCGCCAGCAAGGTTGCCGTGTGCCAGGTGCTGGGGATGACGACCAGTGCGTTGAAGGGGAACGGGTTTACTGCGTATCTGCCGGAGATGGGGGCGTTTGCTCGGGCGCTTGGGCAGGTGCCTGAGCCTGATGATTGCCGGTGGACGTTGCATGTGCAGGATGAAGAGCTAGCGGCGAGGCTCCAGGGGCTCGGGCTGCAAACGACTGGCGAACCACCGGTGTATTACGCATTTATCGGTTTTTGAGGGGTTGCTGGGTGCATGCCTTGAGTTTTGGGGTGTGGCGTAAATCGAGCGCCGCCCGCGCGGCGCTTCGCGAAGCGCTTGCCTTGGGATCTTCAGCGCCCTTGAGATCGAGCGCCGCCCGCGCGGCGCTTCGCGGGGCAAGCCCGCTCCCACATTTGTTGCAACGTGCC
>Ga0213823_1001464_pt1 | contig 14378 bp, 11 predicted proteins | sample MC6MC0907MG_FD_179887 | JGI IMG/M metagenome (GOLD analysis project Ga0213823, IMG submission 179887) | Enriched soil aggregate microbial communities from Iowa State University, Ames, United States - MC6-MC0907-MG | ecosystem: Environmental > Terrestrial > Soil > Unclassified | place: USA: Iowa...
ATTATGTTTCCTCCTTTATTTTTCATTACAATGGAACTGTAACAAAAAAATATGGAGAATCTATGGATATTAAAATTCATCTTATGATAATATATACCTCAATTGAAAGAATACTAAGTGCTTCTATTTGCTATCTCTTTTCTTCTAACTCTCCCAATCCACATCAATATAAGAACGAAGGCTACTAAAATTATAATTTTCCATTTTAGATTGACTTGCATAAAACCAAAGACTGCACCAGCTTCCATAATAAGTGAAGGTATTTTTCCTAGAGTACTAGCGATTGCAAATAAACCAATCGAGACTTTGGAAAAAGCACTGCCTAATGTTATAGCACCAGAAGGAATAAAAGGAAGAATTCTCAAACATAAAATCATCCAAAAAGCCTTACTTCCTTCAAGATGCTTTAGTTTTAACATTACTGGGTGCTGGAAATCCTTTAATCTCCATATTTTCAGACCCTTTCTATATAAAACAAAGCTAATGACTGCACCTAATCCCTCACCTATAATTGAAACAATTAACCCATGATAAAACCCAAAAAACGCAAGGTTAGCTGCTGTAATAAAAACACTCGGTAATATACCAATAATACTAATAACAATATTAACAAATAAGCTAATCAATATTGCAAAAAAACCTGCATGTTCAAATATTTGAAGGGTAGTTTCTTTCATAATTCATCCCATTCTTTAATTTTAAATCCTGTCCTTTCCACCTATCAGTACCCTTTCCTCGAAAGGTTAGTCTGGCTAAGTAGAGAGTTTTATGTTTAACTTCGAATAATCCAACAAACTTATTAATTATTGGTTACTCAAAAATATTTGGTAACCGTTTAGGAATGTAAAATGAAACGATTGTGCCATGATTTAATTGGCTTTCAATTTGAATTCCTCTTCCGAAAATTCGTTGAAGACGATGGTTTGTATTGGCTATGCCGATACCATGCTGATGTTTATTAGTCCTTAAAAGAATTTCCTCAATCAGACTAGCTGTCATACCGACCCCATTATCCTCTACAGAAACAACATGATAATTCTCATGATTTTTTACGGAAATAACAACGATTCCACCTTCTGTTTTTTTGAGAATGCCATGATTCAGAGCATTTTCTACAATGGTTTGAACAGAAAGAGGTGGTATAAGTATCCCCTTTAGTTCATCTAAATCCCAAGAAACTTCGAGTCGGTCGCCAAATCTTTCACTTTCTATAAACAAATAGGAACGAACAAGATCGAATTCTTCTTCTATGGGGATTAAGTTTTTTATGTTGTCTGAACTAAAACTCTTTTGTAAATAATTACCGAATTCAATCAATAAATCAGTCATTCGAGAAGGATTTATTTCACCTAAAGAAGAGATTGTATTTAACGTGTTAAAAAGAAAATGTGGCTTTATCTGCGCTTGCAAATATGCAGCTTCTAGACGTAATTGCTCTTTAATTGCTTGATTTTGTGCAAGCAGCGATTGAACACGTGCTTTTAGTTCAAGGGCATTTGTTGGCTTTGAAACATAATCATTTGCACCTGCAAGAAATCCTGTGTAAACATCTATTGGTTGGGTTCTTGCAGTCAGCAGCAAGACAGGAAGCTCTACAATTGTAAAGCGCTTGCGGATTTCCTTACACAATTCATAGCCTGACATTTTTGGCATCATAACATCGGAAATAATCATATCCCAATTTCCAGCGTCAATCATTTTCAGTGCCTCAGCTCCACTCGTGACAGTATAGAGATTATATAGTTCTCCCAGTACACTACTAATAACTTTTAAGTTAATCGGATCATCATCAACAATAAGTATATTGCTACTTAGCACTGCCCTTTGTTCATCATCAATTAATAGTTTTGATGTGATATCAGAAGAATTTTTAGTTAGTGGATAGATATTAGTTGCTGAAACCTCCTGTTCAATAGATACATTTGAATCGATTGCTAATGGAATCGTGAAAGACAAGGTTGTCCCTTTGTCTTCTTCTGATTGTACTGCAATTGTCCCCCCATGAAGTTCGATTAACTGTTTGGCTATATTTAGACCAAGTCCGATACCCATTACAGTAGTCTTTTCAAAACGCTCATAACGAAGGAAAATGCGTTTTATTTCGTCCTCACTCATTCCTATGCCAGTATCGCTAATCAATATAGTTGCTACCTTATCATCATGAATGGCATTGATCGTAATACTTCCTTCATGCGTAAATTTGACAGCATTATGAAGTAAATTAAAAAGAATTTGGACAAGTCTGCTCTCATCGGCATAAACTGGTGGAAAAAATGCTGAAACTTCTGAAATGATATCCAATTTTTTTGTATTTTTTATAAATTGAATCATATCAATAACCGCAGATGTAACACTATATAAGTTGAGTGTTTTTTGATTTAGCTGAATTTGTCCTTCTTCTAGTTGATTTATATCTAATAAATCATTCAAAGTAAATGCCATTCGATTGCCAATTTGTAATAGCAATTCAAGATTTTCTTTACTTTTCTTTGATAATTGCGATGACTCCCTTTCAAGAAGCGATTGTGTAATGTTTAGTATACCGTGCAATGGATTACGTAGTTCGTGAGATGTATTCGCTAGAAATATATCTTTCTGAACATCCAACTTTACTAGTTTTTCATATTGCTCATTATTTAATCGAATAACATTAATATGTCGCCTTATCAGTAGTAGGGCAATAACAATTATTGAAATGAAAAAATCGAATGGATAGTAAGGTATATTAACTACAAGAGTTTTAATGGCAGTTCCCCATATACTATTTGATATAAAACAAATTAAATAAAAAAGTATAAAAATTCCATCAATATTTCCTTTTACAATAGCTGAAATAGTAGGCACAATAAGCTGGGTGGCAATAAAAATTCCGTAAATAATTACAATCAATTTCATAGGTGTATAGTGCAAAGCTGAAGTTAACATTATCGTCAGAGCTATGGGGATGAATAGTACGTATAATACATTTGATAGTGTAGACTTAATTTTATAGAGTTCATTAATAAATGTTAATGTTAAGAGTAGTAATCCGATCAGTAACACTATCAGTAATTTAATGTAAAGCGCATTCTTTATTGGGAGATTTAACAGAACATTATCGTCTATTAAAATAATAAATCCATTAAGAATGAGTAAAAAACTAAAATAGAGTAATTCCTTTTCATATTGCCCTCTCCCAAGGAAGAAAATCGATAACGCATAGAAACCGTGTAGAAAAAAAATCACACTAACTAGTAATTGCAATGATTCGGAGAAGGTGGCTCCCTTTGTGATTGCAGAATGAAGCCCAAAATAGACCGAATCTTTCAAACCTCCTGAATTAAAACTATCATAATTGGATATTTGAATAATTAAGTCAATTTCTTTTGCCTCAGAGGAAAATATGACCTTCATGGGTCCCTGTTTTTTTATTTTCTCTAATGGATATTTATTAGCAAGGTTTTCACTATTCACCAATTTCCCGTTCACATAAATACTTGCATACGACTCAAATCCTTCTAATTTAATTCCATATATCGTTTCATCCTGATCAGGAAGCAAAATTTTAAGCCTGTAGGAGGCATTACCTATAGAGGACCCCTCAAGCGCCTCCATTTGTTCTTTCCAATTACCAGGAACTTGTATGTATTGTGGTTCGATATTTGTGCTAGAATCGTCAATTATAAACTTTGAAGGATAAAATAGCCATTCCCCATTTAAAAAAATAACCTTATCTTCCTTTAACGTTATATGACGTAAATCAACAACTCCCCTTTCTGCAGTTTGATTTGTAGGTGCATTAAAATAAAGAAACCATCCAAAGCGCATTGATAGTAAGATAAAAATAAAACTAATAATTATCAGTAATTTTTTTGATTTCGTAACTTTATTTATCAAAATTATTTACCTCTTTTTACCTTCCAGTAAATTTCGTGATAATTACTTCTCTTTAAGCCTTAGCTCTTTTAGTGTCAGTATTTATAATGAATAATTCTTACTACTCTTACTATTTTCATCCTCTTACTCAATTTAACTATTTTTGATCTGCTTGTCACTATCAACTTTCTATACAGCCCTCTATTAAACAATGCTTTCAGTTCTGACTCTTCTCACACTCTATTAAATGAGTAACCGCAATCTTTATTTGCAGGAAATAAAAGTAATTTTTCTCAAACTCTGATTATTTTATGCCATTAAGCAAAAAAATCCATTTTGAAAAAATTTGATCAAAATGGATTCGTCCTTTGTTGAGTATTGTTCAATTTTTATAAAAAAAGTTCAATCGATTTCGCTAAGACAAGTTTCTATAGAATTTTTCATATAATGAACGAGTGCTATCACCTCGGAATCCCTTGCTTCCCACTTATCATCAATTTCTCCACGATAAGCTTTTCTAGCTAAATCGAGTAAAGTCGAATATTCTTTGGGTAACCGAGGTAAAGCCCATTTTGCAGCCATATCTTTTGAAGAAATTTCACCGATAGACACCGTCTGCCACATTCGAGCTAGGGTTAAAATTACATTACGCTCATCCCCTATGATGCCCTCTACCAATCCTGGTAGAGACTCCTTAATCGCTCTTCGAATATCTATCATCGGAACGGGATCAAGTATATCTGAAGCATTAGGACCAAATAAAGAAATACTATTCATCCTCACTTGTGCTAAAACAATTGCCAAATCAGGATCATAGGTTGGTTCCTGGATTTGTCCTTTTTCAAACTCACTTCTGAGCCACTCCCCATAAATAAATTCATTTTTGGGTGGGTATCGCCAAGGTACAAGATCGCTATGATTTACCACCGTGACTTCAAGTGGTCTCATAGAGTCTGTGTTTCCTATTTTTCCAGATATCAGCATTAATTTGTCTGTTAGTTTTTTTCGAGTCCCTTCAGATAAACAATGATTCACGACCACTAGGACATCTACATCACTGTTAATGCGTAAACCACCATTTACCACAGAACCAAATAAAAATACTCCGACTATAGATTTTCCAAGCAACCCCTCTACGATTTTTAGTGCTTGTATGGCTTGCTTTGGTATGTTTTTATTACTCAAATCACTCACCAACTACAAAATCTCCCCTCTAAATTAAGCTGACATAATATACGTTTATGCTGGTTTATTGGGATTCAATTCAATTTTCTTAAACATAATCCTACTTAATTGGGCAATTCATCAGCAAGTTTACTAACTCATCATATTTCTTTTCATCCAAAATGGAGTCGTCTGTGTTTATAAACGTTATTATACCTACGTTGTTTGAATTTACATACATAGATGTATCTACTCCAGGATCACTGCCAGTATGTCCCCAGACCTTTTCGCCACTATAACTCCAGAATAATCCTATATTTTCATCAGTTTCTTTGCATTCTGGAGGAACATTCGTGTCGTTAAATTGTTTTTGCAGCATTAAATCAATGCTTTTCGCAGTAATAAATGTATCTTGTCTTTTCATAACAGCTTGCAAGTATTTTGATAGATCATTAACCGTTGTCATAACCCCGCCATCAGGATACGTAATTAACTCATAAGCAGGCATTGGTTCAAGGGTGGCACCCATAGATTCTGTATGGTTGGTAAAATCAATCCTTAGTTTAGAATAATTTAATGCTATGTTTGCTAGTTTGAATTCGCTCCTGTTCCAACCGCTGTTGTTCATAGATAGCTTTTCAAATATATTTTTCCTCACATAATCGGCATATGTCATTTTGCTTCTTGCTTCAATGCAGTATCCTGCAAGTGCAGACCCGATATTACTGTAAGAAAAGCTTGTTCCTAGTTTATTGTTTGAGAAATTGTCCCTTGAATACCATTTACCCTCAGGATTCAGATAGCTATATAAGAAATCTTTCAAGGTCATATTCTTTGCGCCATAAGCACTGTATGAATAGATATATTTAGTTTCGTCGTCCTCAATTCCGGATGTATGTGAAGCAAGATTTTTTAAAGTAATTTTCCCATTTGGAAAATATGGGTTTACTACTTTGAAAGGAAGTATGTCATTGATATCTTCATCCAGGCTAAGCAAGCCATCTTCCTGAGCTTTTGCCAATGATCCCCCGATAAAGGTTTTGCTTATAGAGGCAATATTGGTAACTGTGTCCAATGTGTAAGGAATTTTCTTTTCAATATTGGCATATCCGATTTCTTTCTTGTACAATACTTTATCTTTGGTAAAAACAAGTACAGCTACACCTGGAACTTTAAGCGAATCAAAAAGTGACGTCAGTTGTTTGTCGAATTGCTGCACTTCTTTACATACAGTAGCATCAACAGTTGAACTCGTAGCGTATTTAGGCAATTGAGACATACGAAAAACCTCCGTTTATTATTTTTATTGTTGCTTTCTTTAAAATAAGTTTCCATCTTTCACTTGTGCAAGACTGCTAATAATTAATATGTATACGTAACTAAAAAGACGAAATTAAGCATTTTTCGCATTTTACAAGCTCTTCACTATGCTCGACTTCCTCTATTATGTTAAAAATGCTTAAATAAGAAAGTACAAAATTGAAATTAGCTTTGTTTCCTAATTAATGGACTAAAAAAAGAAATTCATTAATTTCAACTCAAGTAATTAAAAAAGTGATTTTGCTTTATCTTTTTTTTATGCAAAATAAAGACTGAACCTAATAATTGGATTCAGTCTTTATTTTTCTAGACAGTCTTTTATAAAAATATTGCTACATTAGTAAATAACATGTTAACCTTTTATAATAATTCTTAATAGTCTTCATTTATCTTTGTTGCTCATCGATAATATTGACTTTTATCTTTTTCTTTAACTGATATTCTTAGCTTCCAAAGCTCTTTAGCCAACTGAAAAACTTCCTCATCCTCACCTTTTTCAATTGCTATTTTCCTTGCTTTTAATAGAGCATTTGCTGCTGGTGATAAATCTGGACAATCAATCTACAACCCATTTTTTAAAATCTTCTTTAAATGGATCGATATCATTCCAAAAATAATTATGTTTTATAAATGCAGCACTAATGGCATTTCTATTTAGCTCTTGTTTATATCGAAAAATCTCTTTCTTATCGTTGCCAAGCAAAACTAACTGTTTTTCATCTAACAATACAAGTGAGATATCTTCCTTATTTAATAGAATTTCATCATCTCTAAGTTTTAAAATTACTTTCTCATCATCTATAATCATTTCTAAGCTCTCATGAAAAGATAATAAAGTCAATGCAATTCCCACAATCAAACCAAGGGCCATCGTGATAAACCCAACCCATGCTCCATTAAAGGATGCAATTAAGTTTAAAGGTCCCTGAAAGAAAGGTACCCACGGCAAAGTGCTTGCCCATTTTGAAATACTTGGAAGAAACCAACCTAGCACTAAACCGATGATAGGAAAACCAAGCCACAAGATAACTTTATCTGTTTTAGAAAAATTTAATATTGTATGATTATTGTTCATTATTTCACCTTTCTTACTTAACGATAGGTAAATAATAACATCCAACTAAGATTATTGTCAAAATCCTAAATTCGAAACCCTTGAATATTTACTCTATCAAAGTTATCATGATTAGCCTCCACTCCAATTAATTTTCCTGTCGTAATATTAAAAGCAATTGAAATAGATTTATAATCCAAGTTAACTTACAATAAATAGTATCCTTAAAAAGTGTATGATATTTAGCTTGATCAGATATTTCAGTTCCTATTGGACAATGAATGATGGTTCCTTGGTTCTTTCTAGGAATCCCCTCCATTATTAGAATCAATTACCACTCTCTGCCTCGGTTGGTTTTCCAGTCATACGGCAAAATCTCTTTCAATAAAACAACAGTGTCATTTTCAACCTCTACAGCGGCTTCTAAGTTTTCTTTTGAAAGCTGACTGATTAGCTCACGACACCGTCCACATGGCGGAACAGCATTTCCTTCCGAGTCTACTGCTACAAAAGCTTTTATTTGATATTCGCCATTTTTCAACATGTCAGCAACTGCTGCATGCTCTGCACAAAAACCCATGGAACAAGCTGTATCTATGCTAATCCCTGTATAGATATTCCCATTTATGGTTTCAATGGCTGCACCAACACTTCCGTATTGAATAAAATCATTTAATTCTGTAGGTGAAGTAACTGCAGTTGCAATCTTTTTTAATTCTTTAAAATTCATAAGGATCAACCTCCTTTTCTAGAAATGTGAAATCGATTGGATAAAAAGATGCTATAGTCAAAATCGACAGTCAGTGCGATTGAAGTAATGTTATTTTGTGTACACCCATTTTACTAGATTAATTTTGTTTTTCCACCGTACAATTTTTATATTTTCTTTACTTGTTTCTCAAAGTATTCATTTTGCAGAATTCCCATATGAATGATGTCATGCCATTCCCCATCTCTAAATAGACTTTGTCTACTGTTTCCTTCCTGTTGAAAACCAATCTTATTGTACAAATGTATAGCTCTATCATTAAATGAAAATACTTTTAGGTAAACTCGATGAAGATTCATTTCATAAAAAGCATAATGCAACAGTAATCCCAAGCTCTCTGAACCAAATCCTTTTCCCCAATACTTCTTTTCTCCGATGTCAATTATACATTCAGCATTTCTATTTTTATAATCAATGTTGATTAATGACACAATGCCAATTGGTATTTCATTTCCTTTTGTAAGGATAATATAGCTTTTGGCTGTATGAGATCCTAAAATAACATGATCTACAAATTCTTTCGTCTCATCTATTGGATAAACATCTAAAGATGGGTTAGTGAAATGCATAACTTCCACATCATTTCTCCATTGGTGATATAGTTCTGTATCTTCCTTTGTCATTTTTCTTAGTCTCACTCTTGATGATTCAAACAACATAAAGTTCACTCCTTATTGTAAGTGGATTTTGGATTAATTAATTTTTCTAAAGAGAAAAGTAAAACGGATAACTGATCCTTTACTTTTGTTTGTTCATATCCTAGCTGAAACGTGTCCAACATTAAACCGTTTATAAATGAGAGGATATACCTTGCAATAGAATGGGTAGATTGTTGAGGGCTAAATTCCCCTTTACGCATGCCTTCATTTAATACTTCTTCTATTACTTCATTAATACGATGGTAGCGTTCAGAAATGTAAGGGAAATTATCTTTATTATGTGTGTATTTATACGATAAAAAGAATTCTGCCTTTGCATAGACCAATGTTTGATCAATTGTCTCAATATAAATTTGCTGTTCTTCAATCCATTTTTTTAACTGGGGCCACAGTGGGCCTTCCTCAGATGGCACAAAATATTGAATATCTTTTTCGTCATCATATTTTAAAACTTCAATAAATACGTGATTAATATTATTGAAATAACTATACAATGCGCCTCTGGATATTCCAGCTTTGTCCATTATATCCTGCATAGATGCGTGGACAAAACCTTTCTCGATAAACACCTTCTTAGCTGCCTCTATCAGCTCTCTCTCTCTTTCTTTTTTATATTCTTCACTAACCTTTGGTGCCATAAGCCACCTCCTTAATGAATGACAAAATGCACACAACAAACTATACACTATTGTCGTTTATATTTCAAATTATACCGACACTAGTGTATAGTTTCAACCTTTATATTAAAAACTTGGGGAAAGGTTATAATAAATTCGCATTTTTCTGTAAAAGAACGTGGTTAGTATTTGGGCGGGGATTTTGATTTCATCCGCAGTACTTTTAACTATAAAAGGACAACTTCACTTAAAGGCAAAGTTGTCCTAATTTGTGTTAAATACGAAAAGCTTGGAATCTATTACACATCTAAATACTATTCCTTGTACTGCTTCACTTTATAATGCATCTGAACAAACTGACCATACCGCTTTGTATCAATTAAAATTAAATCGATTTGAGGATTTTTTTCTTTAAACAATGGAATACCAGAGCCAAGTATATGAGGTGTAACAGTAATAATATATTCGTCAATTAAATTTTCCTTTATAAAAGCATCAAGTATACTTGCTCCTCCAATCATCCATATTTTAGAACCCTGTTGTTTCTTTAATTTTCTTGTAAACTCTATTACATTTTCATTGACAAATTCCACATATTCATTTGAACCTTTTTCAGAATTGCTGAAGACATAGCATTTTTTTTCAGGATACGGAAATGATTCTGAGTTTTTCATTACATAATCATATGTCTTTTTCCCCATAATTGTTGTATCTATTGAATGATACATATCTTCGTATCCTGCATCACCCTCTCCTTCTGTCTCAATTAACCATTGTAAGTCATTATCTTCCTTTGCAATAAATCCATCTAAGCTTGTAGCAATGTATAAAACTACTTCACGTGACATTGTATAATCTCTCCTTTTTTATCTTTTATACTTTCCTAAGTATGAAGGAACAATACTATAGTAACCATAAAACATGACAAGTAATGGCATGTTTAAATAAGAAATTTCATAAAAGGAGATTCCAGTGTTGTAAATATGGATATATACAACCATGTACATGACGGAAAACTGTCTGCTATAGCATTGGCTACCTTACTTCAACTTAATTATTCAACAATTTCTATAGATTCCACAACATTCATTTTTGCAATCTTTATTAACGGAATATAAGTTGCTATTAGGCAAGCAATTAAGGATAGAATAGTCACTTCCATCATTGATAGAAAAGGAATAGGAATGAGTTGTATCTCATTCGTAGCAGCTGCGTTTACAAAAATACTACAGATGTACCCTAAAACACTACCGATTATTGAAGCAAAGATACCATAGTAAGCTCCTTCCCATAAAAAGGTTTTATACAAACTTTTTGAACTCATACCTATCGCTCTTTGTACCCCAATTTCAATCACTCTAGTATGAATATTCGTATACATCGTATTAATAATATTTAGAAGACCAATAAAACCAACGAATAAAATTAATCCCCATGCAAGTAGGCGAATTTGTTCGTAACTTTCTCTTAGTTGCTTATCTGTATTGGCATAAGAGAGCCATGTCCCCCCTCTTCGACCGCAAAGCTCTTGTATTGACTGTTCCACTGAAGAACGGCTTGCGTCCTCCGTAAGTGTTGGATAAAGCTCTGAGTATTGACTTTTCCCTGTGAGTTGGTTATATATAGAATCCGGCACCACAACTTGAACACCATTGATAAAGCCCTTGTTTTCCAGTGTAATAGGAGAATCTAGCAGACCAATTACTTTTAAAGAAGCACCATTTATAGAAATACTATCGCCAATCGACAGGACCGTATTTTTCATTTCTACATTGCCAAAAGAAACTGGAATTGGATTTTGTATCAAAGCCGCTGTACCGTTCATAAGCTCTTGCAAATCGAATTCTGGAAGCGTAGATGCTAGAGAAATTAAACGTTGTTTGTCGATACCGATTATTTGCAAGCTTTCACTAGTCTGTAGGGTGATAGACGTTTCTATATCTTTAAGTTCCCCATTCTCATTTTGCTGATATAAGCTATATTTCAAAGTAGATACTGCTTGAATGCCTGGAACATTCCTTAATGTGGTTACATCTTCTGGTAAGAATCCAACAGTTTCACTAGTCATAGAATAATCTCCAAGATGCATCTTCTGAATATCTTTGGAAGCGTCTAAAAGTTCAGAAAAACTTTCTAATGCTATAAATACAGTGATACTCATAACGAGGGAGAGTATAGTAATGGCTGTCCTGCCACGATTGCGTTTCATGTTCATACGTGCATAAAATGCTTCAAAATTGCGGATGTGTTTAACTTTCCTATTTCGACGTTTAATGCTGGTTTTTTGACCCATTATTGCAATTGTAGGTGATACTTTGGCTGCATAATGCGCTGCAGGTAAAGCCGAGAGAAAGGAAAACAAAATAGTAATAGCTACACTAAAGACCAATGGAATCAATTTACTTCCCTCATTCTCATCAATCATTGCTATAACCTCTGTTTTGGAACTCGCCATAAACAATTCGGGATTGAAAAAACTGCTTGTTGCAATCGTAATACTCTTAGTAGAAAATATTCCAAGTACTATACCAATGGGAATCCCAATCCCGCACAAAATAGCAAGCTGTAAAGAAACTAACAGATAAAGCTTGCTTTTTTCTGCACCAATTGCTCTTAGAATACCGTAGTCCTTTATGCGTTTTGTAACGGCGATTTTCAAAATATTGTAGACAACCAGTCCAGCAGCAAATAGCACAAGCACACCAATTAATATACCAGCCAAAGTCATATAGGAAACACCTAAATCAGCATCAATTGTTGACTCTGTTCGATATTGGATTCCAGCAGCAGATAGCATCGTATCATTAAACTGAATACAATACTCCGGTATAGCATATTGTACAGCTAATTTATCTATTACATTTTGAAAAGATCTTTTATTTTTGGTACGAATGTCAACAGAATATAATAAATACTTATCTGGTAGTACCTTTTCCGCTGTCCCCTCTCCAACAATACCAAGAACAGTACCGCTTACATAACTGATATAATTTGATTTAAGAATCCCTGTTAGAATAAAGTCGTGGGAATATTCATATCCAGACTCAGTGTCCCTTAAGAGGGAAATATGAAGGTCAAGGGGAATGGTATCGCCAAGTGTTCCTTGAAAGCCAAGTGAGTCCAAAACATCTTGTGGTAAAGCAACTTCTCCTGCTTTTTCCGGAAGTCGTCCATTTTCTAATTGCGATTCAGAGGGATAGGCTGAAAGAGCATTGCCTACATATTCTCTCAGTAAAATAGACACTTTACTGTCTGCAATAGCAGCAGTTCCAATTGAAATGGTGCTCTCTGCGTAAGAAAGGTGATCATCCTCTGATAGTATATTTGCCTGTTCTTTAGTCATTTGATGAAATGTTGCATATCGATTTCCATTTAGGTTGATTGCCTGACTTTGATGCATTGCATTTACTATTCCAATGGATTGACCAATTACGGTTGTCATCGTGGTAGAAAGAATAATTGCAATTAAAATAAGGCTGGCAGTTATTTTTTGTGTTCGTAACTCTTTCCAGGCTAGGGTACGAAAAGATTTCATTTTGCCATCACCTTAGAAAGAATGCCATCCACAATGACAAATCGTCTTTCTGCCATCGAAGCAATATCGTTATCGTGCGTGATCAGTACAAGTGTCCTTCCCATTTTACGCTGTATATTTTTAAGCATTTTCATTACTTGGCTACCACTTTTACTGTCAAGGTTTCCGGTTGGCTCATCGGCAAAGATAATGTCTGGCTGTGCAATAAGAGCACGTGCAATGGCAACACGTTGCTGTTGACCACCTGACAACTCATGAGGTAAGTGGGTCAATCTATCGCTGATTCCGAGTAGATCAGAAATTTCCCTTAGATAATTTTCATCCGTCTTTTTTTTATCAAGTAGTAATGGCATTTCGATATTTTCTTTTACAGTCAGAACAGGAAGCAAATTAAATTGCTGAAAGATAAAACCTATACTTTGTCTGCGAAAAGCAGAAAGCTCTTTGTCACTAAAGCTGTAGATCTCTTTACCATCATAGGTAAGGGAGCCTACTGTGGGCTTATCTAATCCAGAGAGCAGATGCAACAATGTACTTTTTCCACTACCGGACGGTCCCATAATAGATATAAAATCACCTGCTGCAATTTCTAAGTTAACCTTATTCAAAGCAACAACCTTGTTTTCACCACTGCCATAAATCTTTGAAATTTGATTGGCTTTAATAATCATAAAAAAACACTCTCCTTATTTTTGATTAAAGAAGAGTGTAAAATATAAATCTCAAAAATTCCTCAAGATGATAAAATATGAAAACAAGCTGTCACTTTTGCTCCGATGTCTAAATTTTCTATTTTAAGATTTCCTCCATGTTTTTTGCAAAGCATAGAGCATATATAAAGTCCCATTCCAAAATGATCTTTCTCGTCCTGTTTCTCATCTCTCAAAAATGGGCTTATTCCTTTTCGAAGAATAATAGGTGAAAAGCCCGCGCCATCATCTGAAACGCATATGATTACCTTCCTATTATCATAAGTAAATTTTACGGAGACCATTGTTTTGGTATAACGCAGCGCATTGTTTACGAGGTTTTCTGAAACATTTTGAATAATAGCTTTGTCAACAAATATCTCTTCATTTTTTCCATAGCTGGAAAACTTAATTTCCTTCCCTGTGTTATCGGCTAGAAACAATAAGCTTTGCTCCAGTTCCCTTGAAAATGCTGACCAACAGGTGTTTTGAGGATAAAATTTCCAATTTTCCAATTTTTGAGCCATTGTCATAGCTTCTACGTAGTTTTCTATTCGGACTGTATACTGTGCAATCAAAGCGAGCGATTCATTTACACTATCACAATCAAATTTTTCATGAATTAAACGCTTTTGCAGTAAGTTGGCACATCCTTTTAAAACAGTTACAGGATTCCTTAAATCGTGGGAAAATGCAGCGTTCAAACGTTTTCGTGC
>Ga0213823_1001467_pt1 | contig 14364 bp, 18 predicted proteins | sample MC6MC0907MG_FD_179887 | JGI IMG/M metagenome (GOLD analysis project Ga0213823, IMG submission 179887) | Enriched soil aggregate microbial communities from Iowa State University, Ames, United States - MC6-MC0907-MG | ecosystem: Environmental > Terrestrial > Soil > Unclassified | place: USA: Iowa...
CCCGTTCAATAAGGAATGACTTTTATTTTCATTATTGTAGATTTTTCTTCATAAGAGATGCTACTTGTATATTATCTTGTTGAGAAGTGTTTTCTAGATGCTTAATAATTAATTCTTGTCGTTCCACAGGATGATTTTGACTTAATTTAGCTTTTGCATCAATTTTTGTGATTTTTATTCTGAACGCTACAATTCCTTTACTCATTCCTTCGATAAAACTAGGTTCAACATCATTTAAATTGTATGGACTATCAGGGCTTTCATATTTATTTACCAAGTCATTTAACGAGTCAAATATTACTTTTCTATCTTCGACAATCTCCATCTTTCCATATAAATGGATAGACACATAATTCCAGGTAGGTACTGCTTTAGTTGTTTCGTACCAAGTAGGTGAAATATAACAGTGGGGACCTTGGAAAACCGCAAGGACTTGTTGGTTTTCAGCATCATTCCATTGTTCGTTCGGACGAGCAAAATGACCATATAAAGCATTTTCAGATTTATTTAATATCAGTGGTAGATGCGTAGCGTAGGGTTCTCCTTTATGATGGGAAAATAAGGTTGAAAAACCATATTTTTCAATAAAATCATAAATAACTTCTTCATCATCAATTTTAAAATGTTTAGGTATATACATAATAATTCACCTTTCAAAAAAATTATATGAGTGTTTTGGTCATTATAAAGTCCATTTGTTCTTCATCACCCATATAAAATGAGTGGGCTCCAGTTTGAACAAACCCCATTTTTTTATAAAAAGCAATAGCATTTTCATTTTTATCCCATACGCCTAGCCAGATTTTCTCTTTATTACGTTCCATAGCAATTTCCATAGCTTTATTTAGCAGATATTTACCAAGCCCATGTTTTTGAAATTTGTTCTTTATATAAATCCTCTCGATTTCAAGTGATTCATTACCCATTTCTTCAGACTGAGCATCATTGGTATTGACCTTTAAATATCCAGCGACTTCATTATTAAAATAAACAAAAAAGAATTGCGAAGAAAAATTGGATAATTCTTTTTCTAATTGTTTTAAGTTAAATGCCCTTCCCAAATAGGAAATCATATTTTCGGGTGAATTCTGATGCTTAAATGTCTCATTAAATGTTTCATAACTAATTTCTTGAAGTTTGCGTAAATCTTCAAGGGTACACTTTTTTATATTTATAGTCATTTAAATATGTCGCTCCTTTTATATAATCAATAATCTCTCTTGTTTCCCTTTTTTACAAATTCCCAGTCTATTTCAATATTTTTTCTAACTCTTTGAAGAAGATTAAAAATAGTTTCTACTTCTGTTTCGGAAAATCCAGATAATGCGACCATATTGGAATAATCATTTTCTCTTCTTATGAAAGGATAAACATTTTTCCCTTTCACTGTTGGAAAGAGTTTTTTAATTTTTTGGTTATCTTGATCGTCTTTCTTTTCAATAAAGCCATTCATTTCAAGTTTTTTTATAGCACGAGATGCTGTTGTTCGATCTACTTTTATCTTCTCAGCTAACTTTTCTTGAATGATTCCTGGGTTTTCACATATTCGCACAAGGTACAAATACTGCCCTTTTGTAAGGTCATATTCTTTAAATTCTATATTACTTATAGAATCTAATGCCCTTGCTATCATTCCAATTTCACGAAGAATTTCCTTCATAAGTACCTCCTTAATACATATTTTTGTTGCGAATGCAATAAAAATGGCATATATTAAATTTATCTTAACTTTGTTGCATTTGCAATAAAAAAATAATAATAAAGAGGAGGAGTAAAATGAAATATGTTTTTATGTAATAGGAATTTTAATATTAACCCTTGGTATTGCTTTCACTATACAATCAGACCTTGGAACTTCACCTTTTGATGCACTTTTAGTTGGACTGTCCATAAATGTGGGGCTTACTGTAGGAAGCTGGGAAATAATAATAGATATAATGTTGATATGTTGTAATTCGTTTTTAAAAGACAAACACCAGAAGTCTTGGGGTTGTTAACAGCAGTTATAACGGGGATTGGTATTGATATGTGGCTTTTTTTATTGCACAATTCGATAACACATGAACTATGGTACAGTACAGCAAAGTTGTTTGTTTTGAAATCGGCTTAGTTGTTATAGGATTAGGAATTGCAACATATTTACACACAAATATACATCACCAAATTATGATAAAGATAAAAACCATTCAATATAGTATGCTGTTTATTTCCTTGTTCAACTCCCTGCTTCTTTAGTTCAATAAGAAAAGCTACCAGGATTACCATTTATCAAATTTGATAACTCACTAATTGCATACTCTAAGTCATCCTTTGTATTATAAAAATGGGGAGCCATTCTTATTACATCATTTCTTGCAGAAACAATAATCTTTTTTTCTCTTAATATCCCTTCGATTTTTGAAGCATTTCCTATATAAAAAGAGGTCATACTTGAGTTACATTCAGATGATTGTGGACCTATTATTTGTAATCCTTTTTGTAATCCAAGTTCCCTTGTTAATTCGGCTAACTCTTTCAAATATAAATGTATATTATGTATTCCAATCTTAAGTAACAAATTAATCGCTTCATACGCAGCATAAATGCTTATAAAAGAAGGTGTACCAGTCTCAAACCGGCGAGCTCCAGGTGCAAAAATAGAATTAAATACATCAAATTTTGTTTCACTTGCTTTTCCAAACCACCCGGAAAGTCTTGGTTTTAATTGTTCAGCAAGTTCCTTTTTTATATACAGAAAGGCTACACCTGGGATCCCAAGCATATACTTGCGAGTTCCAGTGGTTAAAATATCAATATCCATTTCTTTTACATTAATAGGGATATGTCCTGCAGATTGATATGCGTCAACCAACAGCATGGACCCTTTTTTATGAACAATGTTTGCAATCTCTTTAAGGTTTTGCATATATCCATTGTAATAAGATACGTGGGGAATACACGTAAGTAATGTATTCTCTTTTACTTCCTTTTCGTATTGCTCTAAGTGTATGATTCCGTTTGAAGAACGAATAATTGAGATTTTTGCTCTATCCTGTTCCTGTGCAAGCCAAATATGACCAACAGTTGGGAAATCAATATCTGTTAAAATTATACTGTTTTTATTTTTTTCATAAGGCAGGCAAGTGGCGATAGTAGAAATAACATCAGATACAGAGGTTAATATAGCAATTTCATCTATTTCGGCACCAATAAGTTCAGCGAATTTCTCTCTAGTAGCCTCCACTTTCATAATCGACTGATCCCAGTTACTTCCAAACTCAAGCAAACTATTATGATATTCTTCAATCGCGCGTGAAACAGGCTGAGCCAATGCACCTTGAGAACAACTAGCTAAATGTACATAATTTGATAAAATAGGGAATAACGAACGATAACAACTGTACGGATTATTCATTTTTCTTCCCCCCTTAAAACTATATTGTATAAACTATTCGGCCTTTACTATTACAAAAAACTCAATTTCCTTATATTTTAATTTTCTTCTTGAACAAACCTGCTTCGGTTGCCATCCATGAGCAGATCTTCACCACAAAAAATGTACGAAAAATAGTTCTTACATAGCAGTTGAATAAACAAAAAGCCGCCATCGGCAGCTAGGTCTTCTTTTATTACTTATTTAAATGTAGTAAAATATTACAATCTTAACCAATTCGATTATACTAAAGATTGTCCATATATTCAAAATTCCTTTTTGAACTAAACTCCCGTTAGTCGAACCAATCTTGCTTTTTTTGCCTTGCCCTGTCCGAATGAGACCCGTATTCTGAAAATATGTAAAAAAGCTTGCTCAAAGAGTAAGCTTATCCGCTATAAACACTATCACATGTTCCAGCTTTTGGTTCATAATAACAATGATTTTTAAATGGACCAGAATGAGGCTGGCCGTACCATGTTGGAGGGCATGGAGCATGTGGATTAAAGTACCAAAGAGCATATTTCCCTGGGTGATCTCTCCAATAATCCAAATTCTTTTTGGCTAATCTTTTTTCGGAAGTCCTTGCTCTCTGGTAAAATACATTCCCTTTTTGAACAGCTTCAAAGGAAAAATTTCCTCCTTGTACTTGAAAAATAACTTGGTTAACTGATCTTAAACCTTTAAAGTCTAAACAATTTGCTACAAGACGATTCACAATTACATTTCCAACATATAACATTCCCTGTTTTCCTTCACCTTCGGCCTCTGCTCTCATCATCCTTGCCATTAAGTCAACGTCTGAACTTCGGTAATTTACTCTTGGCATTTTCTCACCCCAAAATATAGTATGAAAGAAAGCTTACATTGATGTCATTGTTTATAAAATAAGAATACCTAGTTTTTAAGTAAGATGAAAACTATGGCATTCTTTTCTATATCTTTATTCAACTCCTACTTAGATAGTGCAATAAGGAAAAAGAATCACCGCAGTGATCCCCCGTCTTTAACTCTTGCACCCATTAGTTCAATAATAATTGCCATCCTAATTGTGGAACACAATTTATCTCACTATTGTAAAAATTTCATTATCGTCCCTATTAGGTACATCAATCATTGTCACTTTTTTTACAGATGCTCGTTTTAATGACTGCATGCAATTGATGAGAAAATAAATTTTTGATTCTTCCCCTTGTATTTCAGCTTCCACACTTCCATCTTCTAAATTTTTTACCCATCCCGTTAATTTCATTCTTTGAGCAATACAATATATTTCCAAGCGGAATCCTACTTTTTGCACTCTTCCTGAAAAAGTTACTTTCTTTCTTAATATAGTATTTGAAACAAATATAGGAAACTTAATTCGATTTGCATGCCAAATTACATACTCATTTCTTAATTTCTTAAAAACACTCATTCTACGACGTACTCCTTTTAGTTTATTACTAAATCGTCTCCGAACCTAAATAATAAAAACGCTTTACTCCCTCTAAGAAGTAAAGCTAAAAATATATTCTCCATTAAGATAAACTTATCCTTCTTATCAAACTAATTTGAACCGTTATTACAATAAAAAATTCTAAAAAAATGTGTTAATCCTTGTTGGATTAACGCATTCTTTATCCTGCATCTAAATAATAATTTCCCGAATAATCTCAGCGTTATTCAACTATTCTCCCGTTAGAGCTTAGTACATTTTTTCACAAACATTACATTGCTACTAAATTATATAATTCTTGTATTGCTGTACCGTAAGTACGAATCTAAACACGTTTAAAAATTTTTTAACATTTTAGCTTTTTAGAGTTTAATATTACTTATGATACGGTTCACCGCCGCCTCTCTAACTGCAAATTTTGAAAAAAGAACCTTCAATCTAAAGATAGATCAAAGCTTCTATGTTTTATTTTCAATGATATTCTGTATTTACTCAGTACTTGAAGAAATTTTTTATTTAATCTCTGTTTTTTTATCATTACCTTTTCAATCTCTTCGTCATATAAACAATTGTCCATTGATGAAAAATGTTGCTTATACTTTTTCATTCAATCCTTAGGGTTCTACATCCAAAGAATTAACTATAGACCAATTCTTTTTCGCTCAGGCCAAGCGTCTCTGCTGTTGAAGTATGAATTTCCTGGAAAATGTCTGGGTTTTCCACTAATGACATGCCATAAGAAGGAATCATTTCTATTATTTTCGATTCCCACTCTTCAAAATGTTGTGGGAAGCATTTTTCTAATACCTCAAGCATAACGTGAACGGCAGTAGAAGCACCTGGAGAAGCGCCGAGCAATGCAGCTATCGATCCATCAGTAGCACTAACAACTTCCGTACCAAATTGAAGTGTTCCTTTACCACCGGCCTCAGTATCTTTGATAACTTGCACACGTTGGCCTGCTACCACTATATCCCAATCCTCGCTTTTGGCGTTCGGAATAAACTCTCGTAATTCTTCCATGCGCTTTTCATTCGATAACATTACTTGCTGGATCAGGTATTTTGTCAACGACATTTCTTTTACGCCTGCTGCCAACATAGTGACGACATTATTCGGTTTTACAGAACCAATTAAATCAAAATTTGAACCAGTTTTTAAGAACTTTGGTGAGAAGCCGGCAAACGGTCCAAACAGCAATGTTTTTTTGTTGTCGATATATCTTGTATCAAGATGCGGAACAGACATTGGTGGAGCACCAACTTTAGCTTTACCGTATACTTTTGCATGATGCTGCGCTACAACTTCCGGATTGTTACATACCATAAATAGTCCGCTTACCGGGAATCCTCCAATATGTTTTGACTCAGGAATACCGGTTTTTTGTAGTAAAGGCAGACTCCCTCCCCCACCGCCGATAAAGACGAATTTTGCAGTATGGCATTCGATTTTACCGCTATCGATATTTTGCACTTTCACTTCCCACAATCCGTCGCTAGTACGTTTAATATCCTCAACACTATGCCTGTAGTTTATCTCGACATTTTTACTCTTTAAGTGGTCAAACAACATGCGTGTTAAAGCACCAAAGTTGACATCCGTTCCAGAGTCGATTTTTGTTGCCGCTATCGGTTCATTCGATGTACGGCCTTCCATGATAAGCGGAATCCATTCCTTCAGTTTTTCAGGGTCATCGGAAAATTCCATCCCTTGAAACAGGGGATTGTTTGAAAGCGCTTTAAAACGTTTTTTCAAAAACGTTACATTTTTTTCCCCTTGTACAAAACTCATATGAGGTATTTGCATGATAAAGTCCTGCGGATTACGAATCAGATTGTTGTTTACAAGATAAGACCAAAACTGTCTTGAAAGCTGAAACTGTTCATTAATTTTTATAGCCTTTTTAATATCTATAGATCCGTCAGATTTTTCGGATGTATAGTTAAGCTCGCACAGTGCAGAATGGCCCGTTCCCGCATTATTCCATTCGTTAGAGCTTTCTTCCCCTGCGCTTGCGAGTTTCTCAAACACTTTTATTTCCCATTCCGGTGTTAACTCTTTCAGTAATGACCCCAAAGTTGCGCTCATGATTCCGGCACCAATTAAGATAACGTCTGTTTTTTCCTGTATGTTGCTCATAATATCCTTCCTATCCCCTATATTGGCAAAAAAGAGTAAGTGCTCTTGCTTAAGATGTCACAAAAATCAGGGTTGCACTTAGGAACACACCTTTTCTGTCTCAATTATAAACATATCATAATCTATTATAATGATTTATAGGTTAAAAAAGCTACTATTATCTGATAATTATAAGTTATATAAGTTATTTAAGATGCTAAACTGTTCCGTTACTTCAAAGTCGATTATTTTTTCAAAAAACCATAAACAATGAGTATTAAACCAACAATGAAAAACAGTGGTACATAAAAATTATCAAAAAGAGTATGTATCTCTACCTCAGGTACTTCACCAGACATTTTCCCTGAATAAAATCCCGCCATAATTAAACTGGTAGATATCATAGAAAATCCACGTTCTAACGAATAAATTAGTCCTGATATCATTATAAATAAAGCACCTAAAAGTTTATATGATCTCACTTTTTTCCCTCCCTAATAAACATTCTTCATAACCTAAAATTAACATTATTATAAAATTACTACTACCAGTTTCGTATTGCTAACCTGTCTCGTTATTCGAATAATAAAAGCTGCCAAAATGACAGCTCGAATTTTTAGCTCTTCTTTAAGTACAATTTTTCACAATCTTTGTGCGGAATAAGAAAATGTAACAACCAAACATATTCCTAGAACTTTTTTGCCCTTGAAATGTATTTTTATAACTTTTAGATGCTATGTCACTTATTTAATAAAGTCGATTCTTATAGCCTTCTTGTAAATCCTTTTCTACTTGATCAGCAGTAACATTGGGTATTTTAGAGTGAGCCACCAACATTTGAGGAACTGAGGGAAGATTCTCTTTTGTTAACCATGAATCCTGGTTCCACAATTCTGATCGAATGAAAGCTTTAGCACAATGTGCAAAGCACTCCTCTACCTCTACTAAAATACCAAATATAGGGACTCGACCGTTTACTGTGTTCATTTCTAGAAGCTCTGGATCACGGCAAATATAAGCTTTCCCATTTATTCTTAGTGTTTCTCCTAAACCAGGTATGTAAAATAGAAGCCCGATATTAGGGTTGGTAATAATGTTTTCGGCGGAGTCCATTCTTCGATTTCCTGGTCGTTCTGGAATAAACAAATGCTGTTCATCAAGAACTGTCACAAACCCAGGTGAATCTCCTCTTGGTGAAACATCACATTGTCCTTCCAAATTAGAAGTTGACAATGACAAAAATGGTGACTTAGAAATAAAGTCTCTGCAATGCTGGTCGATAAAAGAAATTACTTTATTAACTGCTCTTTGACTTGGTTGTCCGATAAATGAACGGAACTCTTCAAATTCTTCTTTTGTAGAGATAATCTCTTTAAACTTAATACTCATCTTATCACCTTTAAATAATGGAATATAAACCCATTATACAACATAAAAAATGGTACTATTAAAATTATTAGAATTTTTTCGAAGTTTATAGAGATAAGCATGTAAATTTTTGCTGCATATCATTATATTTCATTAAAAGGCTAATCGAACTATCCTGCACTTTAGTTAAATAATGGTAATGAAAAAGGACTGCCGAAACAGTCCTTTTGTTGTAAAACTATAGCCCTCCGTTTGTTTAAGTGAATTGATTCACAATCTATCTTGAAACAACATTGCTTATTTCAATTTACATCTCTTTAAATCAATATTTAAATTTAAAGTGACAGGATAAAATATAAAAACAACGATACCTCCTTAATTCCAAATGTTGTATAATTTGGTTAAGGAGTGATTAAATTTGCTTGTAAAGATGAAAAAGCAAGATTATGACTTATTAACACGTTCAAATTTAAGCCTAGCATGTTTTGAACCCGTTATTAAGACCTATAAAAACAGAGTGGCTGAGCAAACTTCTTCAAATATCTCTCAAATTCAAGAGCGATTTTATAAGGAACTAACTTATGGTCAACGAGCGAGCGTTATTTATGTTTATGCGCCAAATAGTGGGCTTCGTCCTTCTCGGAAGACCTGTAATCTGGCTATTGATTCAACTCTTTACTCTAGCAACATGTTTGTTGACCATATTTTTCATCATTATCTGGTCGAAAAACCGTGAAAATACCTCATTCCTAGATAAAATACGTTTCTTCTTATTATTGGCAGGAGGTATTGTACTTGTACCATGGGCCTTATACTGGCAACTCCTTTTTCTTTAATATAGAACCCTTAGTCAGCAAGTCAGAGAAGAGATACTAAGTACTTTTAGTATCCCTAAAATTATTTGTGAAGGATATACAAGACTTGTTGTAGCGTATTAGCATTTATTTGGTGTAGGCTATTGATGAGAAAACCTTTACTCGAAAGGCTCCACTTTATTTGCTAATAATAAGGTTCAATATTCGTTGCAAGTAGACAAGTTTTCACCTCAAATTTTCTATTTCTTTTCAACCAAATAAACTCCTTTTTCATCCTCTCTGTTGTCGTAAAGAGGGAATACAATCTCGACTTCCGTCCCATTCTGACTCTTATTTTTATCTATCTTAATCATCCCCTACTGCTCCTCTACTAATCGCTTGACTAGTGTGAGCCCCAAACCTGTCCCACCTGTTTTTTTCGAACGGAATGATACTAATTCAAAAAATCGGTTATATTCTTAGAAATTTCTTCTGGATGTGTTAAAGTCATGATGTGATTTGCATTGGTTATATGAACTACACGGATATCGGGGACTGCTTTATATCGTTCTGCAATTTGAAACAGATCATCCGATTCATTATCCCCAATCAATAGCAATGTACTTACATCTATCTCATGTAATCTTTCTATAGCAGAATAGGAAACTACTTCGTGTGTTCCCCAAGTAAATAGAATATTATCCCTCATTATCTGACGTAACAATTGATTCGTTGGACCTTTTGGAATTCTCCAAGAAGATTCACTTAATGTAATATCTATCATCTTTTCAACATCTGGAATTGCGCTCGAAGCCCTTCTCTCCAGTGCTCGATACTCAGAAGAAAATTGATAGCCAGAGAGACCTGGAGCAATCAATATAAGTTTAGATACCTTATTTGGATAAGCTAGTGTAAAGTCAGTAGCAATTTGCCCGCCTAGGGAATGCCCTACTAATACTGCCTCTTTCATATCTAGTTGATCATAAATGCTTCTTAGGTCTTTTACGTAATCAATAGGCTCAGTTGGAACAGGAGACTTTCCAGCACCTCGTAAATCAAGTGTAATTACTTGAAAAGATTTCTCAGCTATCTGTGGCGCAATAAACTGCCAATCGCGAGAATCCATAGCTCCACTATGTAGAAAAATAACTGGTTTACCAATACCTTTTACTTCAAAATGAAGGTTCATAATTTTTACCCCTTTTTATTTTTTAGGAACAGAATGAAAATTATTGTTCCGGCTGACTAGGGCGACAAGCCCAGGAATCTTCCCGGAATCGACATGGCGTGCCAGCACGTTGCGCATTTTGCGCAACCCTGTTTCGGAGAAACCTCTGTTGTTTTGTCCCATCATGAATCTCTCCTTTTCTTCATATCTTCTGACGAGCTAAAATTTTCTGTTGTAATCTTTTTCATTTGGTTTCCCTCTCTTTACTTTTTTATCAGCCCTATTGTTCTACAAATTCTCTTTTGTTATCAATGCTTGAAAGTGTTCGATGCATTAAAGAGACTGAATATTGGCAATCAAAAAGATGACTCACGGGTGATCAGAATCGAGATATGTCCTACACTTAGCATAGAGCCATATGTTCATCGGACGTTTATTCTCGGTTACATCAAATTCAAAGTCACCATTATTCCGTAAGTAATCTTCTTTGACAACCGTTGTCTTACCCGCTCCATTGGAGCCGAGCAGGGCGAAAATACTGCCCTTATCCATTTTAGCTCCCACTTTCACATCCCCTAATTATGTATATTCTAGAAGTAAATACAAATTCCTTCTTTAACTATCCTGCCATTTACTTGAATAAGGAAAAACGATTCTTCGTTATTGAAGCATCGCACCCGTTCGTTTAATAAAAACCTATTTAATCATCCTGAATCATTTTTGATTAAGATGTGAAAGTATGCTGGCAACAAACTGTAACATAGCTCCAATTAAAATAAAAACTACCCAAATAATATTTTGTTTTATCAATCCTTTTTCTTCGACATCCAAAACATTATCATTTTGCCTTCTTATTACTACTTTACCTTTTAATTTATTTAGGACTCTTATGGGATTAAAAAACCCAAGAAATTCAAGTATAAATCCCACAACAATTAATCCAAAACTAATATCCAAGATTTATGCCCCCAGCACTTTAAATATCCTGAATCGTATATTCAACAAAAAACCCGTTACTTTAAGTGGAATTCTTCACAAATTTATTATTTGTCCCAATAGCTATGGAAAATTTCAGAAAGTTCATTCAAAGGAATTTCTAATTTTACTTGGTTAAAAAGTTTTATCCTTTGGGTTTTAATATGAAGATTACCGCCGATAATTTCTCCATTTCGGCAGCTAACGATTAGTTCCTCACCTGATAATTTCGCATCAATTATCTCTAATTCATAGTTCTTTATTTCCTCTAAATCCGTTGTACCTTTATTCTCGTCAATCCAAAACCTAAAAGAAAACTTTTCACAATTGACTAGTCCACAATAAAAACAGTTTTCATTTATCATTTCAGCTAAATATTCAATCTCGATTTTAAGCATTAAAGAATTTGATGTTCTATTTAAATCACTTATCGTTCCATCGTGAAAAATATTAAATACATCTTTTTGTTCATTCCTATCCATTTTTTCACCTTCTTTTATTACTCAAGCACCCGTCTTTTTATATGTATTCTCGGCTTAGTGCCAAGAATCCTTTTTGCACTCTGCTTCTTTAGTTGAACAAGAAAAAAGCCTTACTCCTTATTGAAGTAAAGCACCCGTTAGCTGAAGAAGGAATTTTTACCTTTTATGTTTAATCCTTTTTTTGATTTACTAGTTTCATGATCTGTATCCTTTTTAACCGAAAACTAATTGCCGGGCAGTTGGATGCCGTGCCAGCCACTTACATCGCATTGGCCATATTCATTACCACCCACAGAAATCACCGTGCCGTCCGATTTAAGGCCGATGGTATGAGCGCAACCCGCCGCAACTGCTACAATATCGCACCAGTCACTTACATTGCATTGATCATACTCATTCCAGCCCATAGCCGCCACAGTACCGTCAGATTTAAGGCCGATGGTATGACTACTCCCCACCGCTATCGCCACAATACCGCGCCAGCCGCTCACATCGCATTGGCCTACCTTATTTTGACCCACAGCAACCGCCGTGCCATCCGATTTAAGCCCAACAGAATGAAGATAACCCGCCGCAACCGCCACTATGCCGCGCCAGTCGCTTACATTGCATTGGCGATACCTATTATTACCCACAGCCGTCACAGTGCCGTCCAATTTAAGACCGATGGTATGCCAGTCACCCGCCGCGACCGCCACAATATCATGCCATCCGCTTACATTGCATTCACCTTCATTATTTCGGCCCACAGCTACCACCGAACCATCCGATTTAAGCCCAATGGTACGACGCCAACCCGCCGCAACTGCTACAATATCGCGCCAGTCGTTTACATCGCATTGGTCATGCTTATTCCAACCCACAGCCACCACAGTACCGTCAGATTTAAGACCGATTGTATGAGCATTACCCGTGTTCGTCGCCATATGAACATTACCAGCCGCGCCCGCCACAATATCGAGCCAACCGCTTACATTACATTGGCCATATTCATTATCCCCCACAGCCGTCACCGTTCCGTCAGATTTAAGACCAACGGTATGACGACGACCCGCCGCTATGGTATCTTTAGGCCACTGTTTCACCTTTAACGCCGCTTCTTTCGGTGAAATGTAATCCATGTTTTACCTCCTTGAAAACAAGACCTATTTTATTATTGTATCACTTTTGCTTGTTATACTAACCTGCCAGTTAGCACAATAGAAAAGCCGCCAAAATGGCAGCAAGCTCTTCAACTCTTGCCCCAATTAGTTGAAAAAGAGATATTACATTAAAATACACGAAGAAAAATACGGCTATTTTATTTTCAACAATTGTCCATCATTTGATTTGTATAATTGTAATAAGTCCCCTGTCTCTGTATGAGGAAAATACTCAACTTTGCAATAATAGTTTCCTTCTTTAACTCCAGGATAATCACTGCTGCTAAACCCAATATTTTTATCTCCCAAAACAGCAACTAATTCTGAATGCTTCCCTGAAGTTATTACAATTTCACATTTTCCTTTATAAACTTCTGTGTGGTGTTTCAAAACGTTTGGTAAATCTTGAAGGTAAGGTATGAAAATCCAAATTGAAATGATTACAAGTAACATAGACGATATAGTTTCTATTCTTTGACATGATTTTTTCAATTTGTTTCTCTTTTTAGGATAAAATCCAAAGTAATAGATTGGGGTAAAAATAATAAAGAATAAGGACATAATTAAAATAAAAAAATAATCTTTCAATAAACTTACCAACTTTCTAACTGAATTAACAGCTTTAGTTTAACCCACATTTACTCTTATAAGGAATACCAAAAGACATAAGTTTTTGTTTTATTATTTTAATTGTCTTAATCCACTAAACTCCCGTTAGCACAAGAAAAAAAGGATCGCCGTAGCAATCCCCGTTCTTCATACGAATAGGTAAGGGTTTGAAGTAATCGCTCCCTTTTCCCCTCGTCCACATCAGTCCGTGCGACTTTCACCTCATACGGCGTTCCAACTATACTAATTCAATTTAACCATAACACTTTTGAATAATGTGAACTCACTGTGTTTCATTTCTTCCGTTTCAATAAGTCGGTGCCTCCCGTGGGAGGTTAACCTCTATTAGTCATACGAGAACCTTATTAACCGATAAAGAATTGCCTTGCATGATTAAATGAATCTTAATAGCCTAGTGGCTATCCCTCCATGCTGATTAGACACTTCAACGGTACTGTGCCACCACTTTCACTGATATGAATAAAAGTTATACGGTAACTAGTATCATTATCGCTTTCCTTTTCACCGTTTCGTAGGGAGTAAGCCCTCCACGTTATCAGCTTACAATGTTGAATTATATCTATTATGGAATGAACTTAGGTGCTTCCTGTAAGCCTGTTTAACTCTTGCACCCGTTAGCCATCCATGCAGCAGAAAAATCATTGCTGCACCACAGAGAATGAAAATAGATTATGTGGTCGATACTGTTTTATGGCTGGCGAGGAAGGTCAATGAACTATGGTGCCTTAGAGCCCGTCCGTTAGTCTGACTCCAGCGACCACGGTGCACCACTGATTGTCGCACCCTTTATGGGTAGCACGTATGGGAGATTAACCCTTTTCTGGTTGTTGCACCAGC
>Ga0213823_1001472_pt1 | contig 14319 bp, 17 predicted proteins | sample MC6MC0907MG_FD_179887 | JGI IMG/M metagenome (GOLD analysis project Ga0213823, IMG submission 179887) | Enriched soil aggregate microbial communities from Iowa State University, Ames, United States - MC6-MC0907-MG | ecosystem: Environmental > Terrestrial > Soil > Unclassified | place: USA: Iowa...
TTACTGCCATCGGGAAGAGTAATAATGGGCATGGCGCCTCCTCTCCTAGTGGTGACCCCTACCAAAGGTCACGTGGGTTGGGATGAGCCAGTACAAGATCCGACCTGCCTTCTATAAAGAGAAGCCTGCCTCACAGTGGCAGAAGCCTTTCGGCTTGCCAGGGGGACCTGAGTGACTGGAAAGTAAAAGATAGCTGCACGCTGCAAGTGGGCAGGTGCAAGCCGGGCATGCTAGCACGCGGGTTGCGCGCCAGCGCAGAAATATTTGGAAATTGCGCGGCAGCGGTGAACTTACGCGGAAAATTTCCGATCAGACCTTGGGAAGCAACCTACTCTTGATGAGACCTTAACCCAAGGAGTAATCGGTTATGCGAGTTCAGTCTCTTCTGGCCCTGGCGGCCGCCGGCGCCCTGCTGCTGCCTCTGGGCGCCAGCGCAGGTGCCTTCCCTGCTGGGGCGAAAGCCAATTACATGAGCCAGTGCACGCAAGCAGCCACCGGCCAGGGCTTGGACGCCAAAACGGCAGACAAGCACTGCAAATGTGGGGCAGAAGCCATCGAAAAGAATTTTTCTGACGCCGAGATCGCTGACCTCGACAGCAAGGACGGCGTTGACGCCAAGCTGATGCAGAAGGCCCAAACCGTTGTGCGGCAGGCCTGCGCACCGAAGAGCTGAGGCCCTGAAACCGGGGCTTGTGAGCCTTTATTTGCGCTGGATCAACATCTATCGAATGTAAAAGGCGCTAGTTCCGCAGAATTAGACTATGATGTCACCAGTGCCAGGCAGCTCAGGCGTCTGTGGCACTTCGAAAAATATCAAGTTTCTGGAGATTCATCCCATGTCCAATCGCCAAACCGGCACCGTCAAATGGTTCAATGATGAGAAAGGCTTCGGCTTCATCACCCCACAAGGCGGCGGCGACGACCTGTTCGTACACTTCAAGGCCATCGAATCCGACGGCTTCAAGAGCCTGAAAGAAGGCCAGACTGTTTCCTTCGTCGCCGAGCGCGGCCAGAAGGGCATGCAGGCTGCACAGGTTCGTCCGGAGTAATTCGGATAGCTGTAAAAAAACCCGCCCTTGTGGCGGGTTTTTTTATGGGCGCTGGGTAGCGATCAACCGCAGTTGACGCGCGTTACCACACCACGCTCGTCCACATTGAGGTTCAAACGCTCGGAGCGGTATTCCAGGGTGACCACGTCGTGTGGTTTCAGGATGCGTGCCATCTGCGAACCACTGGCCTTGCGCGCCTGCTCGAGCAGGTCGGCACTGCCTTGCTTGCCAATGGCAAAATCGGCGCCACTGGCCTCGCAGCGGCCGTCGTTGCCAGCTGGCGTGGCCGAAGCGCTGCCACCCTCGGATTTGCCACCAGTGCTGCAACCAGCCAGCACAGCAGCAACCAGCAGGGTTGCCAGGGAAGCACGGGTACGGAACATGAATCCTCCTAAAATTGATCTGGGAACTGTCTGATCGGACACTTCCACCTTGAATTTGTTGCAAAACCGCCCAAGTCTGCCTGAACTCGCCGCCACAGGCGAAAGCCAATCGTGACCGGATTTTGCCAGGTAGGCACACACAGCTTGGTTAGCTTCAACCCCTTTTTTATGCTTAAGTCGCAGACCCATTGACGCAAAGTCATGATTTACTTTAAGAAGTGAAGGCATAATGCCTGCTTCGAACACCAGGGTCAGGTGTTCGCCCCTCCGCCCCGGGCCGCACACGAGAGCCTTTCATGAACCACCACATCGACGCCGATATCAAGGTCAAATGGGACGAGGGCCAGAGCGCCTACAGCCCCAGCACCCCGGAAGAGCTCCTATTGATCGCCCTGGACCTGCTGGTGCGCGACCGCGGCAGCGAGGCGGCGCGCAGTTTCATCGACCAGGTGTTCGAGCGCTACGCCCCGCACGCCGCTATTGCAATCGAGCCAGGCGGGCGCTGAGCAGGTCGAAAAAGCCCTGCGCATCACCCTCGCCTACCCAGGTAACATTGGCCGGCAGCTTGAGCACACCGTACCAATCGGCGACGGTCTGACCGAAAGTCGGGCCTTCGCGGGTGTCCACGCTCATGTGGATATGCCGGCCGGTAAATAGCTCGGGCTTGAGCAGATACGCGATGACACTGGCGTCGTGCACCGGGCCACCGGGCATGCCGTACAGGTCCATGTCGTGCTTGATGTAGGCATGCAGAATATCCACCACCCGCTTGCTGGCCGGGTTGTTCACGGCCGCCAGCTGTTTGAGGCGGGCGTCGCTGGTGAGCAGCTTGTGGGTGACGTCCAGCGGCAGGTAGGTCAGTGGCACGCCACTGGCCAGCACCACTTCAGCAGCGTGCGGGTCGGCATACAGGTTGAATTCCGCCGCGGGCGTGATGTTGCCGCCGTTGAAGTGGGCACCGCCCATTACCACCACTTCCTTGATGCCTTGGGCGATCTCTGGGCGCTGGACAAGCGCCAGCGCCAGGTTGGTCTGCGGGCCGAGCATGGCGATGGTGATGCTACCGGGCTTGGCGGCGCCAAGGGTATCGACCAGGTATTGCACGGCATTGCCGTCGGCCAGGGGCTTTTTCGGCTCATGCACCTGGACACCGGTCAGGCCCTCTTCGCCGTGAACGTCGGCTGCGTAGATGGGCGCGCGCACCAGTGGTCGCCCTGCCCCGGCGTACACCGGGATATCTTCGCGGCCCGCCCATTCTCGGGCCAGGCGGGCGTTGCGCGAGGTCTTGTCGAGGCGCACGTTGCCGGCGACGGTGGTGATGGCACGGATGTTGAGCTCGTCGGGCGAGGCCATGGCCAGAAACAGCGCGACTACGTCGTCGGCACCGGGGTCGGTGTCGATGATCAGGTCACGCGGCGCGGCCTGGAGGGTGGCGGAGGCGGCTACGGCCATGAGGGTGAGTCCTTGTAGCAGGGGTTTTAGCATGGGGCACTCCTGTTGCCGTGATGTAAATACTGCTGAATCACCACACACCCTTTGGGGGCGGGCTTGCCCTGCGAACCAGGGCAGCGCCCTGGCCATGCACCTGCGTCGGCTGGGCGGCCCCTTTAGCGGGACAAGCCCGCTCCCGCAGAGATTGTTGTAGCGCCAAATAACAACGGCTAGAAGGTAACGCCCGAGATCAAAGCGATGTTGCTGTAAGGCTGACACTCGCCGGTACGCACCACGGCCCGAGCACTGCGCGACAGCACCTTGAATGCCTCGTGGCTCAGCCACTCACGCTTGCCTAGCTTGCCGCGCAGCCGCTCGATCTCGACCAGCCCGGGCGGCACCACCTTCTGCATCTCTTCGGCCAGCACATGCCGCTCCACCTGCATCTCGCTGAGCACCGCGCGCAGCACGCTGGCAAAGTCGGGAATGCCTTGCGTCAAGGCAAGGTCGATCAGCTCGACGCCCGGCGGCACTGGCAAGCCGGCATCGCCGATCACCAGGATATCGCCGTGCCCCAGCCCGGCAATGGTGCGCGACAGGGCGATGTTCAGCAATGCGGTCTTTTTCATGGGGTCAGCTCCGCCAGGTTGGGGATCGATGGCTGGGCACCGGCACGGGTGACCGACACCGCCGCGGCGCGCTGGCCGAACGTGATCGCCTCGCCCTCCTCCAGGCCCCGCACCAACGCTGCCGCGAAGCCGCCAACGAAGGTGTCGCCCGCCGCCGTGGCGTCCAGCGCCTTGACCTGCGGTGCGGGGAAATGCCGGCTGCCGTCACGACTGACAAACAGCGCGCCTTGCGCGCCCAGTGTGACGATCACCTTGCCCGCGCCCAGTTGCAGCAGGCGCTCGCCAGCACGGCGGGCGCTGTCCAGGTCGTTGACCGGCTCACCGGTCAGCGCCTCGGCCTCGCTTTCGTTGGGGATGAGGTAATCGATATGGGCGAACCAGTCAGCGGGCAGCGGGCCGGTGGCCGGCGCCGGGTTGAGGATCACCGTCTTGCCCAGCTCGCGCCCCCGGGCAAGGGCCCAGGCCACGGTTTCTGCGGGCACCTCCAGCTGACAGATGATCAACTCTGCCGCCTGAAGCAGCGCATCGAAACGCTGCACGGCGGCCGGCGTGAGCAAGCCGTTGCCGCCCGGAACGATGACGATGCAGTTTTGGCTGGCTGCATCCACGGTAATCAGCGCCACGCCACTGGAGACACCTGGGCACACGCTGACCGCCTGGCAATCGATGCCCTCGACTTCCAGCGCCTTGCGCAGCTGCTGGCCATAGGCGTCGTCACCGACATTACCCACCATGGCCACAGCCGCGCCCAAACGCGCCACGGCCACAGCCTGGTTGGCGCCCTTGCCGCCGGGCACGGTGAAAAAGCGCTCGCCGGCCAGCGTTTCACCCGCGCGTGGCAGCCGTTCGGCGCGGGCCACCAGGTCCATGTTGAGGCTCCCGACCACCACTACCTTGGCACTCATGCGGACTCCTTAGCGGTAATCATTGAACAGGTCCGGGCGCGGCCCGGTGGATTCGCGCAGCACGATGCGCGGGGCGACAATGCGCTGCTCCGCGGCATCACGGCGCGGGGTGGTGATGCGCGACAGCAGCAGCGCCGCAGCGTTTTCGCCGAGTTCGCGGATCGACTGGCCGACCGTGGTCAGCGGCGGGTACACGTAGCGGCTCAGCTCGATATCGTCGAAGCCGATCACCGACAGCTCGCCTGGCACGCTGATATTGCGCTCGGCCGCCGCACGCAGCACCCCGAAACCGATCATGTCGTTGCCGGCGAAGATCGCCGTGGGCCGCTTGCCATCGAGCAGCTGTGCGGCCGCCACATGGCCGCCCGGACTGGTGAAGTCGCAGTGCAGGACATGCTCGACCGCCACCGTGACCTGCGCCTCGGCCAGCGCGCGGTGGAAGCCGGCCAGGCGCAGTTGGCTGACACCCGTCTCGGCCGGGCCACCGATGTAGGCAATGTCACGATGGCCCAGCTGCAGCAGGTGCTGGGTGGCCAGGTAGGCCCCGTGTTCGTGGTCGATGCGCACCAGGTCGGCATCGACGCCCTCCAGCTCGCGGTCAACGATGACCATCGGCGTGCGCACGCAGGCCAGGCTTTGCAGCAGGTCGCTGTCCTCGCCCACCGAAGCGACCACCAGGCCGTCGATGCGTTTTTCCAGCAGCACACGCAGGTAGCTGCGCTGCTTTTTCGGGTTGTCGTCGGAGTTGCACAGGATCACGCAGTAGCCGTTACGCTCGCAGGCATCCTCGATGCCACGCGCCAGCTCGGCGAAGTACGGGTTGACGCTGTTGGGCACCAACAAACCGATGGTGGCGGTGCTGCGCGCTTTCAGCGAACGGGCCACGGCGCTGGGCACGTAGTCGAGCTCGACGATGGCCGCCTCGACCTTCAGCCGCACCTGTTCGCTGACGGGGCGGGTCTTGTTCAGTACATGGGACACCGTGGTGTAGGAAATACCCGCGAGTGCCGCGACGTCTTTGATGGTTGCCATGTTTTTTCAGTTCCGCCGGGATACACGCCGGCTACGGTAGGTGTCGAGCACCACGGCGATGACGATGACCGCCCCGGTGATGATGCGTTTGGTCGGTTCCGAGGCGCCGATCTGCGCCAGGCCTGCGGCCAGCACCGAGATGATCAGCACGCCAAAGAAGGTGCTGATGACCGAGCCGCGCCCGCCCATCAGGCTGGTACCACCGATCACCACGGCGGCGATCACCTGCAATTCGAGGCCGGAGCCGGCATTCGGGTCGGCCGCTTCCAGGCGCGAAATCTGGAACAGCGCGGCCAGGCCCGCCAGCAGCCCCATCAAGGCGAACACCAGCACTTTGTAGGGCCGCGGGTCGATACCGGCCAAGCGCACGGCCTCTTCGTTGGTGCCGATGCCGATCAGGTAACGGCCGAACACGGTACGGGTCAGCACCAGCTGGGCGAGAATGATCACCAGCAAGGCGATGATGAAGGCCGGCGAGATGCCAAAGGCGACCGGGTTGGAGAACCAGGCGTAGGCATCGCCGATGTAGGCCGTGCGTGAGTCGGTGAACTGGTAGGCCAGGCCACGCGCCATCTCCAGCACGCCCAGCGAGACGATGAACGACGGGATGCGCCAGGCCACGGTGACGGCGCCGGTAAGGCTGCCGGCCAGGGCGGCGATGGCCATGCCGAGCAAGGCGGCAGGCAGCACGCCCCAGCCCCAGCCGAGGATCGCCACGCTGACCGTGGAGGCTGCCAGCGCCAGCACCGAACCCACCGACAGGTCGATACCGCCGATGATCAGCACGAAGGTCATGCCCACGGCCAGCACCATCAGGTCGGGGATCTGGTTGGCGAGCGTGCTGAAGGTGGCGTACGACCAGAAGTGGGTGCTGAGCAGCGAGAACAGCACGATCATGGCCAGCAAGGCGCCCGCCAGGCCCAGGTAGGTGCCGATGCCGAAGTAAGTGCCGCTGCGGCGCGCGGTTGCGCCTGCCGGGGTGTCGAGGGGTGTGGTTTTCATGCATCCATCCTGGGGGCTGCGTCGTGCAGCAAGGCATCACGTTTCTGGTAGCCGGCGAAAGCGGCGGCGAGGAGCTGGTCCTGGCTCCAGTGGCCACGCTCGAAGGTGTCGATCAAGCGCCCGGCCGAGAGCACGGCGATGCGGTCACAAATCAGCATCAGCTCGCGCAGGTCGCTGGACACCACCACCAGGGCCTTGCCCTGGCGCGCCAATTCGGCCAGCAGGCCATAGATGTCGAACTTGGCGCCGACGTCGATGCCGCGGGTGGGCTCGTCGAACAGCAGCACCTGGCAGTCGCGTTCCAGCCAGCGGCCGATCACCACCTTCTGCTGGTTGCCGCCGGACAGCTCGCCGACGGCCTGCGCAGCATTGGCGCTGCGGATGCGCATGGCGTTGATCTGGCGCTCGGCCAAGGCCTGTTCAGCCTCGCCGTCGACCACCCCGGCGCGGGACAACGCCGCCAAGTTGCCCAACGCGATATTGGCGCTGATCGACTGTGACAGCAACAAGCCTTCGCCCTTGCGGTCCTCGGTGATCAAGGCAATACCGGCCTTGACCGCAGCCTTGGGCGAATCAATGGTCACCGGCTTGAGCGGCTGGCCGATTTCGAGAGTGCCGCTGTCGGCGCGGTCGGCGCCGAAGATCAACCGCAGCAGCTCGGTGCGGCCAGCGCCGATCAGCCCGGAGATACCGAAGATTTCCCCAGCCCTGACCTGCAGCGAGACGTCGCGCACCTTGTCGCCGCGGCACAACCGATCGACCTTGAGCAACGGCGCGCCGATCTGCCGGCGGCCCAGGTCGATGTGCTCGCCCAGCTCGCGGCCGACCATCAGGTTGACCAGCTCATTGCTGCTGTAGCGCTGGATCGGCTCGTCGCACACCAACTTGCCGTCACGCAGCACGACGATGCGCTGAGCCACGCGCTGCAACTCTTCGAGGCGATGGGAGATATAGACGATGGCCACGCCGCGCTGGCGCAGGCGTTCGATCTGGGTGAACAGCAGCTCGACCTCGCGGGCGGTGAGCATGGCCGTTGGTTCGTCGAAGATCAGCACATGGCAGTCGCCGATCAGGTTGCGGGCGATCTCGACCATCTGCTGATGGCCGATACCCAGCTCGCCGACCGGGGTGTCCGGGTCGATGGCATCGAGCCCGACCTGGGCCATGGCCGCAGTGGCCAGCTGGCGCAGGCGCTTGTGGCTGATCCAGCCGAAACGGCTGGGCAGGTTGTCGAGGAACAGGTTCTCGGCCACGGTCAGGGTCGGCAGCAGGTTGAGCTCCTGCATGACCATGCGCACGCCGAGGCGCTCGGCCTCGCTGCGGCTGCCCGGCGCGTAGGCCTGGCCGCGAAAGCTCATGTGCCCGGTGGTGGGCGTTTCCAGGCCGCTGATGAGCTTGGACAGGGTGCTCTTGCCGGCACCGTTCTCACCCGTCAGGGCCAGCACTTCGCCGCCGCGCAGGGCCAGGCTGACATCGCCCAGCACCGGCTGCGCGTAGCTTTTGCCCAGGCCGCTGGCGGCGAGCAGCACTTCATTGGCCGTTACAGGCATGGCCATTTCTCCTGGCCATCAAGGCTTGGTGATGAGTTCGACCGGGGTCTGGATCACGTTGTCGGCGTCTACGTCGGGCTTCTCGCCCTTGAGCATCTTCAGCGCCGCCTGGATGCCATATACCGCCTGCTGGCTGGCCGCCTGGTCGAGGGTGGCGAGCACGCGGCCATCCTTGAGCATCGGCTTGATGGCGTTGATGTTGTCGTAGCCCACCACTTGCACCTGGCCAGTCTTGCCCGCAGCGCGCACGGCCGACACAGCGCCGAGCGCCATGCTGTCGTTGCCGGCCAGCAGTGCCTTGAGGTCGGGGTATTCGTTGAGCATCGAGGCGGCGACGGCGTTGCCTTTGTCGATTTCCCAGTTGCCGGACTGCACCGAGACGATCTTCATCTGCGCCGCTTCCATGGCGTCCTTGAAGCCGGCGGTGCGCTGTTGGGCGTTGGTGGTGGTCGGCACGCCTTCGATGATGCCCACCTGGTCGCCGGCCTTGAGTTTCTGGCTGGCCAGGTAGTCACCGACCAGGCGCGCGCCCTTGCGGTTGTCGGGGCCTACGAAGGGCACGCTGAGGTTTTTGCTCTTGAGCACGCCGGGGTCGAGGCGGTTGTCGATGTTGACCACGGTGATGCCGGCGTCCATGGCCTTCTTGATCACCGGCACCAAGGCTTTGGAATCGGCCGGGGCGATGATCAGCGCCTTGGCACCGGTGGCGATCATCTGCTCGACGATCTTGATCTGGTTGCCCGTGTCGGTCTCGTCCTTGATGCCGTTGGCAACCAGGTCGAATTCGCTGGCGTGGTCCTTCTGGTAGGCCTTGGCGCCGTCTTCCATGGTACGGAAGAATTCGTTGGCCAGCGATTTCATCACCAGGGCGACTTTGGGTTTGTCTTCGGCATGGGCAGCGGACAGCGGCAGGGCGAGTGAAAACGAAGAAATGACGGCGAGCGCCAGCAGACGACCGGGGAACGGCAGCTTCATGGGAGATGACTCCGAATCTTGTGGTTTTTATCGGATCGCAAACGTTTGCGTTGGCTAACTATGGAAACAGGACGGGCTTTTGTCAAATCTGTTTCTCGATCGAGGTCGCCACACACCTGGCGCAGATTATCTGAGATTTATCCGAAAAACCGAACACCTTTTCCTATTCTTGTTCGGTGTTCCGAATGGACAAATTACAGGGAGACCCTTTCCGGCCCAGCCGACGCCTGTAATCCCACGCTGTTGTCGCACATGGTACGAAACCTGCGTTGCTCCCCGCGCGACACAGCAAAATTCTCACTAGGAAGAGAGCACAATAATTATGAATGCTGCACTGAAGACCTTCGCCCCCAGCGCCCTCGCGCTGCTGCTGATCCTGCCCGCCACCGCCTCGGCGAAAGAGGCCGAAACCCAACAGAAGCTGGCCAACGTAGTCATCCTCGCCACCGGCGGCACCATTGCCGGAGCCGGCGCCAGCGCTGCCAACAGCGCCACTTACCAGGCCGCCAAGCTCGGCGTCGACAAGCTGATCGCCGGTGTGCCGGAGCTGGCCGACATTGCCAATGTGCGCGGCGAGCAGGTGATGCAGATTGCCTCCGAAAGCATCAGCAACGACGACTTGCTCAAGCTGGGCAAGCGCGTCGCCGAACTGGCAGACAGCAACGACGTCGACGGTATCGTCATCACCCACGGTACTGACACCCTGGAAGAAACCGCCTTCTTCCTCAACTTGGTGGAGAAGACCGACAAGCCGATCGTGGTGGTCGGCTCGATGCGCCCGGGCACCGCCATGTCCGCCGACGGCATGCTCAACCTGTACAACGCCGTGGCCGTGGCCGGCGACAAGCAGTCCCGTGGCAAGGGCGTGCTGGTGACCATGAACGACGAGATCCAGTCCGGGCGTGACGTGAGCAAGTCGGTCAACATCAAGACCGAAGCCTTCAAGAGCGCCTGGGGCCCGATGGGGATGGTGGTGGAAGGCAAATCCTACTGGTTCCGCCTGCCGGCCAAGCGCCACACCACTAACTCGGAATTCGATATCAAGCAGATCAGCGCCCTGCCCCAGGTGGACATCGCCTATGGCTACGGCAACGTGACCGACACCGCCTACAAGGCCCTGGCGCAGAACGGCGCGAAAGCGCTGATCCATGCTGGTACGGGCAATGGCTCGGTGTCGTCGCGGGTGGTGCCGGCGCTGCAGGAACTGCGCAAGAACGGTGTGCAGATCATTCGCTCGTCGCACGTCAACCAGGGCGGTTTCGTGCTGCGCAACGCCGAGCAGCCTGACGACAAGAACGACTGGGTCGTGGCCCATGACCTGAACCCGCAGAAGGCGCGGATCCTGGCAATGGTAGCGATGACCAAGACCCAGGACAGCAAAGAGCTGCAACGGATTTTCTGGGAGTACTGATACACCGTAATGCGGGGCCGGCGCCCATGCCGTGCCGGCCCTTTACGGCAGCGCCAGCAGCAACCTGGAAAAGTCGCAGCACTGCCCTGCCAGCTCGGCAATCCGCGGGTTGATACCCTGGCGCCGGTCGGTGCAGTACAGCGCGCCATAGCGCACCTGCGGCAAGCGTGGCCGGGTGTGAATGACCTTCAGCGCGCCACGCCCCAGCAATTGCGACAGGCACTGGCGCGGCAGGTAACTGACGCCGATGCCAGAGATGGTCAGGCCCACCTGAACCAGCAGGTTATGGCTGGTGATCAGCCGTGGCAGATGCACCCCCTGCTCGGCCAGCCAGCGCTCGTAGACCAGCCCGGTGCCTGAACTCGAGCCCTGGGTCATGACCGTGTAGTGCGCCAGCTCGCGCAACTGCACTTCACCGTCACCTTCCATCAGTTCCGGCGCGCACATCCAGGCGTTTTCCACGCTTTTCAGCGGCGTGCAGACAAACCGCGCATCCTCGAACACGTCCGGCACCACAATCACATCCAGCTCGTCGTGCTCCAGCTTGCGGTGCAGCTCGCTGGACAACTCAACCGACGGTTCGATCTGCAACTGCGGGTAATCCCGACGAATCGCTTCGACGAACTGCGGCAGCCAGGTCAGTGCCGTCAGCTCTGTGACACCCAGGCGCAAGCGCCGTACCCGCACGTCACGGGCACCGATACGTTCCAGCAGCACATCACGGCGCGCCAGCAGCTCACGCACATGTTCCAGTAGCTCCAGGCCTTTTTCGGTCAACTGGGCCGTGCGACGACTGCGATCGAAGACCGCTGTCTCGAACGTATCCTCCAGCTCCTGGATGCGCTTGGAAATGGCTGACTGGGACATGTTCAGCCGTGACGCCGCCGCTTCGAAACTTCCGCACTCGACTGTATGCCTTGCAGCGCGGCTGCGCAGGGTTCGTGATCGATGGCGCCATCCGTGATGTCGCCGCCTTCGCCGACACACCCTGCTATGCCCGTGGCGTGGTGCACCCGCCAATGCCCTGGTCAGCCGTTTGCGAGCCGAGGGCCGGGATATCGTCAATTTCACCGTCGGCGAACCCGACCTGGATACCCCGCAACCGCAGGTGGAAATCACCGGCGCGCAAGCGGTGGCCTGAACGCCCGCCAACTGGCAAGAAGGCAGCCTATGAAGCCCTTCTTCACACAGGGCCAGCTTTTCACCTTACACGCAGTTGCGAAATACCTTACAGTCAAATACTGTATACACATACAGCAAAACAAGGAAAAGCCCGTGGCCAGTACCGCCCCTGCAACGCCGAGCAGTTATGAACAACTGGGTGTGCGCATCCAGAAAGTCATCAACGGCCCTACCGCTCAACGTAGCCGCGCCGCCCTGATCTTCCGCCTGGAGCATGAGTCACCCGACGACTGGGAAACGTTGCTCGAGGAAATCGCCGAAAACGACAACGTCACGATCGCCCACCGCGACGATGGCGGCGTGCAGATTTTCTGGACGGTGCCGAAGGAAGACTGACCGCGCATGAGAGTTTCGCTTTTCGCCAGTGCCTGCCTGCTGCTGTTTACCCCCTTCGCCCACGCCGAGGCGCCGCGCACCTTTCAGGAGGCCAAGAAGGTCGCCTGGAAACTGTACGCGCCACAATCGACGGAGTTTTATTGCGGCTGCAAGTACAAGGGCAACAAGGTCAACCTGGCGTCCTGCGGCTACGCGCCGCGCAAAAATGCCCAGCGGGCGTCGCGCATCGAGTGGGAACACATCGTGCCGGCCTGGCAGATCGGCCATCAGCGCCAGTGCTGGCAGGCGGGTGGGCGCAAGCTGTGCTCGCGCCACGATGAGGTATACAAGCGCGCCGAGGCCGACCTGCACAACCTGGTACCGAGCATCGGCGAGGTCAATGGCGACCGCAGCAATTTCAGCTTCGGTTGGCTGCCCGTCCAGCATGGCCAGTATGGCAGCTGCCTGACCCAGGTGGACTTCAAGACCAAGAAGGTCATGCCGCGCCCGTCGATCCGCGGCATGATCGCGCGCACCTACTTCTATATGAGCAAGCAGTACAACCTGCGCCTGTCGAAGCAGGATCAGCAGCTGTTCCATGCCTGGAACAAGACCTACCCTGCGCAGGCCTGGGAGCGACAGCGCAACCAGCAGGTGGCGTGCGTGATGGGGCGCGGCAACGATTTTGTCGGGCCGGTCAACCTCAAAGCCTGCGGCTGAGCGCTAGGGTTTGTACGAAAATTCAAAGCCTAAGCCAGCGCTTGCAGGTAGGCGCTGGCTTGCCGGTAACGGGCCAGCCGCGCCAGGTCGGCGGGGCCGGGGCTGGCGATACGCGTCAAGTCGCTGTTGTCGGCCAGGTCGGCCATTTTCACGGTACGGGCCAGTGGGTCGCCCCCCAGGCGCACGACGAAATCCTGGTAACTTTCGCCTTCACGCCGGCTCAATGCCAGCAAGGCGGCGAGAATCTTCAGTGTGAAGCCCTCGCGAGCGAGGTCGGAAAGTGTCAGCGGCGTGTCTTCGATCACGTCATGCAATACAGCGACGATGCGTTGCTCGGGCGTGGACACCCGCATCATCACCCGCAACGGGTGCAAGATGTACGCAGCGCCACCCTTGTCGTATTGCCCTTCATGTGCCCTGGCGGCCACTACGATGGCCCGTTCCAGTGTAGACATGAGGCCCTCCCCGTTCGGCCATCTCCCAGAGCAAGCATAGCCGGGTCAGCCTGCAGATGACAGGGCGTCTGAACCGGCCTTTTCGCTTATAGGAAGGGTGACGCCTGACTAGCGCTCCACACCGTGCTGAATGACCACCGAATCGGTCCCCAGCTTGGCCATGACGTCCGCCTTGCGTGCCTCGGCTTCTTCCTTGGTGGGGAACGGCCCCATCAGCACCACCGGCTTGCCGTTGCGGTATTCAACCGAGGACGGGATGCCCTTCTCGATCAACCGCGCGGTCATGTCGCTGAGTGCGCCCATGTTGGCGCCCTGGATCACTTCCACATCCCAGCCTTGCGGAGCCGGCTGATCGGCCAGGGCCTCGGCACGGCGTTGCAGCTCGGCGCCGCCACAGACTTCGCGGATGCGCAGGTTGTTGCCGTTGTCGTCGACGATGATGTCGTATTGGCCATCGTCACGCTTGACGGCCACGTAGCTGCGGTAGGCTTCGTACTGCCCGGCATCATCCTTGCCACGCACCTGGCCGCAGATGGTGCCCTGGGTATCGATCCGCACGTTGCCGAACTTGGCGGTCTTGGGGTTATGCAGGTGTTCGGCCACCTGTTTGTGCACGCCTTCGACCTCGTTCTCACAGCCCGCCAGGGCCAGCACTGCCATTACCACTGCCAGTTTGCGCACGCGTGTACCTCCAGTTTCGAAGCGGCGGATTCTAGCATGGCGACCCATGGCCCGAACCGCGACCATACGTTACACCTTGCTACACACAGCCGGGCTGACGAGCGCGCAAATGCAAAAAGGGCGATCCTTTCGGATCGCCCTTTCTGATGTTTGGTAGGCACAATTGGACTCGAACCAACGACCCCCACCATGTCAAGGTGGTGCTCTAACCAACTGAGCTATGTGCCTGTCGTGTGGTGCGCATATTAGTCATCAAATGCACACCTGTAAAGCGTTTTTTTCAAAAAAATCAAAAACTTTCAGAAACTTGCCGCACCTGCAGCACACCGCATTTCGCGAGGCGCAGAATGCAAAAAGGGCGACCCTTCAGGATCGCCCTTTCTGATGTTTGGTAGGCACAATTGGACTCGAACCAACGACCCCCACCATGTCAAGGTGGTGCTCTAACCAACTGAGCTATGTGCCTGTCGTGTGGTGCGCATTCTACGGATTTCAAACCCCCTGTCAACACTTTTTTTCGTGCTAACTCACTGAATCTTAAACCCTTTATAGAGAAGGGCCGACCGGGGCGGAGTAAAGGATTTTCAACGGACGACTAG
>Ga0213823_1001478_pt1 | contig 14287 bp, 13 predicted proteins | sample MC6MC0907MG_FD_179887 | JGI IMG/M metagenome (GOLD analysis project Ga0213823, IMG submission 179887) | Enriched soil aggregate microbial communities from Iowa State University, Ames, United States - MC6-MC0907-MG | ecosystem: Environmental > Terrestrial > Soil > Unclassified | place: USA: Iowa...
TAAAGTGTGGTCTCAAAATTTTGTTCGCCATTTTCTCCCCTACATTCATTAGATCATTTAAGCTTATAAAATTTCCATCCATGTCTTCGCTGCAGTAGCTAAGATTAATATTCCCATAATGACCTGCAAAACCTTCGTATTAACCATTTTCCCTGCATTAGCTCCCATAGGTGAAGCTATTAAACTAGCAACAACTATGATAAGTGAAGGTAGGATTTCCACATGTCCGGTTGAGATTTTTCCTGAAACAGATCCAATCGATGAAATAAACGTAATAGCTAAGGAAGAGGCAATTGTCATTCTTGTAGGTATTTTTAAAACAACCAGCATAATTGGTACTAAAAGGAATGCGCCTCCCGCACCTACAATACCAGCCCCAATCCCAACGATGAAGGCAAATAGTGCTGCTAGCCACTTATTAAATATCACTTGTTCTAAAGGAATATCATCAATTCCTTTTTTAGGAATAAACATCATAATAACGGCAATTAATGCTAAAATTCCATATACGATATTAATTCCGCTCTCCGGCATGTGAGTTGAGCTGAAACCTCCAATAAAACTTCCGAATAAAATACTTATTCCCATATAGGCAATGAGTGTTTTATTTAAAAACCCGCCTTTACGATAAGCCAACACACCACCAATTGTCGCAAAGAAAACTTGGATTGCTGTAATTCCTGAAACTTCATGTGCTGTAAAATGACCTACACCAAGTAAAACTGGAATATATAACAACATCGGGAAGTTTATGATGGCTCCACCTATTCCTAACATCCCTGAAATAAATGAGCCTGTAAATCCTATTAGGAAGATGGTAATGATAAAGCTAATATCCATGTCGTCCTCCTTTAGAAAAGGGAACCTTTATGGGTTCCCCTTATATTTTAACCCTTTTTAATCCAAAATTTAAACACTCCGTTTTCTTCTTCATAATTTAATAACTCATGTCCACCTGATTTAGCCCAGGCATTTAGATCATTTTTTGACCCTTTATCTGTTGTATGAACTTCTAATACTTGACCTGTTTCAAGCTCTCCAATGGCTTTTTTTGTTCTAACAATCGGCATAGGACAAGCCAAGCCCTTTGCATCTAATAGTTTTGTTGATTCCATTCTTATTCTCCTTTGTTTAGTATTATCGAACCGCACACCGGTTTGGCCCGATCTCCATCTCACTTTGTTTATCTAGATCAGGATTGATTTTACCCATATTCGTTTCACGAATTTCTTGATATGCATTTGGCTGTGGCGGTAAGTTTTCTGTTACTATTTTTCTGAATTCAGTTTCGTCTTCAATTTTGAGACCATGATTATTTGCAAACAATGTACCTAATTTTTCAGATACACTACCATCATCGTTTAACTCGTCAATAATCATAAAATGAGCGGGAAGCACAATTAACTCTTCTGATAATTCTTTGTAACTCCTATAAAGAGTTCCTCTTAAATCTTGCACCCAGTCTTCTGCCATACCTGCTAGATCAGGTCTTCCAATTGAATCAATAAATAAAATATCACCCGAAAGCAGGTATTTTTTATCCACTATAAAAGAAGTAGATCCAATCGTATGACCTGGAGAATATAATGCGTGTATATTAACAGAAGTATTTCCTATCGTTACATCGTTACTGTCTTCTAACGGCTGGTAATCAAATGTTACTTCTGTTGCATCCTTTGGTGGCAGCCAATAGGTTGCACCAGTTTTTTCAGCGATAATTCGCCCTCCTGAAATATGGTCCGCATGAAGGTGTGTATCAAAAACATGGGTAATTTTTGCACCGATATTTGCAGCAAAATCAAGAAAGATATCAGTAATACGTGTTGCATCAATAACAGCTGCCTCACCATTAGAAACAACCATGTAGGATAAACAGCCTTTGCCAATTCTGACAAACTGATAAACTATGCCTCCGTCATTTAAGTCACCAACTTTAACCGGTTCTAAATGTTCACTCCATGCTTTCATTCCACCCTGAAGGTATGACACGTTTAATCCAGCATCAGCAAGCATTTCTGCTATCATAATGGAAGAACCTTCCTTAGCACAAACAACTAATACCTCTTTATTAGTAGGAATTTTTCCGATAATTTCTTCTACACCATCAAGTAACTCAAAATATGGAACATTTAAATAATCAAAGTTTTCTCCTTCGATTTTCCAATCTTGAAAATCACTTTCATTTCGAACATCTAGAATAAACAACTCTTCTTTATTAAATATTTTTTTTGTTACCTCTTTTGCTGTCATTACATTTACAGTCATTTTCAGATTTACCCCCTATGGTATTATTTTATTTAAAAAAATAAGGATATTCATTTAATAATAATGCTTAATGTTAAATTCCTATTGTTTTACCTATCCATTGACTCATACCTGGTACAACATTGATTACGTTCGTAAATCCATTTTTCACTAATTTCTGTGCGGCAAGATCACTGCGGTTACCTGTACGACAAACTAAAAAGATTTCATTTTCTTTGTTTAATTCGTCCATTCTCTCCTCTAATTCACTTAAAGGGATCGAAATGGCATTTGGGATATGATTAAAGGCATACTCAGCAGCTTCTCTAACATCGAGAATAACAATGTTTTCAGTTGATTCAAGTCTTTTTTCAAGCTCTTCATTATTGATAATGTTTTGGTGTTTCATTTCTTTTATTTCATCATGAAGAGATTTACGAAGATAATGTTTCAGCACTCCGCCCTCTTCAACTGTCCCTAAAAAATGATGACCAGTACTTTCAGCCCATGCTTTTATGTCCGCTTTTGACCCTTTATCTGTCGCTAGAACTTCTAATACTTGCCCTTGCTCAAGATTATTCATAGCCTTCTTTGTTTTTACAATTGGCATTGGACAAGCTAAGCCTTTTGCATCTAAAATTTCGTTTGCTTTCATGTCTTTCATCATAAACCTCCTGTTTTATACCTATACGGGTATAACTTTTTGAAAAAATTAATCTACTTTACCTTCCCAAGCAAGCATTCCATCAACCATGTTGATCACTTTAAATCCATAGCTTTCAAGAAATTGAGAAGCGCGACCGCTTCTCGCCCCTGAACGGCAGACCATGATATACTCTTTTGATTTATCTAATTCAGGCATGCGAAACTCAACTAATCCTAAAGGCATATTTATAGCACCTGGGATTATTCCGGCCCTTACTTCATCCACTTCGCGAACATCGATGATATTTAATTCATTTCCTTTATTTAGTAATGCTTCAACTTCTCTTGCAGTAATTTGTCTCATTTTTTTGACCTCCTTAAATTTTTCTTTAAAGCCAAGCGCTCATACCGCCTTTAACATTTGTCACTTTTGTATATCCCAATTTTTTTAAAAGTTTGCTAGCTTTTTGGCTTCTCATTCCACTTTGACAAATGACAATCACTTCTTTGTCCTTTGAAAGTTCTTTCTCTGCTTTTTGAGCAAGTTGATGGAGAGGAATATTTTTAAATCCTCTGATATGGTTTCCTTTAAACTCTCCGGGTGTGCGGACATCAACAAATTGCTTATTGTTAGCTTTTAGTTCACTTTTTAATTCAGCGGTAGATATATTTCTAACACCCTTGTTTGGCATTAAACGCTGTATTATCAAGAATAGAAATAGTGCAATTAAAATATAATTCACATATTCCAAGCCTATTCCTCCTTTTTGTGGGGATAATTTTATCTGATCTCTCTAGATAAATAGATTAACATTCCCCTCTTGTGCATCTGCTAAATATGCTGCAACTCCTGCATATTCAATATTATCTAACAGTTCTTCTTGTTGCAGACCTAACAAATCCATCGTCATTGTGCATGCTACAAGTTTTACATCCTGTTCCTGAGCCATCTCGATTAATTGTGGTAAAGGAATCGCATTATGCTTTTTCATAATATCTTTGATCATTTTAGGACCGAATCCAGCAAAGTTCATTTTTGAAAGTCCCATTTTATCTGAGCCTCTTGGCATCAATTTTCCAAACATTTTTTCCATAAATCCTTTTTTTACCGGAATATTTTCCTCTTTACGAAGAGCATTTAAACCCCAAAACGTGTGAAAAATAGTTACTTCATGATCATAGGCAGCTGCACCATTCGCAATGATATATGCTGCCATTGCTTTATCGTAATCTCCACTAAATAATACAATTGTTGTCCTTTTCTTTTCTGTCATGAAATTTACCTCCCAAAATTTTTCTTCGAATACCACTATAGGTATTTTTACGGATAAAAAAAATATCCTTTTATTATCCAACTATTAAAATATTTTTTTCTCTGCGTATTTTAATAGTATATGTCCACCTGATTTAGCCCAAACAGTCAGATCATTTTTTTGTTTAACAGTTTATATGATATACCCGTCAGGGTATAATGTCAACTACATAATTTTATTAATTTCTTATCGTAGAAAAGAAGATTACTTTCGATTCACCTATTTCGTTTTTTATCCTATACATCCGATAGTACATAGCTTATCTTAATCTGAATGTCGGATGTATGGACTTAAGTTATTTTTTTAACTCACCCGTGCTATAGAAAAATGTCTATAAAAAAGCATGACCTGGGAAACAGGTCATACTCTTAAATTAATTTAAATTAAATAACCATGGATAACATATTGGAGAAAATTATTAATTGTTCGACTAACTGAATTCCAAATTCTTATTATTTCTTTTCAATCCAAAATTTAATGATTTTATCATCTTGTTCTGTTTTTAAAATGGTATGTCCTGCACTTTTCGACCAGGCTGGAAGGTCATTTAAGGAACCTTTATCTGTCACATGAAGTTCTAATACTTGACCGCTTTCCAATAACTCTATTCCTTTTTTTAATTTAACAATTGGCATTGGACAAGTTAATCCACTTACATCCACAACTGAATCGACTTTAATTTCATTGTCATTTTCTATGATAGTCTCACCAAGGTCATTTGTCTTAGTTTCAACAACATTCTCTATATTACTTCCATATACTGAAGAATAAGTTTTCCAACCACCATCAACATTTTTTACGTGATACCCGTTGTTTTTTAAAATCCGGCTGGCTAAATATCCTCTTAATCCAACTTGACAGCTGACATAAATGGTCTGATCGTTTGGAATTTCTTCTAATTTCTTCCTTAGGTCATTTAAAGGGATATTTATTGAGCCTTCAATAAATCCAAATTCTCGTTCCATTGGTTCACGAACGTCAATTAATAGTCCACCTTCAGCAACAATTTGATCCACTTCATGCCACTGAATTTGGTCTAATTCACCTTCCATGATGTTAGAAGCTACATAACCAGCCATATTTACAGGATCCTTTGCTGAAGAATATGGTGGTGCGTAGGACAATTCTAAATTAGTTAAATCCTCTACGGTTAATCCACCTTTAATGGCAGTAGCTATCACATCAATGCGCTTATCTACACCGTCTGCTCCCACTGCTTGCACTCCATAGATTTTTCCTGTACTTTTATCAAAAATTAATTTTAAAGCAATCGGCGCTGCACCTGGGTAGTAACCAGCATGAGAACTTGGGTGAATGTGAACTACCTCATAGGACATGCCTAAACGCTTTAATGTTTTTTCGTTGTTTCCTGTAGCAGCAACAGTTAAGTCAAATACTTTTGCAATTGAAGTACCCAAAGTCCCTTGATACTTCTCATTTTTACCCATCATATTATTTGCAGCAATACGCCCTTGACGGTTAGCCGGTCCAGCGAGAGGAATCATTGCCTTAGTTCCGTTAATATAATCAACAACCTCTACGGCATCGCCGATTGCAAATATATCCTTGTTTGAGGTTTGAAGAAATTCATTAACAATAATTCCTCCGCGCTCTCCTAAATCCAATCCTGCAGACTTGGCCAATTCATTTTCCGGTCTGACACCGATTGAGAGAATCGTCATATCTGTTTCGATCTCAGTCCCATCAGAGAGTTTAACCTTCCTTCCTTGGTCAGCAAATGATTGGACACCATTTTCTAATATTAACTTTACGCCTTTTTCTTTTAAATGAGTGTGTAAAATACTAGCCATTTCAAAATCGATTGGAGCCATAATTTGATTTGCCATTTCAATAATGGTAACTTCTATTCCTCTATCTATTAAGTTTTCAGCCATTTCTATACCAATAAATCCTCCACCAATAACTACAGCCTTTTTAGGATTTTTGGTATCAACATAGTTTTTGATTAAATCCGTATCTGGAATATTTCTTAAGGTAAATAAAGTTTGGTTTTCTTTTAATCCCGGGATTGGGGGTACAATTGGTTTTGCCCCTGGTGATAATAATAACTTGTCATACGATTCTTCGTACACTTCCCCAGTTTGTAAATTCTTGATGATTACTTTTTGGTTTTCAGCATCGATGCTCAATGCTTCACTTAAATTACGGATATCAAGATTGAATCGTTCTGACATTCCTTTTACCGTTTGTACTAATAATTTGCTTCTATCTTTGATGGTTTCACCTATATAGTAAGGTAGTCCGCAATTAGCAAATGAAATATATTCACCACGTTCTACGAGAATGATTTCTACATCTTCACTAATTCTTCTTAATCTTGCTGCAGCTGTTGCTCCACCTGCAACTCCACCTATGATAATTATTTTCTTTTTCATATTTAATCCCTCCTAAATTCTTATCTAAATTACCATTGCAAAATCATTGTCACGATATACCCTCAGGGGTTTTAATACCTACATGGGTATTATAAACCGCAAAAAGAAATTGTGAAAGTCTCTTAATGTGACTTTCACAATTTCTTCACAATTTATAAATAAGGTCTTCTTCATCAAACACGCCTTCAGCTAATCTTCGAAAGAACCGAAGAATTCCATTTTCTAATACATTTAACCTGTTGTATTTATAACATTAGCATATAAAATAAGATCTATTTCGTATTGTTAAAAATTTTAACATTCCCATTTATATGACCTATAACAACGATATCGGCCATTTTAATAAAAAGACCATTTTCTACTACACCTGGAATCATATTCAATTTTCTGTTTAATTCATGGGGCTCTTGAATTATCGAAAAGTGGCAGTCCAGAATATAATTTCCATTGTCAGTTATAAATGGAATGTTGTGTTCAGTTCTTAATATAGGAATACAATCTAATGCTCTTAATTGTTTGCTTGTTATCTCAAACCCAAATGGTACAACTTCAACTGGCAATGGAAACCTGCCTAAATTAAGTACACTTTTCGACTCATCTACAACGATAATTAAACGGTCAGAAATAGATGCTACCATTTTTTCTCGTAGTAACGCACCTCCACCACCTTTTATTAGGTCTAAATTACGATTAACTTCATCCGCTCCATCTATGGTTAAATCTAATTCGTTCACTTCTGAAATGGTGATTAATGGGATTCCAACTTTTTTTGCAAGTATTTCAGTATTTTTAGAAGTTGGTACACAGCGAACATCTAATCCATTTTTGACTAGTTCCCCTAATTTTTTGATCGTCCAAAAGACTGTTGAACCTGTTCCAAGCCCTACAAGCATTCCATCTTTAACATACTGAGCAGCTTTTTCAGCAGCAAGTTTTTTTCGATCCATATATCCATTCCACCTTTTTTTATTAGAAAAGCGCAAGCTTCCTTTGCGCTGCGTATAGACTGGAGCGCTTCGACTGAGATAAAGGAAAATCGAAATGTGAAAGCGCCTTGCTTCTACTACACCTGGGGTCATATTCCGTTTTCTATTTAAACTTCCCATATTTGGATTGGTATCATGCACTAATCTTTTTTTGCACTTATTTACGTCTGGCACTCGCACGTTGTCCACTCATGGAGAACAATTGTCCATTTGAGGTGCCTGACACCGCTGCTATGACACCGCTGTTACGAAAATTAATTTACTTTTCTAAATATTGTATTGTATAATAATGTTTGTGGTAAGAATTACCTTTAAAGGAGATGTATAGGATGTTTTCGAAATGGTCAAAGCTTAATTTACTTATAACTAACCTGTACATTCCTACCAGTCTATCATCCTTTTTCTAACGAAACGGGTAAGCCGCTTTGTTTATGAGATTCACGCTTTTTTGATGAAAGACCTTGTAGCTGCAGGGTCTTTTATTTTTTGTAAAATTTACGGAAGGGGGTTTATTAAAATGATCATTAATCAGTTAAATAATTTTTCAAACGATGAGGTAATCGAGGATGGGTAGACAAAAAATACGAAAAAGATGAGGAGTAAACGAATGGAAACCAAAATAGTGGAATATCGTCATGATTTGGCCGAAAAGGTTGCCGATATGTGGAATCACAGCCGTGACGGCTGGGGTGGCGGAAATGATATTTCTACCGCCGAAAGTGTCCGGCAACAGGAAGAGAATTCTATCAATCTAAATACTTATTTAGCAATGGATGGAAATTGTGTCGCCGGATATTGTGGTGTTAGTGAATATCGTGAGGATAGCGGTGCACTTTACATTCCTTTGCTTAACGTACGCGAAGAGTATCAAGGGAAAAAAATCGGAAAGCAGCTAGTGCTAAATGCCGTCGACCGAACTATTGAATTAGGCTGGCCGAGGCTTGATCTTTATACTTGGGCTGGAAATACAAGAGCAGTTCCCTTATATAAAAAATGCGGCTTCTTCTGGGAGGAACGCGACGACACCGTCCATCTGATGAACTTCATCCCTTCCGTTCTCACTACTGAAGCAGTAAAAGATTTTTTTGAAAAAGCGGATTGGTATGATGACCGAAAAATGGAGATTGAAATCAAACCGGATGGCAGAAAAGAAAATGGCTTTGATTTCTATGAGTACAAGTGGGAGAAAGATGGGCAACAACTAAGGATGGAATATGAGCGCAAAGGCCGAGGGCTAAGATTGATTGAGACGGACCAATATTTGATTTTTGCCTCCATTGAACAACAGGACTTAATCTTTGGTTCAGAATACCCGATTCTTTTTTCTATTGAAAACAAGACGAAGGAACCAATGAATATCACCATCGAAGGGTTCGACGATCAAAATATCCACTTTGATTTTACCAAGCAGCTGATGGTGACTGAAACAACGGTAATAGAAGGCACATTCTTTGTCGGCGAGATTTCCGAAGAACAAAATATCTGGCGTACGCACCCAACCGTTGCTGCCAAAGTGAAAATTAATGGGAAAGAAGCAATCTTTAGGCTCGGCATCAATTGCAAGTACCCTGCCCGAGTAACTGCAAAGGTTCCGAATGAACTGCCCTTTCTTGAGACTGACTCAGAGCTCTATTTAGAGATTGAAAATCACTTTAATGAAGAAGTGAGATTCTCCTTTACATTGCCGAAGGCACTATTTGTTGAGTTTAAAAAGGAGCAGGTTCATACTACACTGGAAGCAAAAGAACGGAAGCTTCTTCCGATTGGGTACCGTTTATCCGAATATGGATTTTATCAACAACGATTACAAATAAAAGCAATAAAGAATTCAGGTGACTCGATTTATTTTACAAAAGAAATCGGCTTAGCGTTTTACGGAATTGGCGCCAAAATAACCGGTGAATGTGAAGACTATTGGCACGTCTATAATGGACTTGCACATGCCTATTTAAGTAAATTTGATAATCGTCTCTATTTTGGACGCGCTGGATCCTCTGGAGAAGAAGTGCCTTACTTTTTCTATCCAAAACTAGGCAAACCATTTTCAAGTGAATTCTCGAAAAAACGGCCAGATCACGTGGAATTCTTTGAAGAAAAAGGTGCGGTTTGTTTAAAGGCTGTTTATCATTCGCAGTCATATCAGGATTTAAAGCTTCATTCGATTGCCAAGGTTTATGCAGAGGGTTTGATGGAGCATCATTATGAAATTCAAAATCTAGCTGCATCAGCAACGAAGCAGGAAATTTGGCTGAATGATAGTCATAGTTTTATTCAAACACTGTATGGGTCTGTTATTCCTTATGATGGTCTGCTGATTGAAATCGATGAGATGAAGGATGGTATAGTCGATTACTGGGAAAGTGATAAAGTGAATGAGAATTGGATTTTCAATCGACATCCGGCTTTTCCTAGCGGGTTTTGCTGGAGCAGTGAAGTCAAAGTTCAATTTCTACACTGGTTCTTATTCTTTGAACACAATCTTGGGGTGATCCCGGCCAATGGGGTGGCAAGGACAAAACCGACTTATCTTTCAATCGGAGCTTTTTCAACTTGGGAGGCTTTCCGGGCTTTTGCGCTAAAAAAAGTTCACGCTATTGAAGCTGCAACTGCTCAACCTATGCAACTTTATCCGAATCATCATAATCCATTTATTAAGGAACAGACCACTGTTCATTATAGAGATGTGAAGCTGGCTCATTTTGATGGAGAAATAAGCATTCAGATTGATAATCAGGAACTTGAGCAGATACAATGTTTTTCCGAGGAGGATTCAAAAAATGAAGCTGGTTTTCCGCTTCATTTCGAAGGTCAAACTGGCGTGAAGCTACTTCAGGTCAATGCGGAACAGAAATTAGGACACTCAAAGCATCGTACTCTTATTATCTGTACGAACGATAATACGATTCAAACAAATTGCTATGACGAAGGCGGACTGCCTGTTTATCAAGTCGATAATGGCTTAGTCAGTATCAAAGCGGCGCCGGATTTTTTCCCTGCTCTTTATTCGTTGGCCTATAAAGGGCAAGAGTGGCTTGATACGTCCTTTCCTGCACTAAAGCCAAAAGCGTGGTGGAACCCTTGGCCCGGAGGAATTCGTAATTCTTTAGTGAATATTTCCGGCAACTCCCTTTTAAAGGAGCAGCGGTCAGCGGAGTTTGTCGCCATCTCCGATAAGAAAGGAAATCGTTGGACGGGAATTAGGCTGCAGGTTGACATTTTACAGCATGAATCCTTTAGAGGACTTATCTATAATCAATATTTTTTACTGCTTCCGGGTGCACCTGTGATGTGCCATACTACCGAAATTCTGCAGCATACAAATCAATACTTTATGAATGAAACTTGGTATTGCCAAGCAGCTTTTAAAATGAATCCATTTGATGAAAACAATGGCTGGATTGAGTGTCATAATGATCGAGGCAGAAGTAATAAAGCTTATTTCGGAAAAGGTGAAAGGGAAATCGATGTGAAACAAAGCTTCATCGTCGGTCATCAAGCTGCTCCTGAAAAGCTGCAGGTTATCGCTGATTATCAGCCGGTAAGATCAGACCTCTACCTAAATAAAGAAGTGGTTCATCATACTGTGTTTTCAAAGTTACGTTTACGACATGGTGAATCTAATTGGACCAAGCCGATTTTCTATCTATTTAATGATCAGGTGATTCCGGAAGATGCACTTCAAGATTTAAAAAATATCCGTTTTTAGTAGTGCTGGCGGCCGAAAGGAGACGAGTGATGAAAATTATTGATGCCCATATGCATTTTTCTAATATTACTAGCTTTAAAGAGACTGCCAGTAATCTATCAAAGCTGGATTATTCATCCGCTGGTTTATTGCAAGAGTATCGGGATGCGAATGTTGTGCTGGGAATTGCCATGGGATTAACGGAAACGAAAACGGAGGGTTTCCCGGATTATGAGGCGGAGACGCCAATGGGCCTTGATTTAGAAGAACAGCTACCCGCAAACATCTGTTATTGTCCTGGGATTAACCCGTATCGATTAGGTGAAAGGGAATTGGCAGATCTTGAAGCGCTTCTCAAGAAACCAGAGGTAGTCGGGATTAAAATTTATCTTGGCTACTATCCGTTCTATGCCTATGATGAGGTCTACAGCCCTGTATACGACCTAGCGATAAAATATCGATTGCCTGTCGTGTTTCATACCGGAGATACGTATTCTGAACGAGGCTTGCTGAAGTATGCCCACCCGCTTACATTGGATGATGTGGCAGTTAAATATCGAAATATTAATTTCATGATGGCGCATTTTGGCGATCCGTGGGTCCTTGATGGCGCCGAGGTTTTATATAAGAATCGGAATATGTATGCTGATTTGTCAGGGCTTCTTGTTGGTAACAAGGATGTGTTGAAGGAGAAGTTGGCATCGCCATTTTTCTTTAACCATCTAAAACATGCGCTAGCTTTTACCGATGATTACTCGAAGTTTCTGTTTGGTACTGATTGGCCGTTGGTTCCGGTACAGCCATACATCGAACTGTTGAAGGAGTTAATTCCTCGGGAGGCGCATGAAGACCTGTTTTTCAATAATGCTGTAAAGCTCTTTCCAAAAATTAAACCATTTATCCTGTTTTAAGATCAATAAGATCCATCACCTGGAAGAGGCAGCGTTACTTTCTTTTAATGGGAAATTTAAGGTCTGCCGTTTATAAACGGCAGACCTTTTTTATGATTGGCTATAGGGTGCTTTTTGGAATCAGCATGATCGATGTTGTTGGTAAAAAGCTCACAGTTCTTCCCTTATCTTTATCGCTAAAGAGGACGCCTGTTCCGTTATTGTGTTAAAATGATCGGTCCATTTTTAGTAATGATCAAGGTATGTTCATACTGTGCAACAAAGCTATTTTCTGTAACAAAGGTCCATTCGTCGTTTTCCAGTTGAAATACTTCCTCTTCTAAGGTTGAGATAAATGGTTCAAATGCGATAACCATACCTTCTTTTAACAAGCCGTTGTCTGAGGTTTCATTATAATTATAAATGTACTCAGGTTGTTCATGAATCGTACGTCCAATCCCATGACCAGTTAGATTTTTAATAACAGTTAATCCATGCTGTTTTGCGATTTGGTGAACTACCTTACCCATTCCGGTGATTTTAGAGCCTGGTTTTGCTTTCTTAAGACCTGCTTCAAATGCTTCTTTAGCTACGGCACATATTTTTGTTAATATCTCTTCTCCTTTACCTACTACAATGGAAATGCCTGTATCGGCGAAATAACCGTTTTTGGAACCAGAAATATCAATATTAACGAGATCTCCCTCCTGAATTACCCGATCACCAGGAATTCCATGGGCTACTTCTTCATTTACACTAATGCATGCATAGCCAGGAAAATCATATTCCCCTTTAGGTGCCGAAACGGCCCCTGCCTTCTCAAAAAGTTCTCCAGCGATATCGTCAAGTTCTTTAGTTGATATACCAGGTTTTGTTTTCTGTACCAATTCGTCTCGAATCGATGCAACGATTTTGCCAATTTCCTTTAATCCGTTAAAATCCTCTTCTGTCTTCGCAATCATTGTTATTTCCCCAATCTGAATAATTTCGTAGTAAAAAAACATCCATGTCTTAGATTGTACATATACTTACCCAAAAATCCAAGTAGGTGAAACTATGTATTGTTCTTAATAGGTGGCAAAACATTATTAGCAGCTAAAAATACCATATAGTGCATCAAGGTTTCCATTAATTTATACCTATCTTGGATAATTCTTTGCTCTCCGTTCTTAGAAATTTTTTAGAGTATTTAAGGATTCAAAAATATAATATTCTTTATTTAAAATGAGTGAAATAATAATACCGATACTGTTTAAGTATCGGTATTATTATTATTGTTTAAATAATTATTTAATTCGATTTTCGAAGCTATGAATTCGCTTAATTCCATGTCGAATGTTAATCTATTTGTATCCAAATGACCCGTGGCTCTATTTACTGCCGATTGAACCGTGAAATCTTTTTGATCCATGACTTCCAGAACTTCCGTGGCTACCATGACTTCCGTGGCTACCATGACTTCCAGAACTTCCGTGGCTACCATGACTTCCGTGACTTCCAGAACTTCCGTGGCTACCATGACTTCCGTGGCTACCATGACTTCCGTGGCTACCATGACTTCCAGAACTTCCGTGACTTCCAGAACTTCCGTGGCTACCATGACTTCCAGAACTTCCGTGACTTCCATGACTTCCGTAGCTTCCATGACTTCCATGACTTCCAGAACTTCCGTGACTTCCATGGCTACCATGACTTCTAGAACTTCCGTGACTTCCAGAACTTCCGTGACTTCCATGACTTCCGTAGCTTCCATAACTTCCATGGCTACCATGACTTCCAGAACTTCCGTGACTTCCGGAACTTCCATGGCTACCATGACTTCCAGAACTTCCGTAGCTACCATAGCTTCCATAACTTCCATGGCTACCATGACTTCCAGAACTTCCGTGACTTCCATGGCTTCCAGAACTTCCATGGCTTCCGTAGCTACCATAGCTTCCATGACTTCCAGAACTTCCGTGGCTACCATGGCTTCCATGACTGCCCTTTTTCCCTTTTTTGAATTCAACGGGATTTTTGACTAAAAATTCTAATACCCCGTTTTCCTGTGCTTGAGATAACAATTCTTCCATGACTACACTCATATTCCTTTTGCACCACTTTCCCTAAATTTTATACTCATTGATAA
>Ga0213823_1001480_pt1 | contig 14261 bp, 15 predicted proteins | sample MC6MC0907MG_FD_179887 | JGI IMG/M metagenome (GOLD analysis project Ga0213823, IMG submission 179887) | Enriched soil aggregate microbial communities from Iowa State University, Ames, United States - MC6-MC0907-MG | ecosystem: Environmental > Terrestrial > Soil > Unclassified | place: USA: Iowa...
CTGACCCGCGCGCAAGCCCAAGCGCTGGCTCAAAATGTTGACCCGCATGCCGCGGCGGCCTACGGCCAGGCGTGGATACGATGGGCGCAAGCGGGCGGAGACACCCGGTCTACCGACCCCGACGAATGGCACGGCACGCTAGCCGCGTCCCGTGGGCGAGACAAGGAGCGGTCGCCGGTTCATTCCGGTTTTCTGCTGATTCATACGCAGCTTCGGCAACGCGCTAAAGCCATTGATGGCGACGATGCGTTCGTGCTGATAGAAGAGGACGGCGAAACAGAACAAGTGTTGTCGCCGCTGTGGCAACAAGCCTGCGACGCGCTGTTGTTCGCCGCCATGGCGCAGGGCGCGCCGCAATACGTCTTGGCCGATGAGGCGCGGGCGTTGAATCGGGCTTGGGATGCGGCCCTCGGTTTGGCGACGCCGCCCGTTTAGCATTTTCATTTAGATTATCTGGCCACATGGCCCGCATTCAATCAGCGCCTTTTACCCATGTCTGAACACCACCAATTCATCTGCCCGCGCGATTTTCATTTGGCGCCACCTGACTGGCCGGCCCTTCAAGCGCGGCTCTTGGACGGCGGCTACCTGCTTGAGGCACGTGGCAAACAGGTGCCTTATCGCGCGTTGTCGAACCTGGGTTTTGGTCTAGCCCGATTCGATGAAGGCACGTACCAGCATCCTCACACCATCGACACACCAAGTGATTTGCTTGCGCAATATGTAGATGCGGGCGCTGTGCCTGACGGCCTCTCGGCCGCGCGCGACGCATCCCTTGACGAGGTAAGGGCGTTGCTCGCCAGCCATGGGATCACGCCTGATCCGCTCTATGACGATCACGAAGGCAGTGACTGGCATAGCCCTCAATATTGCCTAGGCCCGGCCGCCCGGCCTTACCTGAGCGACCATGTGCGCGCCGGCTATGACGCGGACCCGCGAGAGGTTGCGCTGATGTTGCTGGCGTATGACACCGAAAATCCGCTTGTGGCGGTGGGCGAAAATCTTTCCGAACCCAGCCTGCCAGGGGTTGATGAACCGTTAGCGACCTTGCCGCCGTTTGAGTCGCATGTGGATTTCATCGGTGCGGCGTTTGATAATCCGGGCGCGCAGTGGCATTGCGCCGAGAATGGCCTGGATTATCGAATTCTGGAGTTGGATTGGCATTACAGCCTGGCGATGGGCTTTCGCCTGTTACGTGCCGAAGGGCTGGACCGGGAAAGCGCTGAAGGGCTGGCGGCGCTGATTGCGGAATTGACCGGGCAGCCTATGGTGTGCAGCCATCGGCATTTGTAATGCCGGCAGTTCGACTAGCAGCCCTATGATCCGGCTTGGGCTTATTCCTCTTCGCGCCAAGCCTTGCGTCGTCGCGATTTTGGTTTAGGCACAACGCCAAGACGCGGGTCACGCAACTGCGCTAGTGCCACGAGCCTTTGCGCAATGGCTTCAAATGTTTCATCGGTCTGTGGCAAATACAGCCACTTTCCGAGCTCCGGGTGCGGTACCAACGCAGGCATGTCGGCGATTAACGCCGCTTGACGATCGTGTGACGTGCACACCATCACGCCATTCCACGGCGCTTCGCGGTCGGCCACCACCAGATACAGCGAACCATCCAGATAGGCCGCATCACACCCGAACATCTTGCGGCGCGCATAGCCGGGGTCGCGTTCCAAGGGGTCAAGAATCCATAGCAGCGAGTTCAGGCGGGCAGAGCGCTGCTTGTTGGGCGGAGCGAAAGGATCGTGGTGATTGCGCATGGTCTGACAAGGGATCGGTCTGCGCCAATTATGATGGAAGCCCGGTCTGCAAGACGAGAATCCGGGCCCGCACGCCGCCCGGCGCAGGGCCTGCCGCCACACTGCCTATAATTCCCCCATATTTCCCCCAATCCCCGCTTTGACGGCAACCCTGCCGTGCCTCATGTCCACTTCGCCCCTACGCGTGCTGTCGGTCATCCCGCCGATGACGCAGCTGAATACGCCTTACCCGTCCACCGCTTATCTGACAGGCTTTTTGCGCTCGCGCGAGGTGACGTCCTTTCAGGAGGATCTGGCGCTGGCGCTGGTGCTGCGTCTGCTGTCTGCCGATGGCCTGCGCGCCGTGGCGGACAAAATTGCCACGCTGCCGCTTGAAAAGCACACACCCGCCATCCAGGCCTTCGTGGCGATGGAACCGCGGTATTTGTCGACCATCGGGCCCGCCATCGCCTTCCTGCAAGGCCGCGATTCCACGCTGGCGCACCGCATCGTCGGCCGCCACTTCCTGCCCGAAGGTCCGCGTTTCAGCTCGCTGGACGTCTATATGGACGAAGACGGCGGCGATCCCTTGGGGTGGGCGTTCGGCGCGTTGGGCTTGCATGACCGCGCCAAGCATCTGGCCACGCTGTATCTGAATGACCTGGCCGATGTGCTGCGCGACGCCATCGACTCGCGCTTTGAGTTCGTTCGCTATGCGGAATCGTTGGCGGGCAGCCAGCCCACGTTCGACCCCTTGGCCGCCTCCCTTGCTGCGCCGCTGAACCTGATCGACGAGACGCTGCGCGAGCTGACGATGGACGCGCTGGCGCGCCACACGCCCACCATGGTGCTGCTGTCGGTGCCGTTTCCGGGCGCTGTCTACGCTGCATTTCGCATCGCTCAGGCCATCAAGGCGCACGACCCTAGCATCGTCACCGTGCTGGGCGGCGGCTTCGTCAACACTGAGCTGCGCGAACTGAAAGACCCGCGGGTCTTCGACTACTTTGACTTCGTCACGCTGGACGCCGGCGAACGCCCCTTGCTGGCCCTGCTGGATCACGTGCAAGGCAAGCGCTCGCGCCAGCGCCTGGTGCGCACCTTCCTGCGCGACAAGGACACGGGCGCCGTCCAGTACGTCAACCTGGTCGAACCTGACGTGGTCTTCGCGGAAGTGGGCACGCCCACTTGGGACGGCCTGCCGCTGGACCGCTACCTGTCGCTGCTGGACATGCTGAACCCCATGCACCGCCTCTGGAGCGACGGCCGCTGGAACAAGCTCACCGTGGCACACGGTTGCTATTGGAAGAAGTGCAGCTTCTGCGACGTCAGCCTGGACTACATCGGCCGCTACGAAGGCGCATCGGCGACCGTGCTGGCCGACCGCATCGAAGCCATCGTGCGCGAGACCGGGCAGACCGGGTTCCACTTTGTCGACGAAGCCGCGCCGCCCAAATCGTTGAAGGCGCTGGCAACAGAGTTGATCGACCGCAACGCAGGCATTTCCTGGTGGGGCAACATCCGCTTTGAAAAAACCTTCACCCCGGAACTGTGCGAACTGCTGGCCGATAGCGGCTGCATCGCCGTATCGGGCGGCCTGGAAGTGGCGTCAGACCGCCTGCTGAGCCTGATGAAAAAAGGCGTGTCGGTGGATCAAGTGGCCCGCGTCACGCGCGCCTTCACCGATGCCGGCATTCTGGTGCACGCGTATCTGATGTACGGCTTTCCCACGCAGACCGTGCAAGACACCGTCGACGCGCTGGAGTACGTGCGGCAACTGTTCGAGAACGGCTGTATTCAAAGCGGGTTCTTTCACCGCTTTGCCTGTACGGTGCATTCACCGGTGGGCAAGAACCCCGAGGAATACGGCGTGACCTTGCAGCCGCTGCCGGACGTGACGTTCGCCAAGAACGACATCGGCTTTCATGACCCGACGGGCGTGGACCACGACGCGCTGGGCCGCGCGCTGAAGAAGGCCATCTACAACTACATGCACGGCATCGGGCTGGAAGAAGACGTGCGGACGTGGTTCCCGTTCAAGGTGCCAAAGACGACGGTATCCAGAAACCGGATCAGCCGGGCGTTGAGCCAGCAAGGGTAGAAGGCGGAAAAAATGCAGTCAGACTGCAATTTAATAAATAATGCAGTCTGAGTCCCTGGATAAGGGTTCACCGTCCGACTGCCCCGGGCAGTCACAAGGTAGCTTGATGATAAAAAATACTGCACTTCTGGCACTGTCGGCAGCGCTCCTGACGGGATGCGGGCCAAACAAAATCATTGTGGATCTGCCTTCGCCCCAGGGCCAATACCATGTTGAAGTCCGCAAATGCCCTCAGCCGGGTTCCATGTCATCGGCCGAGCAAACCCAGGTTTCAATCCTGAAGTCCGGCATTTCAGAAAACTGCCAGTCTGCGGTGAATGCGTTGGCGCAGTTCCAGTCGTATTCGCCCGACGAGCAATTGCAATTGGAATGGCTCTCGGAAGCGGAGCTTCGGGCTTGGCATCCCGGATTTGATCCGAAGTCCGGCCCTGCGTCGGCTTCGTACAAGGCGGATAACCCGGTCAAGGTGATATTTGCGCCGGCGAAGTGATCAGGGTGTAAGACGGCAATGTCGGCAATGTCGGCAGTGCTGATTGCAGTCAGACTGCATTTTTGCGCCGATCTTCCCGCTAGCCTGATCCAGCCGCCTCAAATTCCGCTGGCGTCGTGCTCGACGACGCCGCTGAAACTGCATGCGGCCCCGTGATAGTACGAGCACCCCGACACCTCGTCGATCTTCAATTTGTACTTGTCGAGGAAAGTCAGTTTGATCTCGCAGTACGGTCGATTCTGCGCGGATTCTGGTGACTTGGGCTCGAAGCCTTCGTTCTTGATCCTCATCGTGGCGCGCTTGTCTTTGATGACCGCTTCGCCCTCGACGCTGCCTGCGCATCCCGGCCGCTTGTCATTGATAGGGACGACCGTGGACAGCTTCACCGAATAGCGGTCTCCGTCTTTGCGGACCAGATCGGCGGACAAGGCCATCGCCTGGTTATTCGAGTAATGCCCTTGATACGAGCCCTGATATTGGGCAAGGGCAGGAAATGCCGAAACAGCGATAGACACGCCTAGCAGTAAAGATCGAAGCATCGGCCACCTCGTGTTCATGGTTGCGCCGCAATGTCATTGCGGAGGGTTCGTGGATGGATGTTGCCGGCGGACCCGCACGCTACGCCAGCAACGCCAGCGCGTCGGCAAGCGCCAGCACGGTAGTGCGCGACGCAAACGCCGTCGAAAACAGGTGCTCGTGCACAATCGAATCCGGGTCGTAGCAGCAGTCTTTGACGGTAAACAATCGATAGTCCGCATCGCTTGCATGCGCGATTGACGACAGCATGACGCCGGTGGACGCAATGCCCACCATCAGCAGCGTATCGATGCCTTGCGCCGACAGCCGCAGTTCAAGGTCCGTACCAAAAAACACACTGGCCCGATGGGCGACGATGATCGGCTCATCCGGCCGCCGGCCCAATTCCGGCGAGATCTGATCGTCGATGAATAATCCGAGTTGTTTGATGCCTTGCCCATTTTTATTTAACGGGCTGACTTCGGGATAGCCCGGGCTGAATCGAATCTGCGCGAAATAAACCTTGATCCCTTGACGCCGTGCCGCATCGCAAAGCGTGCGCGTATTCGCCAGCAACGTGGGCGCGACCGAGGGGAACAGGTTGATGATGTCGGTCTGATAATGCATGACCAGCAACGCGCTGCGGGCGGGATCAAGGGTGGAGGCCGAGCTCATTTTCTCCGGCTCCTCATGTGAGTCAGCCTAACCGCGCCACACCGTTTCGATATTGTTGACATCAACATCCTAGTTGGGAATCAGACTGCATTTTTTTAGCACGAGCCGATGGAAATATTGCAGTCAGACTGCATAAAAAGTGTCAGACTGCATCTTTTCTCGGGGAAGGGCAGGCTTTCGCCCTTTGGCCATTGCGCTGGGTCATTCTGCCACCCGGCGATCGGTATGCAGTGTGTACGTATGACGTCGATAAAGGTCTTCCGATGCGTCTGAACCAGTGCCAGAATTTCCACGACTTTCGCCGCATGGCGCGCGAGCGCCTGCCTGGCCCCATCTTCAATTACATCGACGGCGCCGCCGACGATGAAACCACCTACCGCCGCAATACCGACGCCTTCGAGTCCTGCGACCTGGTGCCCGACGTGCTGCGCGGCGTCGAAAACGTGGACATGTCCGTCACCGTCATGGGCCAAAAATTGGCGCTGCCCGTGTACTGCTCGCCCACCGCCTTGCAGCGCCTGTTCCACCACGACGGCGAACGCGCCGTGGCCGCTGCTGCCGGCAAGTTCGGCACGATGTTTGGTGTGTCGTCGCTAGGCACCGTCAGCTTGGAAGAAGCCCGCCAGATCAGCGGCGGCCCTCAGGTTTATCAGTTCTATTTCCACAAAGACCGCGGCCTGAACCGCGAAATGATGGCCCGCGCCAAGACGGCCGGCGTCCAGGTCATGATGCTGACCGTCGACAGCATCACCGGTGGCAACCGCGAGCGCGACAAACGCACCGGCTTCGCCATCCCGTTCAGGCTGAATCTGGCCGGCATCGCCCAGTTCGCTGCGAAACCCGCCTGGGCCATCAACTACCTGACGCATGAACGCTTCCGGCTGCCGCAACTGGACACCCACGTCGACATGGGCGGCGGCGCAATGTCTATCAGCCGCTACTTCACCGAGATGCTCGACCCTGCCATGACCTGGGACGACGTCGCCGCGATGGTGCAGGAATGGGGCGGCCAGTTCTGCCTGAAGGGCATCATGTCAGTCGACGACGCCAAGCGCGCGGTCGATATCGGCTGCACCGGCATTGTGCTGTCCAACCACGGCGGCCGGCAACTGGATGGGTCGCGCAGCGCGTTTGATCAGCTGGCGGAAATTGTTGATGCAGTCGGCGACCGCATCGACGTGATGATGGACGGCGGCGTACAGCGCGGCACGCATGTGCTGAAGGCCCTGGCGCTGGGCGCGAAAGCGGTAGGATTAGGGCGGTATTACCTGTTTCCGCTGGCTGCCGCGGGGCGGCCGGGGGTGGAACGGGCGTTGGAGCAGATGCGGGTGGAAATCGAGCGGGCGATGAAGTTGATGGGGTGTAGGACGGTGGGGGAGTTGGGGCGGCGGCAGTTAAGGTTTCGATGAGGCGGCGTATCGCCTATACGCGTGGTTCGCGGTGGCGGCTTTCGTCGTGCGAAGGCTTCGCCATTTCCTTTGGCGCCAGTAGCGCTAAAAAGTAGGACTCCATTACGGTCTTTCATTGCGGTTTTTGCGCCGGTTCCAGGTCGCTGACGCTCTATGATGTCTCGGCGTGTCCAACATCAGTGCGACCTTTTGAGAGGGCCTAAAGGCAAAGTTCATGATTCCTGCGTGGAACCTTCAAGGCGTTATTCCGCCAGTGCGCCCAGGTGCGCATGGCCACGATCCAGATCGTTCGCCGTATAAAGCGTCCCTCCAATCCCTTGTCGACGCGATGGGGACATCGTGTGCTCGACTGAACATTCTTGAAGGGCTTCTTGAATTTCGCGCTGAGATCCACACCATTGGAATCGATACGGGATTTCAATGGCTGAAAGGCAGCTTTTCTGAAAATGTCGAAGTCGTCGAAGCTCGGGACCCCCGCGATGTGGACGTCGTGACGTTTTTGGATCTTCCAAAAGGGCTGGACCAAGAATCGCTTGTGGCAAGGAACCCTCGTCTTTTCGACCAGGCGTATGTAAGAGATACGTTTCAGGTTGATGCCTATTGGGAGGTTCTTGGCCGACCGCTGAAAGCAGACGCGGTTCAATCAATATCCTATTGGTACAGCATGTGGTCCCATAGAAGAGACGGCATGTGGAAGGGCTTTATCCAAGTGGGGCTGGACCCTGCCGAAGACGTGGTTGCTGTTCAAGGGTTGGCCCAAGCCAAGGCCGATCTTGGAGTCGAGCCATGATTAAACGCGAAGAATTTCTCGCCTCTGAAATCCGAGAGTTGGAGCGGATGCTGGAGGGTATTCCTGCGTCAGCGGCGATACAACGTATCTCGATTCAAAACCGTTTGAAGACCGTTCGTGAAGCGCTCGAGCGTGAGCTTGCGTCTCCAAAGCCTTCCCGGGTGAAGCTAACCTTTCGAGGCCGCCCAACAATCGGCAGCCACGGAATTGCCGCTGACTTCGGAGGGAAAGCAACCATTGCATTTGCCGATGCCTTCGCAGCAGTGGTGGCAGGTCTGAACGAACATCTTCAATTTATGGGGCCGATTCCTGATCGCGAGAAGAACCAACTTTTGATCACCGGTACGGCGGTAGGTTCGTTTGGCTTCGAGTTTGAGCTGCCTGCAGGCGGTCTGTTTCCCGAGCAGGAGAAGACAGAGGAAGCCTTGCAGAAGATGCAGTCTTTGCTTGAAGCATCGGCCACGGGCAGTGATGACGACGTGGCGGAATTCGTCGATGCCATTCACCCTCGCGCCGTAAAGAAAATTTCTGAGTTCCTGTCTGTTTTGTCTCAATACCAAGCCTGGTGCGGCCTGGAATTTAGGGGCAGGATATTTAGATATGAGGGCTTTGATCAGTTGACGCACTCCGCCAGTCGGCTTGGCGAAGAGAACATAAAAGAAACGTCGGAATCCTATGCGGGTGAGTTTGTCGGCATTCTTCCAAACTCGCGAACGTTTGAGTTTCAGACCGCCGATGGGCTGATCAAAGGGCGGATAGGTCCTTCGATTGAAGATCCTGACGTGATTCTCAGAGACTGGCTCAAGCGGAAGATACTCATTACGCTAACCGTCGTTCAAGTGGGTCAAGGGCGCCCTAGATTCACGTTGAACGCCCTTCCCGAGTGATGCGGCACGCCTACGTCGACGGCTTAGCCCCATCGCAATGCTCCCTGAATGCCTTCTCCCCGGCGTCAGACACCTCAACCCATTTCTGATCCGGCGGCGCGTCTGCGACATAGCTGTCGTGCCAGTTCCACCACTTATACGTCGGCGTCTGCGGATACCCTTCGGGCGAATTTTCCCAGATTTCCTGCCTTCCCAGCGGCGTGATGTCCAGGTAGTTCCACGTGCCGCCCATCTGCTCGTCGCCACGATTATTCAGAAAGTACGTGCGGAAGATGCGGTCGCCATCGCGAAAGAACACGTTGGTTCCGTGCCATTCATCCACGCCAAAGTCCGCATCGAAGCTGTCGGTGAGCGTGAACCACGGCATCGTCCAGCCCATGCTGGCTTTCAAGCGGGCGATGTCGGCTTGCGGAGCACGCGAGACAAACACTAGCGTGGTGTCGCGCGCGTTCAAGTGAGCCAGATGCGCGACCTGATCGGCCACCATTGAACAGCCTCGGCACGCGTGCTCGGGCCAGCCGTAGAGGCCGGGTTCGAAGAAGGCGCGATAGACGATAAGTTGGCGGCGGTTGTCGAAAAGCTCGCGGAGCGTTCGCTTGCCGTTCGGGCCGTCGAACGTGTAGTCCTTGTCGACGGGCGTCCAAGGCATGCGGCGGCGCTCGGCGGCCAGGGCGTCGCGGGCGCGGGTTTGGGCTTTTTCTTTCAGCAAGAGCTGCTGGCGGGCGGCTTCCCATTCGTCAGCCGTGACAACCGGCGGCGTGTGCATGCGGCCGGTGGGTGGGGTGGGGGTGGTCATGGTGTGATGCCTCCGGTGGTGCTTCCTTCTCGGCGGGGATGAACGGCGGGTTGCGTGGCAGCCCGCCGTGACATGTGCTGAGGGATAGTGTTGCACCGTGGGCCGCCCACCGGGAGTAACAAATCTGGCGCAATTCCAGTGGCGGCTAGTGCTGCTGCGCGTCAAACTCGCTTCGATTCATCAAGTCAAAGTACAGCGTGTCGTACCACACCAGACCCAACGGATACTCCGTCTCGCCGGTGCGCGTACTGTCGCATTCGTTGTCCAGCCGCAGCCCGAAAAACGCGTCCATGGGCGCCGCGCCGGATCGTTGCGTCGCCAATCTAAGCGCTTTGCCCGCTTGTTCCAAATCAGCCGATAGGGCATCAACCGCAGCGCCCGCCTGGACGCATCGCGCAATCTCTTGTTCCACGCACGCCTTCAATTCGGCTTCTTCGGATTCGGACATTGTGTCGAGTTCAATCGTTTCCAGAAGCAGATACGTATCGCGATGCGCTTCAAGAAACTCGATGGTTTCGTCCAGATTGGCGAGCAGTTCGTCAGCAGATGCGCGAGGAGATGGCGATGAAGCTTGGGCGTCTGCGTTTGAAGGCGCCTCTTGCCGAGGCGCGAATATGTGCTTCAGCCGATTGATGAGGGACGCAGATTGCGGCGCGGGGGCCGCTGCGGGTTCGGCGGTAGCAGGCAAATCCGCCGTCGCCGCCCGGATGATTTCCGTGAAGCGTTTGACGCGTGCAAAACCCGTATCGAAGTGACTGCTGATCGCGTATAGCGCGGTCTTGCTCTCGGGTTCGTCGCTGTCGAATCCGTCGGCGACTAAAGACGCGCACAGTTGCGGATCACCTGACATCAGCAGCCGGTACATGAACGGCACGTCGTATGGCCATTCAGAAAGTCCGGAGACGGTTTCCGGACGGTCTGCGTAGGAGCTGGGGCGGTTGCTTAGGCTGTAGAGGTACGAACGGTTGGCCATGGGGGCAGTTGCAGCACAATGAGGAGCAATGAGAATACAGGGTTAGCAAGAACTCATAAACAAGGAAGATCCAAAATTACGGCGCCTGTCTCATCGGTTCTGAGCCCGCAAACAGTCGTGTAGTATTCAACCCCATTCAACGGGTCGTTATGCCCTTTATGGTTAAGCCGTAATCTCCGGCCAGATCAATCCCTTATTTCGATACCCACTCCAAGGACGAAGAATTGCATTGCCAACAATGTGGGGCTGAGCACGATGGCAATCAGCGGCTGTGTCTTGAATGCCAGCGCGTGTTGCGGGGTGCGTCGACCCCCAGCCTATTCAATGCCGGTGAAAGTGGATTTGGTATTGCCAAAGGCGGAGTGGCGCCGCTGGATCAGCCGCTGGGAGCCAAAGGCGGGTTATATGCGGGTGGGGTCGAGAGGACACACGTTTACGCCGCCACATTCCGCGGAAGGCCAGCCAGGATTTCAGAGTTTCGCGAGTATGGTGTCGCGATAGCGGTTTTCTCAGTGGTTGGTTTCGTGTTCGCCCCTTCGGCTTGGTGGCTCGTTTTGCTGTTACCTAGCCTTTTTTCGATCAACGTGGGCACGGGGTTGAGAAGCAAACGCGTCCATCGCGTCGCGTCAGTGTTGACTGTGGAAGCGAATAAGTCTGGTCATGTGTTTCTCACCCGAATTGGCGGCGAATGTCCGATTTGCTGTGGCTCGCTAGCCCTAAGAGAAATCAGAGACGGCAAACAGACGAAAGCGATCATCGAATGCAAAGAGAATTCTCTTCATCGTTGGGATTATGACCCGGAGGTGTTGGAGGAGTTGTCGGGGTCTGTGTGAGTTTGATCTGTCTATGCAGCATCAAACCCCCGCGAACCGGGCCGCCAACTGATCGCAGTACCGAACCAATATCGCCGCGTCCACGCCCACCGCGGTAAATAAACTGCCCGCCTCGATATACCGGCGCGCCAGCGTCTCATCCGTCGTCAATACCCCCGGCGCCTTGCCCGCTGCGCGCACTCGCTTGATAGCGCGTTCCACCTCGGCCACCACCTTCGGATGCTGCGGCTCGCCGGGATACCCCAGGCTGGCGGCCAGATCCGCGGGGCCAATGAACACCCCATCCACGCCATCCACGGCAATCATGGCGTCCAGGTTCTCAAGCGCCTCGCCCGTCTCGGCTTGCACCAGCAAACACAGTTCCTCTTCGCACCGGCGCATGTAGTCTGGCACGCGCCCATACCGCGTGGCGCGCATCGTGCCGCTAACGCCCCGCACGCCACGCGGCGCATAGCGCATGCCGGCCACCGCGCTTTGTGCCTCATCTGCGTTCTGCACATACGGCAGCAGCAACGTCTGCACGCCGATATCCAGATACTGCTTGATTTGCACCTTGTCATTCCAAGACGGCCTTACCACTGCATGGCTGCTGTACGCGGCGGCCGCTTGCAACTGCGCCATGACGGTCGGCAGCACCACAGGCGTGTGCTCGGTATCCAGCAGCAGCCAATCAAAGCCGCTGGCCGCCACCAGTTCGGTGCTGTTCGCAGCCCCAAGCGTGACCCAGAGCCCGGTCTGATGGCGCTGTTCACGCAGCGCGCGCTTAAAGGTATTGATGGGGAGTTCCATGTGCGCCGCCTTATGAAAAATGCACCGAGATGCTGCCCAGCTTGCCGTAGTCCGCATGCAGCGTATCGCCGCGCTTCACCGCGACGGTGCGCGTGAAAGACCCGGCCAGCACGATGTGTCCGGCTTCCAGCCCGGCGTCGTGCTGCGCAAGCTTGTTCGCCAGCCACGCAATGCCCAGCGCGGGATGCCCCAGCACTGCCGCCGACACGCCCGATTCCTCGATCACGCCATTTTTTAGAAGCAGGGCGCCGACCCAGCGCAGATCAATATCCATCGGCCGCACCGGCCTGCCGCCCAGCACGATACCGGCGCAGGCTGCGTTGTCGGCAATGTTGTCCACGATGCGGCGCGGGTACTTGCTGCGCCCGTCGATCAGTTCCAGCGCGGGCACCACGTAATCGGTGGCGTCCAGCACGTCGAACAGGCTCACATCCGGGCCGCGCAACGGCTTGCCCAGCACGAAAGCCAGCTCGACTTCCACGCGCGGCACGATCAGCTTGTCGGTGGGAATGGTCTGCCCGTCTTGATAGAACATCGAGTCCAGCAAATGGCCGTAGTCGGGCTCATCGATGCCCACGGTGCTTTGCATGGCCTTGGACGTCAGGCCGATCTTGTGGCCGCGCAGCTTTGCGCCGTCGGCAATCTTCTGGTCGATATTGCGTTGCTGGATGGCATACGCATCCGCAATCTCAATGCCGGGAAACGCTTGGTCCAACTGCGTGGTGGGCACGCCGCTGCGCTCGGCCTCCAGCAGCAGGCTGGCCGCGCGGGCGCGGTCTTCGTCGTTAAGCATGGGGGGCTCCTGATCAGTGCGCGGCGACTTCGTCGGCCACGGGGTTGGACAACACGCCGATGCCGGCCACTTCTACCTCAACCACGTCGCCCGGTTTCAAGAAGCGCGGCGGCGTAAAGCGCACGCCTGCGCCGATGGGGGTGCCGGTAGAGATGACGTCGCCGGGCTTCAGCGTGGTCCAGATGGAGATGTAGCGGATCAGTTCCGCGAACGGAAACATCAGGTTGTCGGTAGCGTCTTGCTGGCGCAGCTCGCCGTTCACGCGCGTGGTCACGGTTAACGGCGCGGCGGGGTCGAATTCGTCGGCCGTCACCATCCATGGCCCCATCGAACCGCTGGCGTCGAAGTTCTTGCCCTGCGTCACGTTGAACTTGCCGTGCTTGATCCAGTCGCGCACCGTGCCTTCGTTCAGGCAGGTCAGGCCCGCGATGTGGCTCCAGGCGTCATCCGCTGAGATGCGGCGGCCAGCCTTGCCGATGATGATGGCGATCTCGCCTTCGTAATCCAGCTGCTCGGATTCCGGTGGGCGCAGCAAGGGCTCGCCATGGCCTACGAACGAACCGGGAAAGCGCGGGAACACGCTGGGGTAGGCAGGCGGCGCGCTGCCGTCCTGGTATTCCTCGTTGCGCTTGCCGTAGTTCACGCCGACGCAGATGATTTTTTCGGGCGAGGGGATGGGCGGCAACAGCCGCACCTCGTTCAGCTTGTGCGTGGGGGCAAGCGTGTCCGCCAATTTGGCCAGCGCGGGCAGGGCGCGGGCTTCCAGCGCGTCGCGCAGGCTGGTGAAGCCGTGTCCGTCCAGCGCAACGATCTGGTCCTGTCCGCGCAGTGCGCCAAAGTGCGTGCGGCCTTGATGCGTATAGCTAAGCAGTTTCATTCGTCGAATCCAAACAAACGAGCGGGGTTGTCCACCAGGATTTTCTTAAGCGTCGCGGCGTCGCCCGCATAGCGCGCCAGCTGATCCACCAACTGGCCCTCGTCAGGCGTGGGCTTGACCGACACCGGATGCGGCCAATCGCTGCCCCACACCACGCGGTCGGGGTTGGCGGCGAGCAGCGCTTGCGCAAGCGGCGTCACGTCGTCCCAAGGCGGGCCGGTGCGAGAGATCTTCTCGGTCAGCGACAACATCACCCAGAAATTGCCGCGAGCAAGCAACGACTCCAACAACTGCCGAGTCGGATCTGCCGCGCCCGCAGTGGGATCGGCACGCCCCATGTGATCTAGCAGCACCGGAATCTCCAGCCGTTCAAACTGCGCCGCCTGCGCCATCATGCCGTCCGGCTCCGGCTGAAACTTGGCGTACCAACCCAGCTCCCGAACGCGGGCGATGGCGCGGTCAAACACGGCGGGCGCCATGCTGATGCCCAAGCCCTGCCGCGTGAACCGCGCCCCACGCACGCCTGCATCGTGCAGCTTCTGAATATAGGCATCGTCACGCTCGGCCAGCACCACCGCATTCGCGCAACCGCGATACGA
>Ga0213823_1001483_pt1 | contig 14236 bp, 10 predicted proteins | sample MC6MC0907MG_FD_179887 | JGI IMG/M metagenome (GOLD analysis project Ga0213823, IMG submission 179887) | Enriched soil aggregate microbial communities from Iowa State University, Ames, United States - MC6-MC0907-MG | ecosystem: Environmental > Terrestrial > Soil > Unclassified | place: USA: Iowa...
ACCAGCAGGGTCTTCTTGTCGAAGTCGCCTGGGACCAGCTTGTTGATCTTTTCGCACAGCTCTACGTAGGGTTCGTAGGCCAGCACCTGGAAGCAGGTGTGGCTGACTTTGGTCAGCTGCTCTTGAACGGCGGCAACCACTTTCGGGTGCAGGTGGCCGGTGTTCAGTACTGCGATGCCGCCAGCGAAGTCGATCAGTTCGCGGCCTTCAACGTCGATCACGGTCGAGTTCTTCGCGCTTTCAACGAAGATCGGGTGGATCTGGCCAACGCCACGTGGGACGGCGGCGATACGACGTTGCATCAAGGATTCGTTGGTCTTGCTCATAATGCCCTCATTTGCGCCGATCAGCGGCGCTTTTATTCGGGGGTGGCTGGGAGTGCTCGCGAACAGTATTCGTTGATCGACTGCCGTGAACGCCCTGGCCACCAGGTGCTGCAATGTCAAAAAAGGCCAGCGAGACGTCGCTCTCGCGCCCCGCTGGCAGAGGTAAAACCTTTAGCGCATCAAACGCTGATGCACAGGTACTTGATCTCGAGGTAATCCTCGATACCGTACTTGGAACCTTCACGGCCCAGGCCCGAAGCCTTGATGCCGCCGAACGGCGCGACTTCGTTGGAGATCAGGCCGGTGTTGATGCCGACCATGCCGTATTCCAGGGCCTCGGCAACGCGGAACACACGGCTCATGTCACGGGCGTAGAAGTACGAAGCCAGGCCGAACTCGGTGTCGTTGGACATGGCGATGACTTCGGCTTCGTCTTTGAAGCGGAACAGCGGCGCCAGTGGGCCGAAGGTCTCTTCCTTGGCGACGGCAGCGCTCTTCGGCACATCGACCAGGATGGTCGGCTCGAAGAAGTTGCCTTCGATCAGCTTGCCGCCGGACAGCACCTTGGCGCCTTTGGAGACGGCGTCTTCGATGTGTTCCTGAACCTTGGCGACAGCCTTGCCGTCGATCAGCGGGCCAGTGGTGGTGCCGTCTTCGAGGCCGTTACCGATCTTCAGCTTGGCCACAGCGGCTTTGAGCTTCTCGGCGAACGCGTCGTAAACGCCGTCCTGTACGTAGATACGGTTGGCGCAAACGCAGGTCTGGCCGTTGTTGCGGTACTTGGAGATGATCGCGCCTTCAACCGCCTTGTCCAGGTCGGCATCGTCGAACACGATGAACGGGGCGTTGCCACCCAGCTCCAGGGAAACCTTCTTGATGTCCTTGGCGCATTCCTGCATCAGCTGGCGACCGATTTCGGTCGAGCCAGTGAACGAAAGCTTGCGTACCAGGGAGTTGCCGGTCAGCTCGCCGCCAACTTCGCCAGCGCTGCCGGTCACCACGCTCAGCACGCCAGCCGGGATGCCGGCACGGGTAGCCAGCTCGACCAGAGCCAGGGCGGAGTACGGGGTTTGCGAAGCAGGTTTGAGCACCATGGTGCAACCAGCGGCCAGGGCCGGGCCGGCTTTACGGGTGATCATCGCGGCCGGGAAGTTCCACGGGGTGATGGCCGCGGTAACGCCGATCGGCTGCTTGATGACGATCAGGCGCTTGTCAGGCTGGTGGCCTGGGATGGTGTCGCCGTAAACGCGCTTGGCTTCTTCAGCGAACCACTCGATGAACGAGGCAGCGTAGGCGATTTCGCCCTTGGCTTCAGCCAGTGGCTTGCCTTGCTCGGTGGTCATCAGGCGAGCCAGGTCGTCCTGGTTTTCGATCATCAGTTCGAACCAGCGACGCAGCTTGGTCGAACGCTCTTTGGCGGTCAGTGCACGCCAGGCCGGCAGGGCCTTGTCGGCAGCTTCAATGGCGCGGCGGGTTTCCGCGGTGCCCATCTTTGGCACGGTACCGATGACTTCACCTGTGGCCGGGTTGGTCACATTGATGGTCTGGCCGCTGTCCGCATCCAGCCATTCACCGTTGATGAAGGCTTGCTGGCGGAACAACTGAGCGTCTTTGAGCTGCATGTCGGCTTCCCGAATTGTTGATTGTTGAAAAGCGCCCAAGGCAGGGCATCGAGCGTTTGAAATCTCAAACGAATGCTAAGCGGCTGCTGGGGTATAGGACAATAGGCTGTTCGAAAAAAAGAACGAATGGTTGAACAGCCTATCCGGAATTGCGGTGCGCAGGCCGGTATAGGGTAGACGAACGGGGTGAGAGAAATGTGAAGGGGGACCGTCGGTGGGGCTTTTAGGGGTTTGACGTGCGAGGTGCAGGGTGGCGTAAATCGAGCGCCGCCCGCGCGGCGCATCGCGGGCAAGCCCGCTCCTACATTTGTTGCAACGTGCCGTTTCAGTAAGGCCATGGTTGTCAGCCTTTGCGCATGGCTGAAGACAGTCGGGGCGCCGGCAGCGCCAACCGAACAATCGCGTTGTGCCAACAAGGCTGACAACTATGGCTTATCAGTCCATGGCACGTTGCAACAAATGTAGGAGCGGGCTTGCCCGCGATGCGCCGCGCGGGCGGCGCTCGATTTACGCCCCACCTCAAACCTCAAGGCGTACACCCCGATCAACCCAAATTCAGAACGCGGCCCCCAGATCAATGACCAAAGCCCGGTAGCCGACACTGCCCGGCTGACGGCTATGCACCTTCAGCTCCACCAGTACCTCCTGGCTACCCCGGCGCACTTCATTGAGCACCGTGGTGGTGAGCTTCTCGGGGGTCAGGAAATTCACCGAGGCCGAATAGATGAACTGGGTGTCGGTCTCGGGCCGGTAAGCCACCACCGACGTCACCGGGCTGTACCACTCGTCGCCGCGTTCCTTGCCGTACTCCCAGACCTGCTCGACCGTACCTTTGGCCTCGTCGATCCTGTACTCCACTGCACGGCTGTAGTTGCCGGTCAGCTTGGTGGGAGCAAAGTCACGCCCCCAGCCGTTGTCGAACACGGTCAGCGTCCCTTTGCCGGTCAGCCAGGCGGTGTGCTGGGTCCAGGACCAGTCGAACCCTTCACCCGCAACCGGCTTGAGCACCTTGCCCTGCAGGCGCTGCGGCCAGCCCTGTGGCGAGGCCAGAATCCACCTCACGGTTTTGTCCCGACCGATCTTCACGACGCCCTGGTGGCGAGCTGAAACGATAATGCTGTCGTCATCGGCGTCGTAGTCGATGGCATTGACGTGCGCCCAGTTACGCCCGGTGCCAACGCCCGGGGTGTCACCGAACGGCAGGTTGCCTTCGGCCAGCTCATTGGCCAGGCGATCCTCCTGCTTCTGTACGCCGTCCGGCAATTGAACGGCCGCCTTGCCCAGGGTTTCGAGCAGGTCGCCGCGATACGGGTCGAGGATCTGGTTCAGGTCCCAGAAGTCCAGCACGTCACCGGCTTCATTGACCTCGATGATGTGGTCGCGAATCGAGCGCACGCGTTTGCCATCGGGGCGGCGGTAGTCGCTGGTGCCGACGCGCAGCAGGTAGGTGCCGTTGGCCGTCTCGCGGATTTCGTGGGAGAAGTCAGCGAACTTGTCAGGCAGGCTGCGCTGCCAGATGCGCCGGCCCAACAGGTCGTACTTGGAGTAAGTCTGGCCCTGGCCCCAGATCAGCTTGCCGTCGCGGGTCTGCTGGAAACCCATGGTGCCGCCCAGGCCGTCACGGCGGTTGGAGTCGTGGATCTGCTCGATGTCCAGGTACCAGCGCACGTCGCCGTTGGTGTCGGCAATCCAGTTGTTGCCGACCTGGTCCCACTCGGCGGCACCGCCCAGGCCATTCCACTTGAAGGCACGGGCACCCGGAATATCGCCTTGCAGGTGGTTGAACAGGTACAGGCGGTTTTCGAAGCCCGACGCCACCTTGACTGGCTGCACTTGCGGCAGCGCGGCGGTCTGTTTGGCCACCACCGGCAGGCGCACGGCCGGGGCGTAGATCTGGTAGCGCTCACGGATGCGCTCGCCGTCCAGCTTGTAGGTCACTTCTACTTGGTTGACATGATCCGGATACAGCCCGAACACCGGGATGCCGCCGTAGGTCCACAGCGAACGGTCGGAAACGTCGTAGGCGATATCCACCCCGCGCTCACCACGCCCCAGCACGCGCACATGGGCGGCGCTCAAGGTGCGCCCACCATCGCGAATGATCGCGGTCAGCGGCGCCAGGCGGTAAGGGTTGACCACTACATCACCGAGCAGCGCTTCATCACGCTCGGGGACCTTGGCCGTCAGGCAAGCGCCTTCAGGCAGTGCGGGGGTTTCGGTCTTGGCATTCATGGCAAAGCTCCTTGTGCTCAGAAGTCATAACGGGCGGTGGCGCCGAAGGTGCGCGGGGTGCCAAGCACGCCGGCATAGCCTCCGTTGGCGGAATTCCACAGGCTGGTGAAATAGGTCTTGTCGCCGGCGTTCTTCACCCACAGCGACAGGTCGAGCACGCCGTCGCCCTGGTCCAGGCGCACGCCGGTGGACAGGTTGACCAGCGCGTAGCTGGGGATCTGGCCGAAGTCGGAATCGTCGATGGTGCCGACCGCCTTGGAGCGGAAGGCATAGCTGGCGGTGACGTAAGGCTCGACGTGCTCGGTCAGCTGCCACTGGTACTGGCCGTTGAGGTTGGCGATGTACTTGGAAGCGCCGACCACCTGATGGCCGGACAAGTCGCAGGTGGCGGTGGCATTGGCCAGGCTTACCTCAGGCGGGCACGGCGCGTCGTCGTACTCGGTGTAGCGCACGTCGTTCCACGAACCGTTGAAATTGACCGTCAAGCCGCGGATCGGCAGCGCCGTGGCCTCGAACTCCAGGCCCCGCGAGCGCACACGGCCGGCGTTGGCCAGGTACTGCACGCGGTTGACCTGGTCGTAGACGTTGGCCTGATAGCCATGTACCTCAGCCCAGAACAGGTTGGCGTTGAGCTGCAGGCGGTCGTCGAACAGGGTGCTCTTGAGGCCCACTTCGGCGTTGTTGACCCGCTCGGTGCCAACCAGCAGCGAATCGGTGCCCAGCCGTGGCGCCGCGCCGACAGTGAGGTTGATGCCGCCGGACTTTTCGCCGTGGGTCAGGGTGGCATAGCCCAGCAACTGCTCGTTGAAGCGGTAGCTCAGGCCAAGCAGGCCGGAGGGGCTGAAGCTGTACTGGTTGAGGTCCCCCGAATCGTAGGCGCCCACCCTGCCCTGGCGTGCGGCGGCAGCGGCGCCGGTCACTGCTGCACCGCCCGATGGCGCATCGCGGGTCACCCAAGCGCTCTTTTCTTCATAGGTGCCGCGGACACCGGCGGTGAAGTCGAGGCGATCGGTGAGATGCCAGGTGCCTTGGGCAAACAGCGCATAGCTGTCGGTATCGATGTGCCCGTCTCCGATGGTGTTGACGTTGTTCAGCGCGCCAGCCGGGGTGAGGTTCCAGACGTCTGCCTGGGGGCCGTAATAGGTGAAGGATTTGTTGTCCAGGTCCTGCTTGAAGTAATAGGCACCCAGCACATAGTCGAACGCGCCCCCGGTGGGCGAGGCCAGGCGGATCTCCTGGGAATATTGCTTGTCGCGCACCGACACCCCGGCGCTGTAGAACACCGGCACATCCAGGCCATCGTCGTTGCGCGGGGTGAAGTCCCACCAGCGGTAGGCGGTGATCGAGGTCAGGGTGAAGTCGTTTGGCAGGGTCCAGTTGGCCTCCACCGATGTACCGCCCTGGAACACCGTCACCTGCTGGTCGGCGTCGAAGTTGACCTTGCGGTCCTTGCCCGACACCAGCGTGGCACCGGCCTGGGCGGCCAGGCTTTCATAACGGTTGACACCATTGATGGTCGGCCCGGTGCTGTACAGGCTGAGGATGCCGTTGTTGGAGTCCTCTTCGTTGTACTCGCCGATCCAGCGCAGGTTGAAGGTCTCGCTGGGCTGGAACAACAACTGGGTGCGAAAACCCTGGCGCTTGCCGCCGTTCAGGTCATCGCCGTTGTGGATGTTCTTCACATAACCATCGTCTTCGGTGCGGTAGGCGCTGATGCGCCCGGCCAGGGTCTCGCTGATCGGCCCGGAGAAACTGCCTTGGGTCTGCAGGTAGCCATCCTCACCGATGGACTGCTGGATGCTGCCTTCGCGGTGGAAGGTCGGCTTGCGCGAGGTAATGTTCAGCACCCCCGCCGTGGTGTTCTTGCCGAACAGCGTGCCTTGCGGGCCGCGCAGCACTTCCAGCTGCTCGACATCGAGCAGGTCGAACACCGCCATGCCCGGGCGGCCGAGGTAGACGTTGTCCAGGTAGATACCGACGCTCCCCTCCAGGCCATCGCTGGCCGGGTTGTTGCCCAAGCCGCGGATCGAGATGCTCGACTGGCGGGCATGCACGTAGGCCACATTGGTACTGGGCACCAGCTGTTGCAGGTCTTGCACGCGGTAGATGCGCTGGGTTTCCAGGGTTTCACTGTTCAGCACGCTGATCGGCGTGGGCACGCTCTGCGCGGTTTCTTCACGGCGGCGGGCATTGACGGTAACGGTGCTGAGCTTGGCGTCCTGCTCCACGGCAGGGGTTGTGCTGGCCGGCTGTTCGGCAAAGCTGCCGCTGGAAGCCGCCAGCAGTACGCCAGCGGCTATAGGTTGCAAGGTAAAACGCGACGCGCGCGCAGGCCAACGGGAAAGTCGGGACATGCAAATGCTCCTTGAGGCATTGGCCCTGGCGAGCATTTCCGTTGACGGAACCGAATCGCGGTGAGGTGGGCTTATATTCTTTTAAGAGATATAAATATGTTCAATTCATATTTTGTGGAATAAGTAACACCCTTTATAAGGGGGCTCACCCTCTTCATCAATTGCATTCCACCGAAAGTTTCCATGTAAAAAATGCATATCGACCTCCGCCAGCTCCGCCACTTCATTGCCCTTGTCGAGCACCGCAGTTTTGTCGCTGCTGCGGCGGCAGTGAACCTGTCGCAATCGGCCTTCAGCCGCAGCATCCAGACCCTGGAGCACAACATCGGCTGCCGTCTGGTCGACCGCGCCAGCAAGGAGCTCGCGCCCACCCGCCAGGGGCTGCTGGTGCTGGAGCATTCGCGTCGGCTGGTGCATGGCGCGCATAACCTGGTGAACGAGATCCACCAGTTCAATGGCGCTACCACCGGGGTGGTGCGCTTCGGCTCCGGCCCTGCGCCCGCTGGCGGGCTGGTGCCGCGGGCGGTGGCGCGTTTCGTCGCTGAATACCCGGCGGCGCGCACGTGTTTTCAAGTGGATAACTGGCAGGCGCTGAACCGCAAACTGATTGCCGAGGAGATCGAGTTCTTCGTGGCCGATACCCGCCAGTTCGAATCCGACCCGGATTACCGCGTGCACAAGCTGGCGCCACAACGCTGGCATTTCTGCTGCCGCGCGGGGCACCCGCTGGCCGAACTGGCCCAGGTGAATGCACGGGATGTATTTGACTACCCGCTGGCGACCACCTTCCGCCCGCCAAACATCCGCAAGATCCTCAGCGACCTCAGCGGCCGGCAGGACTTCTTGCCGACGGTGGAATGCGAGCACGGCTACGCGCTGCTCAACGTGGTGATGCACTCGGACACCATTGGCATCGCCTGCAACGCCAATTTGCGGCCGTATCAGTCAGGCCTGGTGGCGCTGCAACTGGCGGATCTGGCGCCCGAGCAGGAAGAATCGTTCTATACCCGCTATGGGGTGGTGAGCCGGGTAGGGTATGGCTTGTCGCCGTTGGCGCAGGGAATGGTCAGGCAGTTGATCGCCTGTGATGCCGAGGCGTGACTGGCGGGGGCATTACCCCCGAATCGCCGGCAAGCCGGCGCCCACAAGTACAGCGCTGAGCCTGACAATTGCGCAACACCTGTGGGAGCCGGCTTGCCGGCGATGCGATTTCAGCCCTTGCGCGTAGTCCGGCTCAGTTGGCCATCCACGCCAACCGGCACCTCACCCGCCAAGGTAACCCGGCGCACGATGCGCGGCTGGGTGCCGTAGTCATCCACCGCATAATGCTGCGTTGCACGGTTATCCCAGATCGCCACATCACCCGCCTCCCAGCGCCAGCGCACGGTGTTCTCCAGGCGCGTCACGTGCCCTTGCAGCACCGCGAACAGGTGCTGTGAATCGGCCAGCGAATAGCCCTTGATGCGTTTGACGAAATGCCCCAGCTGCAACGCCCGCTCACCGCTGACTGGGTGCACCCGCACCACCGGGTGCTCTGTCTCGTACACCGTCGACGTGAACACCTTGCGGTAACGCTCAAGCTTCGCCGGGTCGACATCCGGCTTGATGCTGGCGTAGTCGTATTCGTTACTGTGCACTGCCCACAGCTTGTCGGCCAGTTCGCGCAAGGGCTCGGGCAACTCCTGATAAGCCGCAGCCGTGTTGGCCCACACGGTATCGCCACCGGCAGCCGGGGCAACCACGCTACGCAGGATCGAGGCCTTGGGGTAGGCGTCGACGAAGGTCACGTCGGTGTGCCAGGAGTTGGCCCGCTGGCCTTCAGCACCGTCGAGCTGCAGCAGGTAACTGCTGCCATCAACCACCGGCACGGTCGGGTGAGCGACCGGCTCGCCGAGCAGCTTGGCGAAGCCTTCCTGGCTTTGATCATCCAGGTGGCCCTGGCCGCGGAAGAAGATCACCTTGTGCTGCACCAGGGCGGCCTGGATCGCGTCGATTGTGGCGGCATCCAGGTCGGCGGACAGTTTCACCCCGCGGATTTCTGCGCCAATGCGGCCGGCGACGGGGTGGATATCGAGTTCGAGAGTTTGCGGCGCGGCGGCCAGTGCGGCATTGCTCATGGTCGTGGTCCTTGCGGTGATTGTCGGGGGTTGAGGTTCAACGGGCGGCTTGTACGGCTTGTTCCTGCTTCAAGGCGGCATCCAGGAAGCGCGGTTCGATCCAGTCGGCGACCTTGAAGTCCCGGCGGATCAGGCGCTCTTTGGCGGCCAGGTCGACGCCTTGCTGCAACTGGGCGACAAAGTCGGCGTCCAGGCGCGGGTCGAAGTAATGGGCGAGGTCTTCCTTGGCCAGGTCGTCGCTGAGAATGCTGCGCGGCCAGTTGGCGTTGCTCGCTACCAGGTCGAGGTAGGCATCGCGGTTGTGCTCGTCGCGCAGCCAGTGGGTGGCCTGCTGCTGCGCATTGACCACGCGCTGGACCAGCTCGGGGTACTTGCGAATGAAATCCCCAGTGCCCAGCAACACTGCCTGGGTGCTGCCTGCGCCTTCCAGGTCGCGTGAGTTGACCGGCAATTCGACCAGGCCGCGCTCGCGCAGCGAGAGCAGGCTGGACAGCCCCCAGGTGGCGTCGATCTGCTTGGCGGCCAGTGCCGCGTTGGCCGCGTTGAAATCCAGGTTGATCACCTTCAGGTCGCGCTCGGACAACCCTTGGCTCGCCAACGCGCTGGCAAACGACAGCTGGTTGGCGGTACCGCGGAACACCGCCACGCGCTTGCCCTTGAGGTCGTGCAGGGTCTTGATGCCAGAGCCCGGCACCACACCCAGGTAGCTTTTCACCCCTCGCACGCCGGCCGAAAGCACGCGGGTGTCGAGGCCGTTGGCCTTGCCGACGATGGCCGCCAGGTCGCCCAGGTAGGCGAAATCTGCCTGGCCGTTGGCCAACGCTTCGTTGACCACCGGGCCTGCACCCTTGAAGAACTGCCAGTCGATGCGGATGCCATCTTTGGCGAATTCCTTTTCAAGCAATTGCTGGTCGCGCAGCACGTCGACCACGCCACCGGCGCTGTGCTTGCTGCCAGCACTCAGGTCAGGCACGGCAATGCGAATGCTCTCGGGCTTTGCCGATTCGGCCGCCTGGGCGCTGAGGGCGAAAAAAGTGAATAGCCCAAGGGCGGTAATCAGATGGCGCAACTGGGTTTTCATGGCAAGGCTCCTTGGCAGGCTGCCACCGGCGATGGCCGGCACTATGGCCAGAAGCTAGGCTGGTCTGGTTAGAACCTACAAAGATCAAAACTTCATTTTTTAGTAACCAGAAGGCATAAACCACGCATCACGCGGCCCCCCGGCAAGCTTGCGCAATACGCATCGAAAATATGAGGAAAACGCAACGGCTGGAGGCTTCCGCATGCAAGGCGTGCATGCTCTTATCTCTTGAAAGCCACATATGAGAATTTTTAATTCCATAAGTGCATAACCTTGAAACGCTTCGAGAGATGGCCGATGAATGGAATTCTGAGCAAAGGTCGGGGTGGGCTTCTGGGGCCCCTACGCGGCCCTTTCGCGACCCAAGGCCGCCCCCACATCGGCGAGCGCGCTCTGCCCTGGGTGTTGCCAGTGCTGATCGCGCTGCTGTGGGCCGTGGCGAGCCGGCAGCACTGGATGAGCGAGCAGATCCTGCCGGCACCCTCGCGGGTGTGGGACAGCGCAGTGGAGTTCGGCTCCGGCGAGCTTTGGGGGCACTTGTGGATAAGTTTGCAGCGGCTGTGGTGGGGGTTGCTGGCAGGGATTGCCAGCGGTTTGCTGCTGGGGGCCTGGCTGGGAACTTCGCGCAATGCGCAAACGCTGGTGCTGCCAACCTTCGTCGCGCTGGCCCAGATCCCGACCCTGGCGTGGATCCCGCTGTTCATGCTGTTTTTCGGCATCGGTGAACTGCTCAAGCTGGTGGTGCTGGTGAAAGCCGTGGTGGTACCCGTCACCCTGCATACCCTGGTCGGCGTACGCGATGCCCAGCCCAAGCTGCGCGAAGCCGCCGCGGCCTTGCGCCTGCCACGTCACTTGCTGTTCCTGCGCCTGCTGCTGCCGGCCGCCCTGCCCGCCTTCCTCACCGGCGTGCGCCTGGCATTGGCCACCGGCTGGACGTCATTACTGGCGGTCGAGCTGCTGGCCTCCAGCGAAGGGATCGGCTACCTGATGGTGTGGGGCCGGCAGCTGTTCATGCTTGACCTGGTGGTGCTGTGCATCCTGATCATCGGCCTGGTCGGCGCGCTGATGGAGCGCGGCTTTTCAGCTCTGGAAAAACGCCTGCTGTACTGGCCACAACCGGCCACCGGCGAGCAGCAACGCGGGCCCGTACCCAAGGGCTGGCAAAGCCTGCTGCTGCCGGCAGCACTGCTTGCGCTGTGGCAAGCCAGCAGCAGCCTGGGCTGGGTCGACCAGAACATCCTGACCTCGCCGCTGGGCGTGGTGCACACCCTGTTCGCAGGCCTTACCGATGGCTCACTGCCAGAAGCCATGCTGCTCAGCCTGCAACGCACCCTGACCGGCCTCGTGCTGGGCGGCGGTGCAGGCTTGCTGACGGGCCTGTTGCTGGGCCTGTCACGCAACGCCGAGCGGGTTTTCGGGCCCAGCTTGTCGGCGTTGCGCCAGGTGGCACTGTTCGCCTGGGTGCCGTTGCTGACCGCCTGGTTCGGCCTGGGCGAAGGCGCCAAGAATGTGTTCGTCGGCCTGGCCGCCTTCTTCCCGCTGCTGATCGCTACCCAGCGCGGCATCGCCAGCCTGCCGCCGCAACTGGGAGAGGCCGCCCGCACGCTGCGCCTGAACCTGTGGCAGCGCCTGCGCCTGCTGGTACTGCCCGGCGCGGCCCCGGCCATTTTCGCAGGCCTGCGCCTGTCGCTGATCTACGCCTGGCTAGGCACCATCGGTGCCGAGTACTTCATGCCTTCGGATGGCGGCATCGCCAGCCTGATGATCGGCGCGCAACAGCTTTTCCGCATGGACCAGGTCATGGCCGCCATGCTGCTGATCGGCCTGGTCGGCGCCCTGCTCGGCACCCTTGGACAACGCCTCGAATCGCGCGCCACGCGCTGGAGAACCGCATGAACGCTTTCAACACGTCTCACCTGCTGGCGGCCAACCAACCCGACACCACGCCAGCGCTGGTCAGCTTCGAAGCGGTAGGCAAGGTGTTCAGCGTCGATGGCCAGCCCTTCGAAGCGATCCGCAACTTCAACCTGGCCATCAACGAAGGCGAATTCATCGCCATCGTCGGCGCCTCCGGCTGCGGCAAGTCCACCCTGCTGCGCCTGCTGGTGGGGCTGGACACCGACTACAGCGGCAGCATCCGCGTGGATGGCAAACCGGTCAGCGGCATCGGTGGCGAGCGTGGCATCGTGTTCCAGGAGCACCGCTTGTTTCCATGGCTGACCGTGGAACAGAACATTGCCCTGGGCCTGGTCAACGAGCACCTGACCCAAGGCGAACGTGCCCGCCGGGTGCATGAGTTCGTGCTGCTGGTGGGCCTGGTGGGCTTCGAATCGGCGTACCCGCACCAGCTGTCCGGGGGCATGGCGCAACGTGTGGCGATTGCCCGGGGGCTGGTGGCAAGCCCGCGGATTCTGCTGCTGGACGAGCCATTCGGTGCGCTCGATGCATTGACCCGGCAGCAACTGCAGGATGAGTTGCTGGCCATCCGCGAACGTGCCGGCATCACCACATTGCTGGTGACGCACGATGCCGAGGAAGCGACGTACCTGGCTGATCGAGTGGTGGTGCTGGAGCCGCGCCCAGGGCGGATCAAGTCGGTGGTTGAAATCGACCTGCCGCATCCGCGGTTGCGCACCGGCGTGGCGCTGCATGGGTTACGCGAGAAGGTGCTGCACCAGATCACCGGTGACGGTGGGTATCTGCCGGCGCCCGCGCGGCGGGTGGAAGGGTTGCGGCCCGAGCTGATTGCTTTGTGAAACCCACTGGCCCCATCGCCGGCAAGCCGGCTCCCACAGGTACTGCACCGTTCCAGGGCTCAGTGAATTACCTGTGGGAGCCGGCTTGCCGGCGATGGGGCCAGTGGATTCACCCAAGCTCGCGCAGGTACGGCCATGGATAAATACCCCGCTCATGCCCATCGCTGAACACCAGTTGCACGCCATAACCTTGCGGCTCGACCCGCTCGATGCGCACATCATCGCGCACCACACTGATGCCGCCCGACAAGCGCGCCGCGCGGCATTGCGAACAGGGGCAGGCACCGCGCAGGCGGGCATGGCTGATGCTGTGCTCGCCATCCTCCCACTGCAGCACCAGCTGCCCGGGCCCACGCAGGTTGCGGATTGCCGCCGGGGCGTTCATCACGCTGCCCCGCGCAGTTGTGCCAGGGCAATACGCACGGCCTTGCGCACCTCGGGGTCGCTATCGGCTTCGGCCGCCTGCAGCACCGGCAAGGCACGCGCCTGGCCCAGCTCACCCAAGGCGAGGGCGGCTTCCTTGCGCAAGTTGGCGATGCCATGGCCGAGCAGCTCGCCAAGTGCATCCAGAGCTGCGGCATAACGCAGTCGGCCCAGCGAACGAGCCGCCCGCAAACGTACCTGCCAGAAGCCATCGCCAAGCGCATCCACCAGCGCCGGCCCCGCCTGCTCCTGGCCCACTTTGCCCAGGGTGGTGGCGGCTTCTTCGCGTACTTGCCAGGCCGCATCGTTCAACGCTGCCACCAGCGCGGGCAGCACCGCGCTGTCACGGGCAAGGCCCAGCGCGCCAATGGCCGCGCGACGCACTTCGGTGTCCGGCTCAGCCTCGGCGAGCCTTGCCAGCGCCGGCAACGCGGGCTGGTGCTTGAGCCAGCCAAGAATGCCCACTGCCTCACGTCGCACAGCCGCATCATCATCCGCCAGCGCAAGCAACGCCGGTGCGGCCGCATCTTCCAGGCGCAACTCGCGCAAGGCCCGCAGGGCACTGGCGCGCACGAAGGCATCGGCGTGCTTCACCCACGGCAGAATCAACTGGCCGGCTTCCAGGCTCTTGAGCTCGCTGAGGCTCTGCGCGGCGGCCAGGCGAACCGGCTCGGCGGCATCGGCCAGGGCGGCGCAAAGGGCCTGCACCACCTCGGGTTGTTCCCAGGCTTCCAGCAGCCGCGCGGCTTCTGTACGAACTTCGTCGGCCGCGTCGACCAGCAGCGCATCGGTCAACCAAGGCAAGCCCTGCGGGTCTTCCAGGTCGGCCAGTTCGATCAGGGCGATGCGCCGCACGCCGGCATCGTCGGCTTCAAGGCGAGGCAGCAGGGCAAGGATGTCGGGGTTGTCAGTGTGTCGTTCGGTCATAGCGCGATCCGTAGCGGTGGGTGGTCAGTGTCCGGCAGGCCTAGCGGCGTCAGGCGCGGCAGTTCGCGGCCGTCTTCGTGGCGTAGCAATGCCAGGCAGTGACGCTTGAGGTGGGTGAATGCCGGGCTGGTCAGCAAACTGGCGCGGCGCGGCCGTGGGAAGTCCAGGCGCAAGTCTTCGATGAAGCGACCCGGGCGCGTGCTCATCACCAGGATGCGGTCGGCCAGAAACAAGGCTTCGTCGATGTCGTGGGTGACAAACACCACGGTGGTGCGGATGCGCGCCCAGATATCCAGCAGCAGCTCCTGCATCCGCGCGCGGGTTTGCGCATCGAGGGCGCCGAAAGGTTCGTCCATGAGCAACAGGCGGGGGCGATTGATCAACACCCGGGCGATCTC